>Ga0307374_10008952_pt1 | contig 14854 bp, 11 predicted proteins | sample OX3MG_FD_202532 | JGI IMG/M metagenome (GOLD analysis project Ga0307374, IMG submission 202532) | Soil microbial communities from Risofladan, Vaasa, Finland - OX-3 | ecosystem: Environmental > Terrestrial > Soil > Coastal area > Acid sulfate soil | place: Finland: Risofladan, Vaasa | collected... | reverse complement strand
CGTCGATGAACAGACGACCTGCCGAGTCGAGATGGCCGACATCACCGGATGAGATGAGCCCACCGATTCGTTCCTTGTCACCGCCGCCCGTGTAGCCCTCGAACTCGATCATGTGACCCACGAAGATGCGTCCGGTCTGCCCGGTCGGCAGCTCCTCACCTTTCGGTCCGAGGATCTTGATGACCGCGCCGCGCACCACGCGGCCGACCGAAGCAGGCGCCGCCTCGAGATCGGCGGGCGTTGCGATGGTCGCGTACGCGATCTCCGTGGAGCCGTAGAGGTTGTAGAGCACCTGACCGAAGGCCGCGCGCGCGCGGCGGGCCAGATCGGTGCCGAGCTGCGAGCCGCTCAGATAGATGATCCGCAGGTGCGAGAGGTCGCGGCCGCCCCACTGCTCTGGTGTCAGCGCAAGCACGCGCTGCAACATCACCGGCACGATCACCCAGGTCGTCACCCGGTTCCGGACGAGGCTGTCGAGCGTTTCAGTGGGCGCGAAGCGGCGCTGCAACACGAGCGTCGCGCCGAGCCCGATCTGCAGCAGGCCCTGCGTGAAGCCGAGCGCGTGGAACAGCGGTGCCGAGATCTGGGCGACGTCGCCGGAGCGAAACGGCACCCTGCTGAGCGGACCCCCGATCGGCGAGAGCGAGAACGGCACATCACGACCGGCGCCCTTCGGGGTTCCGGTGGTGCCGCTCGTGAGGATCACCAAGCGCGGAGCGCGGGCGGGCTTGGGCGGCAGGCGGGCCGGCGTCGAGGCGATCAGCGCGTCGAGCGTGTCAGCTTCGTCGTGGCGGCTGTCGGGCCATGCGCGGAAGCGCCCGCGAGGCAGCTCGAGTCCGGCCATCAGCGGCTCGAACTCCTCGTCGTAGACGAACAGGTCCACGCCCTCACGACCTGCGACCTCGCGCACCTGCGGACCGGAAAAGCCCGTGTTCATCAGGACGATCCGCGCGCCGCATCTGGCCGCGGCGAACAGCGCCTGGAGGAATCCACGGTGGTTGCGGGCCATGATCGCGACGCCGTCACCGGCCTTCAGTCCACGCTCGAGCCATGCTGTCGCAATCGCGTTCACGCTGTCGTTGAGCTCGCGGTAGGTCAGCTCACCCCGCTCGTCGATCACCGCCCGCTGCTCGGGATGGCGAATCGCCGCGATAGCGACCCCGGCGCCCAGCATCCCGTAGTCGTTGAACGCTTTGAGGATCTGCGCCAGCCGACGCGGCGGCTCGATCCCCAACATGCCACGGCGAAAGCAATAGCTGAGGTAAACCGCCTCGTTGCCGAGACGGTCGGCGAGCCCCTGCGCCCGCGCGCGCAACTCCTCGCTGGGCAGGATCGACTTCATTGGGGCCAAGTTATCGGGTGTCAGCCCGGGCCGCACGGTCGCCAACTGATCGGCGGTGGTCGGCGCGAGACACCCGCGCCGCGTCAGCCCGTGCTGCCGGGAGTCGGCGTCTTCGTCTTCGTGGTGGTCGTCGTCGTCTTGGTGGACGTCGTCGTCTTGGTGGACGTGCTCGAAGCAGCCTTGACGACTCCGTAGGTGACGGTGCCGCGATTATCGACCTCGACACAGAGCTTCGTGTTGCAGGCGATCTGGCTGATCGTCGCCTGCGATGCCTTCTTCAGCGGCTTCGCTGCGCTCCAACCACCACGCACCGGCGTGGAGCTCGTATACGCGTTCGAGGCGCTGTCGACGGCCACGCAGAAGTTGCGCTCCGGACAGCTGACACCATCGACCAGTCCGGCGCCCTGCTCCGGCGGGTCGGAGCCGATCGCCGAGCCCACCCAGGCGCTGGCGCCCAGCGTCGGAGTCGACGACGCGCTCGCAAGACCGGCACCGGCGTTGCCGTAGCCGACGCCGACGCAGAGCTTCAAGCCATTGCAGGTGAGTGCCGCCATCACGGCGACACTGCCGCTGAGCGAGCCGGCCGCCTTCCAGGCGCTGGTGCCGCCCGTCGGGTCGATCGAATAGAAGCGCTCGCTGCCGCCGATCACGCAGAGTGTCGCCGACGCGCACGCGGCCGAATCGAGCGTCACGCCGTTGGCCACGGTCGCGAGCGTCCAGGCGCTGGCCGGGCCTGTGGGGTCTGTCGTGAACGCGACCTGCCCGTTCGCGGCGTTGTCGACGGCGATGCACAGCGTGGTCGTCGGGCACGCGACCGCGGAGAAGCCGGCGTACCCGCCGCCGGGCTGCGTGGCCGTATCGACCCGCACCGGCCTGCTCCAGCCCTTTACGCCGCTGAGCGGCTTGGTCGCGTGCATCACGTGACCCGATGCGTCGACGGCGACGCACATGCTGGTCGACGGGCACGCGATCGAGGTGATCGCGTTGCCGTGGTCAATCGTCTCCCGGCGCCATCCCTTCGCGGGCCGCGAGGGATGCGCCGTCGCCCAGACGTTCCCCTTGGCGTCACCGGCGACGCACAGAAGCCCCTTGCTCTTGCTCGTCGGCGTCGTGCCTGTCTTGGTTGTGCCAGTGGTCGTCGTGGTTACCGTGGGCGCGCAGGCGACCGACAACAGTGCGCCGCCCTTGTTGGGGTTCTCCAGCAGAGCGGACCTGCTCCACTTCACCGAGTAGGCGGTCGCGGCGCTTGCAATCGCCGGCAGCGACAAACACGCGACGAGCACCGCCAGCAGTGGGAGCGCCCTTGTCGGGCGTATCAGTTTTGAGCTCATCGACAGCAAGAAGTGCGTAGTTCTAGCAGCCAAAATGGCGGATTCGGCAGCAAAGCGTGCAGAACGGCGACCGCCACCCGCGGCTTGTTGGGACTGAAACCCGCGGAACCGCGAAAGGTTGCGCCAGCGCCCTTACGGTACCGCAAGCCCGGCTGCCGCGGCGGCGGTATCGGTCGCATCCACCAGCTCGTCGAGCGCCGCCCACAGCGCCGGGCTGAGCAGTTGGGGCCGTGCCCGCGCGAGCTCGCGATTGAGCGTGCGCAACGGCGGAAACGGCCGTCGCTCGTCGCCTCGCAGCGCAGCGGCCAGCGAAGACAGCGCCTCACCGAGACCGGCCTGCAGTGGCGCGAGCGGCGGCAGCGGACGCGGATCGGGCATCGTCAAGGTGGCCAGGCGCAGGATGTGCACGCCGCGGACGACACGCCGCAGCGCGGCCAGCGTCGTGGCCGCCGTCTCAAGGTCGGTGTCACCGCGGTGCGGCTCGCTGCGGGCCAGGCCGATCGCCGCCTCGGCGTCCATGAACGCGACGCGCGCTTCGCGCGCGAGCGTTCGTAGCTGGGTCTCCGGCAGTCGCCGGCCGGTGGTCAGCCCAGTCAGTACAGCGTCGAGATAGGTGTGTTGGGCATCCACCAGCTTGGCCAGCAACGGCCCGGCCGAGAGCAACGACCAAGTGGGCCACAGCGCGTACGCGATCAGCCCGATAGCGCCGCCGATCGCGGTGTCGATCCCGCGATCGAGGGCGGTCTGCACCGAGCCGGGCGAGACCGCGTGCAGCAGGAACACGATTACCGCGGTGAGCAGTGCTGTGCCGGCAGCGAAGCTCGCGGGGAAGACTGCGTACGTGCAGTAGGCAAGGATCGCCACCACCGCGACCACACCCCAGCCGCCGGGGTCGAGCGCGACGGCGATCAGCGTCGCGATCACCACCCCGACAAGCGTCCCGAGCATCCGCTCGGCACCGCGCGTGAAGGTGGCGCCGAATCCTGGGCGCAGCACGGTGGAGGCAGCCACCACCGCCCAGTACGCGCGCGGCAGCGCAACACGCTGGACCAGCAGCTCCGTCAGCGCGACCACGACCGCGAGCCGCACCGCGTGGCGTCCAGCCGCCGTATGCAGGCTCGCGCCGGCGCGCATCCGGTCGATGTCGAGGGCGAGCTGGCTGCCGATCCTCTGGGTGCCGCGGGCGGGTCGGCCGATCGGGTACGCGAGCCCGCCTCGACCCGGTGCGTGTAGGGCGGCGGCCAAGCGGGCCGCCGCCGTCACCTGCCCGATCAGCGCCGCGAGACGCTGGTCGCGTGCCGAGGACGACAGCGGCTCACGGGCGGAGCCCCACTCGCTCAGCTCGGCTGCCTCCGCCGGGAGTGCGGCGAGCGCCGCCGCGTCACCATCGATCGCGGCGACCGTCAGCGCCAGCAGTTCACGGATGCGCGCGAGTGCGTCCTCGACGTCCTGCGCCGAGTTCTCGGCGAGCGCAGGATTGGTGCGGCGCTCGTGCGCCAGCAACGCGCTGAAGCCGATCAGTTCGAGCCGGATGCGGCGGCCCTCGCCGACGAGCCCGGCGAGCGCGTCGCGGTCGGGATCGGCGAACAACGCCGGCGCGGCGAGCACCCGATCGGCGTCGTCGAGCGCAGTCGCGACCGGGATCGACGACGGCGTGACGGCGGCGGTGAACGCCGCCAGCGCGCGGTAGGCCGCCGCCAGCGCGCTTCGCTGGCGGCGCCAGGCGAGCGGCACCGCGACCGTGGCCGCGAACAGCGTCTGCGCGGCGCCACCGCTGAGCACCAGCGCTGTGAGGCCCAGCGCGTGCGGCACGTTCTCGGGAAAGCGGCCGAAGATGATGAACGCGATCACTGACTGGGTGCCGATGACCAGACCACGCCGACCGAGCGACGCGGCGCTCCCGGCCACCAGGCAGAAGACCACGAGCAGCAGCAGGTGCAGCCAGGCCCAGCGTCCGCTCAGCGTGCCGGCCAGCGTCGCCACCGCGAGCGCCGTCGTCGCGCCCGCCATCGTTCCGATCGGCGGCACCAGCGGCCCGTCCCCCGCGCGCCAGGCTACGCCTGCAAGCAGCGCGCCGACGCCCATCGTCACAGCATCGGAGGGGGAGCCGATCGCGGTTCCGAGTGCGAGCATCGCCGCGACCGGGATCGCGGCGATCGCCCCGGCGCGGGCCGAGATCTTCGCGCGGTCGAAGCGCCCTGCCTCCCTGAACGAGCGGCTGGCGAGAACTGTCCTACCGGCAGGATGGCTCGTGCCGGCGGGGGCGCTCACGCAAACGACGGGCTGGGGATATAGGGACGCAGCGGGCCGATGTCGCCGCGCGTGCAGATCGCGCCGTAGGAGTGGAACGAGAGCCTGGCCGCGAGGAACACCTGCAGCGCCCACTGCTGAGCGCCACTGACGAAGTCGATCACGATCCTCGGTTCCCCGCTGAGCCGGTCGAGTGCGTACCAGAGCAGATCCGTCGCGGCCGGCTCGTCGCGCGCGGCGAGCAGCCATACGCCACGACCGGGCATGGTCACGACGAAGCCCCGGTCCTCAAGCGCGAACACGCTCGCGCCGCGGCTCCGCGCGAGCCCAAGATCGCGCGTGTGCGTGGCCCCGCGCACCGCGCGCGAGATCGGGGACAGTGTCTCCAGTTCAGACGGCGAGACCTCGACGATGCCCGGATGCAGACTCGGGATCAGGGCCGGATCGACCGTCCCCGTGGCCTTGAAGGTCGGCTCGAGCCGAAATCCGGAGGTGCCGTACAGGCGTGTCGCCCGGGGGTCGTTGGAGGCGATGATCATCGCAGTGTCGGCGTCGCGGTCGTATTCCAGCGCGGCATCTACGAGCGCGCGGCCCTCGCCGCCTCGACCGGCGCTCGGGCTGACCGTCAGTAGCGACAGGATCCATAGGCGGTCGCGGATGACCGCATGGGCGGCGCCCGTGACGACACCACCCGACTCGGTCACGAGCGACCCCTGCGGATCGGTGAGCAACGAGTGACGCAGCCGCTCCTCCCAGTAGCGGCGAGCCGCCGGCGTGACGATGTCGATCTCGAACACCTCCGCTGAAATCATCGCCGCCTGCGGGACATCGGCATCGGTCATGTGTCGCACCGATGGCGCCTTCACGCTCGCGCTCACGGAATCAGCACGATCTTCCCCGGCGGGTGGCCAGCCTCGAGCAGCGCGTACGCATCTCGGACCTGATCGAGCGAAAACGTGCGGGCGATCGGCAGCTCGACCTTGCCGTCGACGATCAGCCGAACCAACTGCTCGACTGTCTCGACGGTCGATGCCGCGCCGGCACCGTCGGTGTGGACCCCGTAGCGAGAGCCGGCTTCGAAGTCGACGATCGTGTTGATGCGCTCGGGCGAGATCCCGAGCTCGATACCCAGTTGCACGTAACCGTGACCGACGGTGTCGATCAGAGCAGTGAGCTTGCCGCCGGCGTCGGCAGCGGTCGCCTTCAGCTGCTCGGCGAGCCCATCGCCGTAGGCAACCGGAAGTACGTCCCGTGAGCGCAGCCAGTCGTGGCCGGCCTCGGCGGCTACGCCGATCACCGTCGCACCGAAGTTGCGCGCAAGCTGCGCAGCAAGCCCGCCGACACCTCCGGTAGCGCCCGCGACCACGACGACGTCACCGGGGTTCGGGCCAACAGCGCCGACAGCGCCGTACGCGGTTGTCCCGACCGTCCAGAGTCCGCCGGCCACCTCCCACGGGAGCGCTTCAGGACGCGCCAGCACACGCTCTCGCGAGACGACCGCGAGCTCGGCCTGACTGCCGCGCTTGCCGGTGGTTCCGAGGACCTCGTCACCGGCGGCGAAGTCGCTCACATCAGGTGCTACCCGCTCGACGACCCCGGCCAAGTCGGTTCCCTGCGCGGCGGGGAAGCTGATCGGGATGTCATCCCGCAGCAGCCCGCGGCGGAGCTTGGCCTCGAACGGGTTGATACCCGCCGCCCTGACGCGCACCAACAGCTGCCCGTCACCGAGCTCCGGAGGCTCGACCTCGACCACCTCGAGCACATCGACTCCGCCGTACTCTTCGAACCTGACCGCGCGTGGCATCGCCTACCACCTTTCCGTTCTTCTGAAATCAGCTCGGGAGAGACTGTCGCAAACTTCAGTCCCCCGCACGCTCGGCGGTGAGCAACGTGCGCGCCTCGAGCACCGCCACCGCTGCGATCACGAGCGCGACCGCACGATCAGACCACCACCATCCGAACAGGTCGTTCAGCGCGAGGCCGAGGAGCGCCAGTACCGCGGTGCCCGCCCCGATCGCGCTCAGAGTGCTGTCGCCCTTGAGCGCGTGGCTCGCCAGCCGCGCCGCCGTCTCGCGTTTCAGGTAGGCGAGCGGTGTCAGCACGACCATGGAAACCGCCGCCGAGATCACCGTGATCGCGCCGCTGCCGGGATGGCTTCCGGCGATCAGCGCATCGATCGCCTCGAATGCGAGTGCAATCGCGATGATCCCGAGCGCCGTCGCCACGGCGAGCGCCGCCAGGTCTTCCACGTGCGCTGCCCGCTCCGGATCAGAGCGCTCAGTCCTGAAGCGCCAGACGAGTACCACCGAGCCTGTCACGTCGGCGAGCACCGACAGACCTGCGGCAAGCACGCCGAGACTGTGCTCCGCGATCCCGGAGCCGACCGAAACGGCGCCCGCGACGAGACCGAAGCAGATCGAGATCCAGGAGAGCCGCAGCGCATGCTCGAGCAGCGCCGAGCGGCCCCGCCCGCCGGTGTCCGCCTGCCGGCTAGGAGCTTCTGACCGGTGCACGCGCACCGGCGCTCATGCGAGCGCCAGCTCCTGAGCCCCGATCAGGACCGTACGCATCTTGTCGACGATCTCGTCGAGCACGTCGTCGTCGGCGATCAGGGGCGGGGCGATCTGCAGAACCGCGTCGCCGCGATCATCGGGGCGCGCGATCAGTCCCGCCTCGAGCAACGCCGGGCCCATGTAGCCGCGCAGCAGGCGCTCGCGCTCGTCGGCATCGAAGCGTGTGTTGTCCTCATCCTTGACCAGCTCCACCGCCCAGAAGAAACCGGCGCCGCGGACGTCACCGACGATCGGCAGATCCTCCTTGAGCCGCTCGAGCCTGGCTCTGAGCCCGTCTTCACGGGCGCGGACGTTCTCGAGCACCTGCTCGCGCTCGAAGATCTCGATGTTCTTGAGCGCGATCGCGGCGCAGAGCGGATGTCCGCCGAAGGTGACGCCGTGCATCAGCGTGCGACCGTCCTCGTAGAACGGGGCGGCGACCTTCTCGGAGACGAGCACGGCGCCCATCGGCGCGTACGCCGAGGTCAGGCCTTTGGCGATCGTGATCAGGTCCGGGGTCGCATCGAAGCGTGTCACGCCGAAGTACTCGCCCAGGCGGCCGAAACCGGTGATCACCTCGTCCGCGTGCAGCAGAATGCCGTACCTGTCGGCCAGCTCGCGCAGCCCACGCCAGTAGCCGGGCGGCGGCACCAGGCAGCCGCCGGCGTTCTGAACCGGCTCGGCGATGATCACACCCACCGTCTCCGGTCCCTCCTCGAGAATCACGCCCTCGATTTCATCCAGGAGTTTGGCGGTGAGCTCCTCGCGGTGGACGTCTGAGCGGAAGCCGTTGGTGTTGGAAACGTGGCGCGTGTAGATCGCCGGTGGGCCGAACGGCTCCTTGTAGCCAGGGATCCCGGTGAAGGAGAGCGCGCCGAGTGTGACGCCGTGGTAGGCGATGTGGCGGGCGATCGCCTTCAGGCGCTGGGGCTCGCCGTTGGCGACGTGGTACTGGCGGGCGAGCTTCCAGGCGGCCTCGACCGCCTCGGAGCCACCGGAGGTGAAGAACACGCGGTCGACGCCGTCCGGCGCCAAGCCGGCAAGACGGTCGGCGAGCTCGAGCGCCGGCGGGTGGGCGGCGCCCCAGATCGTGCTGTAGGCGAGCTGCTGCAACTGCCCGGCCGCAACGGCGCCCATCTCCTCGCCGTAGGAGTAGCCGATCTGCGCGCAGAACAGGCTCGAGAGGCCGTCGACGTAACGGTTGCCGTGCGTGTCGAAGACGTAGGCGCCCTCACCGCGTTCGATGACGAGCAGCTCCGCGCCGCCCGGGCCGAAGTTGCCGTTCCGCGCGAAGTGCAAAAGCGTCGAACCCTGCGCGACCGTACTTGCGTGAGCGCCCACTATGCCTCCAGTTCTGCTCGCCTGCGTCTAGAGAAGCGACTCTATCGAGCGCCTGCCGGCGATCACCGCGCCTTTCGGCGATTTGGTACGCGGCGGCGTGACTGGCGCGTCAGATCGCGCCGGTCAGAACAAGCGCCCCGATCACCGCCAGGACCAGCGCGGTGACGAGGTTTCCCCACCGCTCGAGCCAGGCACCCTTGATCTGCAGGCCGCCGGAATAGGCGAGCAGCGTCAGCGTCACGATCGTCGTGATCGTCACCAATGCGAAGACCGCCAGCGAGGCGATCGCTGTGGCCGCTCCCGCGGCCGTCGCGGCGAGAAACACCGGCAGGATCGTCAGGTCCGGCGAGGCTGCAGCGCCGAACGGCACCATCACGGCGGCAAGGCCGGAGAGACCTCCGCGCTGGACGTCGTGTGCCTCGCCATGATGCCCGTGGGTGTGCTCGTCGTGCCCGTTCGCATGCTCATCACTGTGGTCATGCTCGTGGTGATGCCCGTGCCCAGTCAGCTCCACGATCGTGAAGCCGGCGGCGGTCGCGAGCAGGATCAGGCCGACGATCGTGTCCTCGGCGCCCTTTACCTGCGAACGGAACTGCAGCCCGATCACCACGATCACCGCCCCGAGCACGATCGAGACGAGCACGTGGGCAACGCCCGCGAGTCCCGAGAGCCGTGCAACGCGCCCGAGCGGGTAGCGCCGCGTGCGCCCCAGCACTGCCAGCGGCAGCCAGTGGTCGGGAAGGATGGCGTGGCCGAGACCAACCCCGGCTGCAGCGGCCAGCAACGCCGGCGCTGTGGAGCTCATGCGCGGTGTCTATCAGCTTGCCGACGTGCTGTCGACGGAACCGCGCACGACTCGTGCGACCCCCGCGCGACTCGCTGCGAGCCATACACTTGCCTAGCCTTACCCGGCGACCTCAGGGGCATGAAGCCGACCCGCGCTTGACGCAGCCTCGCGTGGGCTATACCGTTGCTGAACTGGTCTAGACCAGTTCAGCCAGCAGTCACTCATAGCTAAGGCACACAGAAATACGCGATGGCAACGACCAGCTACATCAGCACGGCTCGGCTGACAGGTTGCCCACTGAAACGATGACTCTCACCGGCGATCCAGCAGCCACCGAGCCGAAGTACTACACCGTCAAGCGACACCTGCTCGAGTTCATCGGCTCGCTCGATCCGGGCGCGCCCGTGCCTACCGAACGCGAGCTCGCAACCGAGCTCGAGACCTCACGTACGACCGTGCGCCAGGCGCTTGGCGAGCTCGTCGTGGAGGGGCGGCTCGTGCGACGGCAGGGATCCGGCACGTACGTGTCCGAGCCCAAGATCACCTGGCCGCTCTACCTGGCGAGCTTCACCGAGCAGGTCGAGGCCAGCGGTTTCAAGGCTTCCGCGCAGATACTCGGCACGCACCGCGTCGCGGCCACAGCCGAACTGGCCAAGCAGCTCGCGCTCGCGCCCCGCGCGCCGGTCTTCCGGATCGAGCGGCTGCGCTTCGCCGACGCCTTTCCGATCGCAGTCGAGACCTCGTGGCTGCCGGCCGAGCGCTTCCCGGGCCTTACCCGGCAGATCCGCGCCCACGGTTCCCTGCACGCGATCCTCGCCGATCACTACGACACCGCCCTGCGGACCGGCGAGGAGCGTATCGAGACGGCGCCTGCCACCCCGCGCGAGGCCGGCCCATTGGGGGTGGACGTCGGCACGCCGATGCTGATCGTCAGCCGTCAGAACTTCGATTCCACCGGTACCCCGATCGAGCTCGGCCGCACCTGGTTCCGCAGCGATCGCGTGACGCTCGTGACCCACCTGGCGACGAGGCGGCGGTGACCGCAACCGGCGTCATCGAGACGCCGACCCAGCTGATCGGCGGCGGTCGCGTGGTCACCCCCGCTGGGGTGCTGCCCGACGCCTGGGTGCAGGTGAGCGACGGGCGCATCGCGCAGGTCGCCCCAAGCATGCCCGACGTCGATGCACCCGTCGTCGACCTGGCGGGTGCGTGGCTGCTGCCCGGCTACATCGACCTGCACATGCACGGCGGCGGCGGCCACAGCGTGGCCGACTCGCCGGCATCGATGCAGGACGCGGTCGCCTTCCACCGCCGCCACGGCACGACAGCGACGCTCGTCTCGCTGATGACGGCGCCCGAAGCCGAGCTGTCAGAGCAGCTCGCATGGGCGGCCGAACTCGCGCGTCGCGGCGCGACGGCGCGCGGACACGTGCTCGGCTCGCACCTGGAAGGGCCGTTCCTGTCGCCGCGCCGCCGCGGTGCCCAGAACCTGACGCACATGCTAACCCCCGACCCGCTCCTGCTCGAGCGGCTGCGTGCGATCGCCGGCGAGACGCTGAAGATGGTTACGATCGCGCCCGAGCTCGACGGTGCTCTTCCGCTGATCCGGACACTGAGCGCCGCCGGCGTGATCGTCGCGATGGGCCACTCAGACGCGACATACGAGCAGGCGCGCGCCGGCATCAGCGCCGGCGCCGGCCATGCAACTCACCTATTCAACGCGATGCGCCCGCTGCACCACCGCGAACCAGGCCTGGTCGGCGCCGCGCTCGAGGCCGGGCTGAACTGCGAGCTGATCAACGACGGACGCCACGTCCATCCGGCGGTCGTCCGGATCGTGTTCGACCTGATCTCCTCACCCGTGCTCGTGACCGACGCGATCGACGCTGCCGGCGTCGGTGACGGCCGCTTCGAGCTCGGCGGCCAGGAGGTTGAGGTTCACGGCGACGAGGCGCGCCTGGCCACGAGCGGTTCGCTGGCCGGAAGCACCCTGACGATGGACCGGGCGCTACGGCGTGCGGTCAAGGAGAGCGGCCTCAGCATCGAGCGCGCATCGGCAGCAGCTTCCGGCACCCCTGCGCGTGTGCTGGGCCTGGACCATGAGCTCGGATCGATCGCGCCGGGCCGGCGAGCGGACCTCGTCGTGCTCGACGACGACCTGCAGCTCACCGCGGTGACGGCCGGCGGGGTATGGAGCAACACCGAGTAACGCACCGAGCGGTTGCCGCCGTCGACGTCGGCGGCACCACGATCAAGGGCGCGGTCGTCGATGCCGGCGGGGTGTTCCTACGCGAGCGCTCGCGACGGACACCCGCCGCCGATGGCCCCGATGCCGTCGTCGGCGCGCTGCTTGAGCTGATCGGCGAGCTGACCTCGGATGGTGACGTCGCCGCCGTGGGCGTGGTCGTCCCCGGCGCCGTCGACGCCGAGGCCGGACGTGCGGTGTTCTCGGCCAACCTCGGCTTCCGCGGCGAGCCGCTGCGCGAGATCGTCGCCGAGGCGACCGGCCTGCCGGCGCTGCTCGAGCATGACGTGCGCGCAGCCGACGTGGCCGAGCGAGAGGTGGGCGCCACGGCCGGCGTCGACGACTACGTGCTGGCGGTGATCGGCACGGGCATCGCCGCCGTCATTCGGACTGGCGGCACGCTCGTCGTCGGGTCGACCAAGGTCCCAGGCGAACTCGGGCACATTCCCGTCTGGCCGGGCGGCGAGCAATGCAGCTGCGGCCAGCGTGGCTGCCTCGAGCGATATGCCTCGGCGGCGGCGATCGCGCGGCGCTACGCGGAAGCGGGAGGCGAGTCAGGGCTCTCGGCGGTCGAGGTGATCGCGCCGTGCCGACGATAGGCTCGCTGCCAGAGTTTGGGCCGACGCCATCCAGGCCCTGGCGCTGGCCTTCACGACCTGCAAGTTCCTACTCGACCCAGCTCTGATCGTGCTCGCAGGCGGACTCAGCGAGGCGGGCCAGGCGCTGCTCGAGCCGGTCCAGCAGGAGCTTGCGAAACTCGTCCTCTGGCGCGAGCCGCCGGTGGTCAAGCTCTCGCCGCTCGGCGGGCGCGCCGGTCTGGTCGGCGCTGCGCTCCTGGCAAGGCGATTGGTATAGTCCAATCGAGCCGATGAGCGCCGCCGCCGCAGATAACACCACACCGGGCGCACTGATGGCCGCGGAGGTTGCCGAGCAGCCGGCGGTGCTCGCGTAACTGCTGGCGGCGCAGGCGGAGTTCGCCGACGCGGCCGCCCGGATCGCACGTACCGCGCCGCGCTTCGTGCTGATCGCCGCACGCGGCACCAGCGACCACGCCGGGCTGTACGCGAAGTACCTCGCCGAGGTGCAGATGCAGCTGCCCGCCGGCCTCGTTTCCCCCTCGGCGCTGACCGTCTACGGCTCGCGGCCCGAGATGCATGATGTGCTGTTCGTCGCCGTCAGCGGGCGGCGCGCTCCGCCGTGCGCAGTCACAGCCGCGCGCGGAGCGAGGCGCGCAGCGGCTCCTCGCAGAACGCGGCGTCGATCGCCGCCGCGGTGACGGCCCGGAGCTCGTGGTCGTCCCAGCCAAAATGCTCGGCGCACAGGTCGTACTCTCCGCCAAGCGTGGCACCGAAGTAGGGCGGGTCGTCCGTACCGAGCGTGACGCGCACGCCCGCGGCGCGCAGATGGGGCAGCGGATGCTGGTCGTAGGACTCGTAGACACCGAGCACGACGTTGCTGGTCGGGCAGACGTTCAGCGTGATCCCGCGCTCGGCGAGTTCGTGCACGAGCGTCGGGTCCTCGATCGCGCGTACCCCGTGGTCGAGCCGCGTGACGGGCAGGCGCAGGGCATCCCGGATGCTCTCTGGACCCTGCCATTCGCCGGCGTGGACAGTGCATCCAAGGCCGGCATCGGCCGCGATCGCGAACGCCTCAGCGAACTCGGTGGGCGGTACGCTCTCATCGCCGGCGAGGCCGAAACCCACGATGTACGGATGCGGGCGCTCGGCCGCGTGTCGGGCCGCCCGGATTGCCTGCTCGGCCCCGAGGTTCCGGACGCCAGACACCACGATCCGCGCTTCGATGCCGTGATCGCGGCGCGCGTCGTCAATCCCGGCCGCGATCCCTTGCCAGTGCTCGTCGTCGCTGAGCCCGACGAGCGCGGCATGACTGGATGAGGCGGTGAACTCGACGTAGATCCCGCCGTCGCCCGCGGCCTCGGACAGGTACTCGTAGGTGATATCGCGGTAGTCCTCCGCGGTTCGAATCACGCTGGCGGCGAGGTCGTAGGTCCGCAGGAAGTGCAGGAAGTCGCGGTAGTGGAAGCGGCCGTCGTCTCCGAGCATCCGGTCGGGGATCGTGACGCCGTTGCGCTTCGCGATCCGCGCGATCAGCTCGGGTGGGGCGGTGCCCTCGAGGTGCACGTGGAGCTCGGCCTTGGGAACCATCAGGCGTTCATTTTCCTCGGTAGGCTCGGACGGACGATGACCCGCAACGTTTCACTGCGTGAGCTGCTGGCCGGAGTCGAGGGTCTGGCGCTGTTGCGCAACCTCTATGACGGCGCCGACGCCGACGCGGAGCAACGCCTCGAGGAGCTTCGCCGTGTGCTCGATGATCCGGCACTCGGTTCCTCAGAGGCGACACCGGAATTGGGCGCCGCCGCCGGCTACGCGATCTGGTCCGACTCCTACGACGAGCCCGGCAACCCGGTCGTGGCGCTCGAGGAGACGGCGGTGGCCGACCTGATCGCCGCGGCACCCCCCGGCCGGGCGCTGGACGCGGCCTGTGGCACCGGTCGCCACGCACGCAGTCTGGTCAAACACGGTCACCGCGTCTCCGGTATCGACCTGACACCGGAGATGCTCGAGCGCGCACGTGTGAACGTGCCCGAGGCGACGTTCGCCGTCGCAGATCTGCGCGAGCTTCCGTTCCCGGATCAGAGCTTCGAGCTCGCCGTTTGCGGGCTCGCGCTGGCACACCTGCCCTCGCTGGACCGGGGCGTCGCCGAACTGGCGCGCGTGCTTACCCCAGGCGGGCGTCTGATCACCTCGGTGCTGCACCCCTTCCAGGCGCTGCTCGGCTGGAACGCGCCGTTCTCCGGCTCAGACGGCAGCCGCGGCTTCGTGCGCGAGCACCCGCACCTGCACGCGGACTACCTGTCCGCGTTCGCCTCCGCCGGACTGACGGTCACCGGTTGCGTGGAGCCCACGATCACCGACCAGGAGCTGGGGGCGAAGCGCCGCGCGTTCCGCCACATCCCGGAGGCCACGGCCGCGGCCTACCGGGGAC
>Ga0307374_10008950_pt1 | contig 14856 bp, 9 predicted proteins | sample OX3MG_FD_202532 | JGI IMG/M metagenome (GOLD analysis project Ga0307374, IMG submission 202532) | Soil microbial communities from Risofladan, Vaasa, Finland - OX-3 | ecosystem: Environmental > Terrestrial > Soil > Coastal area > Acid sulfate soil | place: Finland: Risofladan, Vaasa | collected... | reverse complement strand
AATTGACTGTCGACCACCCGGTATCGGCATTAAAAGCAATAATAGGCGCAAGAAAGATGCCGGCACATGCAAGGCATCCAACAATAAGCATCGCTCGCGTTCCGCGTGATTTAGGAAGCAGTGAAAGAACTTGCCGCCATGTTAGGACAATGAAGATCAAAAGACCCACGCCGAGTCCTGCCACCCAGGTCCGAGTGCATAAGCCGGCGAAGAAGGCGCAGCAAGCCGCATAGGCATAGATTTTCTTTCGAGTGCGGGCAAAAAGAATGGCGAAGCAAAGAGTCCAAACGCACGCCGCTACATCCGGCGCGGTGACAAACATGCTGCGCGTCGTCACCATGGTGGGGCAGACGGCCACAACGAGAATGGAGAGGAAAGCCGTCAACCGATCTTTTCGCAAGAGAAGCGCCAGTTGCCAAGTTCCCCAGAGCGCGAAAAAAAACATAAAGGAGGAATAACTGCGCAGCGCGGTTAGGGTGCATCCGCCTAGGGCTATAAACGGCGTCAGAAAGTAAATACCCCAAGGACCATGAGTGATAAAGGACATGGCCGGTATGCTCCAGCCTAAGAGCCGGATGTTCAGAAACGATATCCTGATGCCGGGAATTTGATGGATCAATCCATAGGAAGCGGAGCCGGTGGCTGTCTCCATCATGGCTATTCCCTCATAGGGCCAAACATAGCGCATGAGGATAAGAAAAAGGCTCCAGCAGAAGAAGATCGACCCGAGGGCTACGGCTGTTCGGCGTATTTTGAGGCTTGCCTCAGGCCTGGTGGTATCCATCATCGCGTGAAGCGTTAATCCATCAGCCGCGCCAATTCGGGAAAGACCTCGGAAAAATTTTCGCCGCGCAATCGATCCAGATTTCCGGTCGTTTCACGGAACTTGGGCAGCCAGGCTGAGCGGTCTCGCGCCGTCATGAAATTCAGAGTCGCTTTGTAATACATCGCATCCGCGGACGCGCCGGGAGTCTTGTCCGGCATTCTTGAACGCCATCCAGCGTTCAAGCTCATGGCTATTTTATAGAACGTATCACCTTTCGCCATGTCGGTGGGTTTGGGCGGAGCTTCCGCCCGCTGCTCGGGAGTCGCGTCGGGAGCTTTCTCGGTGAGCGGCTCATCGTCACCTTTCCGCGGCCTAAGCGTCGTTTCAATATGGCGTTCGTATTTCTCGATAACTTCTTGTTTGATGGAAGATGGCAGAGCTTGAATGCAGTATTCTTCAGGGGATGACAGGATGTTCGGACGCCAGTTTCCGAATTTAACCAGGCCCTGTTCCAGCCATTCCCGGTGGAAATCAGGCAGATGGAGGACGTTCATGATGGAAATAGTCGGCGCGACCATGAAATGCACCTCGGGGCAAATCGTGGCCATCGCTTTTCGGTCGCGGATGACTTGTTTCCAGGCCATGCCTTTGCGAAGATAATCGCCCCGCTTGCCAATTGCGTCAAGGCTGGCTCTTATCTCAATCCCTCGGAAATGGCTCCACGCTTTCATGACGTCGGCGCTCCAGCGCGTGATTGCCGAAAAATTCGTGCTGTAGCGAATTTTAACGTTAAGAATGCGCTTGTGAATGAGGAGGTTGAGAAGCCGGAGATGATCGTTGCCTAAGAACGGTTCCCCTCCCGTAAACCAAATTTCCTCGAGGTCGGGAATGAGCGGCTCTATTTGCCGCCAAAGATCCTCCGGATCCGCGGTCGGAGTCAAAATCTTGGGATCCGAATAGCCGTTGAGAGCCTTCGCGTCTTCGTGCCAACTGCTGCTTGCCGTCGGGGTGCAAGTTCGGCATCGGAAATTGCATACGTTGGAAAATCGAATATCCATGAGAGCCATGCGGGGCCGCTCCAGGCTGCCGTCGGGCCGCGTTTTCTCCACGGCAGGGAAGTGATGGGCGAAATGCTTGTTGGCGTATTGCCGCGGGCTTGGGAATTGTCCTTTTTCCAAGTCATAACAATATCGGCATTGCGGGCTTTTTTCGCCGCCGAGCATGTTTAGGCGCATCCGACGCATGTCCGCTGAGTTCCAGAGTTCCTTAAGAGCGGCGGAATGCAGATTCCCCACGGGACGATTTTGGTCCGCGACGCAGCATGGCTTCACATCTCCATTCGTAGCGACATTCATGTGGACCCACGGCAGCATGCAGAACACGCCTGCGGCTTTCGGACTGGGTCCAAGGCTGGTCATCGGATGGGCTTTTGCCGTCGTATCGGCGCTAACGCAACAGTATACTGAATTAACGAGGGTGGCAAGGAGCGGAAGGTTGTCCCTTCTCGGCTCATTGGAACCTGTAGATTTCAAAAGCTGGGCGATTGGACTCGTCAAGAAATACTTTAATCCGCTTCGGTCTCAGCCCGAGGGCGCGGGCTTCGAGCTTGAGCGCGGCCGCGATGCCGGTCCCCGCCGAATCATTCTCCATCGCGAAGAGCGGCTTGTCCGACCGACGCAACAGGCGGCGCAAGGCCATGAGAGCCGCCCTGGATTTTGCCGATGCGGTCAGAACGGCCAGTGGCGGAATGACTCTGGCTTGGTTTTGGGAAAAATAAGGCAGCGCCTGGTAAAGAGGCCAGGATAGGGGAACAATCGGCGTCCGCGGTCTTTCTTGCGCCCAGCGGCAAACATCGATCACCAAGGGCGAGTTCGTATAGTAGCCCGCTTTTTCCAGATCGATGTTGTCCGGCCTTAGCAAATGAAAATCGCCGGTAAACTGCGCGAGGCAAAGCAAGGCCGAGGCCAGGACGGCTGATTTTCGCAGGGCGCCCGCCGGAATGTGATTGACCCATGAGAACATCAGCGCGCACAAGATGGGCGCCAGCGGGATTAAATGGAAGGATATTTCATCGGTCGGGCTTATGGGCGACGCGAGGAGGTAGCCTATCGCGGTTATCCAAAGCATGGCGGGGACGCTCCATAATGTGCGCCGGCGCCATGCGTCGCGCGCGGCGTAGAAAAAAGAAAGCACCATGGGCAGGGTGTAGAGCCAGTGCCAGGGTTCCCGCAATAGGACGGTCAACTCGTCGCCGTCGCAGAGCATCGCCAACTGCGCGAAGCTTGTTTTTAGGTTCGTCCAGTAATTCAAGTTGCTGCAGGTTTGATTGGGAAGCACGGCGCAGATGCCCTGGCGTTCAACGAGATGCGAAGCGAAGAATTCGATTGTTGGCCATCCGTGGCTCATGTTGTAGGCGATGATGGGCAGAAGAGCCGCGGCGGCGCAGCCCAGGCACCCGGCGATGAACCGGGCCTTGGCCGAGGGCGATTCGGGGAGCAGGTCCAGAACGCGGCGCCAAGTCAGGATTATGTAGAGAAGCAATCCCACGCCTAGGCCCGCCACCCATGTCCGCGTGCCGAGGCCGATAAAAAACGCGGCGCAGGCGGCGTAGGCGTAAAGAGGTTTGCGGGTGCGGGCAAATGAGACGGCAAAGCAAAGGACCCATACGGATGCCGCCATGTCGAGCATCAGAACTTCCCCGCTGCAGGCTGTCGCCAGCGTGGGACATACGGCGAGGAGGAAAGCGGCGAGAAAGGCGAGCGTTCGGTCGTTGCCCAGAAGCATTGTCAGCCGCCACGTTCCCCATAGGGCCAGTAGGAACATGAAGGCGGCGTATACGCGCAGCGTGGCCAAAGTACAGCCGCCCAAAGCGATGAACGGCGCCAGGGAATAAATCTCCCAAGGGCCTTGATAAACCAGAAGCATGGCCGGGACTGTTTTGCCAAAGAGGCGGATATGCGGGACCATCATCATATTCTGGATCTGGTGTATCCAGGCGTAGGCCGCGGCGCCGTTTAATTCTTCCGTGACGTTTATCCCCATATAGGGCCAGACGTAATGCAGGAGAAGCAGGAAAAGACCCCAACAAAAGAGGATGAGTCCAAGGTCGAGCCAGACGACAGCGCGTTTCCCCGAGTTCATCTCGAGCGTTTCGTGCTTCACCTTAGCGGACCTGATAAACCTCGAAGGCCGGGCGGCCCAAGGAATCGCGGAAAACCTTGACGAGGGTCAGGGGAATGTCGAATTTGGCCGCTTGAGCGCGCAACTGGGCCGCGGGTTGCAAGCCCATCCTATCGTTCTCAACAATAAAATAGGGCTTATCTCTGCTGCGTAGCCAATCTTCCCAAGGGAGATAAGGACTGCCGCTCCATGCGGGCCAGGGCATGAGTCGTGCTCGATTTTGCGAGAAATAGGGCGCGGCGAGGGTAACAGGCATGGCGCAGGAGACAATGGGAATTTTGGCGCGTTCGCCAGTCCATTGGGAAGCTTTGATGAGTAACGGAGAATCTACGTAATAGCCAATGGTATCCATGTCTATGTTCGCACGGTTAAGAAGATGGAAATCTCCTGCGAACTGCGCGGCGCAAACCAGCGCCATGGCCAAGAGCGCTGTTCGGCGCCAAAGGCCGGCCGAGATAATGCCGAGCCATGAGAACATCAGCGCGCACAGAATGGGCGCTAGGGGCGCAAAATGAATGGGAATTTGTTCCGTGGGGCTGATGGGCGAAACGAGGATGTAGCCGATGGCGACAATCCAAAGCATGGCAGGGACGCTCCAGAGCGTTCGCCGATGCCGGGCGTCGCGCACGGTATAAAGGAAGGAAATGAACAGCGGCAGAATATAAAGCCAGTGCCAAGGCTCGGGAAGAATGACCGTGCCATCGCTGAGTTGACAGAGCTGCGAAAGGCTTGTCTTGAGGTTCGCCCAATAGTTTAGGTTGCTGCATGTGCCGGGGAACTCGGCGCACCACCAAGCGCGTGTAACTAGGTGGTAGACGTAAAACTTAATTGTGGGCCAGCCGTGGCTGGCATTGTAAGCAATGGCAGGTAAGAGGATTGCTCCGGCGCAAGCCAAACACCCGATGATGAGGCGCGCCTTGAGGGCGTTCGACTTAGGCAACAAAGCAAGGACGTGGCGCCAAGTTAGAGCGATGTAGAGCGCTAGGCCCACGCCCAAGCCCGCGACCCAACTCCGCGCGCCTAAACCAATGAAGAAGGCCGCGCAAGCAGTGTAGGCGTAAATGCTTTTGCGCGTGCGGGCGAACAAGACGGCGAAGTACAGGGTCCATACGGAGGCGGCCACGTCCGGTGCGGTGACGAACAGGCTGCGCGTCGTGATCATCGCGGGGCAGACGGCCAGGAGCGCAATGGAAAGGAAGGCCGTTGTTTTGTCGTTATTCAGGAGCAGGGCCAAACGCCACGTACCCCACAGGGCGAAGAGAAACATGAACGCGGAATAGGACCGCAGCGTCGCCAGCGTGCAGCCGCCGACTGCGATGAATGGGGAGAGGAGATAGATGTTCCAGGGTCCAAGCCAGGCGGTGAACATCGCCGGTATTTCGCGGCCGAAAAGATGGATATAGGGGACCGGCATCATGTTCGGGATTTGGTGGATCCATGCGTAGGCCGCCGATCCAGTTAATTCCTCCATGTAGGCGATGCCTTCATAGGGCCAGACGTAGCGCAGGAGGATGAGAAAGAGGGCCCAGCATAGAAGAATTGCGCCGAAAGAAAACCATGCTTCGCGCGTTTTCGAGTTCATAGGGAGCAAAAGGGAAAGTTTTTTCATTGGACCTTATAAATCTCAAAAGCGGGGCGGTCCGACGTGTCTCGAAACACCTTAACTTGTTCCAGCTTCATGCCGAGAGTGCGCGCTTCGAGCTTGAGTTCGGCCGCGATGCCCATCCCGCACGAATCGTTCTCCGTCACAAAAAGCGGTTTGTCTGGACGACGCAGAAGACGGTTCAGGGCGAGTAGAGCCGTTCGAGATTTTGCCGATGTAGCCAGCAGTAGGGTTAATGGCGGAATGATTGTGATCTGGTTTTGGGAAAAATAAGGCAGCGCTTGATAAAGAGCCCAGGACAGCGGGACAATGGGCGTTCGCGGCCTTTCTTGCGCCCAGCGGCCCACGGCGGGCATCAGGGGCGAGTTCATGTAATAGCCTATTTCCCCCCAATCTATGTTTTTCGGTCTTAGGAGATAGAAATCACCTGTGAATTGCGCGAGGCAGAGTAGAGTCGAGGCCAGAATGGCCGATTTGCGCCAGATACCAGCCGGAATGCTGCCGATCCATGAGAACATCAGCACGCATAGAATGGGCGCCAAGGGGATTAGGTGGCCAGAGGTTTCATCGGTCGGGCTTATGGGTGAAACTAGAAAATATCCGATGGCCACTATCCAGAGCATCGTTGGAACGCTCCAGATTGTGCGCCGGCGCCAAGCATCGCGAACGGTATATGTGAGCGAGAACAAGAGGGGTAGGACGTATAGCCAATGACATGGTTCCATGAAGAGGATGACCAGAGCGCCGCCATCGCAGAGTATCGCCAATTGGGCGAAGCTTGTCTTGAGATTTGTCCAGTACTTCAAATTGCTGCAGGTTTGATTGGGGAGCGCGGCGCAAACAGCTTGTCGTTGAATGATATGCGCGGTGAAAAATCTGATTGTTGGCCACCCGTGGCTCATGTTGTAGGCGATGATGGGCAGGAGGGCCGCGGCGGCGCAGCCCAGGCACCCGGCGATGAACCTCGTTTTGGCCGCGGGTGATTGAGGAAGCAATGTCCAGACCTGGCGCCATGTGAGAGCGATGTAGAGCAACAATCCCACGCCTAGTCCCGCGACCCATGTCCGTGTGCAAAGGCCGATGAAAAATGCGGTGCAGGCGGCGTAGGCGTAAAAAGGCTTGCGGGTGCGGGCAAAGGAGACGGCAAAGCAGAGTGCCCAAACGGAAGCCGCCATGTCCGGCTCCGTGAATATTAAGCTGTGCGATGCCACGATGCTTGGGCAGACGGCGAGGAGAAGCGTGGAGAGAAAGGCAAACGCCCTATCTCCTCCGAGAAGCATCGCCAAACGCCAGGTTCCCCACAAAGCAATGAGAAACATGACGGCAGAGTATATTCTTAGCGCCGCCAGCGTGCAGCCGCATAGGGCGATGAATGGCGTCAAGAAATAAATGTTCCAAGGGCCGTGATAAATGATGAACATGGCCGGGATCGTTCTGCCAAAAAGTTGGATATAAGGAACCGGCATCATGTTTGGAATCTGGTGAATCCAAGCGTAGGCCGCCGTGCCGGCCGATTCCTCTATCACACCCAAGTGCGGCCAAATATAACGGAATAGAATGAGGAAAAGGCCCCAGCAAAAAAGAATCGCTCCAGGAGCGAGCCAGGCATCGCGGGTTTTCAAGTTCATCTTGGGCGTCCGTCGGCCTGCCAGCGGGGCAATGCCGTCCAGCCGTTCCGCCTTATTTTAAGCGCCAGGGCCGTATATCTTCGAGCCAGCGACGGCATTTTTATGGCCAGATAAAAACGGGGCAGGAAGGCATATGTGTCGGCCAAGGAACGGGGCGTGACCGCGAGCTTCCGCAGGTAATCGATTTCGCTTTTCTCCTTGCTCCACCTCCAATCCTTGGCCGGCGCGATAAGGCCGCTGCGGGCCAGGGAATGGGCGGCGGTTTGGGACATAAGGAAATACCCTCCAACGTCGGGGTGCCCAAGATGGCTTAAGAATATGGGGCCGAAGCCTCCGCGATAGGACTCAAATCCATGAGCGGCATCGATGATCGGAACTTTTTGCTCCGCAGCCAAGCGCCTGATGGAATCGTTGTAGCTTTTCAGCCAGTCTTCAGAGGGATCGCTGGGGTCCATGACTTGGGTCACGAGCATGACGCGGCAATGATTCCGGCGAGCAAGGCGCAGCATGCTCGTCAAGTTCTCGATCATATGCTGCCGTACTAAATCCCCATAATTGGGTTTTAGGCCTTTCTTGGCCCAGAACATAATATTAATGGCGCGAACAAATATTCCAGTTGGGAAAATGCGGTATCGGAGGTAACGGTATAAGGAAAGGTGTCGCAAGAGCCAGAAATGAAGAAACAGGAGTTTCGCGCGCGGGCCAAAATGCAGCGGATCATTCAAATATTCATTCCTGCCTTCATAGATGATGATCATGTCCGGGCCGCATCCCAGCAGTTCTTTAAGAAGCGGAAGGTCGCTGAAAGAGTCCGATGAAAGGATTCCGGCATTGATGACTTTAATCCGGCGCGAGGGCAGGACATCCTTGAGTTCAAGATTGAGAAAATCAGGGTATGAGAGAAGGTGCTGAAAGGGCCAGCCTTCGGTGGTCGAGCCGCCAAGGCAAAAAATACGAAACGTGCCCGGAGCTTTCCTGGGTGCGAAGCATTGGGGTTTATGGTCGAGGCGGATCAGCTCGGGATTCAGACACAGCTTTTCTCCGTTCTTGCTTGGTGTCTCGATGAAATACCGGCGTGGAGAGATTAGCCATTGGGCAGTTAAATCATTCAATGAGAGTGGGCAAAAAGGGATGAGTAAATTCCCAGTTGCCATAAGGACGGCGATTAAAACCATCCCGGCGCAAAGGAGGAGAGCTTTTTTCTTCATAGGGCCCGATAGAATTCGAAGGCCGGATGGCCCGAGGCGCTGGAAAAAACTTTGGCCGAAACCAGCGGGATGCCGAACTTTTTCGCGGCGGTTTTAAGCGCATCAGCATAATTTAGGCCATTCCCGTCGTTTTCAATCAAGAAATAAGGCCTGTCCTTGCGGCGCAGCCATCGCTTCCAAGGAACGCGGTAAGCTGGGTTCCATCTCGGCCAAGGGATCATCCGCGCCTGATTTTGGGTGAAGTACGGCGCGGCGACGGCGAAAGAACTGGATAAAGAAATGATTGGCGTCCGGGAGTGCTCTTGGGCCCAGCGGCAAGCCGCAATCAGGATCGGCGCATTTTGATACCAGCCCGCTTTGGAAAAGTCGAGGTTGTCCCGCCTCAGCAGATGAAAGTCTCCCGTGAATTGGGCGGCGCATAAAATAGCCATCGCCAAAAGGGCCGCCCTGCGTTTAGGACCGGCCGGCACGACGGCGCTTATCCATGATAGCGCGAGCACGCACAGGATAGGCGTCAAAGGAGCCAGGTGAATCGGGAATTGTTCAGTGGGGCTTACGGGCGAAACTAGAAAATATCCGATAACCACTATCCAGAGCATCGCGGGAACGCTCCAGATTGTGCGCCGGCGCCAAGCATCTTCCGTCGCGCAGAATAAGGAGAGCGAAAGGGGCAAGACATAGAGCCAGTGCCATGGCTCCCGAGCCAAAACCGAGAAGGGTGCGCCGTCCCAAAGCATCGCCAATTGAGAAAAACTTGTTTTGAGATTCGTCCAGTAGGCGAGATTGCTGCAGGCTTGATCGGGAATCATTGCGCAGACCGGATCGCGCTGAACGAGATGAGCGGCGAAGAATTTAAGCGTCGGCCACCCGTGCCCGGCGTTGTAGGCGATGATGGGGAGCAGGAAGATGACGGCACAGCCCAGGCAGCCGGTTATGAGCCGCGCTTTGGCCCAGCGCGATTGCGGGAGCAGAGACAGGAGTCGTCGCCACGATAAGGAGGCGTAGAGCAGCAGGCCCACGCCCAGGCCGGCCACGTAGGCTCGCGCGCAGAGGGCGGCGAAGAAGGCGGCGCAGGCGGCGTAGGCGTATATGGGTTTGCGGGAACGGGCGAAAGAGACGGCAAAGCACAAAGCCCAAATTGATCCTGCAATGTCCGGTTCGGCGACATTCAAGCAGTGCGTGGTGACCATGATAGGACAGACGGCCAGAAGGAACGTTGAAAGAAAAGCCGTTATTCGGTCGCCGCTCAAAAGCAACGTCAGCCGCCAAGTTCCCCAGAGGGCAAAGAAGAACATGAAGGCGGAGTAGAAGCGCAAGGTCGCCAGGGAGCATCCGCCTATGGCGATAAACGGCGTTAGGAAGTAGATGCTCCAAGGACCATGGTAGAGCATGAGCATGGCTGGAATATCTATGCCGAAGATGTGAATCCGAGGAATGAGCGACATCATGTTTGGGATTTGATGAATCCAGGCGTAAGCCGCGGTGCCGTTTAATTCCTCCAGGATGACTATTCCCAAGTAAGGCCAGACGTAATGCATCAGGATAACGAACAGGCCCCAGCAGAAAATGATGGACCCTAGAGCAACGGCGGTTCGACCGATTCGTGAGTTTGGCATCGGAATTTACCGAACGGACACGCCGGCCCAACCGCGCCGCCAGAGCGCGTGGGCCAAGGCGGCGTATTTTTGGGGCATAGATTGGTATTGTGATCTAAGCGGCGGATTCGCGCGCTCAATGCTTACGCACACGAACCGCAAGAAAAGATAAGTCGCGGCCAATGATTTTGGCGTGACCGAAAGCTCGCGAAGATAGGTCAACTCGCTTTTCTCCTGGTTCCAGCGCCAGTCTCTGTTCGGAGCGAGAAGTCCGCTGCGGGCGAGAGCATGAAGCGCTGTTTGCGAAATTAGGAAATATCCCCCCACGTCAGGATGCCAGAGGCGGTGCAGAAAAATGGGGCCTAAGCCGCCGTGGTATGAATCAAAAGCTTTGGCGGTGTCCGCGACCGGGACGTGTTCTTCTGCGGCCAAGCGTTTGATGGAATCGTTGAAGCCTTTAAGCCACGGGGAGTCATTCGGATCATCGGGATCCGTGACTTGAGTGAGCAGCATAACGCGGCAATGGTCCTGGCGGGCCAGGATGATCATGCGGGAAAGATTTTTAATCATGTGCCGCCGCGCTATATCCGGGTAATTGGGGCCTAGACTTTGGCTTGCCCATCGCCTGATGCCGTCCGAGAGATCGAACGTCTTATTGGGGTAGAAACGACGGCGCAGGTAGTTGTAGAGAGAAACATGGCGCAAAAGCCAAAGATGCGGAATTAGAAGCTTGGCGCGGAATCCAAAATGGAGTGGCGCCAAGAGGACCTCATTTCTGCCTTCGTAAATGAATATTAAATTGGGCTTATAGCGCAGCAATTCTTTAAAGAGCGGCAAATCGCTGGTTGAATCGGAGGAATTAATTCCGGCATTGATGATCTCCACGCGCTTTCCCGGTAGGACGTCTTTAAGTTCATGACTCAGGAAATCAGGGTAGGAAAGAATATTTTGAAAGGGCCAGCCTTGGGTCGTCGAGCCGCCCAGGCAGAAGATGCGAAATACGTCCGGAGATTTCTGAGGGACGAAGCAGCGACTTTTATTGTCCAAGCGCACCAATTCCGAATTGGTGCAGAGTTCTTGGCCGGCCGCTTCACGTCTTGGGACAAAAACTCGACCCGGATTGATAATCCAACGCAGGGAGAGGTCGTTAAGAGAGAACCTTCTCGCCGGGCAAAGAAAGTTGCCTGCGGCAAGTATGGCGGCGATGAGCGCAAGACCAAAGAATGGCGGCAAGAATATTTTCTTCACTGGGCTTGGTAGAGTTCGAATGCAGGGCGACCTGAAGAATCGGCAAAAACTTTAACCGGAACCATCGGGATGCCGAATTTCTTCGCGGCGGCTTTAAGCGCGGCAACTTGGCTTAAACCCAACTGGTTGCTTTCGATAAGAAAAAGAGGCCTGTCCTTGCGGACCAGCCAGAATCGCCAGGGAACCTTATCGCTCGGCCATCCCCCATAACGCCAGAGGATCAGGCGTGCCTGATTTCGCGAAAAGTAAGGCGCGGCTAAGGAAAAAGGGTAGGACATGGAGACGATTGGCGTCCTGGGGCGGCTCGCCGCCCATCGGCACGCTTCGATTAGCAGGGGAGATTCATCGTACTGGCCCAGCTTATCTAAATCGATATTCCTGCGGTTGAGAAGGTGAAAATCGCCGGCGAACTGCGCTAAGCACAAAAGAGCTAGGACTGGAATAGTCGTTCTGTACGCGGTGCCGGCGGGGAGAGCGGCCATCCAGGAGAACATCAACGCGCACAAAAGGGGCGCCAAAGGGGTCAGATGAACCATGTATTCGCCGGTGGGCGTTATCGCCGAGACGAGGACGTATCCGATGACGACGATCCAGAGCATGGCCGGGACGCTCCAAAGGGTTCGGCGTCGCCAAACGTCGCGGGCGGCGTAGAAAAAGGAAAGCAGCAGGGGCAGGACGTAAAGCCAGTGCCAGGGCTCGCGCGATAAAACCGAGTACTCGTCGCCGTCGCAGAGCATTGCCAGTTGGGAAATACTCGCCTTGAGGTTGGTCCAATAATACAGGTTGCTGCAGTTTTGATGGGGCAGGCTGTTGCATACGAACGACCAGCGGTTTATGAGGTGCGATGAAAGAAATTTGAACGTGGGCCACCCATTGCCCGCGTTGTAGGTGATGGCAGGCAACAGGAATATCCCGGCGCACGCCAGACACCCCCCGATAAACCGCGTTTTTTCCGCGCGTGATTCTGGAAGCAGCGCGCGGGCTCGGCGCCATGTCAGAGCCAGGCAGAGCAGCAGACCTGCGCCCAGCCCCGCGACCCACGCCCGTGTGCATAAGCCGACAGAGAAAGCGGCGACCGCCGCGTAGGCGTAAGCGGGTTTGCGGGTGCGGGCAAAAGAGGCTGCGAAGCACAGGGCCCAGACGGAGGCGGCCACGTCCGGCGCCGTGATCAGTGTGCTGCGCGTCATTACCATCGCGGGACAGACGGCGAGAAGAAACGCTGATAAGAAAGCCGCCATTTTGCCGCCACCCAGGAGGATGGCCAGGCGCCAAGTCCCCCATAGAGCGAAGAAGAACATGAAGGCTGAATAGAAGCGAAGAGTCGCCAGGGTGCATCCGCCCAAGGCGACGAACGGCGTCAGAAAATAAATGCCCCAGGGGCCGTGGTGAATATTAAACATCGCGGGGATATCGCGGCCAAGGAAATGAATATAAGGGACCGCCATCATATTGGGGATTTGATGGATCCAGGCGTAAGCCGCCGCGCCGCTCAACGCTTCGCCTTCTGTTATTCCGGTATAGGGCCAGACATATCTTAAGAGAACGAGAAAGATGCTCCAGCTGAGAAGGAGCGCTCCGAAAGATATCCATGCATCGTGCGCCTTCGGTTTTAAACGTTCGTGAGTTTTCATTGGAATAGAGCCGGCCATCCTTCGTGATCAAGTGCATGGGCCCGTGTTATGTATTTTTTTGCAAGAGCGCGGTGATTCAGCGGCTGTATGCAAGATTCCGCTAAAAAAATATATGCAGCGGCCAAGGAGCGGGGCGTGACCGAGAGCTTTCGTAGGTAATCAAGCTCGCTTTCCCCTCGGTTCCAGCGCCAATCCTTGGCCGGCGCGACAAGTCCGCTTCGCGCCAGGGCTCGAGCCGCCGTCTTCGCCATTAAGAAATATCCCCCCACATCCGGGTGCCAAAGAGAGCGCAGGAAGATGGGACCGAGCCCGCCTCGGTAGGAATCGAAGGCGCCGGCGGCGTCGATGACCGGCACGCCTTGCGCCGCGGCTAAGCGCTTGATGGAGTCGTTGAAGTTTTTTAGCCACGGAGAGTCATTCGGATCATGGGGATCCGTGACTTGGGTCACCAGCATGACGCGGCAGTGATCTTGGCGCGCCATGGCAATCATGCGCATCAGATTCTTGAGCATATGCCGCTTCGCGATGCCCGTATAATCAAGGCCTCTCTGGCTCGCCCAGCCCCGAACGCCGGCGGCGGCGCTAAAAGACGCATTCGGATCAATAAGATAGCGCAGATAACGGTACAGAGAGAGGTGATAGAGAAGCCAGAGATGCGGAATCAGAAGTTTCGCGCGCCAACCGGAATACAAGGGCATGGTCCAAGGCTCGTTTCTCCCTTCATAAATAAGAAGCAGGTTCGGCTCATAGCGCAGCAGCTCTTTGACCAACGCCACATCGCTGGTCGAGTCTAATCCGCTAAATCCCGCGTTGATGACCTCGACATGACGGGAAGGCAGGACATCCTTAAGCTCTAGATTCAAAAAGTCCGGATAGGAAAGAACATGTTGAAAAGGCCAGCCTTCCGTCGTAGAGCCGCCCAGGCAAAAAATACGGAAGTCGCGTTGATTTTTTTTGCGGAGAGAAAAACAGCGGGATTTATTGCCCCTGCGGGCCAGTTGAGGGTTCGTGCAAAGTTTTGGACTTTCCGAGCCTTGCTCTGAGATGAAGAACCGTCCTGGCGCTACCAGCCAGCGCACCAGCGAGTCATTGGGTGATAATGGTCGTGATGGGAGCAGCAGATTGCCAATAAGCAGAATGATGATAACTAGCACCAGCCCTGAGCATAAAAGATAGAGCTTATTTTTCATAAAAATACCGTGTTAATATACAATTTTTAAAAATGCAGCCGTTTCTGGGCTTCAGCGAGTCTAATTTTTATGGATAAACTATTTAAATGGGAAATATAGCCCATTCATTGGACTTGGTACATCTCGAATTCAGGGCGGCCGGTGGAATCTCGAAACGTCATGATCTTGGTCAAGCGAACGCCAAATTCGGACGCGGCGGCCTCGAGAGTGGGCAAATAGTTGAACAGAGGAATGCTGCTGTTTTCAACTAGGAAATAGGGCCGGTCTTCGCGAAAGAAGTATTTTCGCCAGGGAATCCTGTCGGACGCTCTCCCCGCCCAGGGCCACCGGGCTATCAATCGGATCCGATTCTGCGAGAAATACGGCGCGGCGAGACTAAATGAAAGCGAGAGCGAGATGATGGGCATTCGCGGTTTTTCTTCCGCCCAGCGACAAACTTCAATGACAATTGGCGAATTTCCGGCCCAACCGATCGCTTCGAAATCGATATTCTTGCGCCTTAATAGGTAAAAATCGCCGAAGAACTGCGTAGCGCACAGAACGGCCATGGCGAGGATGGCCGCGCGTTTGGCGTCCTTGGAAACGGCGCCTATCCAGGAGAACATCAGCACGCATAGGATGGGCGCCAAGGGAACCAAATGCATCGTGAATTGCTGCGTGGGACTTACGGCCGAGGCGAGGAGATAGCCAATCGCCGCTATCCAGAGCATTGCCGGAACAGTCCACAGCGTCCGCCGACGCTGAACTTCCATCGCCGCATGCGCCAGGGACAGGAGCAAAGGCAAAACATAGAGCCAATGCCAGGGC
>Ga0307374_10008948_pt1 | contig 14857 bp, 11 predicted proteins | sample OX3MG_FD_202532 | JGI IMG/M metagenome (GOLD analysis project Ga0307374, IMG submission 202532) | Soil microbial communities from Risofladan, Vaasa, Finland - OX-3 | ecosystem: Environmental > Terrestrial > Soil > Coastal area > Acid sulfate soil | place: Finland: Risofladan, Vaasa | collected... | reverse complement strand
CGGTCAACGAGACGTAGGAGGTGGCCACCACCAGACCGGCGGCCTGAAGATCGGACTGGAGGCGGCGCAGCCGCCACAGGTCGGGGCCGAGGGCCATGAACCCGAGGTCCGCCTTGTGGCCCAGCATGGCGATCGGCACCACCTGAAGACCGTCCGACTCCGCCGCCTTGACCGCCTGGACCACCGCGGGATGGTCGTAGCGTGGGCCACCCCCCGGGGACGGGGCCTCCGGCAGCTTGCAGAACAGATGGAGGACACCCCAGCCAACCGACGGAACGAGGGGTTCGGTCACACAGGACAGTGTAGGGAAAGAACGAAGGGCGCCCGGAAGGGCGCCCTTCGTCACAACCATGTGGTGCGGTCGACCTAGAAGTCGTCCATGCCCCCGCCCGGCATCGCCGAGCCGCCCTCTTCGGGCTTGTCCACGATGACCGCCTCGGTGGTCAGGAACAGTGCGGCGATGGAAGCGGCGTTCTGCAGGGCGGATCGGGTCACCTTGACGGCATCGATCACCCCGGTCTTGAACAGGTCCTCGTACTCGCCGGTGGCTGCGTTGAGGCCCTCGTTGGGCTTCTTGAGGTTGCGCACCTTGTCGACGATGACGCCACCCTCCAGCCCGGCATTGACGGCAATCTGCTTCAGGGGCTCTTCGACGGCACGGGCCACGATGCGGGCACCGGTGGCCTCATCGCCCTCCAGCTTGTCGGCGGTCTCGAGCACGGCAACCTGGGCCCGGAGCAGGGCGACCCCACCTCCGGGGACCACACCCTCCTCGATGGCCGCCTTGGTGGTGGAGACGGCGTCTTCGATGCGGTGCTTCTTCTCCTTGAGCTCCACCTCGGTGGCCGCGCCGACCTTGATCACGGCCACGCCGCCGGACAGCTTGGCCAGGCGCTCCTGCAGCTTCTCGCGGTCGTAGTCGGAGTCGGTGTTCTCGATCTCAGCCTTGATCTGGTTGATCCGACCCTTGATCTCATCGTCGGATCCGCCACCTTCCACGATGGTGGTCTCGTCCTTGGTCACCACGACCTTCCGGGCCGTTCCGAGCAGGTCGAGGCCCACGTTCTCCAGCTTGAGCCCGACCTCTTCGGTGACGACCTGGCCTCCGGTGAGGATGGCGATGTCCTGGAGCATGGCCTTGCGACGCTCGCCGAATCCGGGAGCCTTGACCGACACGCTCTTGAAGGTGCCCCGGATCTTGTTCACCACCAGCGTGGCCAGGGCCTCGCCCTCGAGATCCTCGGCGATGATGACCAGCGGCTTGCCGCCCTGCATGACCTTCTCCAGCAAAGGCAGGAGGTCGCGGACGGCGGTGATCTTCGAGCCGACGAGCAGGATGTAGCTGTCCTCAAGGACCGCTTCCATGCGCTCGGGGTCGGTGACGAAGTAGGGGGAGATGTAGCCCTTGTCGAACCGCATGCCCTCGACGAGGTCCATGTCCATGCCGAAGGTCTGGGACTCCTCGACGGTGATCACGCCGTCCTTGCCCACCTTGTCGATGGCCTCGGAGATCATCTCGCCGATCTCCGAGTCGGCGGCGGAAATGGATGCCACCTGGGCGATCTGACCCTTGGAATCGGTCTCACGGGCGATCCCACGCAGCGAGGTGACCGCCGATTCGACGCCCGCCTCGATGCCCTTCTTGAGGGACATGGGGTTGGCCCCGGCGGCCACGTTGCGCAGGCCCTCGTGGACCATGGCCCAGGCCAGGACAGTGGCCGTGGTGGTGCCGTCTCCGGCGACGTCGTCGGTCTTCTTGGCGACCTCTTTGACGAGCTCGGCACCGATCCGCTCGAAGGGATCCTCGAGCTCGATGTCCTTGGCGATCGAAACGCCGTCGTTGGTGATGGTGGGGGCGCCCCACTTCTTGTCCAGGACGACGTTGCGGCCTTTGGGTCCGAGGGTGACGCGTACGGCGTCGGCGAGCTTGTTCATTCCGCTCTCAAGGGACCGGCGGGCCTCCTCATCGAACGTGATCAACTTGGCCATCTGGTGTTCCTCCGTGTCGTTAGCACTCTGCACTGTCGAGTGCTAATAGCAAACCACGTGTGCGGCCCCTGCGCAACCGCAGGCATGGGGTCACGCCTGGGGTTGCCGGCAGAGACGAGGGGACCCGGATCGTGCGCCGCCCGAGCCTCGAGGTGGGAAAAAGGCGTTGAACTGGGGCGATGCCCTCACCTTCCCCCGGCGTTCCCGGCCCGCTCCACGAACCCGTCGAACAGGCGCCGGGTCTGTTCCACAGGCCCGCAGTCGTCCTCGTCGAATCCCGCCAACAGCTCGCCGGCCCGATCGGGGTCGAGTTGGCCCCCGGTGCGGGCGTGGTCCACCCAGTGGTCCACGATCTCGCGGGAGACCTCCGGATGGAATTGCACGCCGGTGTGGATGCCCAGGATGAAGGCGTGGAGGGAGGCTGGGGTCTCTGCCACCGACTCGGTTCCGGGAGGGGCGGTGAACCCGTCCTCATGCCAGACCAGCCAGGGTCCCGGCGGGATCCGCTCCGGATCAGCGGAGTCGATGAGACGCCAGCCGACCTCGGGCCGGGCCATGCGACGCACCACGCCGCCGAGGACCTGGGCCAGCAGTTGGCCACCGAAGCAGACACCGAGGACCGGTACATCCGAGGCCACCGCCTCGGTGAGCAGCCGTCGTTCCGCTTCTATCCATTGGACCGACGCGTCGTTGACGGACGCCACCGATCCCAGCACCACCAGCAGGTCGAACGAGCCGGGTCGGGGCAGGGCCGAGGGTCCGTGGTCGGCGCGATAGGACCTGGTGGTGAACCCCGATTGCCGCGCCCGCTCGCCGAGCAGCCCGGGGAGGTCGTACGCACTGTGTTGAAGGAAGGCCACCCGCGTGGGCATGAGCGCTCACTCCGTGGACGGATCGTTTCTCCGCCCGGCTCGAGGGATTTCGCCACCGTAGCGAAGACGGTTCTCGATGAGCACGTGGCGTCGATCCACTACTAGCTTGGCTTGTCAGCCACGTAGCGCACCACGGCGACTGTGGCTCAGATCAAGCAGTATCGGATCTTGATCGCTAATCATAAGCCCAGTCTCGATCAGCTCACCCCGGGATCAGCCGTTCCCCACGCAGCTCACAGTTGCGAACTGGCCCGTCGAGGTGTGGGTCGCCACGATCTTACCGTCGACGGTAACGGTGCAGGTGACTGTCGTCCCAGTGGTGAGGGTGGCATCGACGCTGAAGATCGTGATGAGTCCAGATCCGTGCACGGTCCTGGTCCAGGGAAGCGTGCTCCCATTGGCTTCAGATGTGCCGACGTTGCCGTTCGTCAGCGAATCGTAGGAGATGTCGGCGATACCGTCGCCGGTGACCGAGTAGACCGCCGTATGAACCGTGTTCTCAGCTTTGTTGACGGCATTACCGGCCAAGCCCACTACGGTGATGCACCCGCCGAGGCCCAGGACAACGATGATCAGAAGCCAGAACCAGACACGTTTGAGCACCGATTTCTTGGCCATCTGGTGGGTCACCGTGATGCTGGCCTGCGGATAGCCCGCCGGCTGCATCTGCGGCGGGTACCAGTTCCCATCGGTAGCTTGCCAGTAGCCGGGAGGCGGTCCTTGAGCGATCGCAGGATCGACGGGCGGGTGCTGAAGGGACTGGCCACCAGGGGTAATCGCCTCGGGGTGGGTGATCGGTGGAGGGCTTGGGGCTGGTGACGGCGGCTGGTAGTTCGGGTGCTTTTCTGGCGGATACCACCTGCCGTCAGTGGCCTGCCACCAGCCGGGACCTTGCTGAACGTCGCTCACCGCATCCGCCTCTCGTTGATTGCCCGCCGTCACCGCAAACCCTATAGGTCCAGGTCAGCGAATGCCTTGCGCTATCCATTCGGTGATGCGCTTCTGACATCGGCTCACGGCTGTCAGTGAGGGGATCCCCGTCCACGGAGATCCGAAGTTCGTAGACTCAAGAGCCGTGGTCCTGGACCGATCCACTACCCTTTGTCCGACGACGGACCTTGGTGCCGCCTGTCTTCCGAGGACCCACATTCGGATGCAGACCAGATCAAGACCGGAGTCGCACGGAGAGGTGCGAGAGCGGCCGAATCGGATTCACTGCTAATGAATTGACCTGGGTAACTGGGTCCGAGGGTTCAAATCCCTCCCTCTCCGCCAAAATTCGAGAACTGACCGACGGGTCGGCGGGCCGACCGATGCAGTGTTGCTCGCGCTCCGTTCACCGTTCCGGATGGGGGAACTCAAGGGACGTACGCGCCGAGGAACGCCAACAGGGCATAGCCGAACATGCTGACGGCGGAGAGGGCGAGCACGGCGATCTCGATCCGCCGCGACCGCATCAGCGTCGCCGCTCCCAACAAGAGGGGGAAGGCGTTGAGGGCGTACCGCTCGAACGAGTCGAGATTGGAGCCCGACACGGACGCCGCGATGACGGCCACCGAAAAGACTCCGTAGGAGACCGGAAGAGTGCGGAAGACCACCACCACCAGTCCGACCGCGAGGAGCACCCACGGAAGGTGCAGATCGGTCCCGACGTGGTGTCCATGGATCAGATTGGAAACGTCGTGGTAGAAGGTGACCACCGGATCGGTGAGGCCTCCGTGTCGCCTCGGATTGGTCTGGATGCTCAGGGGCCGGATGAAGCTCCCGAACTCGATGCGGGCCCAGGTGAGATAGGCCAGCAATCCCACCACCGGAGCGACGGTGGCCACGGCCCGTTGGGCCCGTTGGCTCCAGCCGACGGAGCGGATGCCGCGTGCACCCTCACACAACGCCGGCACGAGCAAGAGGCAACCGATGGGTCGGGCGGTGCCGGCCAGTAGGCCCAACCCGGCGGCATACCACCAGCGTTGGTGGCGCAAGCAGTAGAAGCAGGTCACCCCGAGGAGGATCAGCAGCGAGTCTGAATAGCCCATCACCGTGACGAACGCGGCCGGCACGAGGTTGAGCAACCAGGCGGCGGTGCGGGCCCGGCCCGCGTCCCCGAATTCCGATCTGGCCAGAAGGTAGATGGCCATGGTGGCGGCGAGGCCACACCCGTTGGCGATGAAGAGCGTGGCCGCGTTGACCGGCAGGAAGGTGATGTGGTGCAACAGGCTCGCTGCCACCGGGAGGAGGGGGAAGAACCGCAGCCCCTGCAGACCGACGGCGTGATAGCCGTGCGCGGCGATGTTGGTGTACCAACCGGCGTCCCAACCCAACAGGCCGGAGTGGGCCCGGGCCACAGCCTTCTGGTCCTGGATATGCAGGTGTGAGACCTCGTAGCGGGCCAGGGCCAGGGCGGCCAGCACGATCGCTCGACCGGTCAACCACGGCAACCACGATGCTCCGGCGGCCTCGCGCAGGCGAATCCGCGTGCGGCCCTCGTGCCGTTCGATGGCCGTCTTCGTGTCCAAGGTGGGTTGCGCCCTTTGCGATCAGCCGCTGATCTTCGTGAGACCCGTCCCCCGGCCGTGGGCGTGGCCACATTAGCAAGGTCGTGGTACCCGGACCCGGTGCCCATCAGCACCTGAGCCACCGCCGACCACAGGAAAACGCTCCAACGAGCGGGCGTGTGGCCGGGCGCGGAGACCGGAGCCCTAGAGCGCCAGTAGATTGTCCTGGTGGCCGAGCGGTACTGGATCGAGACGTTGGGCTGCCCGAAGAACCAGGTGGACTCGGACAAATTGGTCGGAACCCTGGTCGCCGAGGGGTTCGAGGCGGCTGGTGCCCCCGAGGACGCCGATCTGGTCGTGGTCAACACGTGTGCGTTCATCGAGGCGGCCCGCCAGGAGTCGATCGACACCGTGCTGGCGCTGTCCGACGCCCGCAGACCCACGGCGCGGCTGGTGGTCACGGGCTGCATGGCGGAGCGCTACGGGGCTGAGCTGTCCGATGCGCTACCCGAAGTCGATCTTGTGGCTCCCTTCGGAGCGAGGTTGACCGATCTGTCGCCGGCGCCGACGGCCCCGCGCCGCGGCGGGAGCCCGGCGGGCACGCCCGTGTCCCTGGGTCGCAAGCCCGGCCCGTCAGACGCCGGTCGGCCGGTCCCCTCGTTCGACCTGTTGAATCTCCCCCGACCGGCGACGACCGCACCGTGGTCGTACATCAAGATCGCCGAGGGGTGTGATCGGAACTGCGGCTTCTGCGCCATCCCCTCGTTCCGGGGCAAGCAGCGGTCGCGTTCGGCGACGTCGATCCTGGCGGAGATCGATCAGCTGGCGGGCTCTTCCGGACTCCTCCACGAGGTCGTGCTGGTGGCCCAGGACCTCTCGTCCTTCGCCCTCGACCGGTCCACCGGGAGAACTGAACCCCGCATCGACGGCCCGGCGGTTGGTGGGAACCGTCCCATCGTGGACCTGGTGGCCGCGGTGTCCGAACGGGTCCGCTGGACCCGGCTCCTCTATCTCTATCCATCCACCCTCGATGACGCACTGGTGGAGGCCATCCTGTCCACCGGGGTGCCGTACTTCGACCTCTCGCTCCAGCACGTCTCCCGCCCACTGCTCAAGCGGATGCGCCGGTGGGGTGAGGGCGACCGGTTCCTCGAGCGGATCGCTTCGATCCGCGCCGCCGATCCGACGGCGGCCTTCCGATCGTCGTTCATCATCGGCTACCCAGGGGAGACCGAGGCCGACCACGACCTGCTCCTCCAGTGGATCGACGAGGCCCGACTGGACTGGGTGGGGTTCTTCCCGTTCAGCAACGAGGTCGGTACCTACGCGGCCGACCTCGACGGCCAGGTGCCCGACCGGCTCGTCGCCGAACGGCTGCGCGAGTGCACCGAGTTGCAGGACGGCATCACCGCCGGCCGCCGCGAAGCGCTCATCGGCACGACCGTCGAAGTGCTCGTCGACGTCCCGGGTGAGGGGCGAACCTACCGGGAGGCGCCGGAGATCGACGGGATCGTGACCCTGCCCGAACGCGCACCCGTCGGCTCGTTCGTCGACGTGGTGATCACCGGAGCCGATGGTCCGGACCTCATCGCCGAGTTGGTCAATGACGCCGGACCGCTGTCAGGCCGGCCGATGCCTGCCGCGGCGGGAGCGACCCGGTGAGCGACAGCGCGATGACGCCGGGCGCGTCGGTGGCCGGCCCCACCACCTTCGGTCCGTCCGCGCTCCTTACTCCGGCCAACGGGATCACGGTGCTCCGGTTGCTGGCCACGCCCATCGTGATCATCCTGATCATGCTGTGGGGCGCCAGTTGGTTCACCTTCGTGTTCGGCGGGCTCCTAGCCATGTCCGACGGGATCGACGGATGGTTGGCCCGCAGGCAGGGAACGACCCGGTCCGGTGCCTTCCTCGATCCGTTGGCCGACAAGGTCGTGGTGCTCGGGGCCCTCATCGCGTTGGTGGCCAAGGGCATCATCTGGTGGCTTCCGGTCACGATCATCGCCATTCGGGAAGTGGCCATGAGCGTCTACCGGTCGGTAGTCGGGCGGCGGGGCGTCTCGATCCCCGCCCGCAACTCGGCCAAGCTCAAGACCCTGCTCCAGGATCTGGCCATCGGCATGTGCCTGGCCCCACCGCTGGCCACCCATCAGGCGGTGTTGTCGACGGCGATCTGGGTGGCCACGGCCATGACCGTCTTCACCGGCGCCCAGTACTACGTCGACGGCCGGCGGGCGGCCCGCCGCCGCATGGCCGACATCCCGGTCGCCGGAGCCGGTCCGCTCGACGGCACGAGCTCGGCAGCCTGAACCGGTGCGCATCGAGATCGTCGCGGTGGGCACGGAGCTCCTGCTGGGCCAGATTGCCGACACCAATTCGATGTGGATGGGCGAGCATCTGGCCGCCGCCGGGGTGGCGTCCCACTTCCACCAGGCCGTCGGGGACAATCACGAGCGGATGGTGCTGGCCTTTCGGACAGCGTTGGCCCGGAGTGACGGAATCATCGTCTGTGGTGGCCTCGGGCCGACCCACGACGACATCACCCGCGAAGCCATCGCCGAGGTCATGAACGTCCCGTTGCGCCGTGATGCCGACGTCGTGGAGATGATCCGCTCGATGTTCTCGAGCCGGGGTCGGGACATGCCCGACACCAACCTCCGACAGGCCGACGTGCCCGAGGGCGCCACGATCATTCCGCAGACCAAGGGCACCGCTCCCGGCCTGATCTGCCCGGTCGGACACAAGGTCGTCTACGCCGTCCCCGGCGTGCCGTACGAGATGGCGGACATGTTCGAGCGGGGCATCGTGCCGGACCTGATGCGTCGGATGGCCGAACGCGGTGAGACCACCGGGGTCATCGCCAGTCGGGTCATCCGTACGTGGGGTATGAGCGAGTCCGGGTTGGCAGAGACCCTGGCCGGCCACATCGACGGGCTGGATGGCGACTCGAGTGGGTCACCGGACTCGTCAGGGGAGACGACTGAGAGCGGTACGCCGGCCACCATCGCCTTTCTGGCCAGCGGCATCGAGGGGATCAAGGTGCGGGTCACGGTGAGAGCCGACGATGCCGAGTCCGCCACCAAGCGGCTGGACATCGAGGAGGAGACGATCCGACGCATCCTCACGGATGCGGCCGGCGACGTGGTGTTCGGAATCGATGACGAGGCCATCGAGGATGCCGTGGCGCGGGCCCTCACCAAGGCGGGCCAGACCCTCGGGCTGGCCGAATCGCTCACCGGTGGGCTGGCCGCGTCCCGGCTGGTCAACGTGCCGGGGGCCAGCAGTTGGTTCCGGGGGTCGGTGGTGTCGTACGCCTCGGAGGTGAAGTTCTCCGTCCTGAGGGTGCCTGAGGGGCCGGTGGTGTCCGAGGAAGCGGCCCGGTCCATGGCCGAGGGCGCCCGCCGCGTGCTCGGTTCGGACGTGGGCCTCGCCATCACCGGGGTCGCCGGCCCGGACAGCCAGGACGACCAACCCCCCGGCACCGTCTTCGTGGGGCTGGCCCGTCCCGGGGCCACCACCGACTCCTTCGCCTTCAACGTGCCCGGCGACCGGGAGCGCGTGCGACAGTACGCCACCATTGCCGCGCTCGACCTGTTGCGCCGGACCGTCGGGCCGACTCCGCCGGCCTGAGTCGACCGCGGTGCGCGCTGCCCGCGGGCGGCGGGACTACGAGGTGGTTCTGGTGGTGGCCGTCGCCACCGGGGTCGGCGCCGGCACCGGAGTGACGGGGATGCCGACGGGTACCAGCTCGTTCCAGGTGTTGCCGGGCTGGAGGGTGATCGGTGCGCCGTTGGCGGCGGTGAGCGTGGCGGGCTGGGTGAGCGAGGTGCGGCTCCACGTGCCGGTGATGGCCATTCCGTTTCGCATCACGACCAGTGGGCCGGTACCGGTGGCCGTGACGTCGACCTCGTGTCCACCCTCGCTGTTCTCCACCCACGGTCCGATGAAGGTGGGCACCGTCATGATGACCACGTTGGTGGCCGCGGTCTGTGATCCGTCGAGCAGCCTGTCCGGCACTCCCGAGTAGTACCGGAGGTAGGTGCCGGTGGACCCACTCCACCGCCAGGTGACATCGGACGAGGACGAGAAGGGGATGTGGACGCTGGCGCCGGAGTTGGCCACCGATCCGGTGGGCGGCGTGGCGGAGTACTGGTAGATCGGTGCCGGCGTCGTGGTGCTGGTCGGTGTCAGGGCCCACAGGGTGGTCGTGTTGGCGAACGTGGAGTAGGGGGACACCCTTCCCGCGGGATGGATGATCGTCGACGCGCTGCCGTTGAGGATGTTCTGGTCGGTCAGCGGCGTCTGGGCCAGCAGGGCCAGCACCGGATTGATCCCTCCGGCATGGACGAACACCGGGTGCGACAGTTGCGAGAGGATGCCGGCATCGGGCTGACGGGCCGATCGGAGATCGCCGACGAGGGCTGCACCGTGGCACTGGAACACCGCCACCAGCCGGGTGATGGCCCCCTCGACCGGCTCCTCGAACACGATGTCCGCCTGGTTGAGGCCGGCTGACGGACGATCGCCGGGATAGTTGCCGATCTTCACGCCGAGGGCGGGCCGGGCCGGTACATGCCCGCTCGGGGCTGGCGCTCCGGTCAGCGGGCAGGTGACCGGGGGAGGAGGAGCCGCAGTGGTCGTGACGACGACCTTGGCGGCAGTCTTGTTGTTCCCCTTGGTGAGGACGACGGCCACCACTGTGCCGATGACCAGCACGGCGACCACGCCGAGCACGTACCACCAGGTCCTCGCGCGGCTCTTGCCGGCCTTCGACTGCTTGAGCAATTCCTGCCGGGAGAGGACCGGAGGCCCGGTGCCGGTACTGGCTGCGGGGGAGTCCCCGGAGCCGGGTCCGGATGGCGTTTGATCGTCAGGCATTGGTGGATCAGGGTACTCGGGCTCAACCGGTCGGAGGTCGATGGGAGGACGGGAATTGCGAGGGACGACGGGCGGGCCCTGTCGACTCCGACAGGGCCTTGACGGAGCGGACCGGAAGGGTCCATCATCGAACATGCGTTCGGGTCTAGAGTGAAATCGTCGTGCAGGAGCAGTCCGCAGTGATCGGCCCCGGACCTCCATCCGGACCACCGAACCGAGTGTCACACCCTCTCCGTAGGGTCGGCACGGTCAAAGTGAGCGACAGCATCGAGGAGAGCAGAAGACATGGAACGTGACAAGGCACTCGACATGGCCCTGGGTCAGATCGAAAAGCAGTTCGGCAAGGGGTCCATCATGCGGATGGGCGAGAACCTCCACATGAACATCGAGGCCATTCCAACCGGGGCACTGGCCCTCGACCTGGCCCTCGGCATCGGCGGTCTCCCGCGAGGACGGATCGTCGAGATCTTCGGTCCGGAGTCGTCGGGGAAGTCGACCCTGGCCATGCACGTGGTGGCCGAGGCGCAACGCAACGGCGGTATCTGTGCCTATGTGGACGCCGAGCACGCCATGGACCCGGTCTATGCCAAGGCCATCGGAGTCAACATCGACGACCTGTTGATCTCGCAGCCCGACACCGGTGAGCAGGCTCTGGAGATCTCCGACATGCTGATCCGGTCGGGCGCGCTCGACGTGCTGGTCATCGACTCGGTGGCGGCACTGACCCCCCGGGCGGAGATCGAAGGGGAGATGGGCGACACCCATGTCGGCCTCCAGGCCCGCCTGATGTCCCAGGCGTTGCGCAAGCTGACCGGCACCCTGTCCAAGTCGCGGACCATCGCCATCTTCATCAACCAGTTGAGGGAGAAGATCGGGGTTATGTACGGCTCACCCGAGGTCACCCCCGGGGGCCGCGCCCTCAAGTTCTACTCCTCGGTCCGGTTGGACATCCGCCGTATCGAGACCATCAAGGACGGTGCCGACCAGGTCGGCAACCGGACCCGGGTCAAGGTGGTCAAGAACAAATGCTCACCACCGTTCAAGCAGGCCGAGTTCGACATCACCTTCGGTAGGGGGATCAGTCGCGAGGGCTCGCTGCTCGACGTCGGGGTCGAGCTCGGATTCATCAAGAAGTCGGGGGCGTGGTTCACCTACGAGGGTGAGCAGCTGGGGCAGGGACGGGAGAACGTCAAGACCTTCCTGACCGAGAACCCGCAGCTGATGGCCGAGGTCGATGAGCGGATCCGCGAGCACCTCGCCGCTCAGAACGCCGTCGAGGCGGACGATGCGTCCGACGCCCTGGGGAATCGGAGCGACGACCTCTCCCTCGACGACCAACCCATCACGCTCAGCGAATGACGGAGCGGTCCCTCCCGGGGTCTACAGTTCGGCGGGATTCGTGACGAGAAGGACTGGGTAGTTCACAACAATCGCCGGCCCGGGACGCAATCGTGCGTCCCGGGCTGCTGCGTTTTCGGGCTGCTGCGTTTTTCGGGCCCCAACGCTCCGGAGTCCGGTCAACCGAGGGGTTTGCGGGCCACCATGGCCAGAAGGAGACAGGCTTCGGCCTCCGCGAAGACCCCGGGGTTCCCACTGGCTTCGGCTTCGTCGAATTCCCCGCGGGCGAGCGATTCGCCCATGTAGTTGAGACCCTTGACCTCGGTGATCTCGAACCCCGCGTCTACGAGCATGGACTGCAGCTGGTCGCAGCCGTATTCGATCCGGTGATCAGGGTTCATCAGCTCGTCCGACCTGACCCTCCAGGCGGGTCCGTTGGGGGTGTCGAGGCAGAACCAACCACCGGGTGCGAGCAGTCGGTGGACCTCCCGCATGACCACCGCCCCGTCAGACTCGCTGATGTGCTCGATGCTCTGACCGCTGTACACGAGGTCGAATCGCCCGTCCTCGTACTGCTCCAACTCGGTCATGGAGTGGAATGCGAACGACACCGGTCCGAGGGGCGAGTCCACGGTGGCTCCGTCGCTTCCGCCCCGGTAGATCTCGTGGCGCTCCTCAGGGGGTAGGTCCACCACGAGGAGCGAGTCGAACCGGTAGGGGTACCCCAGATGCACGAGCGCGCCGTCGGCATAGCCCTGGTGGGTGCCGCCCAGGTCGAGGATGTGGTGGGCCCGGGGCATTCCTCGCACGAACTCACTCCGGCTCACATGCATCGAGAGCAGGACGTTGGTGATCGGTACCGACGACCGGAGCTCCTCGGAATGGATCAGGTACTCGGCCATCCCGTGTCGTGAGATCTCCCCTCTAAGGAGACCCCGTTCGTACTCTTCACGCCCACCGGGGTCCGGTTCGCGGTCGAGGATGATCTGGTAGGCCATGCGAACCGCTTGTCGCGGCGGGAGGAAGCGAAACGGAACGGTCGGGACGAAGCGGTCGGCGATCCGGTAGAGGGCCGGCTTCCATCCGGTCCACCCGTTCTGACCGTTCTCTCCGTTCGGTCCTGTCCGTCCCGTCGGTCCTGTCCGTCCTGTCGAAGGCTGCTCGGGGTCTACCACGGAGTCGTCATGCAGAGTTGGTGGGGGCCGGTGCGGCTCTCGACGGGGAACCGGGCGTGTAGACGGAACTCCAATTGCCTTGGGACGGTCGGCTGATGCTGGCTGGTCCCATGCCGATGGTGGCATAGAGGTTCTCCATGATGCGCAACAGCGGATTCGTCACCTCGGCCATCGAGTTGGGGATCAACGCGGGCGGGATGATGGTGCTGTTGGACAGCGCGCCCACCCACGACGCGTTGCCGGTGGCGAACACCCCGCCTCCACCGGGCACGGTGTACCAGGTGACGTCGGAGTAGTTATTCCCCCGATTGGGAATGACGGAGTGGGCGATCACGTCCAGGTTCGTGGGACCGGCCCCGTTGGGGACATAGCGGTCGAACTCCCCCTCTACCACCCGGGGTAGGCGATGGTCCAAGGGGAGCGTCGCCCCTTCGAGCAACCACGAGGACGGGTCGGTGATGACCATGTCCGCTGAGGCCTGGACGTCCTGGTACGTGCTACCGATCAGCTCGGCTTCCGGCCGGGACACCGGGGCCTGCGGCCAGTTGACGGTGACCAGGGCGCTGTTCTGGCTGGTCATCGGGTCCTCGGCCGCCGACTTGTAGCAGACCTGGTGCCGATTGTCCCCGAGGGGGGACGGTTCGAGCCGGATCTGCCGGTAGCAGGCGTTGGCCCCGAGGAAGGCAAGATTCACCCCGGCGGCCAGCGACTGGAGTGCTCCCGCCCGCATCGCCGCCGACCAGTACTCGTCGTGTCCGAGGCTCACCAGCGCCCGGTGGTTGTTGAGCAGCTGGGGGCGGGCGTGCAGATCCACGTCGGTCCAGTAGGTGACGTCAAGGCCCAACTGCTCGGCGTGGTAGATCACCGGCAGTTCGTTGCCGATGAAGTCGGCGGCCCCGAAGGCCCAGTCGTGATCGTAGGGACGATCGAACGAGACGATCCGGGCTCGATCGGCATAGGTGCCTCCCGCCGGATCGTGGGTGTAGGACAGCGCGCCGTTCCGGTTGCCGTAGTACAGGCTGTAGCCCCCCCAACGGTTGTAGGCCTGCCAGGTGGTGACACTCTGCTGGATGACGACGGCGGCACGCGAGGTGTCGTCGCGAACGCACAGGGGTACGAACTGCTGCTCGCCGGTGACGCCGACGAGCTTCAGCAGATAGGTCCCCGGCGGCCAGGTCCTGTCGATGGTGATGGCCAACGAAGGCGTCCAGTGGCATTCGATGGTATTGGTGGGCCTGAACAGAACTGGGGGTGGCTGACGGACCCCGGGCACCTCCTTGGACTGCCAGACCAGCCGACCACCGACGCCTCCGTAGTACCCCATCCGGTAGGCCTCCACATGGAATGAGGAAGCCTTGGTGCTGACGAAGACCGAGACCGTGTCCCCGATCTCGGCGCTGACCTGGCTGGCATAACCCTCGATGTCCCCCGCCCGTTGTGGCGTGGTCAGCCACCACAGGTGGCCGGCCTTGGCATTCTCAGCGACGATGTCGGGCGAGGTGAGCAGGGTGACGCCGTCAACCACGGTGGTGGTGGATGCCACCGTCGGGTGCGGCGGGACGATCGTCTCACCGGGGTTGATGGAGGCCTCCACCGGGTGGTCCTTGGTGCCGTAGCCCGATCGGATGCCGCCGGCACTCGGTTTGCTCTTCGGCGATCCGGACTCTTCGATGGCCAGCGCGGCAACGGCGGCGGCGGTACCTCCCGCGACGGCGAGGCCGAGGAACCGCCGTCTGCTCACCACGCGGGCGTGGGCTTCGCGCCGGGCGCGGGCGCGGGCATCCCGCTGCGCCTGGGTGACGTCGGGATCGGGTGGACCTGCCTCTGCGTCTCCCCCCGACTCGTCTGGTGTGTGCTGATCCAAGGCCGTCAGGAACTCATCACGAAGGAGTCTGGGCCGGGGGTCGGCGGCACCAGGTGCGCTGCAGTCACCCGCCTACAATAGTGATCCGGGGCCGCCAACGCCCTGCAGGCACGTGGTCGGATGTGGCGTCGACCAGGGACCACGCTTACGCTCGGACCTGATCGACCCCGTGCTCGCGACTCTGTGTCGGAGCCCGCTGGTTCCCCGAGGACGAAAGTGAGCGTGGCCATGCAGTTCGGAATCATCCCGCCC
>Ga0307374_10008947_pt1 | contig 14857 bp, 17 predicted proteins | sample OX3MG_FD_202532 | JGI IMG/M metagenome (GOLD analysis project Ga0307374, IMG submission 202532) | Soil microbial communities from Risofladan, Vaasa, Finland - OX-3 | ecosystem: Environmental > Terrestrial > Soil > Coastal area > Acid sulfate soil | place: Finland: Risofladan, Vaasa | collected... | reverse complement strand
TTCCTGATTCGCCGGTCAAGTGTTGCGAGATCCGGTCCGCGCCCGAATTCGATCCAGGCTGAAGTCGAAACGCAGTACGACAACGCCGCAATTTGACCCGCCCGGTGCGCGATTGGCTCCAGTTCCGCGCCAATTTTCGCGGCCTCGTCGATATCGCCGAGATGGTAGTCCGACAGCATAACGCGCGAGAGCGCTATGGCGTGAGTCCACGGCGAGTCCTTGGCATTGCTCAACTCGGCGCTCTTGCGCGAATTCTTGAGCGCATCGCGAAGCTGTAGAAAGTAGAAATCACACACCGATCGGTAAGCCAGCGTCCGCGCCATAAAGGGCTTGACCGCAGGCAACGCAAGCGCTTCACCGAACGCTTTCATCGCCTGCGCGTACTCGCCGCGGACCGAGTAAATCAGTCCCAGTGCGGCTAGGAGGCGGGCGCGATAGACATCTTCCTCACCGGCGAGACGAGTCAGGCCGCGTTCTGCGATCTCAGAGGCCTCATCGAAACGACCTGTCCAGACCAGGCCTTCGACCATATCGAAGACGATCCTGCCGATCATTCTGGGATCACCGATCCCGGCGTACGCCTCCAGCGAATCGTGCAGATGCGCGAGGGCTGCGTTCCAGTTACCCGAACCGCGCTCGGCGGCGGCCAGACCCGAATACAACTCGGCGCGAGCGGCAGGATCTGACTGCTGATGCGCGAGCGCAGCCTCGAAGCTGCGGCGCGCGTTTTCATACGCGCCCGTGCGGAGTGCGTTCTCCCCGGCGAGTGCAAGATACTCCGACAGCTTGTTCGAGTCCGCCGAGGAGCCGCTTTTGAGCAGATGGTGCGCGATCTCCGCAGCATGGTCCGCGCTTCGCGCGCCGTAGACATGCTCGATCGCCTGCGCGATCTTCAGATGCAAACGCTTGCGTCTGGGCTGCGATAACCCCGTTAGCAGAGTTTGCCGGACGAGTTCGTGGGAAAAGGCGAACGGGGACTCTGGGCCCTCCGCGCTACTCATGATGAGCCCGATGCGCTGAGCTTCCTCTAGGGCTTCGAAGAGTACATCGGACTCCATACGATCCAGCACCGACTCCAGCAGCATGAAACTGAAGTTGCGCCCGATAACCGACGCTGCACTCAATACCTGGCTGACGCCATCACTCAGCCGTGCCAGCCTTCGGCTGAGCACCAGCCGGACGTTGTCGGGCACGAGCAGTTCGTCATGCTCGAAACTCGAGCGAAAATTTCCGCTCGAATCGAAGAGCTTTCCCTCCTCCAGCAGGTGCGTGAACACCTCCTCGACGAAGAACGGGTTGCCCTGAGTCTCTTCAAAGATCAGATCCACCAGCTCTTCAGGCGGGTTCTGCCGGCTGAGACCGCCGATCATCTGCGCGACCGCTTCGCGTTGCAATCCGGGGACTCTGGTCGCACGAACCCCAAGTCTCAGCAATTCTTCCAAGGTACGGGTCAGGGCCGGATTCACGTCGAGTCCCCCGTCCCGACAGGTCAACAGCACGAGGGCCCGCGCTTGCCTAATCCGATTAGCGAGAAAGTTCACCAGGGCCAGCGTCGACTCATCCGCCCAATGAAGATCATCGAGGATGATTAGCAGCGGCTTCGTTGCCGAGACGCGCGCGAGAAAATTGAAAAAACTCTGGAAGAGATAGCGGCGAACCTGTGCTGCGGGAAGCTCCGCCGCATGCGCTAGGTCCGGGTAAAGCCGTCGCAGTACAGGCGCGATTTGGGCAAGTTCGCTTGCATCGCCGTCCAGCAGCCGACGAAAGTCTTCAACGCTGGGTGATTGCGACAGCGCGGCTTCGATGATCTCAACAAAGGGCAGCAGCGGGTGAGGGTCGTCTCGCTCATAGCATCGGCCGCCAAGGTGGACGAAGCCGCGCTGCAACAGCTGAGCTGCAACCTCAAGCGTGAGTCTGGTCTTTCCGACTCCCGGGCCTCCGCTGAGAACGGCGACCGAGCCCTTTCCATTCATTGCCTGCTCTGCAAGGTTTCCAAGGCGCGCGAGTTCCGCCTCCCGCCCGACGAACCGCGCCTGACTCCTCGATGACGGCGCGGGAATTGCCGGAGGTAGCACCATAAGGCCCGGTCGTGCCGCGTCCGCGGCCGTCTGGGGTTGTGCAGGCAGGACGACCGTGGAGGCCGACTGGTCGGAGATTGCTCCAAACTCCCACGCGACAGGAACCGCGAGATCGGGATAGTATGCACACGCGGTTCCGGTCTTGATGCATCGCGCGAGCAAACCGCCAAGCTCAGCGTTATTGTCGTGGATTCTCTCGATTACCGCTTTGATCGCACGCGTAACGCTCTGGCGCGCGCGTTCGGAAGCCGAAGCCGCGCGCCGGCTTCGTCCGCCGAGCCCAACCGCCCGCGAAAGTTCCGCGGTCAATGCGTCGATCTCGCGCTCGGCTTGCTCGGCGCGCTCTACTCTTCCCAGTCGCTTGGCCTCTTCGAGTTCCTCTCGCAGTTCCAAGAGACGACGCCGGTACTGCTTCCTTGCCTTCTCGTCGAGCATTTCGCCAGCATCGCCGAGTCCCCCGACGTGAATGCCTTCCGAGGCAAGCGGTTCACCTCCGTGCGGTAGCGACGCTCGAGCGGAAGCGTTGTCGTCGTCGGCAGCGCCGACTTCCTGCGAGGTACCACTTACGAGATCGAGCGAGTGAAAATCCCGAGCCGGGTATCGCAGCAGGTGCGCGATGTAAGCGAGCCCCTTCGCGTCTCTAAGGCGAAAGAAGCCGCCGCGGTAGGCGATCGTCCAGAACTCGCCCTCCCTCGAGAAGACTCCGCGAATCGTTTCCGGAGCTGCCGACCCGGTGCCAGGCACCGGGTCGGCATGACTTGCGGTGTCGTCGTTGGATGCCATCTTGCGCGCGGGGTGCGAGTCGGAAAATTGGCGGTCGGAGTCTCCCAGTTCTTCAGTCGCGCGCAGAGAGTCAGCTTGATTTTATTGTGACCGCCCGCGCGGGAACTTCCCTCGTAACCAGCGCGGCGAGCTGCCTCGAAAAGCCCGGCCTGAAAACAACGGTGCCGCAGAAGCAACCCGTATTTCGCTCATATCCGATGTCGTTGAATGTGTCCATCGCGGTGCGTCGTGCGCAATTCGGCGCCCCGCCTTGTGTGAAGCCTGATCTCATGCAGATCTGTCGAGGAAATCGCGCGGCCCGAGCGAGCGGAGGCGCTGTCTAGTTCTTTTCGGCGGAGCGACGCCGACCTAGACGGTATTTTCGATCCCGTAAAGCGCTCGCCGCATTGGTACCGACATTGGTTATGTAAAGAACACCTCGGTTCGGTGCAACAGCGAGACCGTGGCACCGCCAGCGCCTTTGGGCCTAGCAGGGACGATTTGCGAGTGTAAATCGCGCACCGTCTAATCGTGACGTTACCCATTGCTAACCTCCTTTGCGCGACCCCTTAGACCCAAGAAGAGAGGTGTCTCGACCAACGGGTACTGTCATGAGGCGTGCGACCTCAGAGAGTGACTTGTAGCGTCGACCACGATAGACGAGTCATGGTCTAGTCCCGTGTCTCGGTGAGTTGGCTGAGCAACCATTCTGGTATGAGGACCTACCAATTCGGTAGTCCTACCGTGCTAATGCGGCAAGCTCGGATGATAGATCCGATCCAGAATCCCTCTAGAGGTGTCAACGACCGCGAGCAGACCGGTCCTATGGTCGTCGTTCGAGGCTCAGGCGGGCATCGCTCCGACGAACGCGTGCGCCGGAAGCGATGGCGCCGCAATAGTTGCCGACGCACGCGGCTCTAATGCGAGAGCTGGCAACCGCACGGATCGACGCGGTGAGTATATCCGAGGTGGGAGATGTACGGCTCGCGAACGAAGTAACGGATGAGAAACAAGACGTTGCATTTCGGCAACTCGATAAGTGGCCCCGGCGCTTATAGCTACACATAGCTCGACATTCCGTTTCTGGCACATTCGGCACTCTCCTTGCTGACTCCTTCGGCGCGCCTCTGCATACCGCCGATTCGCCTGGCATGTCGGTGGTTCTGAAACTCGAGAATGGGGCCGTTTTGCGGTGAGGAGGGGGAGACTGACTCTGATGAAAGGCTCTTTCCTTTTCGTAGCGCGCATTTTTGGCGTAACCGGAGTGCTGCTCGCATTCATGTGCACCGTTATGCCTGTGGCTCAGGCTTTGGTGATGGGCCGGCCGGTTAAGACGCTCAAACGGCATTCTCCCACGCCGACACCGAAGCCGACGCCGACCCCGACTCCAATTCCAACTCCAACTCCTTCACCAACGCCAACGCCACCCCCAACGCCGACACCCGCTGCTAGTCCCAGTCCGACGCCGGGCGGGATTGCACCCATCAGGGCTAACGATTTCTTGAGCAGCCTTGGGGTCGACACTCATATAATCCAGGGAGTTGATTCCACGGCGCAGGTTATCGCTGGCCTCCAGTATACCGGAATACGCAACATCCGGGATGACGCGACCCACGACCCTGCGATGTTCGCGAACCTGTGTAAGGTTAACGCCGCAACCGGAGCAATGATCGATGAATTGCCGATCGTCGACTCGGGCTCTAACGATATCCAAGATAGTCTCACCGAATATGAATCGTTGGCCGCATGTGGAGCTATGCTGGCCGCGGAAGGACCGAACGAACCTAACAATTTCAACTTAAATTACAAGGGCTATCTATGCTCTACCAGCACCAGCTTTGCTCCGTGCGCTGAGTATCAGGCCGATTTGTACAAGGCCATCAAGAATGATCCGAAACTAGCCGCGAAGCCGGTCTGGTCCCTCACCGAGCCAGGGTCAGAGCCGGACAATCAAGGTCTGCAGTACCTGACCATTCCTAGCGGTGCCGGGACACTGCAGCCGGGCGGCACCGTCTATGCCGACGCCGCGAACCTGCACAACTACGTGCGCGGTAATGGTCAGAACGCGATTCAGGATAACCAAGCCTGGTTTGCAGAATCTGATGGGGCCTCTCAAGGGTCTTGGGACGGACTAGATGGCGAGTTCCTTAATCACACCTGGAACATGCGCTTTTCAGCCCCACCATACTCGGCAGGTCCCGGGCTACCCAGGGTCACCACCGAAACAGGTTGGCCCACGGACGGATCCATAACCCCGGACCAGCAGGGCAAGCTGCTGGTCAACCTGTATCTATCAGCCGCGAAGCGGAATTGGTCGTACACCTTCATCTACAGGATGTTCGACGACACATGGGCCGCTTGGGGAATATACGCCCTCGATCATACGACGCCGAAAGTGGCTGCAACTTACATCCACAACATGACGAGCATCTTAAGTGATACTTCGTCAGCCTTCGCTCCCGCCGCGCTCGACTATTCGATTCCTGGTGAGCCAGCCACAGTTCATGACCTGCTTATGCAGAAGAGTGACGGCACCTACGAGCTGGCAGTTTGGGGCGATCAGATAGCTGGAGAGTCAGCTACCGTGACCGTCAACCTCGGAGGAACGCTCCCAACAGTCAACATTTACGATGTAACAAGTGGTACGAGCCCGATTCAGACTCTCAGCAACGTCAGTTCGATCCCGCTCACCTTGACTGACCACGCGTTTTTCATCGAGTTCTGAGGAACCCCAGTGCGTTCCAATCGGCGGTCAGTTCATTATTGTCTTGGGCACACCGACAACCGGAAGGTTGAATTTTGCAAATGCCGCGTACGCGACACCTAACGTATCCTCTCCGCCGATCGCAATTAGCCCATTGAGGCCGAATTCATCAAAATTATGCCTAAGATCTTCAAGGCCGTTTTCTTGGCTCAGTGGATTCGTCCGCGAAGAATAAAGGATGGTGCCGCCTTTTGTGAGAATGCCAGACACAGTGATAGGAGTGAGCTTCATAACCCGCTCCTCGAGGGGCATGCTTTTATTGACGAGCCCCTTCCAGCCGTACTTGATACCCAAAAAGCAATCTTCGTATCTTTTGCTGCCATACTTCACAATTGCTCGAATTGCCGCATTGAGTCCCGGACAATCTCCGCCGCCGGTCAGTACGCCAATCTTATGTCTGCAACCGGCTTCTCCCTCACTCCAGCAAACGGCTTTGCGCTCGGGGCTGGATCCATTTGTGGGACAGGCCGAATCAAATAGTCGAACGAGCTAGGCTATTCTCCAGGACGCGGCGGGATTGCGTTGTAGTTGCCGGGATTTTCAGCCATCGCCTCACGAATGTCCGGATGCGCCGAGAAGAACGCGGCGAGTTCCGGATGCTTCTTCGCATAGCCGTCGTCATTGATCAGCTTGGGCTTGTAGGCGAGATCTGTCGCGATTTTCGGATGCTGGCTCGCGAAGTCGTTCCAAGTCCTGAGCTTTTGCGTATCGATGTCGCTAGTGTCGGCAGCCTTGAACTCGATCGTGGTCTTTCCGTCGATGACGGTGCCCAGCGTCTTTCCTTCCTGCGCCGCCGACGGAGCAGCGAAAACGACTGGAAGCGCCACCGCAATCAACAAAGTGGATATTCGGTTCATCTTCTTCACCGCTGCCCAGCGATGCCGAGTAAACGGGGTACGAGAACGATCATGGCAAGGCTTCCCAGCGAAATATACGCCGACCTTCGCAGGCCATCGGTTAACCGCCGAGCTTCTGCCGTAGGCGCCAGCTGTCGATCGTCTCGACGCTGAAGCGCCAGTCGCTGCCAACGTGAAACGCTGGAATCTGATGGTGCTTCAGCAGCCGGTATATCGTACTCGGATGCACGCGCAGGTAAGTGGACACTTCGCGTACGGTCATCACTCTGACTGGCCCCGTATAGTGCGACATCTCGGCAACACCTTTACTTTTCATATGAACTCCTTTTGACCGGATCCAATCAAGCAAGAGAGGCGGATCCTGGATGGGCAGGTGGTGGCTACAGCAACGAAGAGAATCTCGCCCGCGCCTCAGACATGAACTTCCTCCGTAGAGTTAACCATTGTTCAGCTGGCTGCAATTTCGGTAGAACGTTAGGCCCGAAGCACTTCAAACTTATCGCATCGGCGAGCGGTCATGCAAAGGGGACAGCGACGACTCACATGCGAAACGGAGCATGGCCAAAAGCCTTTACGGGGGGCCCTTGCCAGCGATGGTGGCCGTCCGACATGACCATCCTGCCTGCGCTGTTGAGCGGCGAATCCGCCGATATACCGGTCGTGATCGAGTTTTTCTAGAAGCGTTTTGTCAGCGAAGGCGACATTTCCAGTACGAGGTAACAAGTTCACCAAGCGAGTCCGCGCAACGGCGGCGGTTGATGTTCGCAGTACTGGCCGACGCAGGGCGTTGCTTTCAGACCTACGCCGACGCCCAGAGCCAGCGCCGGGCGCGGGATGTTCGGCGAGGCCGAATGGTGGATTTTAGACCGCAACAGTGGCGGGCCGTTCACCTTCCAAGAGATCTGCGAGGCGCTCGGAATCGAGCCTGATCGTTTGCGCCACGGCCTGCACCAGTGGCGCGTGCAGCAATCCGGTGGGATGAGTCCCCGCCGTCTGGGACGGCGCGGGCCGGTCAGGAGTGTAGGGCCGATAGCAAGGTACTCGGCAAGGAAGGGCCGGACAAGGCAGTATGGATCAGACAAAAGAAGCTTGTTGGGTGCTAATGTTCACTCGCCCGGGGTGATCTTGGTGATCTTCGACCCCTCCAGGCCAATGCCTCCCATCAGACCTTTCTGGCTGAAAACGACGGCATACACATCCGAACGCAAATTTGTCGTCGTCAGCGACCGCGCGGCGCCTTGGTCGAGCACGACGATACTCGGCCCGGTACCGATCGCCCAACCCCCGCTCTTGTCGAGGTAGGTCAGCGCTGAGTCTGTCATGAAGAACAAGGCGTATCCAAACTTCTTTATCCCAGCCTGGAACCCGTAGGAGGCAGCGCCTGTTCTGTAGTAGCCGACAGTCCTGGAACCTCTTCGGAGCGCCCCGAAGCCATATTGTGCACCGACGATGAAGGCCGCCTTTTTTATATCCGGGAATACAAGGACCGCCTTGGCCTTTGCCCCGAGCGCCTTCGCCGCTTCGTTGTGCGAGTAAAGTTCCCGTAATGCGGCAGTTACGCTCCCATCGATCTCGGATGCGCTGGGGGTCAGTTGAGCAAACGCCATAACACTTAAGGCGGATCCCAGCACGATTTGTAGCACCGCGACTATGGCCAATCGTTTCAACATAGATTTTAGGCTCGCACCAACAATAGTTCATCAGCAAGCGGTTCATCAAGCTGATTAGCTGATGATTGAACGACTCGGCACGAAAGAACCCCTCGATCGCATCGAGCGTGCGGGCAGGAGAGTCTTCGAGATTCGACAGGCGGAGGTTTGGAGGGTTGTTCTGTCGCTCAACGGGCGTGCTGTAAGCACAGAATATCAGGGCGCCACTCCAAAATAATCAGGGCAGTTTCGGAATGGAAGGTAAACCGCTTGCACCGGGTATTTGCGGAACCACGCCACTCGCCCCGCTTCCGGTGGCACATGAACCGAGGATGTCGGTGGCGTGCTGCATCGCATATGCCTTTATCATGTCCGTCGCACTGGGGAGCGGAAGGTGCGTGCTGGCCGCGAACGACGATGCGGCGGTCGAGAGCACCCCAGGGTCGCTCAGAGCGGACGGTCCTGCGGCGGCAGGATTGGGGAATTTACTGGCAATCGCCGAGCACAACGCGCTTTTGGCAGCCGATTGCTGAACGCTGGAAAGCGCTGTCGCAGCCTCCTGCGCTGACAGGTCGCAGGGGCCGACAACAAGAAAAGCGACCACGGCAGCCAGAATCCACGGTTTCAACGACTCGAATTTCATCTTCTGCTCCTCCCTCGAAACCATCGCAATCACGACCTCATCCGTAGCAGAAATACCTTGCCGTAGGGCAACGCTCATGCTCGCGGTATAAGGCCCTAGTCCTGAATTCATTGTTCCGCCATCCTATCCCAGCCGGTCTTGCCGGATATCCTCATCTCCGCCCGTCCTTCCAGCGTCCCCGTAACAGGAACGCTGACTCCACAACGCTCGGCAATGGTCTGATTGGAGACGCCCTTAGCCGACATCAGTACAATCCGCGCGCGCCGCACCAGCGAATGCGGCAGACTACGCGAGCGCGCAATCGTCTGCCCATCGGGCAGTATCACACCAGTCTGCCGCCCAATTGAATAAGTTATTTGTGGGACATGACACTCGACGTGACCGTTCTGCCACGGGCACTGCGGCGCTCTGAAACGATCGCGGATTCTCACTGCGCGAATCGTCTCGCATTAACAACGACCGGCCATATGTTCCGTCATTGACGCACTTCCTGCCGCGCGATAGGGCTGATGAAGGATAATAGTCCCCGCGGTTTCCTAGGTGTCACGGGACGACGAGCTGCTGGCGAAGACTGAAGAATCCCGTACCTCAAGTGTCGCTTGCGCCTCAGGCCAAGAACGGCCCAGGGCTTGCTGGAGAGCGCTGGAGGGCCGAATGAAGAAGAATTCACCATCGGTCAGTTTAACCATCAGACCGGGCATCATGATCCTGGGATTTGTCTCGGTTTTGGTCGCGATGGCTGTGGTCGGCTCAGTGGCGTACTGGGAGCTGATGAGTCGCGACGGCATGGGCGATCAGGCGGAGCGCATTCAACTGACCGCGGCGCGCATTCATCTAACGATTGATCATCTTGAAGCTCTCCATTCCCTGCTTGATGAGGTCGAAACCCGAGAGCGCGATTACTTGATTAGTGGAGACCAAAACAGCCTGGAGCTCTACCGAACCGCAAGTGTCAAACTTGACCATGAAGTTCATTTGCTGGAAATGCTGAGCCGCAGCGACGCTGGTCAGCAACAGCGCCTGACAAATCTTAGGCCTTTGATTCGCACCAGAATGTCCGCGCTAGACGACTCAATTCAAGTGCGGACGCAGATGGGTTCCGAAGCCGCGCTGGAAATGCTTCGATCAAACAGCGGGCGCTCGTTGATGGATGATATTCTCCGGCGTGTAGACGACATGATTGATGAAGAGCGTTTGCTTCTAGCTCACAGCAAGCCGGAGAAAGAACTCTCCGCTGGGCCCGTCATTCACATCATTGCCGCCGGATGCGTCGTGGGGTTTCTGTTTCTGTTTATGACAGCCTTGTACGTTTTCCGAAGATTCAAGGCACTGAGAAGCAGCCTCGTAGATCTATCGCGCACCGATATAGCCCTGCGAGCCCAGAACAGATTCATGGACGCGGTGCTTGACGGTATGGCTGAAGGGGTGATCCTTCTTGATCGCGATTTGAAGATTGTTCGATCCAACCCCGTAGCGGACCAACTCTTGAGGAAGAGCGGAGCGCGGGTCCGCGATGAACTGAGAGCCGAACTCGAATCACCCTCGGCCGGAGATCGGTTGACGCTCGCTCTGGAGGATCTCCAAAGGAACTTTCCCCACATAAGAGACCATGAAACAACAGATCTGAGCATCGGCAGCCCGGACGAGCCGAGCGTTACCTCGATAGCTGCGACCGCGAGAGCCCTTCGAGACGAAGCAGGGGCGCTGCAGGGAAGCGTGTTGCTTTTCCGCGATGTGACCGAGCACAAATCCCTCGAGAGTCAAGTGCAAGCGAATGAGGCAAGTTTGATTAACCTTTTTCACTATGGCCTCGAGGCGGCGCTGATCGCCACGCTGGATGATTCACTCTATATAGGAGTTAATGAGGGCTTTGTGCAGCTATGTGGTTATTCGCGCGACGACATTTTAGGCCGGCCAATTGAGGAATTGAATGTATTCGGTAATCTTACGGAATTGGAATATGCTTTGGATCAGATCAGAACTGGACAGATCTTGCGCGATCGGACGGTTTGCTTTGGTACAAAGTCCGGCCGTACCTTCGACGCTGTTCTTTCTGTTCTGCCGATAGGATTTGGTGGGCTAGCTTGCGTTCTTTTTGCTCTTAGCGGCATCGCATGGCGGGTTCAACCCGCTCGGTTGTTTCGTGGTCTGCTCCATCCCTGGTCACGTGAAACTTCACGTAGAGCGGAGTTACCCTTCAAACCCTGATCCACATGAACAAGGACGCAAGGAACGGCGTGGACGGACGCGGCGTCTCTGACGGAGCTAGCAAGGATGGACGAGATATCGGCAGCCATAAATGCACTCTCCGCCTCGGCCACAATTTTCCGCGCCTCCGCCTCGCTAATATCTTTCGGTTCAACCACCTCCATAACTTCCTCTGCTTCTGGATTCCTTTAAGCCTAGCCGGGTCCGGTAATTGCCGTGCCCTATGTGATCCGCTTGAACTCCGCCGAAATGATGACGATTTTCGAGATAGGGGTCGAGAGTGTTACACACCCATCCGGACCACGTGAACGTCTCCAGTTGGCGGCTCGCATCGCGCAAAATCTCCCGGAAAGTATATCGCGCGCGGCGCGAAACCGCCGCCCGGCGCCGGTGTCGCTGCGGCGACAATCTCGGCCAGACGTTACCCGAAACGGCGTAAAATGAGGCGGTGGCCGACATATGCCGAAGATCGCCCCCGTTTCCTCTCTCAGATTGGGGTCACGAGCAGCGTGTCGACCCGGGCCGTATCGGCGACAACGATCTTTTCTACGAACCTCGCCCTGCCGTTCTCCACAACGACTCGGTCCTGATATTCGCCGGCGCTGTAGATCTCGCTCGTCCCATAACGGACGGTATCCAGAGCCGTGCGAACGATGAGATAGTTCGCCCGTGCCTGTATGACCTGATCGGCGCAGCTCAGGATGCGAACGGCGCCGACGATGTGCCGATATCGGTGCGGTGCGTAAAGGTTCGCTATACGGTGCGCGACGACGCGGTCCTGCAGCATCCCGCGGCTGTCGCAAAGTACCCAGCATATCGCCAAGTCTAGCGACACATTTTCCAACGGGATGATTTTATAGACGCAGCTCTCAGTGAAGAAGTCAGGCCAGTCTTCAAGACGATCGTTGTCGATGCAGTCGACGTAAGCCGCCAACAACTCTTCGACTACCCACCTGGCTTGTCGGGAATCTACTTTCATCCCTGATTCCAGCGTTCAAATCTCCATCACGGAGCGGTAGTACCTCCAGAAGCTGCGGATCGCTGCTTCCGTGTTGAGGTTCTCGGGCTCTTCTTCCACATCGCCGCCGAGCTCGAGGTACGACGAGTCACCCCCGCCGCGGAGGATGGCCTGTTGCACCAGCTCCGTCGCGTATCCGTCTTCCATCGAGATGTAGCCGGCGGGACCGACCAAGTTTGCATGCTTAAGCCGAAGCCGATCCATTTCCGCGTCGTCGTCTCGATATCCGAAAAACGTGAACAGAAGTTCGAACGAGTCCGGTCCCTTGGGCAGGATGTGGCGAGTCGCCAGGGTGTTCTGGATCTGCTGCACCACCACACAGGGGAAAATGTGATTGATCGAGTTCGTCAGCTCGACCTCGAACTCTTTCCTGGACTCGAGGATGGAGGGATCAGCCAGTTGGTATCCTTTTTGATACGTTCGCAGTCCCAGCCCCTCGACCTCGCGATCGTTTTGCTCGGCGCGCCGCCAGGCACGGATGATGCTCGTCCGTCCCTTCGGATCGACGAGACAGCCTCCGCCTTGATTCGCGCGGTAGATATTGAACGTCGCATGGAATAGGTGGAGCAGGCTAGCGTGGTATGGATCCTTGACGTTTTCCACGTATAGCTTCCAATTCGCGTGGATGAACTGTCTCGCGTAGCCGAGAACCTTCACCGGCCGGTTGAACACACGGTCTATCCACGGGCGGATATCGTCCCCAAGGTACTCCTCGATCGGCTCCATCTCGTCGCTGAAGGATGCGAAAACCAGGCTCCGGTAAGTCGTCAGGTTGAGCTTCCGCAGCGAATGCTCGGCTGTCTTGAAGTCCGGCGGGTAACCGCCTTTGCCCTCGAGCCCTTTGCGAAACGGGACCCCCGTGAGATGCCCCTTAAGATCATAAGTCCACTGATGATAGACGCACTGAAGCGCCGCCCGATTGCCCCGGGGCTCGCGGCAGACTAGTGCCCCGCGATGCGCGCACCGGTTCACCATGGCGTTGAGCTCGCCTTCGCGGCTCCGACACACGATCACCGGAGTGTCAGCGATGAACGTAGCCTTGAAGTCGCCGGGGTTCGGCAGTTCCGCGTCCAGCGCCACATAGTTCCAGGAACGACCGCCGAACAGTCGTTCCTGTTCGCGCTCGTAAACCGCCGGGTCCGTGAAAACCCGATACGGGACGCGTCTGACGCCCTCGGTTGGCGGCCAGCAAATGGGAGACGATTCGGTCACGGGTTACTCCATTTCGATGGGCACCTGGAGAGGCCTTCCGCAGTCCGCCGCGGTGTAATCGCCGCACTCAAATTCGGAGTGTGGCGTGGCCAGGACAGTTCTCACGGCCTCAACTTGACCTTGCATAGCGTGCCGATTTTCAATTGTCGAAAGCCGGGGCAGGAGGCCTGTTGAAAGCGGCTGGCTACACACCCCGGGCTCCTCCTGCCAGCGCACCGTCGCCCGAGCGAGACATGCTCCAAAAGTACCGCTTATGTCAATCCCACAAAAGACCGCGCCGCGCGGCCCGAGCCCGACGTGATACGAGCGCCGGTTCACACGTTCCTCCGGCACTGAGTAACTGTCAAATATCGGCCGATTATGAGCAAGCGGCTTTCCTTGATTGGCCGCGGCGGTTCAGATCTTCCATTAGGAGCCGGACGGACCCGACTTCCAGGTATCACCCGAAGATCTCTCGTACCGTCTCTGCTTCCGATTGGTTAACGATGAGGCGACACTCATGCATTTCGTAGCCGAGCGGGACCAGTACTTTTCGTGTCTCAGGCCCGTCCGCGCTACGCCTATCGCCCGGCAGCTCGCTACCGCGCCGCGTCCGCAATAGCGGCTAGTAATTCGGCGCGCTCATAAGAGCCGTCGTGAGGCAGACCATTAATGAAAAACGCCGGCGTGCCAACGCCACCGCGTACTCCGCTCAAGAAATGTTCGCGGACTCGATCCAAATAAACATGCTGGGCCAGAGCGCACTTCACCTCCGACGTCGGAACGCCTAGCAACGTCGCGTATTCGGCGAGATGTTGATCGTCGAGCGCGTGCTGGTGCGCATAGAGCATGTCGTGCATCTCCCAGAACTTGTGGTGCGTGCCCGCCGCCTTTGCAATCTCGGCGGCGTGCTCGGCATGGGGATGGACCTCGCTCAGCGGAAAGTTGCGAAAAACGAACCTGAGCCCATCGCCCGGCGCGGTCAGCCGACCCCGGCGTGTCTCGCCTGTCCTGCCGACGGCCTGGCGATAGCGCCACAGCGTCGGGACCAGGGACGGCAGCATCATTGCCACCATCATCACGACCCACATGCCAAGAAACGACGCCGCCGCGCCGGGCCACGTCTGTCCGGGCATCCGCATCCACGCCATCGACATCGTCCAGCCGCCGGGCATCGGCATCTCGCCCACCGCCGACATGGACGCGCAGCAGACGATCGTCGCCGCCGCGCTGGCGGCGAAGAGCAGCGCCGAGACGCCGAAGAAGGCGCGCTGGGAAGCTCGCTCGGAAGTCATGCGTCGTGAGATCTCGCGTCCCGCGGTTGCCACGCTCAGCGCTTGTCGTACTCGTCGTGGCGGCGCCACCAGACGCCCGTCTCATTGCGCCCCTTGGGGGCCCGCGGTCGAGCCACTGGTACATGCCCCAGAGGCCGTCCAGTCCGCGCGCATAGGTGGAATAGGTGTGGTAGGCGACGCCGTCCTCGAGCACGAACGCGCTCATACCTGGCCTCTCGCGCGTGTACGTGGCCACGTCCGTTCCGGTCATGGCCGCCATCTCGGCGACGGGCCCCGCGTCGCCGCGCAACCGCAACGCCGCCCCAGGCCCGCCGTGCCTGTAGTTGTATTCGATACCTCCCTCGCGCTGTTCCTGCTCGGTGAACCAGACGTTGAAGTCGGCGTTGAAGTCG
>Ga0307374_10008946_pt1 | contig 14857 bp, 13 predicted proteins | sample OX3MG_FD_202532 | JGI IMG/M metagenome (GOLD analysis project Ga0307374, IMG submission 202532) | Soil microbial communities from Risofladan, Vaasa, Finland - OX-3 | ecosystem: Environmental > Terrestrial > Soil > Coastal area > Acid sulfate soil | place: Finland: Risofladan, Vaasa | collected... | reverse complement strand
ACGAACCACCTCGCGGCCGGCTATTCGTTTGCGCTCACCATCGCGAATCACCAGCGCCCGCGGGCTCGTCAGGTCGCGCAAAGCCTCGAGGACGTGCTCTGTGCGGGTCTCTTGCACCACCGTGATCGAGACCGACAGCGTCGCGAAGGCCAGCAGAATGAGCGCTTCGGTACGGTCTCCGAGAGCCAGATAGATCACGCCGCCGCCGAGCAGCAACGCCATCATGGGTTCGCGCAAGACCTCGAAAACGATGCGAAAAGGCGTGCGCCGACCCGGGCGGGGCAGCTCGTTATACCCCTCTGCCTTCAGCCTGGCCTGAGCATCCGACTCGGCCAGGCCGCCGATCGCGGCGACCGGTGATTCATCGGTCAGCAGTTCAAGGCTCCTTGAAGAGCCGGATGCCGGAGTGCATAGCGTAGCGAGCTCACCTATCCCCGCCGGCCGATCCGTTCGATTTGCTGTCGGACGCCTCTGAGACGGAGAGCCGCCGCAATTGAAACCGGGGCCTCACGGCCCTTCGCTGTGCGTCGCCAGGCACGACAGCCTGCGATTTTCGAAGCAGGGGCCTCACGGTCCTGTCGTTTGCGTCAGCACTCACCCGCCAGTGACTGCTTCCGAGCAAGTTCAGATTTCTCTCACACAGCCACTGCAACACAGCTCGATTGGTGACTCCCGCGGGAAATTGTGACCCGGCTGTGACCCGGCGGCTGCGGAACGCGCCCAAAATCGCCGGTTTTGAATACAAAACTGGTCGGGGGCCCGGGATTTGAACCCGGGGCCTCACGGTCCCGAAGTCTGAGAGGGTTCGTCCACCGGGACTGTTTTCGAGGATTTTGAGTTCAATTCGAGCGCTCGATAGGTGATTCGAGCCAGTTTCAGCCACCAGCATGGCCTGGATTACTACATGAACTACGACACGGAGCGCCTGCTCTTATATACGCGCCAACGCTATCGTCCGTGCAACCCAACGGCCGCCAGCACCGCCCGAATGTCGACCACGACCGGTCCGGCGCGCGTGACCCGCGCCCGCGCCACGCCGCCGCTGCTCAGCTGCCTCTCGCCATCGAAGGCGATGGTGCCGTCACCGACGTCGAGTGAGACCACCTCGTCGAGAGCGAGCGTCCTCCAACCGGAGATCGGAACCTCGACGACCAGGCCCGGGGCCAGCACGCACGTGACCAATGGACCCCGACCGAGCTCGACATAGAGTCCCAGCGGATCGACGTCGGAGACCCCGCAGAGCCGGCCGCCGATGGACGAGAGGCCGACCGCCCAGGGATCCGCGCGCGCCATGACCACCGCGCTGACCAGGCGCGGATCCCACACGGCGCGCGCGCCTGTGACGTGGTCCATGCACACCGCGGCGTCGATGAGCGCAAAGTCCTCGCCGCCGGCCATCACGACCTCGACGCGCTTGGTCTGCCGGCTGGCCGTGTCGCGGTCCACCGCACCGGTCGCGAAAAGGCCGGCCGCCAGGCCCGCGATGGTGCCGTCGATCATGGTTGGAAATACGTTGTTGGTGCCCGTCGAGATCGGCACCAGGGGCACCGTGCCGCAGCCCTGCGCCACCGCCCGGTTGGTGCCGTCGCCGCCGAGCGTGATGATCGCGGCCACGCCCGCCTCGGCCAGGAGGCCGCCGGCCAGGGTTGAATCCTCGGCCGTCCCCATCGGACGCATGGGTAGTGGATCACACCTGAGAACGGATTCGCTGGCGACCGCGGCGTGCGCCAGGCCTGCGATGTCGGGCATGTAGAAGACGGTCTCGACGCCGCCGGCGGCCAGGCCCCGCAGGACGCGACGCACGGTCGCCACTTTCTCATGCATCGGCATTCCGGACGCCTGCCCGACGAGTCGGCGGATGTCGGTGCCCGCGACCGGGTTGGCGATTAGGCCGACCGGCGGCATCGCCCCCTCCCCCCGGCGACGCAGGGCCGGGTCACCGCGGGACGGCGGCCCTAAAGCGACCCGGCGCAACCACCTCCGGCAGGGATGCCCCATCGAGCATCGCCGCGGCCAGGTGCTCCCCCGTCCAGCCGGCGAGGAGGATGCCGTTTCGATGGTGTCCGTCGGCCACCCACAGTGCGTCCAGCTCGGGCACGGGGCCAACAGCGGGCATGTGGTCAGGAAGGGTCGGGCGCAGGCCTGCCCACGCCTCGGCGAATCTCGACTCCCTCAGCGCCGGCACCACGCCGAACGCGAAGTCGAGCAGGGTGGCGACCGAGCCCGCGCCGACCACGACGTCGTGACGCCCCTGGGCCTGGGTGGCTCCGACCAGGACGCTGCCGTCGGCCTTCGGCGCCAGGTAGCCACCGGGCGCGAAGATGATCGGTCCCGCCAGGCGCGCCGCCGGCACCAGCCTGAGCAGCTCTCCTTTATTAGGGGCGAGCGGCAGGTGCGCCCCAGCCTGGTGCAGCAGCGAGGCGTCGCTGCCGCAAGCGACCAGCACGGCATCGGCCGCCAGCCGCTCGCCGGCGATCTCGACGCCTGAGGCCCGGCCGGATTCGGTCGAGATGGCAGTGACCTCGGCGCCCTCGAGCAGACGGGCGCCGGCTGCGACGGCGGCCCGGCTCAGGGCGAGGCTGTAGCGCCGCGCGTCGACCTGCACCTCGCCCGGGTAGTGCATCGCGCCGGCAAAACCCGCGCCGAGATGCGGCGCGAGCCGCTTCAGGGAGGCCGCATCCAGATACTCGACGCTTGGGTCGCAGTCGCGCTGCCAGGGCAGCCGCGCCAACAGGTCCCGTTCCTCCTCGGGCCGCGAGGCGAGCATGAGGACCCCGCTGCGCACGAGATCGACCCGCATCTGCGCGAGTTGCTCCACGGACTCGATCCACGGTTCGAACTCGTGCAGCGCCGCCATGCAGAGGTCGACGAACTCGCCGGGCGCGTCGCTCTCGGAGAGCGGGGCCAGCATCCCGGCCGCCGCCCCGGAGGCCCCGGACCCAGCGACGCCGCGCTCCACGACGGTCACGTCGGCGCCACGCCTCGCCATGGCGAAGGCCGCTGAGCAGCCGATGACGCCCGCGCCGACCACGATCACACGCATGGGCTGAGCCTCAGAGTACGGGGCGGAGCAGGTACGCCGGCTCCTCGAGCAGGCCCACGACCTCGGTCAGGAACGCGGCCGCGGGCGCGCCATCGACGACGCGGTGGTCGAAGGTGAGGCTCAGGACCATGAGCAGGCGCGGAACGATCACCCCATCGATCACCGCTGGCCGCAGGCGCGCCCTGCCCATGCCGAGGATGGTGGTCTGAGGTGGGTGCAATAGAGGGGTGAAGGCGTCGATGCGATAGGCCCCAAGGTTGGTCACGCTCAGCGCGCCGCCCTCGACCTCGGTGGGCTTGAGACTCTCCGCCCGCGCCCGCTCCGCCAGCTCGGCAATCTCGCCGCCCAGGGTGGCGAGGTCCTTGCGGTCGGCGTCCCTGACCACCGGCGCGATCAGCCCATCCGCCAGCGCGACCGCCACCCCAATGTCGCACCGGTCCGAGTAGGCGAGCCCGCTCTCCGTCCACCGAGCACCCACCGCTGGATGATTGCGGAGCGCAAGCGCGAGCGCACGCACCACCGCCTCCAGGTACGAGGCGCGGCGCCCTGAGCCCGCGCTCAGGCATTCGAGCTCCCCGGCGAGCGCCGTCACGTCCGCCTCCGCCGTGAGCGTGAGCTGGGCGGTCGAGCCCAGCCAGGTGGTCAGGCGCTCGGCGATCGCGCGGCGCATCGGCGTGAGAGGATCTACCCGAGTCCCGCCGGCCGCGACTGCTTTCTTCTCACCGCCCGCCTTCGGTGCAGCGGCGGCCTGAACGTCAGCCTCGACGATGCGGCCGCCGGGCCCCGAACCCCTCACGCCGGCGAGGTCGACACCCAGCTCGCGCGCCAGGCGCCGGGCCGAGGGCGAGGCCGGCGCCGGACCAGCGGCCGGCGGCTTCTCCGCGGCCGCTGTGACGGCTTCTGGCGCAGACGGGACGGATGGCGCCGCCGCCTCGCCCTCCTCGATCACGGCGATCGGAACCCCCTGCATCGCCACGCCGCCGGGTTCGACCAGCAGCTGCACGACCCGGCCGCTGAAGGGTGAGCGCATCTCGCTGCTCACCTTGGCGACCTGGAGTTCAGCCAGGAGGTCGCCCTCGCTGACGGGCCCGCCCGGCTCGACGAACCAGGTGACCACGACGCCCTCCTCGGCCTCCTCGGCCAGGCGCGGCATCAGGACCTCACGACGCACGCTGCCTCCTCGGGTCCCATCACGGCCATGTGGGAAGGAGGGACGAGGGCAAGCCCCCGTCCCCCACCTCCCGACTCCTCCCTACTTCTTGGCGGCGAGCGACCGAGCGGCCGCCGCGATCGCAGCCCGGCTGGGCAGCACGAACTGCTCCATCGGGCGGCTGTAGGGGATCGGCACATCGGGCAGCGCGAGCCGCATCGGCGGCGCGTCGAGGTAGTCGAAGGCTCCCTCGACCACGCTGGTGATCACCTCTCCCGTCATCCCAAAGCTGCGGTAGTCCTCGTCCACGACCAGCAGGCGGCGGGTCTTCCGCACCGACTCGATGATCGCTTCCCGGTCAAGCGGAATGATCGACCTGAGGTCGAGCACCTCGGCCTCGATGCCCTCCTTGGCCAGGTCGTCCGCGGCGTCGAGCGCGCGGTGGACCATGAGTGAGACGGTGACGATGGTCAGGTCGCGCCCCGGACGCTTGATGTCCGCCTTCCCGATCGGCACCGTGTAGGGCTCCTCGGGGACCTCTCCGGTGGCTCGAGCGTTGGGTGTCATCCAGCCCAGCCCCATCACGCCCTTGTGAAACATGTAGAGGACGGGGTTGTCGTCGCGGATGGCGGAGATCATCAGGCCCTTGGCGTCATAGGGCGTCGAAGGGACGACGATCTTCATGCCCGGCAGATGGGCGAACGTCCCGTAGAGCGTCTGCGAATGCTGGGCGCCGTCGCTGTAGCCGCCGCCGATGGCCATCGTGAGCACGACCGGCACGTTGAGGTTGCCCCCGGACTCGTAGTGGATCTTGGCCATGTGGTTGTAGATCTGGTCCATGCAGACGCCGAAGAAGTCGACGAACATCAGCTCCACGATCGGCCGCATGCCGGAAAGCGCGGCCCCGGTGGCGGCTCCGATGAAGCCGGTCTCCGAGATCGGGGTGTCCATGATCCGCTCCGGGCCGAACTTCGCGAGCAGACCCTCGGTGGCGCCGAAGATGCCACCGTAGACGCCGACGTCCTCGCCCATGACGAAGACCGTCTTGTCTCTCTCCATCTCCTGGGCGATGCCTTCGGAGATCGCCTTGGAGGTCGTCAACAGCCGCTTCTTGGTTTCTACTGCCATTGCTTCTTACTCCTAGGCGAAGACGTGGAGGAGCGCCGCGTCGGGCTCCGGGTAAGGGCTCTTACGGGCAAAATCGATCGCCGCGTCGACCTCCGCGCGGCCGGCCTTCCAGACCTGCTCGGCCGACTCCGTGGTCAGCGTTCCGGCCTTGATCAGCTGCTGCTCGTATTTGTTGAGCGCGTCCCGCTTCTGCAGCGTCTCCATCTCGTCCTTGGTCCGGTACAGCTGGGGATCGCCTTCGAAGTGCCCGAGCAGGCGATCGGTCTTGACCTCGATCAGGGTCGGACCCTTCTTCGTTCGGGCGCGTGCCACCGCTTCGCGGGCGGCCTCGAAGATGGCGTCCGGATCGTTGTCGGGGATGAGCACGCCGGGGATGCCGTAGGCCGCGGCGCGGTCGCTGTTGTTGGCGATCGCCGTCGCCGTTGCCTTTGCCACGCTGATGGCCCACGCGTTGTCCTCGCAGACGAAGACGACGCCGAGGTCCCAGAGCGCGGCAAGGTTGAGGGATTCGTGGAAGGAGCCCTGGTTGGCGGCGCCCTCTCCGAAAAAGGACACGGCGATGTCGTCCTTCCCCAGCTTCTTGAAGGCCAGAGCGTGACCGACCGCCGTCGGCATGCCTTCACCGATGATCCCGCTGCACCCGAAGTGGGTGACCGGGTCGAAGAGGTGCATATGGCCGCCCTTGCCATGCCCGAGGCCGGCGTCCTTGCCGAAGATCTCGGCGGCCAGCTTCTTCATGTCCATGCCGTGGGCGAGCGCGACATGGTGCGGGCGGTGGGTGGCGGTCACCGCGTCGCTCGGCCGCAGGTGAATGCAGACCCCGGCCGCGACGGGCTCTTGCCCCGCCGCCAGGTGCATCTCGCCGGGCACGGGGCCGGCGGCGATGTCGAAGGCGGGCGTCTTGCCCTCCATGTAGATCTTCTGGATCGTCTCCTCGAAGATGCGGATCCGCACCATCTGGTGGTGCATCTCGAGCTGTTCCTTCTTACTCGCCATGCTTCGTCCTCCCTAAGGCCCTCAACGGGGGGCCATGTTCGTAGAGGAGATCGCGGTCTCCGACCGCGCCGCCTCATGCCTGTTGTGGTCCCACTCCGGCAAACGGCAACCCAGGAACGATCAGGGCTCTGCGGCCCCGACAGATCGAGGCTAGCTTAGCTCCGATCCGGCAACAGGGCCGTTAGTCCCGACTAAGTCGGGCCCCGCCTGCGACGGCCGCCTTTGCAGGCGACAGTCGAGCGTAGGATTCAAGCATCCCGTAGGACGCATACAAAAGGGGGCGTCGGATGGCTAACGAGGTTTCATGGCTGCTCGAGGTTGCGGTCAAGCCGGGAGCGTTAGACGGATTCAAAGTCCTGATGAAAGAAATGGTCGAGTCCACCTTGGAAGAATCAGGAACGTTGAGCTACGAGTGGTTCATCAGCGACGACGGCAAGGCCGTGGACATTTACGAGCGGTACTCGGATTCGCCGGCTACGTTGATACACCTGGGCCACTTTGGCGACAAGTTCGCCGCGCGGTTTCTCGGTGCGGTGGACCCAACCAGGCTGACGGTATTCGGACGGCCAAACGATGCGGTCAAGTCCGGGTTGGCGGCATTCAAACCTGCGTATTTGGCCCCATTCGGAGGTTTTGCCCGATAGCGTCCCGACACAGCCAGCAACAACTTCACGCCTAGTCACGGTTTATGGCAAGGTCGCGGTCGGGCGCCCGGATGCGAACCCGGCCCGCCAGAGCTGGCGTCCCGCGAAACGCGCCATCTTCCACTAGTGGCGGGCTGCTGCACAGGCTGATCCGGCAGCGGTCGCCGGTGCTGGCCTCCACATAAGACGTGCAGCCGATCGGCGCCTTGGAGCCGGATCCTCATTAGAGGTACCTAAACTTCGGTTCGGTCTGGCGCCGAGATCGAATCAATCTGATTGTCGAATCTGGTCGGGGGCCCGGGATTTGAACCCGGGCCTCACGGTCCCGAAATCCAGGCGGTTTCGTCCACCGAGACCGACTCGAAGGTTTTGACCTCGATTGGCGGCACGGCGCATGTTCGCCAGACCCATTTCGAGCCCTTACCGGCGCCCGGATTACTACACTCCCACGGCCCGGAGGCTGCTTCTAAAGCCGTGCTGGTCCTATGCCGCCTTATGCGCTTCGCTCACTCGTGGCTTTTCACCGAACCGCGCACCTCTGACCGCCACCTGCTGGAAGATGAGTCCCCCGATCGCGGCATAGCCGAGCAATGAGACGATAACGATGGGGCCGACCCAGGCCGTGTTCGACGTACTGGTCAGGAAATTGTCGACGCCTGAAAGCCAGCCCTGTGACGTGGTCTCGATTGCAAAGATCTGTGGGATCAGGTAGAAGGCGCCGCCGATCACGAGCAGCACTGTGGCCACACGATAAGTCTCGAAATCGTCGTCGGTGTCATAGAGCAGCTTCACGTAGAGGCTCGCGAACAGCAGCAGGCCGGCCAGTGGTGCGGTCAGTGGAAGCGAGACCGTGGTGAGGAGATTTGGAAACAAGAAGATTAGGCTCAGGGCGAATGTGATGAGCATCACGGCGTCGCGCACGAGCACATAGCCGAGCCACCAGATATCGGCTCCGAAGCGCAGCGAGAGCTTCTTGATCGTTCGCAACATATATGGACGAGAGAGATGGAAGATCATCGTCAATGCCCACAGCGACGGCAGCAGTGCCGCGATCGTGGAAACGACCCACTGTTCGCCTCCGTGAAGGATTGCCTGGACTATCGCAGCGGTAACCTGGTCTGGGGTCATCTCATCTCTCCTTTCAGGCTCGCACGCGTCCCGACTGCGCCCGCACGCTCGCGTCGGAAGGACCGCGCAGGTTGTAGGCCACCGCCACCAGGCCCATGACAGCAATGGCGGCGACAGAGAACCAGCACAGCCCAATGGCCACGGATTGATCGGTGGTCGTGGTCAGGGCTTTGCCGATGTCTGTCCAGATGGGACCCCACTTCACCTCAGACAGCTGGACGCCGAGCATTGTCGGCACCAGGTACAGGGCGCTGCCGGCGGCCAGCAGCGTGGAGACGAGTTTGAACGCCTGGGGGTCGTTGTCTGCGTCGGCGAAGAGCTTGACGAGGAGAGCGCCGAAGAGCGCGACCGTGGCGAGCGAACCCCCGATCGGCAGCGAGTTGGACAGGAGAACGTCGGGGTACAGGAACATGAAGCTGAAGATCGCCGTGAGCGCGATCATCAAGTCGCGCAAGCCGATGTAGAGCACCCACCAGATGTCGGCGCCCAATCGCAGGGAGAACTTCTGAGTCGTCCGCAACATATATGGCCGCGCCAGGTGGAGGGCCACGACCAGCATCCAGAGCAGCGGCAGGGCGGCCGCCATGGTCCCCTCGAGAAACTGCTCTCCACCCTGGATAAAGGCGTTGATGATGGCGTGGCTGAGCTGGTCTACGGTCATACGGACACCATCCTTTTCACCTGGATTAGCTGACAGCTGGTGACGACATCGCAGCGCAGGCAGCGTTGGGCTTCGGCGCGCGCGATCTCTTGGGCAAAGCCAAGGGAAACCTCCCCGTAACGTCCTTCCCGCGCAACCTGCCCCAACTCGCTCTCGGCCCGCTCGCGGTTGGCGAGGTCGAGCGCCACCGTGTCCGTCACCGGCAATGGGGCCCGGCTGCGCCACGGTGCCACGTAGCGCGAGGCGGACAGACCGCGCAGGTAGCGATCTATGGCCCAGGCGGCACGCTGGCCTTGGGCGACGCCCTCGATGACGCTCTTCGGGCCGGTCGCGACATCACCCCCGGCGAAAACGCCGGGCTGGGCCGTCATCAGCGTCTCGGGGTCCGTGAGCAGCCCACCCCACTCCCCGAACTGGATGCTCGAGCCTTCGGGGAGTATCGACGGGTCCGGTGCCTCGCCGATGGCGACCAGCAGGTTTCGTGCGCGGATGGTGAAGGTTTCTCCTGGCACAGGCGCGACCTTGTTCCGACCGTCCGGTCCCGTACCGACGACCTCGAACCGCTGGCAGCGAACCTCGGTCATGACGCCCTGCCGGCCCAGCACCTCGACCGGGACGACTAGTGGCTCAATGACGACGCCTTCGTGCTCGGCGGCGCGAAGCTCCTCATGTTGCGCCGGCATGTCGTCCCTCGTCCGGCGGTACAGAACACGCACGGTGCTGGCACCGGCTCGCCACGCGGACCGTGCCGCGTCCATCGCGGTCGAGCCTCCACCGACGACCAGAGCGTCGCCGGTGAGCTTCACGTTCTCGCCCAGATTGACGCGCTTGAGGAACAGCGTCCCGGGCCATACGCCGTGCAGGTCCTCGCCAGGCACGCCCAGCGGCTGGCTCTTGGTCGCGCCCGTGGCGATCAGGATGGCTTGGTAACCCTGGCTCTTGAGATCGTCGAGGCTGAAGTCCCGGCCCAAGGCGGTGTTCAGCTTGAGCTCGACCCCGAGACCGAGTATGCGGTCGATCTCGGCCTGGAGCACATCCTTGGAGAGCCTGTATTCGGGGATGCCGATCGCCATCATGCCGCCCGCAACCGGCATCGCCTCGAAGACTGTCACCCCAAACCCACTCCGTATCAGCTGGTATGCGGCACTGAGTCCGGTCGGGCCGGCGCCGATGATCGCCACCCGCTCCTTGCGGCGAGATGCCGGGGGGGGCGGGGTCGGGTAGCCCTCCATGCCATGGTCGGCGGCAAACCGCTTGAGCTCGCGGATTGCGATTGGTTCGTCCATGACCCCGCGGCGGCACGCCGACTCGCAGGGCGCCGTGCAGACGCGTCCGCACACGGACGGAAAAGGGTTGTATTCGGCGGCGACGGCCAGCGCTTCCGCGTAGCGCCCTTCGCCGACCAGGGCCACGTAGCGACCGGCGTCGGTGCCGACAGGGCACGCCTCCTGGCACGGGGCGAAGAGACGCTCCTCTCCTTCTCCCTGGGCGCTCCATGTCCGCCACGTGCGCCAGCTCTCCGGCCGCTTTGCCGGGCGCCAGCGCGCGAGGTCTCCCCAAGGATCCGTGTGCAGGTCCTTCAGCGACTCGGTCGTGTAGTCCGTTAGCGCGGCCCAACCTGTCTCGGACTCAGGCCCGTGGCGAATCGGACCCTGGGCCACCGCCAGCTCGGCCCCGCCGGCAACCACGTCGATCGTGATCACAGCGGTCGGACACTCCACAGAGCACACCTGGCAGCCTATGCACTCCCCGGACTGGATCGGGAACTCCATCATCCAGGGCTGCTGGCTGGTCGAGCGCTCGACGCCCGACTCTATCGACGGGGTCAGGGTGCGGGTCATGTCCAGGGCATGGACCGGACAGACATCCATGCAGACGCCGCAATTGAGGCAATTGGTCCGGTCGACTTGAAACCTGTAAGCCATAGCCCGTCAGTCCTCGATGCACACGTTGAACAGCAACGGCGGGCCCCAATAGGGTCCAAGGACTCTATTCGAGGCATTTTTGGGCAATGAGCATGTACGTATGAGCCGCAGTGATCCGGGTATTTCTGCAGTACCCTCTACATGGTTATCTAGATATGCCCAGCACCGATCCCAGGCCGGCGGTGGTGCGCGTGATGGTGGTGGAGGAGCACGCCCTCGTCCGCGAAGGCATTCGAAGAATCCTGGAAGTCGAGCCGGACCTCGCGGTCGTGGGAGAAGCGAGCCGGGGTGACGACGCACTCAAGCTGCTCGACGATCTGCATCCTGACGTCGTGGTGATGGGAGCTCGCCTGGCTGGGATGAGCGGCATCGAAACCACGCGGAGGATCCGCGGTGCGTCCCCAGAGGTCCGTGTCCTGATCCTGTCGGCACAGGCCGACTTCGCACTCGAAGCCCTGCGCGCCGGCGCCTCCGGGTACATCTTGAAGACGGCCACCAGTCGTGTGCTGGTCGCGGCGCTGCGCAGCGTCTTCCTGGGTTCGACTGTCATCCAGGGGGAATTGGCGGCCAGACTCGGCATCTGGGGACCAAGCGCCCGGTCTCAACTGACGGATGTTTTGAGCCGCCGGGAGGCGCAGATTCTGGGGCTGATCGCGAGGGGGCTCACCAACCGGGCCATCGCGCGCGAGGTCGGGATCGCGCCCCGCACCGCCGATCAGCACGTACACAACATTTTCATCAAAGTCGGGGCGAGATCGCGCGCCGAAGCGGTGCGTTATGCGGTCGAACACGAGCTCGCGTCAGCGAGAGAGGTCAGCGTGTAGGGCACGCTTATTCGTCAGGCCCCGCGCTGATGCCTATCGCGCACCGGCGGGTGCACTTCTGGGGCATGACGACTCTACGATCCCGCTCTCAAATGCGGATCAGGCTGCGACGGGCACCGTGTTGGGTGCAAATATTCATGCAGCAGCCGCGCTTGGCTCGCGTGAATATCCGCGAAGCAATCCGCCCAGCCTCGAGCGACACCTAATCACTCCCGTGACGTTTACTCCTCGCAACCGACCATTCGGAGGGTGGAGCTGGAGTCCGCGGTGCGGGCGCTCATTGTTGTAATGGTCGACGTACTCGTCCAGGACCCGCTCCAAGTGACGCCGGCCACCAACGATCAACCAGTCCAGGCATTCGCGCCGTGCGCTTCCCACCCAGCGCTCGGCGTAGGCGTTTGCCTTCGGAGCCTGTAGAGGTGTCCGGATCACCCCCACACCCTCACCCGCAAGCACGCGCTCGAACGCAAACGGGAACTTCTTGTCGTTGTCACAGATCAGGTACTTGGCTTGAGAGCCCTGCTCCTGGAGCTCCCAGCTTAGGTTTCGCGCCTGCTGGCTGACCCACTCCTGGTTCGGTTTCTCGGTCACCCCGAACCACAAGATGCGCCGAGTTCCAAGCTCCATAAAGAAAAGGACGTGGAGCCGCTTGAGGTTCCAGGTATCCACCGTGAAGTAGTCGGTGGCCACGATCGCTGAAGCTTGGGCCCTCAGGAACTCGCGCCAGCTCAAGCGCGATCGTCGCGGGGAGGTCGGCACGCCGCGTTTCTGCATCAGGTTCCCGATCGAAGTCGCCGAGACTACGTAGCCAAGCTCGGTCAGCTCGCCTCGAATGCGCATGTAGCCCAGCGGGGATTCTCCCTCGCCAGTCGGAGGATGAGCTGCCGGCACTCCCCATCGATCCGAGGTCGACCAGGGCCACGCCGGCGCCCGAACGCGGCCCACTTTCTGCGGACCAGGGCCCGATGCCAACCCAGCACCGTTTCCGGCCGCACCAGCAATCCACCCAACGCTCGTCGCGGCAATCGCCTGGCTAGCGCCGCCACTATCATCCGGTCGGCTGAGTTCAGCCTCGGCTTCTTGACAGTCCGCCGGAGAACGCTCAGCTCGTGGCGAAGGAGAAGGAGCTCGACTTCGCGATCGCGATCACCGTCCAGCCTGAGCACGAGCAGGCCAACAACGAAACGCAGGCAGCCGTAGACGCAAGTAAGGACCAAGGGCGCCCGGGATGGTAACCGACGACTGGCTCAAGACGCTGGTTGACCCGTCACGGGATATTTGCATCCCACAGTCTTCCATTGCTCTCTAATGATCGAGCGATCCTTGGCGCGACCGTCGGTCGATGCTCATGTAATCCTAGCCTCCGTTCCCCAGGAGGGAGAAGTCGCCTGGTCTCCTGATCCTCCGAAGGCGGCGCCCCACTCCCATGGCGTGCCCATGGCCGGTAGGAACTTGTTGCTTTAGCACCCACGCCCGTGGGCACACGCACGTGACAGAGCGAGCAGCCTGTAGGGGTGCATCGACACTTGAATTCGTGGTCGTACCGCGAAAATCAGTGACCCCAGCAAATCCGTCCGGCTTGCGCCTTTTGAATCCACTGGGGCCGGAATGATCATCGCACCCAGCCCGTGAGTGTCAACGTGATAATTGTCGCCGGGCGAGGATTTGTAGCCGCCCGGCCCAGATGTCTGTTCGGAGGGAGTTCTAGGGTGTGCGGTGCGAAAAACACGTCGCAGGCCAGCGCCTCGCACCGACGTCTTCAGTCGCTACATCGTTGGTTGGAAGGTCTCGACCACTTTGAGAGCGGAGCTAGCCCTCGATGCGTTGGAGATGGCGATCTGGTCACGAGGCACGACCGACCTCAAGGGTCTTGTCCATCATTCCGACCGCGGCGTGCAGGGCGGATTCAACCGGTCGTCGCAACACATTCAAATAAAGGGGTTGCGATGCAAGCGACGACGAGAGACAAGTTGCGGGCGATTCGAGCGATTCGTCGAGGACAGATTTGGTCGCCGGGTCGACCTTCGGTTGCTCGGCGTGCACATCAGATCCGATTCTGGGAGGCAATCGCTCGTGGAGAAACTAGTGAGGCCGCGGCGATTGCCGCAGGCTTGTCTCAAGCGGTCGGCACGAGATGGTTCCGTCAAGCTGGCGGGATGCCGCCAATTTCATTTACGCCCCTCTCCGGTCGGTATCTATCCTTCGACGAGCGCGAGGAGATCGCGATCCTCTACGCCCAGCAGATGGGTGTGCGAGAGATTGCCCGCAGAGTAGGACGCGCACCGTCGACCATCTCGCGGGAGCTGCGTCGCAATGCCGCGACTCGAAGCTACAGAGTCGAATATCGAGCGACCCTCGCGCAATGGCATGCCCAGCGCCGCGCCAGGCGTCCGAAAGTTCCCAAGCTCGCGGCCGATGACAAGCTGCGGGAATACGTGCAAGACCGCCTTGCCGGCATGATCGCCCGACCCGACGGTAGAGCGGTACACGGCCCAACCGTGAGGTGGATCGGCCGACGGCACGGTCGGCGCAAAGATAGACGATGGGCAAAGTCATGGAGCCCGGAGCAAATCGCCAACCGGCTTCGAGCTGACTTCGCTGATGATGAATCAATGCGGATTTCACACGAAGCGATCTACCAAGCGCTCTACGTTCAAGGTCGCGGTGCTCTCCGTCGTGAACTGACCGCGTGCCTTCGAACCGGGCGTGCGCTTCGTGTGCCGAGGGCACGCACGCGACGAGGCAAGACGTTCGTCACCCCCGAGCTCATGGTTAGCGAGCGGCCAGCCGAGGCATCGGACCGAGCAGTGCCAGGGCATTGGGAGGGTGACCTTATCCTTGGGCTGAACAGCTCAGCCGTCGGGACCCTAGTTGAGCGAACGACTCGGTTCACGATGCTGCTCCGCTTGCCTCGGATGAAAGGACACGGCGTAGAAGCTCGAGAGAAGAACGGCCCCGCCCTGGCGGGTCATGGTGCCGAAGCAGTTCGAGACGCGATTGCGGAAGCCATCACGACGTTGCCCATGCAGCTGCGCAGGTCGCTTACTTGGGACCAAGGAGCAGAGATGGCTCAACACGCGCAACTGCGAATAAGCACCGGGCTGGCCGTCTACTTCTGCGACCCCCAAAGCCCATGGCAACGCGGCACCAACGAGAACACCAACGGTTTGCTCCGACAGTACTTTCCTCGGGGAACCGATCTGAGCAAGCACGCCGCGGGCGACCTCGACGCGGTTGCTGCCGCCCTCAATGGACGACCGCGAAAGACGCTGGGCTGGCGGACTCCCGCCGAAGCCCTCGATGAACTTCTACACTCCGTTCAGCAGGCCACTGTTGCGACGACGCCTTGAACCTGCCC
>Ga0307374_10008944_pt1 | contig 14857 bp, 14 predicted proteins | sample OX3MG_FD_202532 | JGI IMG/M metagenome (GOLD analysis project Ga0307374, IMG submission 202532) | Soil microbial communities from Risofladan, Vaasa, Finland - OX-3 | ecosystem: Environmental > Terrestrial > Soil > Coastal area > Acid sulfate soil | place: Finland: Risofladan, Vaasa | collected... | reverse complement strand
CGGCGGGCCGTTTCCCGGCCACCGCGTTGCGGTGCTGGCGGCGGCCCACGAACGCCCGCAGGCCGAGCCGGTGCTGCACGCGCTGCCAGGTGGCCGGGTCGTCGATCTCGTCGGTCGCACCGACCTGCTGACCGGTGCCGCAATCGTCGCACGCGCCGAGATGTTTATTGGCAACGACACCGGCCTGATGCACATCGCCGCCGCGGTCGGCACTCCGACGCTCGGCCTGTTCGGGCCGAGCCCGGCGGCGCGCTATGCGCCATGGGGCCGCTGCACCGCGATCGTGCAGACCGCGGTCAGCCCGGACGAGATGTACGCGACCGGGTTCGACCATCGCACCACCGATACGCTGATGGACAGCCTGTCGGTCGAGCGGGTCGAGGAGGCAGTGCGCCAGTTGCAGCACCGCGCCGCAGCGGCATGAGCGCCGACCCCGGAACCGTGCTGTTGTCGGCGCTGGTCGTCGCCCACGATGAGGAGGCCCAGCTTGCCGATTGCCTGGCGCGGCTCGATTTCGCCGACGAGCTGGTCGTCGTGCTCGACCGCTGCCATGACCGCTCGCGCGACATCGCGCTGGGCTTCACCCCACATATCGTCGAGGGGGCATGGGAGCGTGAAGGCCCGCGCCGCCATGCCGGCATCGAGGCGTGCCACGGCACCTGGATCGTCGAGATCGACGCCGACGAGCGGGTCTCCGCGGCGCTTGCCGCCGAAATCCGCGAGGTCGCGAAAACCTCGGGCGCCGCGTGGCACCTGATTCCGGTCGACAACTATATCGGCGACCGGCTGGTGCGCTGGGGATGGGGTGCGTCGTTCGGCAAGTCGGCCTATCCCGGGCTCTACCGCAAGGGCGTCAAACAGTGGGGCAGCGAGCGCGTCCATCCGCGCCTCACGCTGAACGGCACGCCGGGCGTTACGCTCTCGGCCCGGCTCGAACATCGCGTCGACCGCAACATCTCCGAGATGCTGCAGCGGCTCGACCGCTACACGACGCTGCACGCCCAGGATTTGCGCGAAAGCGGCGAGATCGGCAGCTATGCCCACAATCTGCGGCGCATCGTCTCGCGTTTCTGGAAATGCTACGTCGGTCGCCGCGGCTATCGCGAGGGGCCGTACGGGCTGATGATCGCGTTGTGCGCCGCGCTTTACCCGATCCTCGCCTATCTCAAGGCGCGGCTGGAGCCCGAGTGATGGCGGGGCCGATGACAGGTTGGAGCCGAGGGCGGAACGCGGCGCGTGCCTTCTGGCGGCGCGTCCGCCGAAACGGGACCGGTGCGCCCGACACATTTTCCTCCACGCTCGGCCCTCCGGCATTACCGATCGAAAGCGAGGGGAGCGAGGCGGTGCTTGCGGCGCTGTGGGCGCGGATCGGCGGGCAATGGTCCGCGCTCGGGCGCGTCCGGCCGCATCATTCGGTGCTCGTTGCAGACGACTACCTGCCCGCGAATTTTGCCGGCCACACGGCGGAGTTTTGGGCGACCGGAGAAGCGGAAGCGGGTCTCGTCGAGGCGGCGCTGGCGCGCTGTGGTATGACCCGGCTGGCCGACAAGACTTGCACCGAATATGGCTGCGGGGTCGGACGGGTCACGGTGCCGCTGTCGCGGCGCTTTGCCGAGGTTTACGCCTATGAAATTTCGCCGCCGCATCTGGCGCTCGCAGAGCAGCGCGCCGCAGATGGCGGGCGGAACATCCGCTTTCACCTCTGTTCCGGCGGGCCGCCGGGCGATATCGCCGAATGCGATTTCTTCTATTCGCGGCTGGTGTTTCAGCATAATCCGCCGCCGCTGATCCGCCGGCTGATCGGCTGCGGGCTCGGGGCGCTGCGTCCTGGCGGAGTTGCGATCTTCGGCGTGCCGACCTCGTTGCCGGGCTACCGGTTTTCCGTCGCCGACTATCTTGCCGCGCCGCGTCGCGCCGGAAGTGAAATGCATTGCCTGCCGGAGGCCGAAATCCGCGCGCTGATCGCGCAGCTTCGGTGCGATGTCGTCGAGGTTCACGAAGAGCGCCAGCCGGTGGCAGGCGGCGAGTGCGTGTCGCATCTGTTCATCGTCAGGCGGCAGCAAATGACCGCGTGATGGCGCATGTCGTGATGGCCGACGACGGCATCGCCTTCGACGGGGCGACCGCCGAGGCCGGCCCGCTCGGCGGCGCCGAAACTGCATTTGTCGCGCTCGCCGAGGCGCTGGCGGCGCGCGGGCATCGGGTCTCCGCGCGCAGCAATTGCCGCGCCGCGCTGCGCTACCGCGAGGTCGACTGGGCGCCGCTCACCGGCGGCGTACCCGATTGCTGCGACCTCTATATCGGCAACCGCGGGCATCGGGTGATCGGCCTGTCGCGGCCGCGGCGGCGTCTGTTCTGGCTGCACAATCCGGCCGGCTATCTGACAAAGCCCCGCAATGTCTGGCGGCTTGCCTGGTATCGTCCGGTACTGGTGACGACCGGGGCCTACCACGCGAGTACGGTGCCGCACTGGCTTTGCGATGGCGGCCGGACGATCATCCCTTACGGCGTGCTCGACCGGTTTCGTCATGCGGTGCCGCGTGAGCCGCCGCCGCCGCAGGCGGTATTCACCTCGAACCCGCTGCGCGGCCTCGACTGGCTGCTCGATCTGTGGGTTGCGCGCATCCGGCCCGCCGTGCCGCGCGCCGAATTGCACATCTACGCCGGGCCCGCGGTCTATGGGCAGCAGTCGGGCGGCGCGATGGAGGCGGTGCTCGCCCGAGCGGAGGGCCTTGCGGCCCACGGGGTGCGGCGGCACGCGCCGGTCGGGCGTGGCGCGCTTGTCTCGGTGCTGGGTGGGGCGCGGGCGATGCTTTATCGCGGTGACCCCGGCGAGACGTTCTGCCTCGCGCTCGCCGAGGCGCAGGCGATGGGGGTGCCGGCGGTGGTGCAGCCTCTGGGCGCGGTTGCCGAGCGGGTGATCGACGGCGAGACCGGGCGCGTCGCCGGCAATGACGCGGCGTTTGTCGAGGCGGCGATCGCCGTGCTCAGCGACGACGCGCTGTGGCGGCGTTGGCACCGCGACGCGCTGATCCGTCAGTCCGGCTTGTCGTGGGATGCCGTGGCCGCCCGGTTTGAGGCGCTGATTGCATGACGCGGCGCCTGTTGCAGGCAATGGCCGGGGCGCCGCATGGCGGGGCCGAAACCTTTTTCGTGCGTCTCGCCGGTGCCTTGCAGCGCGCCGGCGAAGACCAGCGCGTGCTGATCCGCCGCGAGCCGGAACGCGCCGCCCAACTACGTGTGGCCGGGGTCGCGGTGGCCGAGGCCCGCTTCGGCGGGCGGCTCGATGTCGCGACGCGCGGCGCGTTTCGCCGCGAGATCGCGGCGTGGCGGCCGGATGTCGTGCTGACCTGGATGAACCGGGCGACCGCGTTCTGCCCGCGCGGCGATTTTGTGCATCTCGGCCGGCTCGGCGGTTATTACGACCTGAAATACTACCGGAATTGCGACCACCTTATCGCCAATACCGAGGCGATCGCGGGTTACGTCGTCGCCCGCGGCTGGGCGCGCGACCGGGTGCACTACCTGCCCAACTTCGTTCCCGATCCTGGCCTGCGCCAAGCCGTGGCCGGGGCGAGGCGTCGGGAGGGTGGGGTGCTCGCGCTGGCGCTCGGCCGGCTGCATCCGAGTAAGGGGTTCGACCGGCTGCTCGATGCGCTGGCGCTGACCGAAGACGTCGCGCTGTGGATCGCCGGCGAAGGGCCGCTCGGCCCCGCGCTGCGGCAGCAGGCAGAGGCGCTGGGGGTCGCTGAGCGGGTGCGATTTCTCGGCTGGCAAAACGATGTGTGGCCGCTGCTCGCCGAGGCCGATCTTCTGGTCTGCCCGTCGCGCCACGAGCCGCTCGGCAATGTCGTGATCGAGGCGTGGGCCGCCGGCGTTGCTGTGGTCGCAAGCGACAGCGACGGGCCAGCGTCGCTGATCGAAAACGGGCGCAGCGGGCTTCTGGCACCGCTCGGCGGCGGCGCGCCGGTGCTCGCCGAGGCGCTCTCCCGGCTCGCCGGCGATGCAGCGCTGCGCGCGCGGCTTGCCGCTGCCGGCCGTCGGGCCTATGAAGAATCGTTCACCGAGGCGGCAGTGGTTGCCCGGTACCGCGATCTGTTCGACAGGGTGGTGCGCTGATGTGCGGGCTTGCCGGGCTGATGACCCGCGACGGCACTGCGCCGCCGGGCCGCCTGCTGCGGGCGATGGCGCCGGCCCTCGGGCATCGCGGTCCCGATGGCGACGGCCATTACCGCTCGGGCGACGTCGGCATGATGCAGATGCGGCTGGCGATCATCGACCTCGCCACTGGCGACCAGCCGATCTACGAGCCGGGCGGCGCGGCGCTGATCGCCAATGCCGAGATCTACAATTACATCGAATTGCGCCGTGACCTGCCCGATGTCGCGTTCGCGACGCAATCGGATTGTGAACTGCCGCTGCACCTCTACCGGCGCCACGGGCTCGATTTCACGCAGCACTTGCGCGGCATGTATGCGATCGCGCTGCACGATCCCGCCGCCGGGCGGCTGGTGCTGGCGCGCGACCCGTTCGGCATCAAGCCGCTGTACTACACCGAGGCGCCGAGCCTCTTCGCGTTCGCCTCGGAGCCGCAGGCGCTGATCGCCGCCGGCATCGTCTCGCCGGTGGTGTCGCGCCCAGTGCGCGACGAGTTGTTGCAGATGCAGTTTTCGACCGGCCGCGAGACGATTTTTGCCGGGATCAACCGGGTGCTGCCAGGCGAGACCGTGGTCGTCAGGCAGGGCCGTATCGTCGAGCGCCGGCGCCGTGCCGCGCTGCCCGAAGGCGGACCGCTGGCGGTCGACGAGGAGGAGGCGCTTGAGCGGCTCGACGCGGTGCTGCTCGACAGCGTCCGCATGCATCAACGCTCAGACGTGCCGTTTGGCATGTTCCTGTCGGGGGGGATCGATTCGACCGCGGTGCTGGTGATGATGGCGCGGCTCGCCGAGCGCCCGGTCAAGGCGTTTACGGTCGGGTTCGGCGATGCCGGGGTCGCCGACGAGCGGGCCGTGGCGCGGGCGGCGGCACACGCGGTCGGCGCCGAGCACACCGAGCTTAATTTCGACGAAAGCGATTTCTGGCGCCTGCTGCCCAGGGTCGCGCAGACGATCGACGACCCGGCCGCCGATTACGCGATGTTGCCGACCTACAAGCTCGCCGAGGCGGCGCACATCGCGGGGCTCAAGGTCATTCTGTCCGGCGAGGGCGGCGACGAGCTGTTCGCCGGCTATGGCCGCTACCGCAGCGTCATGCGGCCGTGGTGGGCCGGGGGGCGGATGGCGCGCATGCGCGGTGTGCTCGACGGTGTCGGCGTGCTGCGCGAAGAACTCGCCGGCTGGCGCGACGGGATCGCCGCGGCCGAGGCGCGCAACGCGATGGCCGGGCGCAGCCGGCTGCAGGTGGCACAGGCAGTCGATTGCGCTGACTGGCTACCCAACGATCTGCTGACCAAGCTCGACCGTTGCCTGATGGCGCACGCCACCGAAGGGCGGACGCCATTTCTCGACCCGGAGGTCGCAGCGCTCGCCTTTCGCCTGCCGGACGACCTGAAAATCCGCCGCGGCCTCGGCAAATATCTGCTGCGGCAGTGGCTCGCGCGCCACCTGCCGCTGGCCGAGCCGTTTGCCAAGAAGCGCGGGTTCACCGTGCCGGTGGCGCGCTGGATCGGTGAGCGGGCGCGCGAGATCGGCCCGCTGGTCGCCGCCTGCGAAGGGGTGCGCGAGCTGTGCAACCCGGACGGCGTCAGGCGCGTGTTTGTGCTGGCCGCAGAGAAGCGCGCCGGGCGCGCCGCCTGGGTGCTGCTATTCTATGCGCTGTGGCACCGCTGGCACATCGAAGGCCGCGAATTGCCGGCCGATACCCTCCTGGCGCTGGCCGAGACGTAGGGACGAAACCCTCACCCGCCTCAGGCTCCGCCCTTCGGCCCCCTCTCCCGCATGCGGGCATGCGGGAGAGGGGGGACCAGACGCGAAGCGGCTGGTGGGCGAGGGTTTCCCCTCACTCCGCGATCTGCCAGCGCAGCGTTTCGCCGGCGCGGAACGGGGAGACAGCGAGGTCGCCGTGGGCGATTGACGCCGGCACGGCAAACGGCGCGCGACGCAGCGTCACCCGTGCGGCGTTGACCGGCAGGCGATAGAATTCCGGCCCGTTAAGCGAGGCAAACGCCTCGAACCGGTCGAGCGCGCCCTCCTCGTCGAACACCTCGGCGTAAAGCTCGAGCGCGCCGGCGGCGGTAAAGATGCCGGCACAGCCGCACGCGGTCTCCTTGGTCGAGATCGCGTGCGGCGCGCTGTCGGTGCCGAGAAAGAAATGCGAGTCGCCCGAGGTCGCGGCGCGGCGCAGCGCCAGCCGGTGCCGTTCGCGCTTGGCGATCGGCAGGCAGTAAAGATGCGGGCGAATACCGCCCTGGAAGATCGCATTGCGGTTCATGATCAGATGATGTGCGGTGATCGTGGCGGCGAGGTTGGGGCCGCCGGTGTGGACATACGCGACAGCCTCGGCCGTGGTGATGTGTTCGAGCACGATGCGCAGCGCGGGCAGGCGGCGGCGTAGCTTGTTGAGCACGCGGTCGATGAACACGGCCTCGCGGTCGAACACGTCGACCTCGGGGTCGGTGACCTCGCCGTGCACGAGCAACGGCATGCCGATTTCCGCCATCCGCTCAAGCACCGGCATCACCCGCTCGATCGCGGTCACCCCGTGCGCCGAATTGGTCGTCGCATGCGCCGGATAGAGCTTGACCGCGGCGAACGCGCGTTCCGCGTAGCCGCGGGCGATCTCGGTCGGCTGGGCACCGTCGGTCAGATAGCAGGTCATCAGCGGCGTGAAGTCGGCGCCGGGTGGCAATGCGGCGACGATGCGCTCGCGATAGGCGAGGGCGGCGGCGATCGTCGTCACCGGCGGCACCAGGTTGGGCATCACGATGGCCCGTGCGAACCGGGAGGCGGTAAAGGGCAGCACCGCCGCCATCATCGCGCCGTCTCGCAGATGCACGTGCCAGTCGTCCGGACGGCGGATCGTGATCGTGTCGGCCATGCGCTGCGCTCGCCTCCATCCCATATCAAACAGGGAAGAGGATAGAGCGCGGCACCGCCTCTTGCTACGATCCGCGCAGCCACAAAGGAGGTCGGGAATGACCGGGTGCATCGTCGGTTGGGCGCATACGAGATTCGGGCGGCATGACGACCGTGACGTCGAATCGCTGATCGTCGAGGTCGCGCAGGGTGCGCTTGCGGATGCCGGGGTTTCCGCCGCCGATATCGACTCGGTGTATCTCGGCACGATGAACGGCGGATTTGTGAAGCAGGAGTTTCCCGCTTCGCTGGTGTTCCAGGCGGATCCCGGATTCCGTTTCAAGCCGGCGACGCGGGTCGAGAACGCCTGCGCCACCGGCTCGACGGCGATCCATATGGGGCTCAACACGATCGCCGCCGGTAAGGCTCGGCTGGTGCTGGTGGTCGGCGTCGAGAAGATGACCGAGCGCAGCGGCGCCGAGGTCAACGATCTGCTGCTGCGCGCCTGCTATCGCAAAGAGGAAGACCAGATCGAAGGCGGATTCGCCGGGATCTTCGGCCAGATCGCCCAGAAATATTTTCAGCGTTACGGCGACCAATCCGACGCGCTGGCGCGCATCGCTGCAAAAAATCACAGGAACGGGGTCGCCAACCCGCTGGCGCAGATGCGCCGCGACCTCGGCTATGAATTCTGCCGCACGATCTCGGATAAGAACCCGCTGGTCGCCGGCCCGCTGAAGCGCACCGATTGCTCGCTGGTGTCCGACGGGGCGGCCGCGGTCGTGCTCGCCGACCTGCCGACCGCGCTCTCGCTGAACAAGGCCGTCGCGTTCCGCGCCGCCGAGCAGGTCAACGATTTCCTGCCGATGAGCCGGCGCGACATCCTCGCCTTCGAGGGGCCGGAACTGGCATGGAAGAGGGCGCTTTCTGCCTCGCGCCTGTCGCTCGACGATCTCGACCTGGTCGAGACGCACGACTGCTTCACGATCGCCGAACTGATCGAGTACGAGGCGATGGGCTTGACGCCGAAAGGCGAGGGCGCCCGGGCGATCCTCGAAGGCTGGACCGAGAAGGACGGCAGATTGCCGGTCAACCCGTCAGGCGGGCTCAAATCCAAGGGGCATCCGGTCGGCGCCACCGGCGTCTCGATGCATGTGCTGGCGGCGATGCAGGTGACCGGCACCGCCGGCGACATGCAGATACCGGGCGCCCGGCTCGCCGGCGTGATGAACATGGGCGGCGCGGCGGTGGCCAATTTCGTCTCGATCGTCGAGCCGCTGCGCAGCTGACAGCGGCTGAGGGGAACGACGCCAGAACCCGCACGGGAGGTTACATGTCATCATTTCACGCCCTGATCCTGCATGAAGACGGCGGCAAGGTCTCGCCCCGCTTCGAAGACATCGACGAAGCTCGCCTGCCTGCCGGCGAGGTCACCGTCGCGGTCGAGTATTCGACCCTCAACTACAAGGACGCGATGGTTCTGTCCGGGATCGGGCGGCTGGTGCGCACCTACCCGCACGTGCCGGGGATCGATTTCGCCGGCACCGTCGTCCACTCCGATGCGGCGCAGTACAAGCCGGGCGACAGGGTGGTGCTGACCGGCTGGCGGGTCGGCGAGTTGCACTGGGGCGGCTATGCCGAGCGGGCGCGGGTCAAGGCCGACTGGCTGGTGCCGCTGCCCGCCGGGCTGACGACGCGGCAGGCGATGGCGATCGGCACCGCCGGGCTCACCGCAATGCTGGCGGTGATCGCGCTGGAGCGGCATGGCCTGGTTAAAGGGGCCGGCGAGGTGCTGGTGACCGGCGCCGCGGGCGGGGTCGGCTCGACGGCCGTCGCGCTGTTATCGGCGCTCGGGCATGACGTCGTGGCCTCGACCGGGCGGCCGGAGCAGGCGGATTATCTCAAGGCGCTCGGTGCCGCCGAGCTGATCGACCGCAAAATGCTAAGCGAAAAGCCGACCCGCCCGCTCGATCGTGAGCGCTGGGCCGGCGCGGTCGACGCGGTCGGCGGCAACACGCTGGCGACCGTGCTGACGCAGCTCAAATACAAGGCGAACGTCGCCGCCTGCGGCCTCGCCGGGGGCAGCGATCTGCCGACCACGGTGATCCCGTTTCTGCTGCGCGGGGTCAACCTATTGGGCATCGATTCGGTGATGTGCCCGCCATCAGAGCGGAACGAAGCGTGGCAGCGGCTGGCGCACGACCTGCCGCTCGACCGGCTCGACCGGATGCTCGACGAGGTGCCGCTGTCGGCGCTGCCCGGGCTCGCGCCGAAAATCCTCGGCGGCGGGGTGCGCGGCCGCACCGTCGTCAAGATCGCCTGAAGAGTTCCGTCGCTGGGTAGGATCGCCCGGAGCGTTTGCCGGGGGTTACGCGTTGGCCCGGTCAGGGTGGCCCGATCGCGCCTCCGTGCGCGCGACGGGACCCGCAAGAGGAAGCTTTCGCAATGCATCTCAGTTTCGCGCACCTGCAACCGATCGTCGCGCTGATCGCCGGGGTGTTGATCCTGCTCGCGCCACGGATTCTGAACTACGTCGTCGCCGCCTATCTGATCGTGATTGGCCTGCTCGGGCTCGGGATCATCCGCTGATCGACGGGTGATCCGCCAGATCGAAAAGGGGCCGAGCCTTGCGGCCCGGCCCCTCGTCAACTGGCTCCCCGGGCCGGATTCGAACCAGCGACCCAGCGGTTAACAGCCGCTTGCTCTACCACTGAGCTACCGGGGATCAAGGCGCGTCATATAAGCCGTGCCGGGGGCGATGCGCAACCCGGCACGGCGGCATTTGCCGCATGTGGCGTCAGCCGCGGCGGCCCGCCGCGATCGCCGCGACCAGCGCCTCGGGTTTGATCGGCGTGCGGTCGATCGCAAGCCCGTATTCGGCGAGCGCGTCGCACACCGCGTTGGCGATCGCCGCTGGCGGCGCCACCGCGCCGCCTTCGCCGACCCCTTTGACCCCGAGCGGGTTGAGCGGCGACGGGGCGTTGAGGTGCACCATCGCGATGTCGGGCATGTCGCTGGCGGTTGGCACCAGATAGTCCATCAGCGATCCCGTCAACAGCTGGCCGGCATCGTCATAGGCCAGCTCCTCTAAGAGTATTCCGCCGATTCCCTGGGCGGTGCCGCCGGCGATCTGGCCGTCGAGCAGCAGCGGGTTGACCACCGTGCCGCAATCGTGCGCGACCGCATAGTTCTCGACCGACACCCGGCCGAGCTCGGCATCGACCGCGACGATCGCGACGTGCACCGCATAGCTCCAGGTGACGGTCGGCGGCTCCCAGTAATACGTCTCTTCGAGACCGGCCTCGATCCCCGGCGGGCGCGAATGGTCCCATCCCGGCCGCGCTGCCGCGGCAATCTTGGCCAGGCTGACCGAGGCGCCAGGGACGCCGACGATGCCGACCCCGCCATCGCGCAATTCGAGATCGGCCGGCGCGCATTCGAGCATATTGGCGGCGATCGCAAACACCTTTTCGCGCAGGTTTCGCGCTCGCGTGATAGATCGCCGCCGACAGGGTTACCGTGCTGCGGCTGGCGATCGTGCCGAACCCCATCGCGATCGCTGCGGTATCGGCGGCGGCCGGATCGGCATGGGCGATCGAGCCGCCGATCGTGCCGCGCGAGCGGGTCGGCAGATGCCCGATGCAGCGCACCGCGGCTTGCAACAATGGCAGCCGCGCGGCGATCAGCGGCGAGAACTCCAGTGTCCTCTGACGCGTCATCGCGCCGATGCGCACGGTCGGGCCGTCGGCGACGATTGCGTCGAGCCCGGCGACCCGGTTGAGATCGATCAGCGCGGCAGGGGCGACGAGGCGGAAGTTCATCATCGGCACCAGGCTCTGGCCGCCCGCGAGCAGCCGCGCCTCGCCGCCATAGCGAACGAGCAGTGCCAGCGCCTCGTCGACCGAGGCTGGCGAGTAATAGTCGAACCTCGCCGGCTTCACGCCTCTCTTCCCCTCCGCACGCGGCACCCGCATGCTAGTGCAGAATGACACCTGATGGGGAGGATCGTTCGATGTCGCTGAGCCGCCAATTTGCCGCTTTTGTCGCCGGGCTTGGCTACGACGACCTGCCGCCGGCGGTGGTCGATCGTGCCAAGGGGGTGACGTTGCAGGCGCTCGCCTCGGCCCTGGTGGCGCGCGAGATGCCGGCCAGCCGGCAGGCGCTGGCGCTGATGCAGGAAGAGGAGGCGGGCGGCGGCGGCGCCGCACGCGTCTTGTGCAGCGGCGCGCGGCTCACCAAGGCCGGCGCCGCTTTCGTCAACGCCGAGCTGATCCTCGCCGGCGGCAAGTGGGACACGTTCCGCATGCTGACCCATCCCGGCACGGCGATCCTGCCGGCGGCGCTGGTCGCGGCCGAGGTCACCGGCTGTTCAGGCAAGGAGTTCCTGACCGGTCTTGCAGCAGGATATGAGGTTATGGAGCGGATGGCGGCGGAATTTATCCCGACCGTGATGTCGCGCGGGTTTCATGCCGGGCCGGTGTTCGGGATTTTCGGCGCCGCCATCGCCGCGGCAAAGATCCAGGGGCTCGATGCCAACCAGATCCACGGCACGATCGCGCAATGCGTCAACCTCGCCTCGGGCAATCTTGAAGGCATCCGCAGCGGCGGGCGGTCGCTGCGCGAGGGCGGGGCGGTGCGTAACGCACTGCTCGCGGTGGCGATGGCCCGGCAGGGGACGCCCGGCGGCGAGACCGTGCTCGAAGGCGAGGCCGGGTTTTATCATTCCTATGCCGGCAACAATCGCGGCGAATTGCGCTACAGCTTTACTGGCGACAACCGCGCCGACCTTAACAAGATCACCGAAGGCCTTGGCAAGGAATGGATGTTCCTCGAAACCCTGTACCGCATCTATTCGACGGCCGGATATAACATCGCCCATATCGACGTGACCGCGAACCTGTGCGCCGAGCACGATATCCACTACGCCGACATCGACCGCGTCGAGGCACTGGTCAACTGGTTCGAAAGGGAATACCCGAGCCCGGCCTTTCCGACCCCGGCGATAGACGGCAAGCCGAAAGTCGGCAGCACCCAGTATTTTTCGGCCTATGGCGCGGCGATGCGCGGTTTCCCGATGCTGCGCCAGGCGATGCCCGGGCCCGGCGAAAGCGACCCGCCCGAGGTGCTCGACCTGATGCACCGGGTGACGCTGATCCCGGTCGTCCGGCAGACCCTTTTCGGGCCGCGCGTCACGGTGTTTACCAAGGACGGACGCAGCTTTACCCGGGAAGGCACCGGCCGCGAGTTCATCTGGGATTTTGACGAGCAGGCCCGCCGCATCCGCCCGGTCTCTGACGGTCTGGCAATCACCGACGCGCAGTTCGCCGAGCTGATCGACGCCTGCCGGCACCTCGATGCGGTCGACGCCGCGGCCGACCGCCTGATCTCGTTGACCATTCCCTAGCGCCTTTGTCGGCGCCATAGTAATCGCGCTCAACCGTTCGGAGGTTTCCATGACCGGCCTACCCGAACTTCATCCGCTCGGTGAGGCGCTCGGCGCCGAGGCGCGCGGCATCGACCTGTCAGCGCTCGACGACGCGACCTTTTCCTGGATCGAGCGCGCCTTTGCCGAACATCCGGTTCTGGTGTTTCGCGACCAGAAGCTGGGCGCTGAGGACCTTGCCGCGTTCGGCCGGCGGTTTGGCGCGCCGCGCATCCACTCGCTGGTGAAATACCGCTATCCGGGCGTGCCCGAGGTGTCGTGGCTGCGAAATGTCGATGATGACGGCAACATCGACTGGTACGGCGTCAAGCGCGCCACCGACTGGCACACCGATTCAACCTACGAGGCCCAGCCGCCGCGGCTCGCGATGCTGCACGCGCTCGAAGTGCCGTCGAGCAGGGGCGGCACGATGTTCGCCGACATGCGCGCGGCCTATGACACGCTGCCTGCAGCGATGAAAGACCGCCTCAGCAAGTTGACCGGGCTGCACGGCCGTACCGACGGGCCGGCCGGCGCGCGGCTCTACGACCCGAGAGAGGAAAAGCGGATGATCGACCGCGACTATCCCGAGGTCGCACGCCCGGCGGTGATCAGCCATCCTGTCACGGGACGTCAACTCCTGTTCGTTAACCCAATGCACACGCATGGGTTTTCCGGAATGGGCGAGGACGCAGCCTGGGAGTTGATCGACGAGCTCGCGCGCCACGCAACGCAGGAGCGGTTTGTCTATTACCACCAGTGGCGGGTTGGCGATTTGGTGATGTGGGACGAGCAGGCGACGATGCACCGCGGCGCCGGCGACTATCACCCGGCAGAACGGCGGGTGATGATGCGGACCATCGTCTATCCCAATTGACCGCCGTCCGGACCATCGCGGTTATCGGCGCCGGCATCGGCGGGCTAACCGCCGCCCTGTCGCTGCGCCGGGCCGGGTTTGAGGTCGATATCTACGAGCGCTCGCCCGAACTGAACGAGGTTGGCGGCGGCATCAACATGGGCCCCAATGCCGCGCGCATCCTCTACCGACTCGGGCTTGGACCGGGGCTCGACCGCGACGCGGTGCGACCGATCGGGTCGCACCAGCGGCGCTGGGATGATGGCCGCACGCTGCAGCGGGCCGGGCTTAACCCGCAATGCGACCAGCTTTACGGCGCGCCGCACCTGACCGTGCACCGCGCCGATCTGCTGGCGATCATTGCCGCGGCGCTTCCGGCCGAGCGCATCCATCTCGGCCATCGGCTGGTCGGCGTCGCCGACCGGGGCGGCTGCGCCGAGGCGTGGTTCGACAACGGCGTGCGCATCGCCGCCGACATCGTGGTCGGCGCCGACGGCATCCATTCGGTAGTGCGCGCCGCGCTGTTCGGCAATGAGGAGCCGGCCTTCGCCAACTGCGTCGCCTATCGCGGCCTGGTGCCGAGCGAACGGATCGCCGAACTCGCGCTCGAACGCGGCAACCAGTCGTGGCTCGGCCCGGGCGGGCACCTCGTGCATTACTTCGTTTCGGGCGGGAAGCTGTTGAATTTCGTGGGCTGGACCGAGCACGACACCTGGAACCGCGAGGACTGGACCGACCGCGCGACCGTGGCGCGGGCGCTCGCCGCGTTCGAGGGGTGGCACCCGCAGGTGCGCACGATCATCGCCACGGCGGAAACCTGCTTCATCTGGGCCCTGTTCGACCGCGATCCGCTGCCGCGCTGGTCGGTCGGTCGGGTGACGTTGCTTGGCGATGCGTGCCACCCGATGTACCCGTTCATGGCACAGGGTGCGGCGCAGGCGATCGAGGACGGGGCGACCCTCGCCGCGTGTCTCGCCGCCGCCGGCGACAGCGAACCGGCCGAGACGCTGCGCCGCTATGAACAGCTTCGCCTGCCGCGCGTGACCCGGCTGCAACAGATGTCGCGGGCCAACAAAACCCGCTATCACCTGCCCGACGGTTCAGAGCAGCAAGCGCGCGACGCGGCGCTGGTCGCCACGCGCGAGCGTGCGCCGGAGGCGATGCAGTGGCTGTTCGGCCACGATGCCGGCACGATCGGCCCACTCTGATTTCAAAAATAATATATATTATAAATAACTAACGAATTTAATTAATGTTTCTTCATAAGAAGAGCGCGACCGCTCGCCGGCCGGCAGCGATACGCCACCGGGTGGCCCGAATGATGCGGGAGTTGAAGCATGGTCGATATCCATATCAGCGCCGGGTCATTTGCCTTTGCGGCGCGCCTCGAACGCGAGGCGGCGCCGCAAACCGCAGAACGGTTCGAGCGCATGCTTCCTTACCGGGCGCGGCTGATCCATGTGCGATGGAGCGGCGAGGCGTGCTGGATCCCGCTTGGCGATCTCGACCTCGGCCTCGGCTACGAAAACGCCACGAGCTATCCGGCGCCGGGACAAATCCTGCTGC
>Ga0307374_10008942_pt1 | contig 14858 bp, 15 predicted proteins | sample OX3MG_FD_202532 | JGI IMG/M metagenome (GOLD analysis project Ga0307374, IMG submission 202532) | Soil microbial communities from Risofladan, Vaasa, Finland - OX-3 | ecosystem: Environmental > Terrestrial > Soil > Coastal area > Acid sulfate soil | place: Finland: Risofladan, Vaasa | collected... | reverse complement strand
TGGCGCGTGTAGGCGCGCTCAATCATGTAGTCCCAGGTGCCGTAGGCGGAGACCGGGTCAAAGTGGTCCTGCCCGCTGGCGGCGACGATGTTCAGGGTGCCGCCGTAGACCGGCTTGTTAGTACTCGACGCCGTCGCCGTCGTGTTCGAGGAGTTCCCGCATGCCGCCAGCCCGGTGGCGGCCAGCGCCACCACGGTCAGCGCGGCAAGCCGCTTTGGTACAGGTTTCATGAGACAAGCTCCTTCTGGCCTGACGTGAAGCTCAGGCACGTTACCGGTAACTCTTAGTGATTACACGACCGTTGTACGCCCTGTCCACCCAGCCGGACGAAGCCATCGAAAGCGGTTACAGAACCGCAACCTTGCTGTGATAATGCCGCCGGTTCTCGGCTGTGAGACGCGTCAGACAGGACGTTTTTCTGTTCATCCGCTGGGGCGACGTGACGGGCAGTGTTACTCTCCGTGGTGAAAATCCGGCGATGATGGTCGTTTCATCCCTCTAGCGCCAGCCGCATCGGGCGAAACTTCGCCTGCGCCTCCGCCAGCTCCGCATGGGGGTCGGAATCGGCCACGATGCCGCATCCCGCGAACAGCCGGGCCCGCGAGCCGGCGACCTCGGCACAGCGCAGCGCGATTCCCCACTCGCCGTTCCCGCGGGCGTCCACCCAGCCGACCGGACCGGAATAGCGGCCCCGGTCCATGCCCTCAAGCTCCCGGATCAGATCCATCGCCGTGTCGGCCGGGGTCCCGCAGACCGCGGCCGTGGGATGCAGCGAGGCCGCCAGCGCGAGCGCCGAGGCGTCCTTGACCAGAGTGCCGCCGACCGGGGTCGCCAGGTGCTGGACGTCGGCCAGCCGGAGCAGCGACGGCTCCGCCGCCACCTCCAGGTGATCGCACAGCGGCCCGAGCACCTCCCGGACCGACTCCACCGCGTACGAGTGCTCCTCGGCGTCCTTGGCCGAGGCGAGCAGCCAGGAGCTGAGCGCGGCGTCCTGCGCCGGGGTGCCGCCGCGGGCGACGGTGCCCGCCAGCACCAGCGAGCTGACCGTCGCGCTCTCGCGCCGGACCAGCAGCTCGGGGGTGGCGCCGACCAGGCCGGCGCAGGCGAAGGTGTAGCTGTCGGGCGAGCGGGCGGCCAGCCGGGCCAGCAGCAGCCGCACGTCGATCGGCTGCGACGCGACCGCGTGCAGGTCACGCGCGAGCACCACCTTGCGCAGCTCGCCTGCCCTGATCCGGGCCACGGCCGCGGCCACGGCCTGCTCCCACTGCAGAGCGGTGAGGCTGCCATCGTTCCAGCGCACTGCGCCCGGCGCCGTCAGGGGTGGGGGAGTCCCCGGCCGCGGGTCCGCACCGCCGGCGATGGTCGTCAGCCACGACCGGCCGGCCCGCCGGGCGAGCACGGTACGGGGGATCACCAGGACCGAGCCATCAGACACCGGGTCGAAGGTGAAGCTGCCGAAGGCCAGCGGCCCCGAGCCGGGCACCCCGACCTCGTCGGTCACGTCCGCGTCGTCAAATAGCTCGCGCAGCCACTTCTGCCCGGCCGTGAACCGGTCCTCGCCGGCCGGCAGGGTCAGCCTGGCGGCCTCGCCCCAGCCGACGAGGCCGTCGCCGTCATGCAGCCAGGCCAGCGCGGCCGGCCGCGGCAGGCGGGCCACCAGATCGCCGGGATCGGCCACGGCCACGGTCCGGACGGCCAGCCGTTCCGGCACGTGCTGGTCTGCGTCCGACTGCTGGGCTCCCACGGCAGTCCACTTTAGTTTGGCCGTCCCGGCGGCCTGGCCGGGGACCTCACTCCGGCCGCCGGCGGCGGCGGCGGCGGTCACAGTGCGGTGGCGAGGGCGAAGCCGAGGCCGGCGGCCAGGACGCCGGCGACCACGCTGCCGAGCAGGTTCATCCCGGCCTCGGCGATCGCCCCGTCCTCCAGGAGCCGGAGCGTCTCATAGCCGAACGCGGAGAACGTGGTCAGCCCGCCGCACAAGCCGGTGCCCAGCAGGTCCACCAGGTGCGCGGGCAGGCCCAGGTGCCGCTGGGCGCCGAGCAGGAAGCCCAGCAGCGCCGACCCGGCCACGTTGATGGCGAAGGTTCCCCACGGGAACACGCTGTCGTGCCTGGCCTGCACGAAGCGGTCGGTCAGGTACCTGGCCGGCGCGCCGATCATGCCGCCGGCCAGCACGAGCAGCACCGTCATCGGGTGCGGCCATCCGCCTGGGCATGGACCTCGACGTCCTCGACGATCACCAGTCCGCCGGTGACCAGCCCGGCGACCTCGTCCAGGAACGCCGCCGTCTTCTCGGCGGTGTCGACGATGATGATGGCCACCGGCAGGTCCTCACTCAGCGACAGCAGGCGAGTGGTGTGGATCCGGGAGGCGGCGCCGAAGCCCTCCATGCCGCGGAACACGCTGGCGCCGGCCAGGCCGCCCTTGTGCGCGCGGTGCACGATCTCCGCGTACAGCGGCCGGTGCTGGTAGCGGTCAGACTCGCCGATGAAGATGGTGATGCGCCGGGCGGCGCCGCGCAGGGTCATCCTGTCCGCCTGTTCTGCCGGGTCCTGTCAGGGTTTGCACCGCCGGTGTCTGCGCCGCCGGTGTCTGCGCCGCCGGTGTCTGCGCTATCACGGCCCGGCGGCCCGCGGTCAGGCCCCCCGGACATGCGGCGGGCCGCCGCGACACCGCACCAGACGGCCACCAGCCCGGCCAGGACGCTCGTCAGCGCGTAGGCATCGGCGAGGGCCAGGGCGTGCGCGCGGATCAGGGTCAGCACCCCGGCGGCATACGTCGAGAAGGTGGTGTAGCCGCCGATCAGGCCGATCGCGAGGAACGGGCGGAGCAGGCGCCGCGGCGGCCAGACGTCGAGCACGTAGACCATCAGTACCCCGAGGGCGAGACAGCCCGACACGTTGATCGCGAGGATGGCCCACGGGAAGCCCTGCCCGGCCGGGAACGCCTGGCTGAGCAGGTAGCGGATGACGCTGCCCAGGCCGCCGCCGGCCGCGATCGCGGCGAGCTCGGCCACCCCGGGTCCGGAGCCGCGGCCGCGGGCGCGCAGCGCCGACGCGGCCGCGGTCCTCGGCTCCGCGATATCAGGCATGCATCCCTCCGGCAGGTCCTTGCCAGAGTCTGGCACGGGAAACCTGGGCGACCCGGGCAGGGTGCCGTCCTGGCGCAAGGCTCCCGCGGACGATAGCGGGCGGGCTATGTGCGGCAAACGCGACGTCCCCATCCGGGGATATCGCGGCAGCGCCCTGCCCGCGGTAGCCGCACACGGCAGAGAGGGGCGCCGATGCGGGCGGGGTCGGCCATGACCGCGATCGTGCCGCGGCCGGGCGGCCCTTGGCGCAGGCGTAACGGGCCTCGCGGCCGAGTGCCAGGCGCTCTCATTCGTCCACTGGACGGCGTTGATCGTGCTCCTGGGTGCGGAGGCCGGCCGAGCTGCGCCAGCACCGCCTGGCCGCCAAGCTGACCATCGAGCAGGTTGCCGAGACGCTGGAGTGGTCACCCGGCAAGATCTCCAAGATCGAGAACGCTCGCGTCTCGGTCATGCCACGCGAGCTGACCGCACCTGGCGACCGGGTGCCGGACGTCGGACTGGGGCGCGGCCGACCAGATGCCGGTCATCGAGCTGGCCAGGCTTCGCCCTCTCCCGCCGCGCCGGCGTAGGAACAGCCTGTCGTCGGGTAGTTACAGGTTGTACTCCCCGGCTTGAACGCCCGCCAGGAATGCGGACCAGTCGCGCGGGTTAAATGTCAGTACATGGCCTTCGGGGTTCTTGGAGTCCCTGACTGCGACGATGCCGGGAATGTTGCTGGCAACCTCAACGCAGTTGCCCCCGCTGTTGCTGCGCCTGCTCTTGCGCCAGATCGCGCCTGTCAAGTCAGCGTCGATATCAGACATCTTGTCCCTCCAAATGAGGCGGCGCGCTCAGATGGCTGCCTCGAAGCCCTCGGCCACCAGGTCAGCCTCCAGCCAGCCGCCTGACCCCGCACCACCCGCCACGCCCCCGGCCAATGATCACCGGCCGGGGTCGCTGCCGCGCGCCCGGCTGGGGACCATTCACGTATCAGCCGCTGGCATTGAGCCGGACCGCCACCGCGATGTCGTCCTTGCCGACATTAACCGCGGCGCACCGCTCGTACATGACCTGCATGCCAGCCTCCCAGCTCAGGTAGGGGTAAGCGACGCGCATGCCGCCCGCGGAGCCCCTGAAATGATCCAAGGACTGATACTCGCGTTCGCGACGCAACCGGGGGACACCCGAAGGTGAGGGCTCCAGCGCCAATCTTTAGGACGGTCTCGCAGAGCCAAGCCGAACCGACGTCGGCGGGCAACATGCGCACCGCCATTCTCATCCACCCGGAAGCGGCCCGAAGGGTCCATCAAAATCTTTAGGACCAAGGGGCCGTTCCGGACGCCGGACCGAACCTTGCCGAGAAAACGCAAGGACACGTTGGTGCGCGCGGGGATCTCTGGCGAATATGTCAGGTATGCGTCCTGTGTCGGCCTCCTCCGCATTCCTAGCGAGTGTTGTTGGAGGGCCAGGCTTGCTCGCCGGAGGCCACCTTAAGGCCTCGGATTGCCCGCCGCAGTGGATCGTCACCATCGAACGAAAGGCTCCGCGCGAACCTCAAACACGCTGATCGTCCTACGTCCCGCCACCCGAGCGCCCCGTCCGAGATCCCTGGACCGAACTGTCAGGCCGTGGAGGAATGGCCACATCGTCGTCGATGGTGGCGTGCCTCGGGACCACGGCGGCCGTACGGTCGGGAAGACGACCGATTGCGAGCATGCTTGCTGCGCAGACCACGATCGCCAGCCCGGGGACCACCAGTGCCCAGCGGGTCCCCGCGACTGCGGCGATTCCGGCGACAAGGAAGGCTCCGGCGGGCACGAAGCCCATGAATCCAGCGTTATAGGCGCTGAGCGCGTGACCGCGCTGATCCAGGGGGGTGGTTTGCTGAACGTAGACGGTCGCGCTGACGGTGAAGAGTTGGGTGGCCGCACCGAGAATAATCATGATCACGTCGTAAGACCAGACTACTGGCATGACCGCAGCCAGCAGTTCCGCGACGCCGAAGAGGGCGCCCCAGACGAGGAATTCCGAGCGGCCAGGGTCCCCGCGGCGGGAAGAATAGTAGTTTCCGGCGATCCCGCCAACAGCCATGAATGTGCCGAGCAGGCCGAAGCCCGCAGCACCCAGATGAAAGACCTTGGTGGCCATCAGCGGGTTGGTGACCTCAAACTGGTAACCAAAGCCCCCGATAAGTAGGGCCATTCCGGCTGCAGCTTGAATGCCCCGTGGCAAGTCCAGTACCCAGCGGAAACGTCGTGCCGAGCTTGGACCGACGTTGGCCGATTTCGCGGCGTGCCAGAGATCCTCAGATACGCGGACCAATACCACGAGCACGAGCACGAAAGATGCGGCGTCTGCGAGGAACACGGCAGCCTCGCCACTAGTCGCAATGATTACTCCGGCAACTCCTGGTCCCAAGATCTTTGCCAGTCCGGTAATCGTGGCATATAGCGATGTACCGCGGCGCAGCTCGCGCTCGCCAACAAGATCAAGCATGAACATTTGGCGAGCTGGGACATCCACAGCCTGGACGCACCCAATAGCGAACGACACTGCACACAAGTACCAGATGGTCATCCACCCCCCCAGCAGTGGAATACCAATAGCTAGCGACCCGACAGCCTGCGCCGACTGGGTAATTAGGAGAACGCGAACCGGCCGGTTACGTGCCACGAGCGTTCCCGCCAGCCGGCTGAACAGCAGAATCGGCAGGAACTGTGCCGTCACGAGAACAGACAGGATAACTGCATCACCGCGCGCGATATGGATAGTCAGCCAGTAAATCGCGGCGTATCCCATCGTAGTGCCGACCATGGAAACGGCCTGCGCCCATGCGTACCATCGGTAGCCTGCACTGGCAACGCCCCCGCGCCGGTCCTGATCTGTGCTCATGCCTGCCTTCGGGATCGACGTACGGGAAAGTGACCTTATCGTTAGTTACCACTCATGGAACCTTTGGTGCCACAGCAGCTAGCGAACCAGATAAGGATCATGTCCGCGCATCAAGCTACCGCGTAGAACAGAGGGATTTCAGGACGCGTGAGGAGTGCTGGGTTGGCAGTCTGCCCTAGTGTGCCATCATATCGCGGTCTAGCCAGCTATGCGGGGTGGGACGCAATGCCATGGGCTGATACGTGAATGGTCCCCAGCCGGGCGCGCGGCAGCGAACCCCGGCCGGTGATCATTGGCCGGGGGCGTGGCGGGTGGTGCGGGGTCAGGCGGCTGGCTGGAGGCTAACCTGGTGGCCGAGGGCTTCGAGTTTCGCGATCAGGCGCCGGGTTTCCCTGTCGGGGTCGAGGCGGCGGGTGAAGAAATCGGCGCCGAGCTCGTCGTAGGGCCTGCCGGTGGCCAGGACGTGCCAGATGATGACGAGGATCGCGTGGGCGACCACGATGATCGCTTTCTTCCTGGCGGTCGGGCTGCGGTAGCCGCCCCATTTCATGACGTGCCGGTGGTAAAGGGCCTTGAGGTACCCCTCATGGCGGACGGCGGCCCAGGCTGTCTCGACCAGGACGGGCTGGAGATGCTGGTTGCCGTGGCGGCGCTTGCCGGAATGCCGTTTCCCGGCGGATTCGTGGTTGCCGGGGCACAGGCCCGCCCGGGAGGCCAGGTGGGCGGCGTCTGGGAAGAAATCGGTGACGGTGGCCCCGATCTCGGACAGGACCGCGGCGGCGGCCAGCGGGCCGGTGCCCGGGATCGTGGTCAGCAGGTCCCGCTGGGCGCGAAAGGGCAGCATCATCGCCTCGATCTGCGCGTCGAGCTTCGCGATCATCTCCTCGAGGTGGCCGATGTGGTCCAGGTGCAGCCGGCACATCAGGGCGTGATGGTCGCCGAAGCGGCCTTCCAGCGCCATCGCCAGGTCGCTGATCTTGGACCGCATCCGGCCCATCGCCAGCTCGGCCAGCACCCCGGGGCGGCGCTCCCCGTCGATCAGGGCCTCGATCATCGCCAGGCCGGACCTGGTGGCGATGCTGGAGGCTACCGAGTCGATCTTGATGCCGGCGTCCTGGAGCACGTTGCCGAGCCTTTGCAGCTCCGACGTCCGGGACTGCACCACCTTGGTCCGGTACCGGATGACATCCCGGGCGGCCTTAATGTCCGCGGGCGGGATGAAACTGCCCCGCAGCAGCCCGCACTCCAGCAGGTGCACCAGCCACTCGGCGTCAGCAAGATCGGTTTTGCGGCCCGGGACGTTCTTGACGTGCCCGGCGTTGCACACCAGCACCTGCCCGAACTCCCCGTGCTCGATCAGCGCGTGGTAAACGGGCATGCTGTAAATCCCGGTAGCTTCCATCGCCACGTGGGTGACCCCCAGCGACGTCAGCCACCGGGCCGCCTCGCGAAGCACCCCGTAAAACGTCTTGAAAGTGCGCTTGTGCATCGCCCGGCCAGCCGGGCCGTCACCGGGCAGCCGCACCGCCACCGCGATCACGTCCTTGCCGACATCCACCGCGGCGCACCGCTCGTACAAAACCTGCATGCCAGCCTCCCGGCTCGCGTAGGGGTACGGACGCGCATGCCGCCCGCGGAGCCCCTGAAGTGATCTAAGAGACTGATACTCGCGTTCGCGACGCAACCGGGGGACACCCGAAGGTGAGGGCTCCAGCGCCAATCTTTAGGACGGTCTCGCAGAGCCAAGCCGAACCGGCGTCGGCGGGCAACATGCGCACCGCCATTCTCATCCACCCGGAAGCGGCCCGAAGGGTCCATCAAAATCTTTAGGGCGAACGGCGCGAGTGGTGGTCCGGGTTCGTAGTCACGATGGGTGACTGGTGAGGGCTTGTACGGATTTCTGGTGGGGCGGGCGAGGTTCCTGCTAGAAGAGGGATTGTGCAGGTCACTCTTCGCCGCAGGAGCCTCTTGTGAATGTCTACCCTGTTCTGCCGCTTGCCGCCAGCAGCATGACGGAGGGCCGGGGGGGTTCCGGACGGCGGGCTGATGGTGGCGGTGCGGCTGGCTGACCTGGTGACGCCTGTGCGGAACGGCAGGCTGCCCGGCGGGGACTGCCGGTCGGCGCTGGTGATCGGGGGGACGGAGCGGATCCGGTCCGGCGACCAGGTGGTTTTCCTGAAGATAGCGGCGGTCGCGGCGGCGCGGGTGCGGCGGGGCGGGCGGGTGCAGGCGCAGGGCAGCCCGCTGGATCACGCGACTTTGGGGCCTTTGGAGGAGTGGCTGGAGGAGCAGGCCGGGCAGCCGGGCGTGATTGACGGGATCGCGGAGCGGGCGGTGCTGCGGGAAGAGTTCGTGAAGGGGGAACGGGAACGGCTGCTGGCCAGGGCGTTCATGATCCGGGTCATCATTTTGATGACGCTGCTGCCGGGCGCGGACGCGCGGGAGGCGGTGATCGCGCTGGCCGGGGACCTGGGCATGGTGCCGTGGGCGCGGGCCTGGGTTCCGGCGTCGCCGCGGGCGCTGCGGGACTGGCGGAACGCGCTGGGCCCGGAGTCGCTGGAGGAACTGCAGGCCATCGTGCTGGGAGCGTCGTGGCAGGAGCACGAGGACCGGGACTGGCGCGCGGTGATCATCGGGCGGGACAAGCCGCTGAAGACGGGATCGCTGGACGGGACGCTGATCCGGGTCCCGGATACGCCGGCGAACCGGGCCGCGTTCGGCTCTACCGGCACGAGCGATGACTCCGGCCCGTTCCCGCGGGTCAGGGCGCTTCCGTTGACCGACGCGTCGACCCGTGCCCTGTTCGGAATGCCGTACGGCCCGGCGGGCACGGACAAGGCCGCCGCCGAGCAGAAACTGCTGGACACGGCGATGGAGCGGTACCCGCACCTGTTCACCATGGACCGGGTCTGGCTGATGGACAGGAATTTTCCGGGCGCTGCCCGGATCGCCCGGCTGACCGCCCGCACGCACGTGCTGATCCGGCTGAAAAGCGACATCCGGCTGAAAAGGATCACGGAGATCCTGGCCGACGGGTCGTATCTCGCGGAGATCTCCGGTGACGGCGTCACCGTGACCGTCCGGGTCATCGAGTACTGGGTGACCGTGGAAGGCCAGGAGGTGCCGGAGATGTTCTGCCTGGTCACCGACCTCGCGGACATTGACGAGTACCCGGCGCCGCTGCTGGCGGCGCTCTGTAGATGGCGGTGGGACGGGTCGGCTGCGCCACGAGGCGCAGTGCTGTATCGCCCGCGCAGCGGGCAGGAACTGGAGGAGGTGTTGTTCTTGGGTCCGATGGCTTACCCGGAACCGTGAGGGGAAAGGGACAGCAGCATGCTAGGAAACCGGCAGCCGTGCCCATGCGTCAGGGGCGGCGTGCCGGGGGACCCGCGCGATATGGCGAAAGCTGCACTGCCTGAATCCCAGCCTCCAGAAGGTGCAAGTCCCCACCCGCCGGAAAGACGCATGTAACCGGCGTCGGCCCCTGCCGCAGGGTCTCTGATCACCTGCGGTAATCCTCCGGGGCGCGGAAGCGACATCCGATAAGGGTGTTAAAGGAGACGAACGGGACGCCTAAGTCGCGCTAGTACGTACAGTGCTGTGAACGTGGGATCACTCTGCCGGGCGAGAGCTACGGCAGGTGACGGAGTGCTCGTAGTAGTCGCCGGGTTAACGTCCGGCCAGTCTGGAGACCGGGAGAGCCGGACCACAGGGCGAAGGGGCACAGGCGATTAACGAGACAGGAACCATGAGGTATGCGTAATGCAAGACGCCGCAGTGGTCTTGTGCGTTCTCCGCGAGCGCGGCAGGCAGGGCCTGCCGTGCGAGCAGCTTTACCGGCAGTTGTTCAGCAGGGATCTGTACCTGCTGGCCTACGGCAGCATCTACTCGAACGCTGGGGCAATGACGCCGGGGGCCTGCTCAGAGACCGCCGACGGCATGTCCGAGGACAAGCTCGATACGATCATTCAGCTGATGCGGCAGGAGAAGTACCGGTTCGCGCCTGCCCGCCGTGTCTATATCCCGAAGAAGAACGGGAAGCTGCGTCCCCTGGGCCTGCCGTCGTGGTCAGGTAAGCTGGTCGGCGAGGTGGTCCGCCTGATCTTGGAGGCGATCTGCGAGCCGCGGTTTTCTGGCCGGTCGCACGGGTTCCGGAAAGGTTACGGGTGCCACACCGCGCTGCGGGAGGTGCAGAACACCTGGACGGGCACCGTGTGGTTCATCGAAGGTGACATCTCCGACTGCTTCGGGTCACCTGACCACGATATCCTTCTCAGGATCATGGCGGAGACGATCCGTGACCAGCGGTTCCTGCGGCTCGCAGGCAACATGCCGCGGGCCGGGTACCTGGAAGACCGGGAATGGCACCCGACGCTGAGCGGCTCGCCGCAAGGCGGCGTGGTGTCCCCGATTCTTTCGAACATCTATCTGGATAAGCTCGATAAGTTCGTCGAGCGGGAACTGATCCCCCAGTACACGAGAGGGATACAGCGCAGGACCAGCCCCGGGTACCGGCGGGTGCCCTGGCAGCTGAAGCGTGCGCGGGATCTCGGGGACCGGGCAGCAGCCCGGGACCTGGTCAAGCAGCTACGTACGCTTCCCTATGGTGAACCGGTGGACCCCGGCTACCGCCGCCTGAGATACGTCAGGTACGCGGATGATCACCTGCTGGGATTCACCGGGACCAAGGCCGAAGCCGAGGAGATCAAGGGGAAGCTGGCGACGTTCCTCCGGAAGGATCCCGGACTGGAACTGAACCCGGTCAAGACCCTGATCACGCACGCCCGGAGTGATCCGGCGCGGTTCCTCGGCTACCACATCACCGTGCGGCACTGCGACACGAAAATCACCAGCGGCCGCAGGTCGGCCAGCGGGATGATCGCGCTGCGGGTGCCGCCGGACGTGGTGACGGCCCAGTGCGCCCGCTACCGGCAGCATGGCAAGCCGTGGCACAGGTCGAAGCTCCAGAACCTGCCCGAGTACGACATCGTGCGGATCTACGGGGCTGAGTACCGGGGCGTCGTGAATTACTATCTCTGCGCCCAGGATGTCTGGCGGCCCGGCAAGTTCGGTGCCAAGAGCTTCCAGGCGGTTAATGGCAGTATCTACGTAGTTCTCGGCTGTCGCTGCTTTTCCAGCGGTCATCTATCAGCCTCCGAGGGGGTCAAATGGGATCTCCCCACCCTTGCGCGGGTACCATCGTGCCCGGAAGCTGAAACAGCTGGTAGTGGCCTTTCCGGGGCGGGCCGTGGACACGGGCAGCGGATCGTGCAGAGGATGTGAAGCACTGTGATCAAGCGTGAAGACGACACTTCCGGACTGGCATTATTTGCCGCCGACCTGCTGGCGTTCCGCTCCGCAGCCGGCTTATCGCAGGATGAGCTAGGCGGGCGGGTTCACTACTCCGGGTCGCTCATTGCGATGATCGAGGGCCGCCAGCGCGCCCCGTCCCTGGACATCGCACAGCGGCTGGACGAGGTATTCAGCGTGCCGGGCAGCTTCGCGCGGCTCCAGCAGCACGCCCGGACCACGCCGCTGCCATCATGGTTCCGGCCGTTCGCTGAAGTGGAGGCCACGGCCGCGGAGCTCCGGTCCTGGGAGCCGATGCTCGTTCCGGGCCTGCTCCAGACCGAGGACTACGCGCGAGCCATCCTGGGTGCCCAGCCGAACACCACCGAGGACGAGCTGGAGGAGCGCGTCACCGCGCGCATGGCCCGTCAGGTGATCCTGGACCGCCCGGAGCCGCCTGTCCTCCTGGTCCTCATGGATGAGGCCGTCCTGATCCGGCGCGTCGGCAGCGCCAAGATCATGCACGACCAGCTCCGCTACCTGGCCGAAATGTCCCGCCGTCGCAACATCACGGTCGGCATCGTGCCGCTGGAAACCGGCGTGCACGCGGGCCTGCTAGGCGCGTTTGCCGTGGCAGAGAGCCCGGATGGCGCTCGTGTCGCCTTCATGGAGACGCCGAGCGAGGGGCTAATTGCCGAGCACATGCCGACAGTCGCCCATATCATGCACACCTTCGATAACCTGCACAGCGAGGCGCTGCCCAGAGCCGCTTCGCGCGACCTACTGACGAAACGGGCTGATGATCTTGAGCACCGACCTGACTAAGGCCATCTGGCGTAAGAGCACCTACTCAGGCAGCAGCGGCGGCAACTGCGTCGAAGTGGCCCGCAACCTGCCCGGCATCGTCGCCGTCCGCGACAGCAAGGACCAGGCGGGACCGGCGCTGACCTTCGCCCCGGAGCAGTGGCGCGCGTTCATCAGCGGCGCGCAGGCCGGGGAGTTCGACCTGTAGGGAGGCCAGCCACCCTCGGCCACTAGCTAGCCGTGGCAGCCATCGGTGCGCTGCTAGGGCTCCCCCGCATGGGCTGTGAGGTCCGGACGGCTCAGGCAGGCTCAGGCCCTCCTTGCTCGGGGCTCGCTCCGCACTGCTTGCAGACCCGCTGGTGGTCGCAGACTGGCAGGTCCGGCTTGGCCCTGGCGGCGGCGCTGGGGTCGGCGGCGGGCTGCCGCTTCCGGACTAGCTCGCGTGCCTCCGGTACTGTCCAGCGCTCCGAGCGGCCGGCCAGCTTCTCCCTGTCCTTCAGAGTCACGAAGGTCCGGTACACGGTCCAGGGATGTGTTGCCCTGGCAACATTTCCGGGACCGGACGGGAACGCGGCCGACACTGCCATGTAGCTCCGCAGCGTGGCATAGTCCACGCCGGCCTCAGCCGCGTACTTCTCCGCCGCGCCATCGCCGTCTTCTCCCACGGCGCATCAGGCGGCAGGCTCGCCAGCTCCTGCGCGGCCCCGGGCGTGGCCGGGCCGGGCCGGGCCGCGGGGCAATCTGGCGGACAAGCCGCAGACTTCTCCATGCTTCTACTTGCCGAGTCGCAAAGGGCGGGTAAAGAATCGGATCCTGGGGATACATAACAGCAGTCGCCGCCGGCTGATCAGCAGTGGCGGCTGAAGGTGGCCGGAGGTGGCGCGATGGCTCTTTCGATGGATGAGCAGCGCATCCTGGATGGGATGGAGCACAAGCTCGCCGATGACGACCCGAGGCTGGCGTCGCGGCTGGCGGCGTTCGGGCAGCCCCGGCTCCCCGCGATGCTGGGATCGAGCCGGGCCCGGGCGGTGGCGGTCCTGATTTCGCTGGCGCTGGCCGCCGTCGTGACCCTGATGGTCTACTCGATGCGGCCCTTCCCGGCCGGCTCGGGCAAGCCGGGGCACCCGGCGCAGCGGTCGCCCGGCGTCACCAGCACGAGCAACCGGGCGTCGGCGCCCGCGCCCGCGATCAGCAAGCCGAGCAAGCCGAATACCTCCAGCGCCTCGTTACGGTTATCCCGCGGTTCCTACGCGTCGGCGGCGCGACCGTGATCGGCTCTGCCGTCGGGCTACCAGGGGCTAGCTAGCGCGGCTAGGATTCCCGCCAGATCTGCAGCAGGTACTGCTCCAGGCCTTCGAGGCGCTTGCGGGCCTGCTGGAACTCGTCGCCGAGCGGGTCGTCGTGCAACTGGAACAGCTCGTCATACCGCTGGACCGCCGCGGCCCGATTCCGGGTGTACACGCGCGCACCGTAGTCGCCGACGCCGCCGCTGAGGCGCATGCTCTCGACCGCGCGCCCCGCGGTCCCCATGTCCACGCTCAGCTTGCCGCGCAGGTACAGGACGCACTTCGCCTCGTCCTCGTACCCGTCGCTGAACGGCGGCGGGGCGTCGTCCCACTCCTCGATGGTGAGCTGCACGCCGAGATGCTCCTGGGCGCAGGCGACGATGATCTGCTCACGTCCGGCGCTGATCAGCGAGCCCGCGGGCAGCACCGGACCACCCGGCGCATCGGGATCGATGGCCGGGTCATGAACCCGGAACGTCATGCGCTCCGGGAAGACCGGAATCTCCAGCCGAAGCAGCCTGCGGCTCACTGACCCCCCTCGGACAGACATTTTTCCTCGACTTACAGGATGCTCCGTCGACGGCGTTTTGGACGTGCAATCGACCAGAAAAGCGAGCTATGACGCTGAGTCGCCGGGCTGTCACGTCGCTGCAGGGCAGCTCAGGCTATCCTCCGAGCATGATCCAGACGGTGCCAGACGTCCCCGGCATCACCCAGCGGTTCGTGGACGCCGGCGGCCTGCGGATGCACATCGCCGAGGCCGGCAGCGGGCCGCTGGTGCTGTTGCTGCACGGCTTTCCGGAGAGCTGGTACTCCTGGCGGCACCAGATCATCGCCCTGGCGGAAGCCGGATTTCACGCCGTGGCCCCCGATCAGCGCGGGTACTGCCAGACCGGCGGGCCCGGCGAAATCGGCCAGTACACGATCCTGCACCTCGCCGGCGACGTCATCGCGCTGATGGACGCGCTCGGCGAGCAGCGGGCCGTGCTGGCCGGGCACGACTGGGGCGCGCCGGTCGCCTGGCACACGGCCCTGTTCCGCCCGGACCGGATTCGCGGCGTCATCGGGCTGAGCGTGCCCTACCGGCCGCGCGGTTCCGCGATCCCGGTCGAGGCCATGCGCGCCAGGATCGGCGACGGCTTCTACATGGTGTACTTCCAGCAGCCGGGCGTCGCCGACGCCGAGCTGAACCGGGACCGGACGGCCACGTTCCGCCGGGTCCTGTCCAGCGCCTCGGGCACCGGGGTCGCGGGCAGCAGTGCCGATGGCGGCCCGTCCCGGCTGCCGATCGTGCCGCCGGGCGGCGGCTTCCTGGATGCCTGCCCGGAGCCGGCGAGCCTGCCGCCCTGGCTCACCGAGGCCGACATCGATGCCTACGCCGCGCAGTACGCCGACGCCGGCTTCACGGGCCCGCTGAACTGGTATCGCAACCTGGACCGCAACTGGGAGCTCACCGCCGCCTGGCAGCACGCGCCGGTCCTCGTGCCCGCGCTGTACCTGGCCGGCGAGCAGGACGT
>Ga0307374_10008940_pt1 | contig 14860 bp, 17 predicted proteins | sample OX3MG_FD_202532 | JGI IMG/M metagenome (GOLD analysis project Ga0307374, IMG submission 202532) | Soil microbial communities from Risofladan, Vaasa, Finland - OX-3 | ecosystem: Environmental > Terrestrial > Soil > Coastal area > Acid sulfate soil | place: Finland: Risofladan, Vaasa | collected... | reverse complement strand
TGTTACCTTCATGGACTTGTCCCGTCACCTTCGATGGCCGAGGCGCGACTCGTCGCCGCCAGCCTGAGTCAATATCGATTTAGTTGCCGGATGGCGCATTGACACAGATCAATCCTCGGCGAGGACCTGATTTGGGCCCATGAGTGGGATTAGCTGTGGCGCCGCGCTCCTTCAGTTGCAGAAGCGTGGATGATGCGTCAGGACCGGCGAAGGGACGAACGCTCGGTCAGGGCCGATCGCTTGGCCGGATGTCGCCGTAGTAGCTATGGAAATGCTTCTCATAGACCCGATCGACCGTTATGGACGCATCGTATGCTGGGCTGTCTTTGACCATCTGCCGATCGACATCGATGTGCACCAGCCTATGCGTCCAATCGATCTCTCGTGCCGACCGTGGCGAGATCAAGACCTTCTTTCCGGGCCACCAGTTTTTCGTATCGACGACGAGGTAATGGATGCTCCAATCGCCATCCTCCACGAGGAAGTCCTCGACGTGACCGATCTCGCCGTCGCTGGCATGGCTATGATAGCCGGTGACCGCTTCGATGCTGCGGAGATGCGGATCGTCGTCGCGTCGCTGAGCCGCGGCAAGATCCTCCTCGCGCCGCTTGGATCCTGGGGAAGGCGGTGGCGCCATGACGCCGGGCACATAGCCGTAGCCGCCCATGTAAAAGCCGGTCCCCCAATACGGACTCCAGCCGTAGTAATCATAAATGCTGGTCTCCATCTGCCGCGACACCGGCCGCTCGGTGTCGATGTCCGGGCTGTCCTTGACCTGCTGCATGGTCAATCTGACCGCGAATTCCCGTCTGGTTGAATCGGGGTGACCTAGGATGGAGGGCGGCAGAAGGACTTTGCGACCGGAGAGCCAATTGCCGGTATCGACCACCATCCAGCGAACCAGCCAGCTGGCATCGTCGAAGAGAAAGTCGATGACGGTGCCAAGCCGACCGTCACTGGCGGCAATTGCGTAATCATTGATCGCTGATGCCCTCCACAACATGGCGCGCTCCTCGTAAGGTTACATTCCTCGCGAAGCGAGGGTGCTGAACGCTGGGATGATCCGTTGGATCATTTTTCGCCCCGATCGGGCTGGCGGGGGCTGCGAACCAGTCTGATATTAGGTGTCGCGAAATCGCGTCGGCAGACTCGGAAACTACCTAGGCTCCGAACCCATAAACAGGATTCAGATCGCCTTGCGCAGGCTGTTTGCGAATTGCGCAGCGACGGCTTCGATCACGCCAACCTCAGCTTTCTTGCGTCCGAAGCGCTGGCCGAACATCCTGGCATGTCGAAGGCCGATTGGCCGATGATCCGGATACGCCGCGCCGATCGCCCGTGACCGATACCGATATCCGCCAGGGGCGCGTGCTGGATCGGCGTCATCGGCACCATGGTCGGCCGCAAGCTCGACCGGAGGACGCGTCCGTTCTCGACGCGCAACTGGCCCGCGGCGGCGTGGAGCTGTGGGTGCGCACGTCCGATCCGGCCGCCGATGCTCCGCGCTGTCGTCGCGTGCGCGGGCCGCCAACGCTAGAGATACTTGGTCGGCCGCCGGATCGTCCGCCACATATGGGCGACCGGCGTGTTGTCATAGCCGAGGCCCTCCTCGGGCTGCCTGAAATGGCGGCCGACGATGTCGAGGAACGGCTCCAGGCTCACTTGCGCGTTGGGGTCGAAGGAATAGATGTCATGGACCGTGATCATGCGCGCGGTCATGTACCATCTGTGGGCGCGGGCGCGCCGATAGGCCTCCTTGATGTAGTCGTCGGGCACGTAGTCGGGGCCGAAATAGTTGGTGTAAAGCACGGGATACTGGTATCCGACCGATTCGTCCGGGAAGAAGCGCAACGCCTGATGCGCGCGGATGGCCCAGCTCACTTCCTCGTCGACATAGGGCTCGATCAGTTGCGCGCCCCAATAGCCATGGTCGCTCTTGATGAACATGGCATTGGCGAGGTCGTGCAGCAGGCAGGCGAGAATGGTCTTTTCGTTCATGCCCGCCTTCAAGGCATGCGTCGCGCTTTGCAGCAGATGGTTGGTGCCGCGCGCGCGGAACTTGAAGTAATCGAGGAGCGTCGGCTTCGCCGGCATCGTGGGCAGGCGCGGATCGTCGCCGATGAGGAACAGCTTGCCGGGATGCTTCGACAGGTTGTCCATGCCCATGCCGCTGGCGCCGAGATACCCGTCCTCCATGTTGGCGAGCGCCGATTTCGTATAGATGACGTCGAGCTCGTCGCTCATCTTCCGCTCGAGCGCGTCGGCGCGCTCGTCCAACGACATCGTGTCAGCCATGGTCGTCCTCCTGCCGCAACCGCGGCAATGTTAGAGATGCCAGCGAAACTTGTACACGGGCCATGACCGGCGCACGCCCGGTGCCGCGCCGTCGCGACGACGGGCGTCACCGTCACCAACCAGCTCATCAACCAGTTCAACGGCAGCGTCATGCTGAACGGGTTGAGCTCGGCGCAGAACCAGGCGATCGAGCCGATCCTCGAGCGCATCAAGGTGCTGCAGATCGATTTCTCGTTGCTCCCGCGGGACCCGAAATGAGCGTTTCTTGCGAAGCTCTGGAACGAATGGGCCGACGCCCTGCAAGTGGATTTCGCCACAAGGGAGTTGCACGCGAAGAAGATCGCCATCGTGCTCTCGCAGACGCCCTATGCCCAGAACGCCGCGAAATTCATGCGTGCGCGGGAAAAGCGGCTCGGCGTCGATGTCGTCTACTCGCAGGCGATCGAGCTCTCGGTGACCGACATGACACCGCAGATGGCAGCGCTCAAGGCGGCCGGTCCCGATGCCGTGATCGACGTGCTCACGGGCTCGACGCATATCGCGAATCGAAGGCGGCCGAGACGGTCGGCCGCTTGTCGCGGGAATTCGCCCGCCTCGGCATTCGCCACGTCTTTCACAGCTATGTCTTTCACAGCTATGACGGCGCCGGCCACGCCTTCCGGGACCACACCGCCGCGCCGCCCGCGCTGATCAGGGCATCGGGGACCCGGGCGCGGCGGCACCGTTGACGCGTCGCGTCCGGCGCGACGGGATGTTGCCGGTCGCGGCCACGGTCTTGCCGGAGGTCTTGATGAGCATCTCGAGGCAGCGGTGGAGTTCCCGCCAGTGTCCCGGTCCCATCTGCGCCGCGAGCTGGGCATAGATCCGTTTGGACTGGCGCATGACCGGCTGGACAACCGCCAGTCCCCGCTTCGTGATCGATACCGCCACGCGACGCGCGTCGGCGTCGTTCTTCCAGCGTCGTACGATGCCCTTCCGCTCGAGCCCGGGAATGATGCGCGACAGGCTCGCGGGATGAATGCTGGTGCGCGCCGCGAGTTCGCTCATTTCGAGCCGTTCCGTCTCCGCCAGGGTACGCAGAATGCGCCCCTGCTGATCGGTCAATCCCTGCTTCCGCAGATGCGGCCGAAACCGCTGCATCACGGCGTCGCGCGCGCGCAGGAGCTGCATTGGAAGCGGGGAGGTGAGAACGGCTTGGGATGAAGGATCGCGCCGGGGCTTAGATGTTGCTATGCGCTTGGTCACCGTTCGCCACCGCTGAGATCGCGTCGGGACGAATATTGCAGACCCGACTTCCCATTACGATGGCCAAATTGGCGGTCGTACGGCGCTTCCACCACCACCGGCGCGGCGAGCGGCGCTTGACGCGCAGCGACGGATTATTAATGATCAACAATCAATGGTGGGAGTGGTGTTGTGGCAGAAGCTGCCGCACAGCTCGTTTCGTTGCCGCAGCCGCAGCCGCAGCCGCCGACCGGACGGGCACTATGGCTCGCCGGCATCGTGCGCCAGCGGCTCTGGGCCGGGCGCTACCGCCCGCGGGAATGGATTCGTGAGAGCGCGCTGCGCACCGAGTTCGGCCTCTCCAACGGTCCGGTGCGCGAGGCGCTCCAGCTTCTCGTGTCGGAGGGTCTGCTCGAGCGCGTGCCTTATTGCGGCATCCGCGTCGTCGCGCTGAGCGACCGCGAGTTGGTCGAGCTGTTCCAACTGCGCCTCGGCCTGCTCGAGCTCGTGGCCGAGCTGGCGGCGCGGCGCGGCGATCCGGCGGCGCTCGCCCGCGCCGGCGGGGTGAAGGAGCAGGTGCGCCGGAACCTCACCGCCGATCCGCGCCCGGCGCCGGGCCATCTCACCGATTGGATGGTCGAGGCCGCCGGCAATCGCGAGCTCGCCGCGGCCTGGGGCCGGCTGGCCGGCCGCGCGCGGCTTTATGTCTATGAATCCGAGCGACGCGCGGGCGACGCGCGCGCCATGACCGCCGAGGCCGAGGCGCTCGTCGACGCCATCGTCGCCGGACGCGCCATGCAGGCGCGCAAGGCCGTGCGTGCGCTCACGCGGCTTCAGATCCGCGATCTCGGACTCGATCTGCTTCTCTGAAGGAGGAACCCATGGCTCCGCAAGCGCTCATCATCGACGCATCGCAGCTCGAGCTCGAAGGCGTTCATCGTGGGCGCGTCAACATGATCAAGAGGAAGCGGCTTCCGCTCGATACCTGCGTGCCGGGCGTCACCGCGGAATTTTCGCTCTCGATCGTGCCCGAGGGCTATTTCACGCCGCGCCACCGGCATAATTTCGATCAGATTCGCTACACGCTCACGGGCGTCCAGAGCACCGGCTACGGCGATCTCGGGCCCGGAGAGATCGGCTATTTCCCCGAGGCGGTCTATTACGGACCGCAAAAGCAGGAAGGCGAATGCGCGACCCTCGTGCTCCAGTTCCAGGGCGCGAGCGGCGAGCATCTCCTGAGCAACGAGGAGATGAACGCGACCCATGCGCGCATGGTGGCGGCGGGCGGCCGGTTCGAGAACGGCGTCTATCGCGGTGTCACCGCCGATGGCCGCAAGCGGAACAAGGATTCCTACGTCGCGATCTGGGAGGAGCATGAGGGAAGGAAGCTCGCATTCCCCAAGCCGCGCTACCGTGCGCCGGTAATGATGCAGCCGGAGAACTACGATTGGGTTCCCGATCGCGACCGGCCCGGCGTCGAGCGCAAGCATCTCGGCACCTTCAGCGAGATGCGCGCCGGCATCGAATTCTTCCGCGTGCTCCCAGGCGCGCGGCGGGCGGCGGAGCGGCTGCGCGACGCGGAGCTGCGCTATTGCATCGAGGGCGCCTTCACCTGCGGCGGCAGGTCGTGGGGCAAGGATGCCTATGTGTACATTCCGCCCGGGGCCGAGCTTGACGACATAGTCTCCGCAACCGGCGCCACCTTCTTCGTCATTTCATTGCCGATGATCGCCGAGGCGGCGCTGCGGCTCGGCGCGCGCGACGCCGCCGGCATCGCCGCCCAGTAGTCGCCACGCGACGAGAGCAAGAGCTATCGCTGGGCGAATGCTTCCGGCAAGGACGATCCGGTGAGTTCGATTTACACGGCGACCGATGCCGCCGCCTATGAGCGCCTGATGGGCCGCTGGAGCCGGTCGCTGGCGGAACCCTTCATCGCCTTCGCGGGGATCGAGAGCGGCGATCGCGTGCTCGATCTCGGCTGCGGCACCGGCAGCCTCACCTTCGCGCTAGCGGCGCGGCCCGAGCCATCGCAGATCCTCGGCATCGACATCGCGGAACCCTATATCGCCCATGCGCGCGCCTGCGCCCTTGACGCTCGTCTTGCGTTCCGTGTCGGCGACGCGGCCGCGCTCGCCGTGCCGGATGCGGGCTTCGACCGCTGCTATTCGCTTCTGGCGCTCAATTTCGTGAAGCCGCCGATGGCGGCGATACGGGAGATGATGCGCGTCACGCGGCCCGGCGGCACGATCGCCGCCGCCGTCTGGGACTTCGCCGGCGGCCTCACCTACCAGCGCATCTTCTGGGACACGGCGGCGGCCCGCGATCCCGAGGCGGCGAAGGCGCGCGCCCGTCACTACGCTTCCGCGCTCACCTGGCCCGGGGAGCTCGAAGCGGCTTTCAGCGCCGCGGGCGCACGCGACGTCGCCGGGGGATCGCTGACCACGCGAATGGTCTATGAGAATTTCGCCGATTACTGGGATCCGATCGTGCATGCGCAGGGCCCGGTCGGAGACTACGTGCGCACGCTCGACGCCGCGTCCCTGGCCGCGCTCGCCGATGCGGTCGCGAGCGCCTATGGCGCGGGGCGCCCCGATGGACCGCGCAGCATGACGGCGACGGCGTGGGCGGCGAGGGGTAAGGCCTGAGGGTCCTGCCAGCCGTGCCCGGTGGCCTCTCCGGCCGGCTATGTCCGGGAGGGCAGTCCAACGAAATCCGTGCAAAAATTGCGAACGTAAATACCGTGGCGAAAGCGGGCTGTACGCGACGCTCACGGCACGGCATGCCGCGCCTTCTCGCTGTCGAGCACGCGCAATTCGGAAAGGTTGTACCGCGCGCCGGCGATTTGCTCGGCCGGGACCTCGCGTTCGATGCGACGCAGGTCGGCATCGGCGAGCTTGATGTCAACGGCCCCGAGCGCAGCCGCCAGGCTCGCGCGACGCTTCGCGCCGATGAGCGGCACGACGTCGTTGCCCTGCGCCAGGACCCAGGCGATCGCAAGCGCAGCGGGAGATGTGCCCATCTCGCGGGCGATCGCGCGAAAGCGCTCGACCAGCGCCAGGTTCCGACCGAGATTGTCGGGATCGAAGCGCGGCTGGCGAAGACGGGAGTCGTGCGCATAGGTCGGCCGCGCGGAAATCTCGCCGCTCAGCAAGCCGCGGCAGAGGACCGCATAGGGATTGATCGCGACGCCGAGCGCCCGCATGGCCGGAATGATCTCCGTCTCGATGCCGCGGCAGACGAGGGAGTACTCGATCTGCAGCGCCGCAATCGGGTGGACCGCGTAGGCGCGCCGGACCGTCTCGGGTGACGCTTCCGACAAGCCGATGGTGCGGACATAGCCGGCACGCACCAAGTCGGCGATGGCGCCGATCGTGTCCTCGATCGGCACGTTCGGATCGACGCGCGCGGGTTGATAGAGATCGACGTGATCCGTGCCGAGCCGAGCGAGGCTGTAAGCGAGAAAGTTCTTCACGGCCCGGGGCCGCGCATCATAAGCGAGAAACGCGCCGTCGGGACCGCGCATGGCGCCGAATTTGACCGCGATGAAAACCTTGTCGCGACGTCCCTGCAAAGCCTGACGCAACAGCAGCTCGTTGTGTCCCGCGCCATAGAAGTCGCCGGTATCGAGAAATGTGATGCCGGCGTCGATGGCCGCGTGCACGGTCGCGATACTTTCGCGGTCGTCGGGCGGCCCATAGGCGCCGGACATGCCCATGCAGCCGAGCCCGATGGCGGAAACCCAAGGACCGTTCTTTCCCAGTTGGCGCTGCTGCATCGTCCGGCTCCCCGCCGCCGTTGCGAACTGTCGTTATGTCGATCGAGAAATATCGATCAACCACCGTCGAGGCAAGCGCGGACTTCCGCCGGCCGCCACAGCACGCCTTCGCCCTATGCTGCGCGCGACGATTTCCAACCGTCGAGGCGCCCGCCGCCCGCGGCGGGATTGTGCTTGACCGTTTGCGATCGGAACTTCACATTGCACGCGTCAAATTCAGAAAAGCCGAGCACGGGAGGCGTTCCAACGACACGATTTCTGGCACTTGGCGGTCACCCTCTGCCGCGTCGCCGTTCGGCGCGGGGAGGCAAAGGCCGAGCGCGGAAGTCGTGACGCGAGAACGCATCCCGTCACCAATACGCACACGGCCATCAGAGGAGGTCAACGCCATGACAATCAGGAAGACGATGCCTTACGGCGCGACGGCCGCGCCGGACGCGGACGAACGGCCGGCGCGCCGGCGCGTGCTGTGCGCCATCACCACCGCGAGCGCGGTCCTGCTGACATTGGGCGCGTCTTGCGTGGCGGCACAGGCGGCCGACGCGATCAAGATCGGCGTCCTGCTGCCGCTGTCGGGCAATTTCGCGGCGAACGGCCAGCAGGCCCTCACCGGCATCAAGATGTATTTCGACGAGGTCGGCCACATGGCGGCCGGCCACAAGCTCGACGTGATCGTCGAGGACACGCAGGGCAAGCCGGATGTCGCCGTGACCAAGGCCCGCAAGGAGGTGGAGCGCGACGGTGCGCAGGTGCTTACCGGCATCATCTCGTCCGGCGTCGCGCTCGCCGTCAACGACTTCTCGCGGCAGAACAAGATCCCGTTGGTGCTTTCGGGGGACGCGGGCGTCGACGAGATCACCATGCCCGGGCCGCTCGCCAATCCGTACCTCGTCCGCACTTCGCAGAATGGCCGCACGGTCGCGGCTGCCGCGGCTGAATGGGCGTACAACAAGAAGGGCTGGCGCAAGGTCGTGACGCTCGGCTCCGACTACGCCGGTGGCGTCGACACCAACGTCTCCTTCGCGCAGGCATTCTGCAAGCTTGGCGGACGGGTCATCCAGGCGGAGTGGCCGCCGGTCAACACCGCCGATTTCGGTCCGTATCTGACCAGCATCGACCGCTCCGCCGATGCGTTGGTGACTTTCACGCCGGGTGCCGACGGCCTCAGGCTGGGGCAGCAATATGCCCAGTTCGGGCTCAAGGGCAAGCTGCCGGTGCTCGACATCTACGCCGGCATTGCCTATGAGCCGAACCTGAAGCAGCTCGGTGACGCCGTGCTCGGGGTCTATTCGAGCCTGTTTTACACTCCGATGCTCAAGACGCCCGAGAACGAGCGCTTCGTCGCGGAATTCAAGAAGCGGACGGGCATGTTGCCGGCCAACGAGGGACCGAACGGTTATGTCGGCGCGCACGCGATCGTCGATGCCATCAATGCGGTCCACGGCGATCTTTCGGACAAGCTGAAATTCATGGCGGCGCTCAAGGCCGTCAAGTTCAACTCGCCCAAGGGCGAGATCTCGCTCGACAAGTACGGCCAGGTCATCCAGACCATGTATATCCGCGAGGTCCAGAAGGTCGACGGCGAGCTCGCGAACGTGCCCATCGCGAGCTATCCGAACGTCGACCAGTTCTGGCCCTTCACCCCCGCGGATTTCGAGCAGTTCAAGTACTCGTGGAAGGACGAGAAAGGGTCGCTGACCGATTGCGCCAAGCTGCTGGCCAAGAAATAGGAACGCGGCGAGCCCGGCGCCGGCGGTGACGCGGGTGCCGGGCAGCGATCGTCGATCCTTCGGGGACCGGGCTGATTCATGATCTGGGTGATCGATACGCTCAACGGCATCGCGTTCGGGATGCTGCTGTTCCTGTTGGCCGCGGGCCTGTCGCTCATCTATGGGCTGATGAAGATCCTGAATCTGACGCACGGCTCGTTCTACCTGGTCGGCGGCTATATCGGCCTCACCGTGATGCAGCGCACGGGTAGCTTCGTTCTCGCCCTGATCGTCGCGGCGCTCGCCATCGGGCTGATCGGCGCGGTGATCGAGCGGTTCTTCCTCAGGCGCTTCCATCTCGACGAACTGCCGCAGACGCTGTTGACCTTCGGGTTCCTGTTCATTTTCGCCGACTTGTCGCTATGGATCTGGGGCGGTGACCCGATCATGATCACGCAGCCGCAGATTTTCGCTGCGTCGGTGCCGATGGGCGATTACGCCTATCCCCTCTACCGGCTGTTCCTGATCGTGGTGGGGCTCGTCATTGCCGGCGCCTTGTGGTGGTTTCAAGAGCACACGCGGCTCGGCACCATGCTGCGCGCCGGCGTGGACGATGCCGAGATCGCCCGCGCGCTCGGCATCAACGTCTCGCTCCTGTTCACGCTGGTCTTCGCGGCCGGCGCGGCACTCGCGGCGATCGGCGGCGTTCTCGCCGGCCCGGTGCTCAGCCTCTATCCCGGCGCGGATTTCGACACGTTGATCCTCGCTTTCGTCGTCGTGATCGTCGGCGGGCTCGGAAGCCTGAGGGGGGCGCTGGCGGGCGCGTTGCTCGTCGGGCTCCTCGACAATTTCGGCAAGTCGTTCTTTCCCCAGTTCGCCCTGTTCACCGTGTTCGTGCCGATGGCCATCATTCTCGTGGTCCGGCCGACCGGCCTGTTCGGCCGCCGATGACCGCGCGCATCGGGTCGCTGGTTGCATCCGTCCTGGTTGTGGCGCTGTTGCTCGCGGTGCCGGAAGCGTTGCGCCCATACTATGTCGGCCTCGTCACCAAGATGCTGATCTTCGCGCTTTTCGCGATGAGCCTCGATCTCCTTCTCGGCTATACCGGGCTTGCCTCGCTCGGTCACGCCGCTTACTTCGGGGTGGCGTCCTACACGATCGCGCTTCTCCTCCTGCGCGCGAAGCTAAGCAGCGAGATCGCCTTTCCGGCTTCGCTCGTCGCGGCAACCGTGACCGGCGCGCTGTTCGCGCCGTTGGCGTTGCGCGGACGCGGCAGCTACTTTCTCATGATCACGTTCGCCCTCGCGCAGGTGGTGTGGAGCATCGCGTTCGGCTGGCGCACGTTCACCAACGGCGACGATGGCATGCCCGGCATTCCCCGCCCGGATTTCGGATGGTCGCTCGACAACGCCCAGTCGTTCTATTACTTCGTCCTTGTAGTCGTCGCGGTCGCCACGCTGCTGCTCGTCCTCATCGTCAAGTCGCCGTTCGGCCGTGCGCTGCGCGGCATACGCGAGAGCGAGTCGCGCATGCAGGCGCTCGGCTACAACGTGTGGCTCTATCAATACGTGGCGTTCGTCCTGGCCGCCGCCTTCGCCGGGCTCGCGGGCGCGCTCTACGCCTATTTCAATCGTTTCGTCGGCCCGGAATACCTGCACGTCATCCAATCCGCCGAGGCGCTGATCATGGTGATCCTGGGCGGTGCGGGGACCTTGCTCGGGCCGGCGATCGGCGCCGCGGTGATTGTGTTCCTGGAGGACTATGTGAGCTCGATGACGCAACATTGGGTCCTGGTTCTCGGCGTCATCTACGTGGTGGTCACGCTGTTTGCGCCGCGCGGCCTGATCGGGCTGATCGTCTCATACCGCCAGCGCCGCTTCGAGCCATGATCGCCCTCGCCGTCGAAGATCTTCGCAAGAATTTCGGCGGCGTCGCCGCGGTGGGAGGCATTTCGCTCGAAATCGAGGTCGGCGAGCGACGCGTTCTCCTTGGCCCGAATGGGGCGGGAAAGACGACCCTGTTCCACTCGATCGCGGGCCACGTCTTGCCGTCATCGGGCCGGATCAGCCTGCTCGGCCACGACATCACGCGGCTGCGACCCGACCGGCGCGCGCGGCTCGGCCTCGCGCGCACCTTCCAGATCACCAATTTGTTTCCGCAACTGACGGTGCTCGACAGCGTCCTGCTGGCCTTGGGCGGCATGAAGGCGCGCCGCCTGCGGCTCGTCCGGCCGATGTCGAGCTATCGCGCCATGTACGACGAGGCCGATCGACTGCTGGATCAATGGGGGCTGACGGGGACGGCGCGGCGCGTGGTGCGCAATCTCTCGTACGGCGAGCAGCGCCAGCTCGAGCTCGTGCTTGCGCTCGCCGGCGCGCCCCGGGTCCTCTTGCTCGACGAGCCGACGGCCGGCCTGTCGCCGGCCGAGACGAGCCGCGTCGTCGCGATGGTGCAGCAGCTTCCGCGCGACATGACCATCGTGATGATCGAGCATGACATGGACGTCGCCTTCGAGCTCGCCGACCGCATCGCCGTCATGCACCAGGGTCGGCTGATCGCCGAGGGCGACGAGGCCGCGATCCGGGCCAACCGGCAGGTGACGGAGATCTATCTGGGAGCGGAATGACGCCGTGCTTCGGGTCGAGGACGTCCATACCTATTACGGCGCGAGCCACATCCTGCAGGGGATGTCGCTCACGGTCGAGCGCGGCGAGGTGGTCGCCGTCATCGGCCGCAACGGCGTCGGCAAGACGACGCTCGTGCGTTCGATCATCGGGCTGACCCCGCCGCGCCGGGGGCGCATCGTGTTCAAGGATACCGAGATCACCGCCATGCCTGCGCACCGGATCGCCCGCATGGGCGTTGGGCTGGTGCCGCAGGGGCGCCGCATTTTTCCCTCGCTGTCGGTGCGCGAGCATCTCGAGGTTACGGCGCGGCGCCGCGGGGCTGCGCAGTGGACGTTCGACCGGATGATCGAGATGTTTCCGAATCTCGGTGCGCGGCTCGACCAGACCGCCAACAAGCTGAGCGGCGGCGAACAACAGATGCTGGCGGCGGGCCGCGCCCTCGTCGGCAATCCCGATCTCCTCTTGATGGACGAGCCCACCGAGGGGCTCGCGCCGCTCATGGTGCGCGAGCTCGGCCGGCTGGTCGAGACGCTCAAGGGCGCCGGCACGTCGATCCTCCTCGTGGAGCAGCAGCTCGCCTTCGTGCTTCGCCACGCCGACCGCATCTACATCGTCAGCAAAGGGCAGATCGTGCATCACTGCCGCCCGGCCGAGCTCGCCGAGGATCATGAAACCAAATCCCGGTTCCTGGGCGTGTAGAGCGGACCCCGGGCGCTTGCATCGGATCCCGGCGCGGACAAGGATTTCGCCGCGTTCCGCCGTGCGACAGGGAATGCGCGTGTCCCGTCCAGCGAGGCGAATGGCGTGGGCCGCGTTTGCAACCGTCGCGCCGTCGAGCCTGTCCGAAGGAGACGATCATGCCAGCGAAGCCGCTTTTCATTCTGCTGTGCTCGGGCGAGCACGAAAAGGTGCAGATGGCGGCCATGATCGCCTCGATCGGCGCCGTGTCGGAGCGGCCGGTCGAGGTCTTCGTCAGCATGAACGCGATCCTCGTCTTCGCCGCGGATCTGCCGGCCGAGGAGCGCTATTGCGGCGGCGCCTTTTCGCGGCTGCTCAAGGAAAAGAAGGCGCCCGATGCGATCGATCTCTTCCGCCAGGCCAAGGCGTTGGGCGATCTCAAAATGTGGGCCTGCTCGTTGGCGCTCGATCTGCAGGACCGAGAGATGGACGATCTCGCCGACGGAGTCTTCGACGGCGCGCTCGGCCTCACCAAATTCCTGTCGGATGCCGAAAGCGGTCAGCTTGTCACGCTCTAACGCCGGAGGGAGTATCGCCGGGTGACGGAACGCATTAGGATCGACGCGCGCGGCGCCTACTGCCCGGGCCCTCTGATGGAGCTGATCGCCGCGCTGAAGCTCGTGCAGGTCGGCGACGAGATCGAGGTTCTGTCGACCGATAAGGGCTCGGCAAAGGACATCCCGGAATGGGTGAAGAAGGTTAGGCACGAACTCGTGGGCATCGAGGAGCGCGACAAGGTCTGGTCCATCGTGGTGCGCAAGGCGAAATAGCGACGGCCGCGGCGGCGCGCGACGCATCAGCGAAGAGGCGCGGAAATGGCAAAACGGATTCTCATCGTCGGCGGCGGCCTCGCCGGCACGATCATCGGCAACGGGCTTTGTCGCCAGTTGCGCGACGAGCTCGGGTCGGGAAGCGTGTCGATCGCGATGCTCGGTGCCTCCGATACGCATCTCTATCAGCCCGGGCTGCTCTACGTGCCCTTTGGCCGCATTCGCGAATCCGAATTGTTCCGCGATCAGCGCAAGGTGCTCGACCGGCGCGTGGCGTTCTTCAACGATCCGGCAACGAAGATCGATGTCGCCAAGAAGTCCGTCGCGACGCAATCGGGACAGTCTTACGGTTACGATTTCCTCGTCATCGCCACGGGCTCACGCATCCGCCCCGACAGCATTCCCGGCATGGAAGAGGGCGCGCACTGGTTCTACGACCTCGACGGCGCGCGCAAGATGCGCGACGCACTGCGCGACTTCAAGGGCGGACGCGTCGTCGTCAATGTCAACGTGCCGCACAAATGCCCGGTCGCCCCGCTCGAGATCACGTTCATGCTGCGGGAGTTCCTCGCCGGGAAAGGTGTGCTCGACAAGAGCGAGATCATCTACACCTATCCGATCGGCCGGCTCCATGCGCTCGAGCCGGTGGCGAGCTGGACATTGCCCGAATTCCAGCGCCTTGGCATCAAGTCGGAAGTCTTCTTCAACACCAAGTCGGTCGATCCGAAGGCGAAGTCGATCACCTCGGAAGAGGGCGTGACGCTCGACTACGATCTCCTGGTCGCGATTCCGCCGCATAGCGGCCAGCAGGTCATCCTCGATTCCAATCTCGGCGCTGGCGGGTGGGTTCCGACGCAGCGCCATTCGCTGCTGCGTGAGGGATCGAGCGACGTGTTCGTGGTGGGGGATACCACCAATCTGCCGATTTCCAAGGCGGGCTCGACCGCGCATTTCGAGGCGGACACGATCGTCGATAATCTCGCGTCGCTGTTGAAGGAGGATCGCTGGGCGCGCGACTACGACGGCAAGGTGTTCTGCTTCGTCGAGACCGGCTTCAGCAGCGGCACCTATGTCTGGTTCAACTATACGACGCCGCCCAATCCGGGGCCGCCGTCGCAGATGCTGCATTGGTTCAAGCTCGCCTACAACCGCCTCTATTGGCTTTCGGCGCGGGGGTTGCTGTGACCGAGACGGAAGCGAGCGATACCCGATTCGCAGACGCGCCGGCGGACGAGGTCGGCCGGCTCGTACAGGCTTTCCGCGAGGCTCTCACCGACAGCATGGTCGAGCGCCTGTCGAGCGTGGCCGGAACCACGCTCGAATTGCTTGACCGGCTCGGGGACGAGCGCACTGGCGCGGCCGTCCATTCGCTGTTGGATCGGCTGGTTGAGCTGCACCAGGTCGGGGCGCTCGACACGCTCTGCGATCTCGCGATGCTCGTGCATGCCGCGCGCAGCGCCGCCACCGACAGTATCGTCGAGCGTCTCTTCGCGGTTGTCGAGCAGATGGTCGGCACGTTCGCGAGCGATGGCATGGCGTCGGCCGCCGAGAATGCGGTGCAGTCGCTGAACGAGGCGGCCGCGGCATCGTCCCGGCCCGCGTCGCGCAACGGGATCCTCGCCGGTCTCTCGTTCCTCGGCAAACCGGAGACGCAGCGCGCGCTGAGTTTCCTCGTTGCTTTCGGCGACAAGCTTCGGCAACGGACCATCCAACGCTGACGCC
>Ga0307374_10008938_pt1 | contig 14862 bp, 13 predicted proteins | sample OX3MG_FD_202532 | JGI IMG/M metagenome (GOLD analysis project Ga0307374, IMG submission 202532) | Soil microbial communities from Risofladan, Vaasa, Finland - OX-3 | ecosystem: Environmental > Terrestrial > Soil > Coastal area > Acid sulfate soil | place: Finland: Risofladan, Vaasa | collected... | reverse complement strand
CATAGTCGCATGTGGGAATCTCGGCGGGGTTCGTGCTGGCTTTCACCGGGGCAGTGAAAGCCGCCGCGCCGGAGATACGCAGCCCGTTTTTCCGAATCGCGTCGATGTGAGCCTTGTTGACGTCGTATGCGTAGACTTCGAGGCCATCCAGCCGCGCCAGGTGTGCCGCGAATAAGCTGCCGATTGCCCCGCATCCCACGACACAGATCTTCATGCTCGAATCACCTCAGTGTTTCGCCGCCATTAAAAAAGCGCCAAGGTACGTCCGACAGGTTTTCGCCTTCGGCCTTGCCAACGCGATACGTATCCTGCGTATAGAGGCAGGCCTGTCCATCCGCATCCACGACTTGGGGATGAAGGCTGAAAATCATTCCTTCTTTCAATTCCACATTGCTGCCGGCGCCGATGGCTGGATATTCGAGCATGGTGGTTCCGATGGAATGGCCCGAAAGATGACCAAGCCCGAATCCGCACCGCTCAAAAACATCCGCACACGCGCGATGAACCTCGCTGGCGAGTTCGCCTTCGCGCATCTTCCGGCGCGCGGCTTCGAGGGCTTCCGGATAGGCTTCGCTCATCGCAGCCGTGCGGGCGCTAAGCTTTCCCCGAATGAGCGGACGCGAAAACTCCACCCAGTAACCGCCCGCGCCGGTGATTTCGAGCGAGTACAAAAGCAAATCGTCGGGCTGCACGACGCGATGCCCCGGAACTTTGAAATGAGCCTCTGCCTCGCCGTGACTTCCGGAGAGAATAATGTTCATCATACGCAAGCCCGCACCGCGCGCAAAGAAGCGCTCCACGGCCGGGGCCATAATTTCAGCTTCCGTTTTCCCGGGCTCGTATGCACGGATCAGCGCCCAAAAGCCTTCGGTGATGATGTCCATGCTGTCACGGATACACGCGAGCTCTTCGGGGCTTTTCACGGCGCGAGCGACATCGAAAGCAATATCGAACGGCACGAGCTCGGACGCGCCGAGCTGCAGAGCGCGATAATCGCGAACTGCGAGAATGAAGTTCATGCCGTATACGCCCAGGCGCTTCCAGCGCTTCGCCTCGGCATGTTCGCAGAGCCACTGGCCCGGCAGATCCGCCCAAACGTGCTGCTTCAGCCAGGGCTTGGTTTTATCGCCAATCCAGCGAGCTTCTCGAGGAAAAACCAACGTCGGCTCGCCTTCTAGCGGAATGAGGACGTAGACGTAGCGATGGACGATCTCGAATCCGGAAACATAACGAACCGCGCCTTCGAAGCCGGTGTATTCATTGCCACAGACAATCAAAGCATCGAGTTGCTGGGCGCGCATACTCTCGCGAATGTTGCGGAAACGCCGTTGAACTTCCGCGTCTGACACTCCGGACCGTTCCTGTGTTTGTGCGGGCATGCGTTTTCCTTAGGAGGCACCGCAAATCTCGGCAGCAGCCAGCGCGTAGACCTTCGTGATATTCGTGAGCGTATCGATGGCGACCTTTTCACCTTCGGCATCGCGCTCGCCGCTTGAGGGACCATAATTGAGCGTTTCGATGCCATAGCGCGTCATTACCGACGCGTCCGAATCCCAATGTACCGTGGCCCGCGTCGGCGCGACGCCCATCACGCGCTGGTGCATGGCTTCGATCGTTTTAACGAGCTCGTGGTTTTCGTCGATTTCGGCGCCCGGGACGGACACATAGATTTCAAATTCGAGACCATAATCAGGAAAACGTTTGCGCAAATCCAGAAAAAGCTGCTTCGCGGATTTGCGCGCTTCCTGAAGCTGCATCGTTGGCGGAACGCGAATATCGAGGCATAGATCGGTTCGCTCCGGCGTGCGGCTCGCGCGCCACGGATAACCGCCGCGGATGCAGCCAATGTTCACGATTCCCTTGTGACCGGCGTACGCCGCTTTGTCCTCCCACGAAGGAATCCATTCCTCGACGGCGGAAAGAACGTTTTGCATCCGGCGGATTGAAGTTTCCTGCTCGCGCCCGCGAGTAAATGCCGTATGAACGTAATGGCCATGCGTTGTGAGGCGAATCCATATCGTACCGTAATGGCCGAGAACCATTTGCATGTCCGTGGGTTCTCCGAGGATGCACATATCGGCCACGATACCGTGATTGACCAAGTAGTGCGTTCCGACTCCGTAGCCCCGGTATTCCTTGCCGACGAATTCGTCGCTCCATTGCGTTTTTTCTATTTCGCCAACAACCGCAGCGATGAAAATGCTGCCTTCGAGGCGAAGGCCGGTGCGGCGCAAGGCGTTCACGGCGTTCAGGTAGCAGACAAGAGCGCCTTTCATGTTGTAAATGCCGAGGCCATATATCATTCCATTTTTCACTACGGCGTGCGTTTTGTATCCGATGCCTTTTAGATAGATCTCGCGGCCGGTGTTGGATGTGTCCATGTGGCCGTTGAACATCAAGTTCTTGGCTGCGCCGTCGCCTTCCCAAATGCCGACGACATTGGCGCGGCCCGGCTCAACTTCCTGCCATGTAACGTCGAGGTCGATGGCTTCCATGGCGGTACGCATGTACTTGCCCATTTCCAGTTCTTCGCCGGTCGGGCTGGGGATGTCGACAACGTCGCACGCCATTTTGACGATTTCATCTTCGCGGATGTGCGACAGGATCTTTTCCGCAATCTCAGGCTTGAGCAAGATGTTGTCTCCTGGCGTTAATTCCGAAAATCATCGGGATACGAGCAGAGCTTCTCGTTACCGTTTTCCGTTATAAGGAAATTATCCTCGAGGCGCAAGCCGCCGCCGCCGGGCCAATAAATTCCTGGCTCAATCGCCAGCACCATGCCCTGGTTCATCGTGCCGGGCGCCGCCTGATGGGCGAACGGTGGCTCGTGAGCGCGAGCACCGACGCCGTGAGCCACGGGATGCGACGGCTGGCCTGCGTATCCGGCAGCGTCAATTCGAGCGCGAATCAAGCGGTCCAATTCGCCGAGCGCCGCTCCCTCGCGAGCAAAGGCGACGGCTTGATCAAAAATCTTCAGGAGCTGATCCAGCAATTTGTCATATTCCGGTGTGAGCTTCCCCGGGCAGAGATTTTTCGTGAGGTCGGTCCAATAACCATCGGCGCAGACCCAAATCTCGACGAGGGTAGGCTCGTTTTTTTGCACGGGACGATCGCTGGTCGCCGTGAAAGTGGCGATTCCTTTTCCGGACCACACCAACGTGAACGCTCGCGCCATTTCGACTTTGCCTTTGTATCCGATGCCAACCGCATGGATGTGGCCTTCGATCATGGCGGCGACTTCGCTTTCCTTCATCCCGGGTTTCATTTCCGCGCGGGCATGTTCCATGCCGATGGAGGCAAGTTCATTGGCCAATCGCATACGCTCGATTTCCTGGCTCGTCTTGATCATGCGCAACTCGGCGAGGAACGGCGTCGCATCGACAACTGTTTTTGCGGCGCCGCGAAAGGTGTCGAAATAGAGTTGCGTGTAGAGCGAGGGCTCGCCCACCATGCGATCGCAAATTTGCGAGAGCTGCGAAAGTTCGACGCCGACGCGCTGGGTCAATTTTTTCTCTCGCAATACATCCAGGCAGAGATCCAGGGAGCGCGAGGTCGGCGGGCGCGGATCTTTCGGATGATAAAACTTGAAAGGCCGCACATCCGAGTTCCACGCGGTCCGTTTTGCCTCTTCGAATTGAGGCTCGACGACAATCAGAATCGGATCGCCTTCGCGGGGAAAGATAGCAATGTCATAGCCCTTCATCGTCCAGTAATTCGTCAGATACAGGATGTTGTCTGGCGCGCGCACGACGAGGGCATCCAGATTTTCGGCTGCCATCTTCAACCGAACGCGGCGCCACTTTTCCTGATCCAGAGGGTACGACATCGGGTTTGCCTTTTCTCCTCGACTTGCCGTCCAGCTTTTCAAAACGCGAATCATCCGAAAAAACTATTTCGGCGGCTGCTCCCAGGATAATTCCTTGCCTTTAATCAAGCGGTACAGGGTCGCATGCAGGGGGGCGTGGAGTCCACCGCGCTCCGCTTCCCGTGCGATCGCGCCACCGAGAAAATCTACTTCTGTGCGCAGGTGATGGTTCACATCATGGAGCATCGACGGCGCATGATTCGTCTGTGCACCGATCTTGTTCATCTCCCACGGGTCGTCGTGGAGTTCGATTCCGAGTCCAGTAGCGACGCGTTTGCCTTCCTCGATCAAATCATGCAAAAGGTGGCCTAAATCCGCGAATTCCTTTTCCGCGGCGAATGCAGGGCAGTGAGGAAGTTCGGTTAAGGCCGAGACGGAGTTCACTGAAGCGTTGAAAATCAACTTCGACCATTGGGCTGGACGCGCGTCGGGAAGCGCGATGGCCTTGAGGCCGGAGGCTACGATCAGCGCAGCCGTCTCTTCGACGAGCGCAAGAGACGTGCCTGTCGGTTCAAACGGGCCAAGCCAGGTGGGCGTATCGAGTTCGTATTGTACATGCGTGTCGCTGTCGCGCGTGCCACTCATGAACGTCGTACCGCGCATGACGAAACTCTTGGAACAGTCCGCAATAATTTCCTCACAGCCGAGGCCGTTTTGCGCCGACAGGATTGCGCCGTGAGCGAACCGATGCGAAACGGCACCTACGGCCTCCGCTGTATCGGTCGCCTTGCAGCAAACAATACCCAGATCGCATTCGGGGAGTTCCGCCGGATCTGAAGTGGCGTGCAGCGAAGCTGTGAAACTGTGCGTCCCCGATACGCGCAGCCCGCTCGTGTTCAAGGCGTCCGCATGTTCCGCGCGGCGCACAAAAGCATGAACCTCGGAGACGCGCGTCAAATGCGCGGCATACAGGCTACCAATAGCGCCGCAGCCGATGATTGCTACGCGCTTGATCAAATGCGGGCTGCCATCTTCACTGTCGGACCAGCCATCGACGGACCTGCGCACGAACTCAAGGAACAGTTCGCGCGATGGCTCGGGAATTTGCAGTGCTTTCGCGGATTTTTACTTTGCAACACGCTGGCTTTTCACCCGGACACCAGTTCTCGGATTCCCTTTCGCGTTGCGAAGAGCGTGGAATAAACCGTCAGCGGTGTTGTGAGAATCTTTGATGACGACACCGTTGGGATAGAGAGCGTCCTGCAAGGCCGCGCAAATAGTATGGATAGGGGCTGCACCCCCCTCGCCCATGCCCTTGGCGCCATTGTAAGAAAAAGGGGAAGGCGTCTCGATGTGTCCATAGAGCAGGTCGGGCATATTCATCGCTGTGATGGGTGTGTAATCACTAAACGTACTGGTGAGCATGTCGCCGTCCAAATCGTAGACGCAGCTTTCCATCAGCGCTGCGCCAATGCCATGAGCTGTCGCGCCGTGCACTTGCCCTTCGACAATCATCGGATTGATCGTCTTGCCGCAATCGTCGACGGCAGCATAAGCCAGGATTTTCTGTTGGCAGGTTTCTCGGTCCACTTCCATCACCGCGAGGTGAAGCTGGCATGCATACGTCAGGGTCAAATTTCCGTATTTACGCTTGAGATCGGGAACCTTAAAGGGCGCTTTATAGACGTAGCGGCAGTTCAGCGTGACATCGGCAAGCGAATCGGGCATACCGGCATTGTTGACGTTCACCAGGTTCGCGAGCCCCCAGTAATTGATGGCTTTTTTGGTGCCCTTCACGCGCACTTCCGGCCCCTGATCCCCGACGCCGAATTCGAGATCTTTCTCCTTGGCTTTCAGGGCAAAGGCCGCCACACGCTGCAACTCGCCCTTCAGTTTTTCGGCGGCGCCGTGGATCGCAGAGAGGCCAGTAACCGCGAACTGGCTGGCATACGTTCCGGTATGCCCGGTGTAGGCGTTCTGTTCGGTGTCAAAGCCGGGGCGAACATTGACCATCTGCGGCGGAATATTCAGGACTTCGGCGACCACCTGCGACGCGACCGTCTCGTGACCTTGCCCCTGCGGCACCGAACCGAGGTTGACGACAACTTCGCCGTAAATATCCAGCTTGGCGATCGCCGCCTTCGATTGTCCGGAGTACGGCGCGTTCGGATTGATGATCTGCGCCTGACCGAAATTGTTGGTGCCCGAGTCGAGTGTGGTGCCAATCCCGATTCCGATGCGGCGCCCCTGTTCACGAGCCTCGCGTTGCCTTTTCTTCCATTCATCCCAGCCGACCAGACGCTTGGCAATATCTAGCATCTTCGCGTAATTGCCGGAGTCATAGATGCAGCCGTTCGGAGTCGTATACGGAAATTCGTTCGTGCGGATGTAATTCCGCAGCCGCATTTCGTCGCCGGGAATTCCCAGGGAATGGCTGCAGAGATCGATAATGCGTTCGAGGAACCAAAGATGCTGCATCCGCGAGTAACCACGATTCGGACCCACAGGGCACTTGTTGGTGACGACCTGAGTAAAATCCAATCGCATATTCTTAAGCCGATACGCGCCGGGTAGAACCTGAGCCCAAATGATGCAGCCGAGCGGCTCGTAGCGGGGATACGCGCCGCAATCGTCAATGTGGCGCGATTCGATTGCGGTGATGACGCCCTTCGCATCCAAGGCGACGCGCGTATTGAGAAACACGCGCTCGTTCCCGTGGGCGCTTGCGAGCATGTGTTCGGAGCGAGTTTCCGTCCATTTCACGGGCCGCCCGCCCGCTTTGCGCGAGGCGAGCGCGCACAGGGCCATGTATGGATAATTCGTGATCTTGATGCCGAAGCTTCCGCCGATGTCGTGCGTCTGAATGCGAATCTGGTCGATACGCACGCCAAGGGCCGGAGCGAGGAACTGCGCGGCAAAAGCGGGAAATGAATTATTGCTCCAGTAATTGATGCGGTCTTCCTTTGCGTCCCACTGACCGATCACGCCGTTGCATTCCAGTGGAGCGCTGGTGAAGCGGTGAAAATGAAGTCGGTCGATTGCGACGACGTGGGCGGCCGCGCGGAAAGCGCGGTCCACGTCCCCATATTCAAACAGATCGTGCCAGATCCGGTTTGTCCCGCACTGGTCATGGAGCAGAACCTTATCCGAGTGCGCGGATTCCGCGTCGAGGACTGGCGCGATCGCCTCATATTCGACTTCCACGAGTTCCGCCGCGTCTTCGGCTGCGAGCTTCGAATCAGCAACCACGGCTGCGACCGGCTCACCTTGGAATCGAACCTTTTCGACGGCTAACGGGAAATCCTCAATTTTGCCGCCGTCTCCGGGGCCGATTTCAATGAATGGCTTCACCAAACCGGCCACTTCTCTTCCGGTCAGCGTGCAGATTACGCCTGGACCGGCCGCAGCGCGGGAAATATCGAGTTTCTGGATTCGCGCGTGGGCGTAGGGAGAGCGAACCAGCTTCATGTACAGCATCCCCTGAAGCTTGTTGTCGTCGACAAAAATCCCCATGCCTTGGACGAGCCGCGTTTCCTCGATGCGGCGCACGGATTTGCCGACCCACTTCGTTGGGGTCTCCGAAGCAGCGGAGGATTTCGCCCGGCGCGATGGAGCTTTCCGTGGAGTAGATGACCTTCGTGTCACGGCATGTCCTTCCGTCCCGATTCCATCGGCTACGTCAACGCGGCCCGCAAACTTTCGATTAGACGCTGGAGATTCTTCCGGGCCAAAGGTTCGAGCAGGCCCCCAGCGAGCGACGGGAGACGCCCCACGAGATGCGCCTGACCCTTCCACGTCACCTTGGTTCCATTCGGCGCTTCCTCCAAATCGAATCCGGCTCGAAGCGTGACCGTGCCGCCCGGCACTTCACCTTTTCCTTCGTAAAGCGCATGCCCCGGCGGTGTCGCTTCCGCCAGATGAATCTTGATACTGGCATTTCCGCGAATATGCGAGATGCCGACGCGCAACGTCACCGTAAAATGATTGCCATCGTCTTTCTTCAAGCTGACGAAATCAGGAAGCAACGGGCAGAATCGTTCGGGGTCCGCCAAAAATTCATACACTTCCTCCGGCTTCTTGCTCACCTCGAAATCGCCGCCGAATTCAATCTGCATTCGGCTTCACCTTATTGTCTCTGCCCATAAGATCAGCGGCAGCGCGGATCGCCTTCAGAATATTCTGATATCCCGTGCAGCGGCATGTGTTCCCCGCGATTGCCTTGCGAATTTCCGATTCGGAGGGATGACGGTTCTTGGACAACAAATACGCAGTGGACATCAGCAGCCCCGGCGTGCAAAAGCCACACTGCAAGCCATGATTCTCGGCAAACGCCTTCTGGATAGGATGCAACTTGCCATCGCGCGCCAATCCTTCGACGGTTAATACTTCGCCTTCATGCGCCTGAACGGCAAAGACGGTGCAGGATTTCACGCTCGCGCCATTGAGCAGAACCGTGCAGGCGCCGCAGTAGCTCGTGTCGCAACCGACGTGAGTCCCGGTGAGATTCAATTCTTCGCGCAGCAGCTCCACCAGGAGCAGACGCGGCTCAACCATCACGTCGCAGGACTTCCCATTTACCTTGAGTTGAAGCGGAACGCGCTCAGTTTCTGCCGGTGTACTCGTGACCCACCTCCACGCGCTCGCCGCAACTGCGCCGAATCGCAACTTCGATCGCGCGTTTCAACAGCGCCCCGACCATCACGCGCTTGTATTCAATCGAACCGCGCATATCCGGCTGCGGGTCGGCCGACGCCATTGCGGCGTCCGCGGCAGATTGAATCACGCGCGGCGAAAGAGTCTTGCCACGCAACTCAACCTCGGATTTCGTCGCTCGAACCGGCGTCAACCCAACGCAGCCGAGCTGGACGCGAGCGTCCTGGCAAGTATCGCGGTCGAGCATCGTCAACTGAACCGCAGCGCTCGCGCTCGCATAAACGGACGGACAGCGTTTGAACGCGAGATATGCGCCGCCGGAATTTTTCGGAGGAATCTTGACAATAATTTCCTGCACTAATTCCGCCGGTTCCATGACGGTCGTGTATGCGTCGACAATAAAATCGGCCAGAGGAATGGTGCGCTCGCCTTTCGGACCCATGCAACGAACTTCGGTCGACAGCGTGAGGAGGGCCGGCGCCCAATCGCCGCTGGGATCAGCTTCGGCGAGTGAACCACCGATCGTTCCCCGATTGCGAACTTGAGCATCCGCGATTCCAGCGGCGCAGTCATGCAAAATGTGAATCGTACCCGCGATCTCCGAAGCGTGGATCTCCGCGTGCCGCGCGAGAGCCCCCACGCTAATCCCATTTCCGTCTTTTCGAATGTGCGAAATGCCGGAAATAAAATTCAGATCAACCAGCGCCGCGGGCCGAGCCAGGCGGAGCTTCATCAACGGAATGAGGCTCTGGCCTCCCGCGAGTGCTCGGGCGTCCTCGCCCAACTCGAAGAGAAGGGAAACCGCTTCTCTCAGTGAGCCAGCGCGATGATAGCGGAACGCGGATGGATACACTTCTCGAGCCTTTCGTCCGGCGATTCTTCGACTGGAATCGGGTCGCTTGCTTGTCGCAAGCGGCCGCGTGCAACCTAATTGTGTACGATAGCGGTCTGATTCTAAAACCTACGGCCATCGCATTCAAGGGCCATCATCATCGCTATCTCAGTTCCTTCTGGAAATGCTGCCTGTCGTCGTCTATAGTCCATGACTTCCTATACGATGAATAAATCGAAAATCTTTCCCATTCTCCTCGCAGCCGGAAAACCACCTCGGTTGCCATTTCCGAAGGCACTCGCCGAATTTGCGGGTAGCACAGCCATCGAGATTGCCGTAAAGAATTGTCAGGGCCTCGAGCGTCCGATTGTCGTACTCGGGTATCGAGCAGGTCGGTTGCGGCGGGCGATACGTTGCCCAGCGCGATTCACGGTAAATCGGAAGTGGCGCACGGGACAGCTCAGTTCCCTTCTCGCCGGGCTTCGCAAAGTTCCCCGCGACGGGGCGCTCTTGATCTATCCCGTCGACCTCGTGTTCTTGACACCAGGAACAATTCGCGGGCTGGTTGCGGCATTTCGCCGGAGAACGGCGCGTCAGGCGATTGTGATGCCCGTTTGCCGGAGACGGGACGGACATCCGGTGATTCTTGCGCCGGAACTGCGTCGAGAGCTGCGAAGCGCGAAGACGGCTCGGGAAGTGGTGAATCGCGATGCTCGCCGCATCAAGCGCGTTCGCGTGCAGACATTCGCGATCTGGAAAGATTTCGATACGCCAGCGTCCTACGCGCGTCTGCGCCGCGAGTTCACGCGACACAGAATTGGCTGATTGCGAGGACTTTTCTTTCGACAATTCGATGAATCACGCGCGCGACGCCAGGTGGCTACGGATCCGACGTACGAGCGAAACCTGCGGCGATACCCGCGAGCGAAAAAATAATCAGAGCCGAGCCTGCAATGGCGAGAAACTTAGGAGCGCCGCCGCGGCTCAAGGTTTCGAGGAGCACACCCAGAGGGAAGATTACCGCGCCGGCGAAGAGGCCAAGCGCGAGGATAAATCGCAGTCGCTCCTCGAAACCGACCCGGTCAAACGCTGCGCCGAGGACGATTAGCAGCATTGCGAGACCGATCCAGTGACCGTGCGCGTCCACCTGGCGGACATAGACGTACGTTCCCTGCGCGGATGCCGCAAGGGCAGTCCGAGCTTCGGGCAGACGACGCTGCGCGGCAAACGTAAAGCCGCTCGTGAGCGAGGAGGCGATTTGATCCAGCGTCTGATGCTCGATGAAAACGGCGTAATAGAGACCGAAACCCATCGCCCAGATGCCAAGCGCGAGTCCACCGATGATCAATAGCCTCTTCGAAGCACTCATCGCGCAACCCCGTTTGGTGCGTCCAGCCGTCCCGTGTAGCGAAGGATCCCCGTCAGCATTCCGAACAACGCGATTACGACCAGCAATCCACCAACATCCGCGATGCCTCCGGCAACGAGGCCCCAACGCAGTTCCATGAATACAAAAGCCGGTAGGATATACGATCCCACGAGCAACAAAACCGCCCAAATCCTTTTCCAAGGTTCGTCCAGGAAGACGTAAGGCTGAAACAAGCCCAGCAGAATGGCCAAAATCCCAAATTCGATGATATGCGAGTGCGCGGCGACATTCACCGCTTGTGCCACCTGCAATTGATCGTAATCCCGCAGCGCGCTTGCAGCGGCTGCGGGTTGATTGGACGCCGCGCTGATTGCCATTGTGGAAACTAACGCTTGATCCTTTGCCTCGCTCGAGTAGAGATGAAATCCCGCGTAGTACGCGCCATGAAGAAAACCGAACAAAACGAGCAGCGCGCCGCCAGCGAGAAGGGCGCGGTTTGACCAACTCCTGTCACGGGAAAGCTCATCAACGACGGCAGGCTGCGTTCGACTCCTCCAATATCGCCAGAGTCCCGCAAATTCCCCAGTGCCCACAACAAAAACCAACAAGCCGCCTAGATCGGCGAAGATGCTGGCCCAGCCAATCGTCGCGAATGGGCTATCCGCGAGGCCAACGTAACGTATGAGAAGCACGCCGACGGGAAGAAGAACGGCTCCCGCAAGAAAGAGTACCGCCAAGCGTTTTTTCGCAATTTCGCTCATGGCAATCATTGGCTGGAGAAGGGCGAGCATCAAAGCGAGATATCCGAATCCGATCATGTGGACGTGCGCGTCCACTTTCGTGCCGTGGTTCTCGAGGAAATCTCCGATATTTTGAAATGCGATGGAGACGCCAGCGACATTGCCCGTCGCGACGGCGTTCGTGGCAGCCGAGAAGCTGTCGCTGATTCGTGCTCCATTCTGGTGCAGCACAAAAACCGCGAAGATGTCGCCAAAAATCATGCCCGCTAGGATTAACAATATTCCGCCGATAACGAACGTCCGGCGAGCGCCGAGCGGCGGGAATAAAGCCGGCGATTCGCGTGTGGCGTGTGCGGCCGACGACATGAGACTCATTCCGCAGCAGCACGGCGCGAACGAAACGCGGGCATTACGCGCGTGGCGAACAGGCGTTGCGTCTTGATCGATTTCCAATGCTCCAGCCCGCCGAAATTGGCCACGATAGCGAGTTCTCCGATTCCTCCCGTGCCCTGAAGGTTCTCGACTTGGCGAATGACCTTCTCCGGCGTGCCGATGAAGCCGATTTCCTGCTCGACAATTTATTCATACGTTAACTTTGTAAGGGATTCCAGCGCACCGCTCGCGTAAAAGCCGTAACCCTTCGCGCGAAGCTCGGCTTTTTTCGCCTCGTCTTGCAGCGATTCGACGGGCGAGGCATTGAAGACGAGGAAATTATGCAATGCTGATTCAACTTTCTTCTTGATCTGGCGTTCATCATCGTCGAGATACACGGGTCGGATGTAAACAATGTTTGGCTCGTGGGCATGCTCGGCGCAAGCTTTCTTGTAGATCCCCAGCGGTTTTTCGAGAACTCCCCATGGCAGCAAAGGCGGAACGAAAATGCCCCATCCGCGCTCGCCCGCCATTTGATACGTGATATCGCTCGTGCCTCCTGTGTAGAGCGGCGGATGCGGCCTCTGCACGGGACGCGGCACAACCGTCACGTCCTTTACGTTATAAAATTCCCCGTCATAGGAAAATTTCTCCTGCGACCAGGCACGCAGCAGCACCTCGATGGCCTCGTCGTAGCGCGGACGGCTTTCCTCGAGCGGCATGCACGAGGGTCCGAAGAGCCACGCGTGGCCGCGGCCGAGGCCGCACTCGAGGCGCCCCCTGGTCAAGATGTCGGCTTCGGCAATCTGGCCCGCCAGGCGCATGGGGTTCTCAAGAGGTAAGGTGAACAGGGCTACCCGGAAGCGGATGCGGTCCGTGCGTTGGGCTGCGGCGGCGAACATCGCCAACGGGTTTGCCGAAATTGAGAATTTCGGGAAGAAGTGGTGGTCAATTACGGAATAGACATCGAAACCGATCTGGTCGGCATGTTCGATTTGCCGGAGAATTTCCCAGGTCATCTCCGCATGAGATTTTCCCAGCGATGTTTGCATCTCCGCATAAATACCGAAACGCATTTTGCCACCTAAGACCTCAATCGAATTTGCCGTTGACTGCGGCTATTCGATCAAAATGCCAAGCGCAGCACGAGTTGGATCTGCCGCGGATTGTTCACGGAACTTGGCGTGCCGTAGAGCGGATTCGGCGAACCTTCCAGGTTGCCCGGATTTGTCGAACCGCCGCACCCCGGTGCCGCCGGATCCACCGGACAAAAATCGGATGCTCCGTAGGTCGTATTGAAGTAGCGGATGTTCACGGTGTTCATCAGATTGTAGGCTTCCGCCATCAGGTCCAGCTTCCAGTTATCATGTACCGCGAAGGCTCGTTCCAAGCGGATATCTACCGTCTGCAGAGTATCGCCCTTGAACGTGTTGCGCGGTTCCAACCCAACGCGGTCGTTGTTTCCAAAAACGTCGCCATTCACATCCGAACCGGCATACTTCGTGAAATACTGAGGCGACTGCAAAGTCACGATAGTGCTGAAAGTGAAGTCGCGCGCAAGTTTATTCCAGCTATTGGGGCTGGAGAAACTGGCATTGCCAACAAATCGATTCCGAAGGTCGTCCGCGGAACTGGCACGTTCCGCGCGCAAGTTTCCGCTGTCTTGCGGAATCAAGACAAAGCTCGGATTGGGACCGTCGTCAATCGAATGGGAATACGTGTAGCTGATGCCATACGAAATGTACCGCGCGGGTTGTCTCTGCAAGTTCACCAGCAATCCGTCATAAACGGAATCCCATCGCGAAGCCGCTTCGAAATACACACTCCACGTCGGGTCGCGGAATCCAGGGAACAGCGTCTGTCCCGGAATGCCCGGATAAGGGATGCACTGGTTCGCGCCTCCCCCTCCCTTCGGGAAATTCGAAAAGAAAACGTTCTTGCAGCCTACTGCTCCCCCTGAGGTATGCACCTGCACCTGACCGCTGGGATCCGGTTGGTTTACATCGAAAAAGCTGCCGAGATGCACGCCACGCAGATGAATTCCGGAAATGCTGAGGTTAGTGTCTTTGAATGGCTGGAACTCGAGAGAGGCACTTGCCTGGATGCCATACGGCGTCTGGCTGTTCTGCTGGAAACGCACGATTGTCGCGTCCTGCTGAAAACCGCAATTGTTCAGCGTCGCGCCGCCGCACAACGGAGACGGCGTGGCGTCAGGATAGGTGGCATTCTGAAGCAGTCCATTCAAGGCCGCCGCCGTAAAAGCTGGACCGAAACCCGCGTAGGAAAACAACCGAGTATTAGCATTCAATCCGTTTTCAAAAGAACGGCCCGGAAACGTTCCCAGCACTCCGCCGCAGGATGGTTCCTGGCACATGAGCAATGGTGACGGCAGAATTCCATGAAACAATCCAAATCCGGCGCGAAAGATAAAATTATGGGATGTGCCGAGATCGTAGGCCAACCCCAGCCGCGGATCGAAATCCTTCCACTGCGTGTTGAGGACATTCGACGGCCAAGTCTCAAACTGCCAGCGCAAGCCACCATTCAGCGTCAGTTTCTGCGTGGCCCGCCACTTGTCTTGTATGTAGAAGCCATCGTAGGTGTGGCCCAGTACTCCTCGCGCTTCGTTGCGAACGGATTGAGAGATAGCACCCCCTTGATAGATTGCGGTCCCTCCCGCTAGGCTGGGCTCAGTGAAATTGCTGGCCTTGTCAAATCGCTCAAAGAAAATCACAAAGGGATCGGGGCACTGCGAAGCGCATCCCGTCACCGCGCCATTCGTTCCGAGGAAATCTCCGAGAGTCCCAAAGTCGGCTTCAAAGGGATAAAACAGGGGAAATGATTCGTCCGTGTTCACAGGGTTGAAGTCTCCGCCGAAGCTGATCGTATGATTCCTGATTATATGACTCACGCCATCCGAGACTTCAAAGCGCTGTTCGCGATAGAAGTCCGGGTTGCCACGATTGACGCCCACCGCAAAAGTGTTGGCGACTTCCAAGTGGGGCTGCGTCGAGACGACAGGGAAATCGAAAGACCGCCGCGCGAATTGCATTCGCAGGTCATTGACCCAGGAAGAAGACGCCGTCGTGGT
>Ga0307374_10008937_pt1 | contig 14863 bp, 14 predicted proteins | sample OX3MG_FD_202532 | JGI IMG/M metagenome (GOLD analysis project Ga0307374, IMG submission 202532) | Soil microbial communities from Risofladan, Vaasa, Finland - OX-3 | ecosystem: Environmental > Terrestrial > Soil > Coastal area > Acid sulfate soil | place: Finland: Risofladan, Vaasa | collected... | reverse complement strand
GGTCGGTCACGCCCATGCTCGGGTCGTGCCGGCGTTTCAGCAGTGCCGAGTGGCACTCCCGCTCCCGCCCGGTCATCGACAGGCGGTCAGCCGGGTCTGCGCGGTGGATCGAGGTTTAACCGCCCCAGGGGCTCCGAGGTTGCGACAGCGACGGCGTTCCTGCGGGCGCATCGGGGCCACGTCGAGCTCGTGACGGTGGACCTCGGCTTTCCGGACATGGGTTCGTGCCTCGTTGGAAGAACCGTGGCGCCGAAGTGCGTGGAGGAGGTCCTATCTTGGGTTCGAGCGCTCCTCCCGATCGTGGTGTCGAGGCTCCGGCGGCAGGAGGGCCATCGTTGAGGATCGTCGGGCTCGACCACGACGACCCTTCCTCGCCGACTACGTCCACTAACCGACTCCGGATCCCACGTTCGCCGCGGTCCGCGTGGTCGAACGGCTGAACCTTGCGCTGACCGCGGTCTACGAGAACCTCGGCGTGCGCGTCGCCCACGTCGACGCCGCGTTCGCGACGGGTGCCACCAAGCCGTCGCACGTATCCGGTCAGCGATCGGTTCCTCTCGAGGTCAAACAGATCTGCAAGCTCACGTGGACCTGCACCGACCAGAATCCGCATCCGAACGTCCAGGGCTACAAGGCGATCGCTTCCGCCGTGGCGCAGACCATCGCCAGCTGACGCCTCGCGGCGTACCGCTGCAGTCCGCCGGAGGCGGGCATGGGTCGAGCGCGACTCCGCCGGGCTGGTGCGCAGGAGAGCGGCCGACGAGGATCGAACTCGCATCATCAGCTTGGAAGGCTGAGGTTCTGCCATTGAACTACGGCCGCAGGCAGCGTCCGGGCGGGGGCCGAGCGCCGCGGAGAGTGTAGGCACAGGGGCCACGGTAACTCGACGCAGCGCACCGACTCGGGCCGAAGGCGTCTACCGTCGCACCCGTGGCTCCCACGTTGTACGAGCGGGTGGGTGGCGAGGCGTTCTTCACCGCGCTCGTGGACCGCTTCTATGCGGGGGTGGAGGCGGACCCGGTGCTGCGTCCGCTGTACCCCGAGGACCTCACCGGGCCCAACGAGCACCTCCGCCTCTTCCTGATCCAGTACTGGGGCGGACCACGTACCTACCAGGAGCAACGCGGCCATCCACGGTTGCGGATGCGGCACGCGCCCTTCGAGATCGGACTCGCCGAGCGCGATGCGTGGCTCGACCGCATGCTTTCCGCCCTCGCCGAGGCAGGGGCCGACCCCGCCGACGAGTCGGAGATGGCCGACTACTTCCGCGGCGCGGCCACCCAGCTGATCAACCAGACGGGTCGTCCGGGGACCTGAGCGCGGGGCGCGATCCCCGGAAGCGGCGAGGACGCTCCGACCAACGTTTCGGACCGGCGGCGGCCTGACCCGACAGGGCCGCGCGACTAGCGTCGTTCGGCTCATGCTGGCGCTGCCCCTCCCAGATCCGGGCGTGCCGGAGACCAGGTCCCCGGGACGATTCCTTCTGTGGTGCGCGCGCAAGCAGGCGCCCACGCTCCTGACCGGCTCGTTCTTCGGGATCCTCTGGATGGTGAGCCAGGCCGCGATCCCGCTCGCCCTCGGCGCCGCACTGGGCGCGGTGGTGCGCCGCTCCGAAGGGCAGATCGTCCAGTGGTCGCTGGTGGTCCTCGCACTCGGGCTGCTCCAGGCTGCCGCGGGGATCCTGCGCCACCGTCGTGCCGTCGCCAACTTCCTCATTTGCTCGAGCAGGGTCCAGCAGCTCGTCGTGCGGAGCGCGATCGCCCTCGGAGGTGACCTGGCGCGCCGGGTCGCCACGGGCGAAGTGGCCAACATCGGCGCCTCGGACATCGAACGTGTCGGCGACGTCCTCGACATCGTGGCCCGGTTCACCGGCGGGATCGTCTCGTACGCGGTGGTGGCGATCGTCTTGTTGGTCGTGTCGCCTCCGCTCGGAGCGATCGTCGTCCTCGGCGTGCCCGTCGCGGTGCTCGCCGTCGCCCCGGTCCTGCGACCCCTCGAGCGCCGGCAGACGACCGAGCGCGACCGGCGCTCGGACGCCAGCTCGGTCGCCTCGGACACCGTCACCGGACTGCGGGTCCTGCGCGGTCTCGGCGGGGAGCAGGTGTTCGCCAGGCGCTACGGCCGCGCCTCGGACGAGGTGGCCTCCGCGGCGATCAGGACCGCCAACCTGCAGGCGATCCTCGACGGCGCTCAGGTGGTCCTGCCCGGAGCGATCGTCGTGGCGGTGACGTGGGTCGGCGCGCACCTCGCCGTCGAGCGCTCGCTGTCGCCCGGCGACCTCGTGGCCTTCTACGCCTCGGCGGCATTCCTCGTGATCCCGATGCAGACCTTCGTGCAGGCGGCGTCGAGATGGACGGCCGGGGTCGTCGCCGCGCGGCGCGTCATCGCCGTCTTGACCATGGAGCGGGACCTGCCCGACGGCACGCAGCCGGCTCCCCTCGAGACGCCGGGAGGTGACTTCGTCGACGAGGAGACCGGGGCGCGCATCTCTTCGGGGAAGCTGACGGCGGTGGTCCCGGCGACGCCCGAGGAGGGGACCGAGCTCCTCGAGCGCCTCGCCCGCTGGGCGGCGCCGCGGTCGGGGTTCGACGTGCAGTGGGGAGACGTGCCGGTGCGCACGCTGCCGCTCGACTGGTACCGCGGCCACGTCGTGATGCTGGAACGGTCCCCCTTCCACCTTCGGGGCACGGTGCGCGAGGTGCTCGCGCCGGCCAGGACGCGACGCGCCGGGGGCGTGAGAGACGAGAGAGCCGACGGGTCCGACCCTACGGACGGCCCGGCCCCGCACGCTCCCCGGCCCGGTGTCACGCTCGCCGGCGCATTGGAGGCCGCGCAGGCCTCCGACGTGGTCGCGTCCCTGCCCGACGCGCTCGACACGGCCCTCCCCGAGCAGTGGCGCGCCATCTCGGGCGGCCAGCGCCAGAGGCTGTCACTGGCCCAGGGCCTCCTCGCCGATGCCGATGTGCTCCTTCTCGACGACCCGACCAGCGCGGTGGACGCACACACCGAAGCCGCGATCGCCAAGGCGCTCGCGGACATCCGGCGGGGGCGGACGACGGTCGTCACGACGACCAGCCCGTTGGTCGCCGAGCAGGCGGACGAGGTGATCGTCCTCGAGGGCACCGCCCGGTCCGCCGGACGTCAGGGCCAGCTGCGCACGTCGGACGCCACCTACGAGGCGCAGGTCCTGCGGGGAGACGCGTCGTGAGCGATGCAGCCGCACCCGTTGTCGAGGACACCGCCCTTCCCGTGGCGGCACGTCGGACCGTTCGCAGGTACGTGCGGACCGCCATTCGCCGGGAGTGGCGCGCGAGCGCTGCGGTGGTCGGATTCTTCGCGCTCGCCGCCGTCGCGGGCCTCGTTGGGCCCCAGGTGCTCGGCCAGGTCGTGGCGGACGCCGCCGGCAAGGGACGGGCGCTCGGGCGCGTGGAGCTCGCCGCGGCCGTCTTCGCTGCCGCGCTGGTGGCGCAGGGCGTCGCGGCGACCTTTGCCTCGCGCACCGCAGGGCACCTGACCGCACGGTTGCTCGCGCGGCTGCGTGGCGACTTCGTGGGCGCCGTCCTCGCCCTGCCGCTCGGCGTCGTCGAGCGTGCAGGGACCGGAGAGCTCCAGACGCGCGCGTCCTCGGACGTCGAACAGCTCACGTGGTCCGTCCGGCAGGCGGCGCCGCAGATGGTGGTGGCGATCGGCCAGTGCGTCGCGATCGTGGTCGCGCTGCTCGTGACGGCGCCACCCCTCGGCCTCGTACTGGTCCCGACCGTCCCGTTCCTCGCTGCGGGGACGCGCTGGTACCTGAAGCGTGCGCGCCCCGGTTACGAGCGGACCATGGCGACGTGGGACGAGACGAACGGCCGCGTCCAGGAGACCGCCGCCGGGGGGCGGACGATCGAGACGTTCCGCCTCGGGGACCTCCGCATCGCGCAGATCGACGAGGACATCCGGCGGTGGGTCGCCGCGGAGCGCTACACGTTGCGACTGCGGACGTTCTACTTCCCGATGGCCGAAGCCTGCTACGTGGTGCCGCTCGTCCTCGCGCTCGTCGTGGGCGGAATGCTGCACGTGGACGGGCGGCTGTCGATCGCCGCGACGACGGCCGCCGTGCTCTACGTGCAGCTCCTCATCTCCCCGGTCGACACGGTGCTCAGCTACCTCGACGAGATCCAGCTCGGCACTGCGTCGCTCAGCCGCCTCCTCGGCGTGCGCGAGGTCGACGCACCGCCCCTCGCCACGACCGATCCGGCAGGTGAGGACGTCGTCGCCAAGGACGTGCGGTACGCGTACCGGACCGGCCACGACGTCTTGCACGCCATCGACCTCTTGCCGCGTCCGGGCTCGCGGGTGGTGCTCGTCGGACCGAGCGGCGCGGGGAAGAGCACCTTCGCGCTGTTGCTCAGCGGCGTGCACGCGCCGCGGTCCGGCTACGTCCGGGTCGGGGGCGTGGACGCCCACACCCTTCCCCCCGAGCGACTCCGCAGCCAGGTCGCGCTGGTCACGCAGGAGTACCACGTCTTCAACGGCACGCTCCGCGAGAATCTTGCGCTGTCGGCGACAGGCGCGACGGACGAGGACCTCGTGCGCGCCCTCGACGTGGTCGACGCCCGTCCCCTCCTCGAGCGGCTCCCGGCGGGTCTGGACACCGCGCTCGGGCCGGGCGCGGTGCAGCTCTCCCCGGGCGAGGCGCAGCAGCTCGCCCTCGCCCGCCTCGTGCTCGCCGATCCCCACACGCTCGTGCTCGACGAGGCCACCGCCTTGTTGGACCCCCGCACCGCCCGTCACCTCGAGCGGTCGCTGGCGAGGGTCCTCGAGGGGCGCACGGTCATCGCCGTCGCGCACCGTCTCCAGGCCGCGGCAGACGCCGATCAGGTCGTCGTGGTGGACGGGGGACGCGTGGTGGAGCAGGGCACGCACGAGGAGCTCATTGCCGCCGGCGGCAGGTATGCCGCCCTGTGGCGGTCGTGGCAGGGGACGGTCGCGGGCGGTTGACGTCCGTCGCCGGCCGAGGTGCTACTCGCCGCCGGCGGAACGCAAGCTCTTCACGTCGAACCCTCTCACGAGGTCGTCGAGCGGCACCACCATCTCGGGCGACACGGAGCGGTGCTCGCCTGTCCGGAGGTGGACGCCCGTGCCGATGGCGACGAACTGGATGACCCGGACGCTGGAGCTCGCGCGGCCCTCGCGAAGCTTCACCGCGACGATGCCCTCGGCCTTCATCGCGCTGCCCGACCGTTGCATGCGCTCCATCGCGCGCTCACGGGCGAGGTACAGCGCCTGGGTGAGGTTCGGGAGCTCGACGTTCTGCCCCTGCTGGGACGCCCACTCCCGCGCGGAGCGGCGCGGCGCGACGACGAAGCTCGCGCCGGCCGCGATGCCGAGCGGCCACCATCCCGCGCGCGTAAGCAAGGCGAAGTCGCGCGCCGAGAGGTCCGAGACGAATTCGAACCGGTGGGCGTCCGCCTCGACGCGGCGCACCGCGGTGCCGGTCAACTCGATCGAGACGTGGTGCGAGGACACGCGGATCCCGACCTCGACGCCGAGGACGCCCGAGGCGCCGGCGCGCTCGCAGGACTCGCGCAGCTGCCGTTCGGCCTGGGCGATGGCCCCGGCAAACGCGCCGGAGGCCTCCTGCACCTCGCCGGTGGTCCACTGCCAGGCGCCCCAGGGGATCGACCACCACGAGATGCCGTAGACGAGGTCGACGGGCTCCCAACCCGCCGAATGGAGGAGCAGGGTCTCGTCGATGGTGAGGTCGGACGTGGTGCCGCCCGTCCCCGCACGCTTGCCTGATCCCTCAGCCTCCGCCGGCGAAGGAGCCGACAGCGCCCGGACCGCACTTCGGACCTCGTCTCGGATCGTCACCGGGCGCTCCTCAGGTCAGACGGACGACGGGAAGCGCGTCGGGCAGCGGATCGAAGTCCTTGAAGCGCCGCACGCGCGTCCCCTTCAGGGTGCACTGGATCGAGAGGTCACCCTCGCCGATCTCGCGTTCGGAGCTTTCGAGCGTCGCGCCGTGGAGGATGTCTGCGCCCAGCTGGCCGCGCACCCGCTCCCGTGCGAGGCTGCGGGCCGCGGCCTCCGCGCGGTTGACCTGGTCGACCGGACCTACGCCGGACACGCCACCCGCCGCCGGGCCGTACCAGGTCCCCACGTTCGTGCCCGCGAGCTGGTAGTGGGTGACGCAGGAACCGAGCATGCGGACGGCGCTCAACGTGGCGACGACCGAGACCGGCGCGAACCCCGCTTCGATGAGCTTCCCCAGCCGCTGCCCGCAGAGGTAGGTGCTGAACGGGTTCGCCGGACGCGGAGCGTCGGGGACCGCGACCGCCGTGCCGCTCGCGCGGAACTCGACCGTCCCACCGAAGAGCGGTCGCATCTCGTCGACGACGCCCACGATCCCGCTCGCGCCGAGGGCCTTCGCCTCGTCGAGCATGCGACCGGTCGCGAGCCCCCACCCAGTCGCCCAGCTCTCCTCGATCCATGTGAGCTCGTAGTTGGCCCCGTACATGCGGTGCTCGGCGCTCACGAACCCGTGTGGGCACTGCCATTGTTCGACGTATTGGCCGCGGCGCTGTGGCGTGCCGGCCCATCCTCCGCCGAGACCGCCCATGCCCATCCCCATGCCGCCTGTGCCCATGAACCAGCTCCACTGCAGGACGGCGTAGCCCTGTACGTACCCGACGGGGTCCATGCCCATGTCGAGGCACGAGGCGAAGTCCGCGACCGACAGGCCCGACGACCACGCGCCCGGGCGGAGCCGCCGGGCTGCCGCCTCGGGGAGCTCGTCGCCGGCGGTGGAAGGCATCAGCCGTCGAGCGAGATGATCGTCTTGGGCTGGGGGATCGTGAAGTCGCCCTCCGAGCGCGCGACCGCGGTCCCCAGAGAGAGGAACTCGATGGTGTGGTCGCCCCACATGTGGCTCTTCTCCTCGAGCCGCACCCCGACGATGCCGGTCGCCTCGAGCTCGTTCGCCTCGTCCTGCATGCGCGTCATCGCCAGCTCGCGGGCTTCGTAGAGGGCCTGGGTGAAGTTGGGGAGCTCGGCGTTGCGGCCGGTGCTCCGCAGGGTCTGTCCGAGACCGCGGTGGGCGATGTGGTACACGCAGGTGCCCATCACGAGGCCGAGCGGGACGTGCCCGGTCTGCATGAGGACCCAGAAGTCCTGGCCGGAGAGATCCGACGTGAAGGGTTTGCCCTGACGGTTCCGGTAGGAGCGGCCGTCTTCGGCCTTGACCGCGGTGCCCACCGCGATGAACTCGGCGGTGTCCGATCCCCATTCGTAGTAGTTGACGTCGAGGCGCACGCCGACGACCCCGTCGGCGCCGAGCTCGGTCGCCTCGGCGTCCATGCGGTCCATCGCGAGCTGGCGCGCCTCGTACATGGCCTCGGTGAGCTTCGAGAGCTCCTGGCTCTGCGACCACTTCCTCGTCTGGATGCCCAGGTGGTAGATCGAGCTGCCCATCACGAAACCGAGCGGATGGAAGCCCACCTCTTTGATGAGGAGGAATTCGTTCACCGACAGATCGGAGGTGAACATCCCCTTGTGACCCGGACGGTCCTCCAGCTCTGCGAGCCTCCGGCTCGCGTCGGGGGGAAGGCCTTGGGGAAGCTGGCCGGTGCGGGCAGGGGCGTCCGGCGGGGCCGGAAGGCGCTCCTCCGCCGGGTCGTTGTCGTCGTTCACGCGCCGTTTCCTATCACGAGCGACTCGAGCGCCACCCTCGTCGCCTCGGTCGTTGCCGCCTCGTCACGCAGCGCGCCGAGTAGCCGGCGCAGCCAGTCGTCGATCCCGACGCGGGTCGAGCGGATGCGGATGCCCCCGCTGCTCCGGCTGACGGTGCACTCGAGCCCCCCCCGGTCGACGGTGGCATCGAACTGGTCGTCCCCGAGGCGGATCGAGACGCGGCGGATCTCCTCCGCCTTGCGGAAGCGGCCCGTTCGCTCGACGTCCAGCCGGTCGCCGAGGGCGCCTGACAGGCGGGTGACAAGGGCACGCAGCAGCACGCGCACGTCACCGTCGTCCGCCCGCAACGAGGAGGCGAGGAGGTCGAGGTCCAGGCCTGCGTCCCCGTCGCCGATCCCTGTCGCCACCTCATGGAGGCTACCGCCGGCGCACCGCCGCCTCCTCGCCGTTAAGGTGATCGCATGTCCTTCCTCCGGGCGGTCTCGTCGCGCCGCGTGGGCGACGACGGCACGCCCCAGGACGCAACAGGGGGCGCGGGAGAAGGACGGTACAAGTGGGTCGTCCTGACCAATACGACCCTCGGGATGATGATGGCGACGATCGACACGTCGATCATGCTGATCGCCCTCCCCGACGTCTTCCGCGGGATCGGGATCGACCCGCTCGAGCCCGGGAACAGCTTCTACCTCCTGTGGATGATCCTCGGGTTCATGGTGGTGACCAGCGTGCTCGTGGTCAGCCTGGGCCGTCTCGGCGACATGTACGGCCGGGTCAAGATGTACAACCTCGGCTTCGCCGTCTACACGTTCTTCTCGCTGGTCCTCGGCGTGACGTGGATGCACGGGTCGGCGGCGGCCATCTGGCTCGTGGTCATGCGGCTGTTCCAGGGGGTCGGGGCGGCATTCCTGATCGCGAACTCCTCTGCGATCCTCACGGACGCCTTCCCGCCGGGACAGCGGGGGATGGCGCTCGGCATCAACCAGATCACCGGCATCGCGGGCACCTTCATCGGCCTCGTGCTCGGCGGGGTCCTCGGACCCATCAACTGGCATCTCATCTTCTACGTGTCGGTGCCTGCAGGGCTCTTCTGCACGGTGTGGGCCTACACGAAGCTCCGTGAGGTGCCGAGGCGCGAGCGTGCCCGCGTCGACTGGGCGGGCAACGTCACCTTCTCCCTCGGTCTCGTGCTCCTCATGATCGGCATCACCTACGGGATCCAGCCCTACGGCGGACGGTCGATGGGTTGGGAGAGCCCGTTCGTCGACGGGTGCCTCGGTGCCGCGGCCGTGCTGATCGGCCTCTTCGCGCTCGTCGAGACGAAGGTCCGCGACCCCATGTTCCGCCTGCGGCTCTTCCGCATCCGCGCGTTCACCGCGGGCAGCATGTCGTCGTTCCTCTCCGCGGTGGGCCGCGGCGGGCTGATGTTCATGCTCATCATCTGGCTGCAGGGCATCTGGCTGCCCCTGCACGGCTACAGCTTCTCCGAGACGCCGCTGTGGGCCGGGATCTACATGCTGCCGCTCACCGGCGGGTTCCTCCTTGCCGGACCGGTGTCGGGGATCCTGTCGGACCACTTCGGTTCACGGCCCTTCGCATCCGGGGGGATGCTCGCAGCGGCCGTGTCGTTCGCGCTCTTGGAAGTGCTGCCGATCGACTTCCCGTACTGGACGTTCGCGCTGCTTCTCCTCATGAACGGGATGGCCATGGGTGCGTTCGCCGCACCCAACCGGGCGGGGGTCATGAACAGCCTCCCGCCCCAGCACCGCGGTGTCGGATCGGGGATGAACTCGACCTTTCAGAATTCCGCGCAGGTGCTCTCGATCGGCATCTTTTTCACCCTGATGATCGTCGGCCTCTCGAGTGCCCTGCCTTCTGCGCTCGACCACGGGCTCGTCGCACACGGCGTGCCCGTCGCAGCCGCGGGCCGCGTCTCGAAGCTCCCACCGGTGTCCGTGCTCTTCGCCGCGTTCTTGGGCTACAGCCCCATCCACCACCTGCTGGGGGGATCCGTGCTGGCCAACCTTCCCGCCGCGAGCAGGCACGCGCTCACGAGTCGCTCGTTCTTCCCGCACCTGATCACGGGTCCGTTCAAGAGCGGCCTCCACGAGGCGTTCGACTTCGCGATCGTCGCGTGCCTCGTCGCCGCCGCCGCGTCGTGGTTGCGAGGTGGCAAGTACGTCTACATCGAGCGATCCGTGACCCCGTTGGGCGGTCCGGCATCACGCGTCGCCGACGCCGTCGGAGCCGTCGGAGCCGTCGGAGCCGTCGGAGCCGTCGGAGCCGGCGCGCTCGAGAGGACCGCAGAATCGCACGGCGACAGGGGGTCCGAGTCTGCCTGACCGCTCTCGCCTCGGCGCTCAGGTGTCGAGACGACCGCTGCGGCCCGCCCGCCTCCCCATGTGCCACCCGCCGCAGAAGGCGCACTCGTAGACGCCGAGGTGCGTGCCGGACTCCTTCGAGCGGTCGTCCGCTGCGACGAGCGCGTCCGCGCGAGTGGGATAGCGCACCTTGGCTTGTCCATCGTCGCGCCAGTGGGAGGCGTCCAGGGCGAGCGGACGGTGGGCGCGGCGCCGGGGCATCTGCTCAGTTTGCCGCTCTCGGCAAGCCATCTGGCACCGGCACGGTGCGTGTGGGGAAACGCCGCCGGTGCGGCAACACCATTGCGATCGCGTGACGAAGTGGTGGTCGAGTCGCTGCGACTTCGTAATGCAACCCAAGGAGTCGTTGTCCCGCTTGACGTTGGCAGGTCCTCTCGATAGAACGAGGGTCCCGTGACCGTTCTCTGGCGTGCCCTCGCGGCCGGATCGGGTTCGGCTCGACAGGGCGTGGTGTCGTCGGCCAAGGCCGTCGCCCCCGTCCTGTGCAGCCTCGGAGTGGCAGCGATGCTCGGTGCAACGCTGTGGTCGCCGGTCGCGCCCGCAGGCGCGGACCCGGTCACGACCCTTCAGCAGCAGGCCACCTCCTTGTCCCAGGAGATGCTGCGCGAGCAACTCCAGATCAACGCGTTCGACCAGCAGCGCGCAGTGGACATGACGAACGCCGCGGCGGACGACGCGCAGATCAAGCAGCTGCAGGGCCAGCTCGTGTCGACGCATCACCGCATCGGCGCAGACCTCGCGCAGCTGCGCGCCGCGGCGGTGAACGTCTACGTCGAGGGTGGGACCGAGGCGGAGGGCGCCAACTCGCTCTTCGCCGCGACACCTTCGAACGGGGCGACCTCCGTCTACGCCGAGGTCATCACCGGCAACCTCACCACCGCGGTCGACAAGCTCCGGACGGACCGACACGCGCTGCAGGCCGAGGAGACGACGCAGCAGCAGGTGGCCGCCGCGGCAAACCAGAAGTTGCAGAGCGCGGACACGGCCTTGGTGTCGGCGCAGTCCACCGAGCAGCAGCTCACACAGCAGCGCTCCAACGTCACCGGTGCCCTCGCCGTCGCGATCGCCCAGCAGCAGGCGCAGCAGGCCGCCGCGGCGACGACGTCCACACCGGCGCGGGGAGGGTCGAGCGCACCGCCCGCGGCCGCGCCGGCCCCGGTCGCGTCGTCCGGCGCGATGCCACAACTGCCCCCGTTCCTCCAGTGCGTCGTGCAGGCGGAGTCGGGTGGGGACTACCAGGCGATCTCTCCCACAGGGCTGTACATGGGCGCGTTCCAGTTCGTCCAGGGGACGTGGAACGAGGCGGCACGCCTCGCCGGGCTTCCGTCGCTCGTCGGCGTCCCGCCCTACGAGGCCTCGCCGAGAGACCAGGACCTGCTCGCGATCGCCCTCTACGAAGCCGACGGCGAGCAGCCGTGGTTGGACCGCTGCCACAGCTGACGCCGCCGGGCGGCGGGGAACGCGCTCGGATCCCGTAGGGTGCCGTCCGTGACGACCGGCGTGGCGGTGGTGACCGGGGCGACGAGCGGCATCGGCGAAGCGACGGCGCGCCGGCTCGCTGCCCTCGGCTTCGACGTGGTGCTCGGGGCGCGCCGGGAGGAGCGGCTGCAGGCGGTCGCCGACGAGATCGGTGCGAGCTGGGCGGTCCTCGACGTCACGGATGCCGATTCAGTCGATCGGTTCTGTTCGCGCGTCGACTCGTGCCGCGTGCTCGTCAACAATGCGGGCGGCGCGCTCGGCCTCGACAGGATCGACCATGCCGACGAAGACGAGTGGCGCACCATGTACGACGTCAACGTCCTCGGGACGCTGCGAATGACCAAGCGGCTCCTCCCGCACCTCGAGGCGAGCGGCGACGGGCACGTCGTCAACGTCGGCTCCATCGCCGGCTACGAGCCGTACCTCGGCGGCGGCGGGTACAACGCGGCGAAGTTCGCCACGCGGGCGTTCTCACGGGTCCTTCGGATGGAGCTCCTCGGGCGTCCCGTCCGCGTCTCGGAGATCGATCCGGGGATGGTCGAGACGGAGTTCGCCAAAGTGCGGTTCCACGGGGACGAGGAGCGGGCGAAGGCCGTCTACCGGGGCATGACGCCGCTCAGCGCGACGGACGTCGCGGACTGCATCGCCTTCGTCGTCACGAGGCCCTCGCACGTGAACATCGACACGCTCGTGGTGCTGGCTCGCGACCAGTCGGGGGCGACGACCGTCCACCGGCGCGAGGACGGCGGGTGAGCACGATCGCCGAACTGCTCGCCCGGTCCGATGCCCGCGCGGCGGGGCGGTTGCACAGCGTGCACGACGCCCGCCGCGCCGCACGCCGTCGAGTGCCCGCGGTCGTCTTCGACTACGTCGACGGCGCGGCGGACGACGAGGTGACCAAGTCGCGCAACGAAGCTGCATTCGCCGCGGTCGAGTTCCGGCCGAAGATGGCCTCCGGGATGGTGGACCCGTCCCTCGCCACCACCGTGCTGGGGAGGTCGGTCGCCCTCCCGGTGCTGCTCGCGCCGTGCGGCCTGGTCCGGCTCCTGCACCCCGACGGGGCGGCGGGCGCCGCGCGCGCGGCAGCGGCATGCGGGACGGTGTCGGTCCTGAGCACCGTGGCGGGCTCACCGGTCGAGGCCGTCGCTGCCGACTCGGGGGCGCCGCTGTGGTTTCAGCTCTACGCCGCGGGTGGCCTGCCCGAGGCCGACGCACTCTGCGACCGGGCCGCGGCCGCGGGGGCGGAGGCACTCGTCGTCACCGTGGACACGCCGACGCTCGGCAACCGCGAGCGCGACGTCCGCCACGGCGTCGCGCCGCCGCTCCGCGTGGACGCGCACAATGCCGTGCCGCTCGGCGCGCAGGTGCTCGCCCGACCGCGCTGGGCGGTGCAGTTGGCCGCGACGGGCCTCCGCATGTCGCGGCGGGGCGCGGGACCGGGGGGGCACGGCGGCGGCATGCTCAGCGCGGTGGCCTCCCCGTTCTCGTGGGACGACGTGGCGCACCTCCGAGCGCGCTGGAGTGGCCCGCTCCTCGTGAAGGGCCTGCTCTCCGGCGAGGACGCCCGCAGGGCGGTCGACGCCGGGGCGAACGGCATCGTGGTCTCGAACCACGGCGGCCGCCAGCTCGACGGTGCGCCGGCGACGCTCCACGCGCTCCCGCGCGTGGTCTCGGCCGTGGGCGTCGACGCCGAGGTGCTCGTCGACGGCGGCATCCGGCGGGGGTCGCACGTCGTCGCCGCACTCGCTCTCGGGGCACGCGCCGTCATGATCGGGCGTCCGTTCCTCTTCGGCCTGGCCGCCGCGGGCGAACGGGGTGTCGAGCGGGTGCTCGACGTCCTCGCCGCGGAGATGCGCCGGACCATGGTGCTCATGGGGTGTCCGTCCGTGGACGAGCTCGGCCCCGGTTGGTTGGAGCCTCCGGCCCCCTGACGCGCGGCGCGGAGACGGGCGTTACGAGTAGGAGAAGGTGAGGGGATTGGACCGCCCCGTCGCGGTGACGATGGTCAGGCGGACCGGCGCCCGGCCGCTGCCCAGGTCCGGCACGGTCACCGTGCACGACGTCTGCGAGCTGCAGCTGGTGGGCGCGGCCGCGCCGCCGAAGTAGGCGACCACGTGCCCGTTGCTGCTGAAGAGACCGGACCCGTCGACGACGACCGTCTGACCGGCGTGCCCGCCCGACGGATACGCGGAGGTGAGCCGTGGCGCGCCTGTCGGGGCGGGCGCCGGCGGCGGCGGCGGCGTCGTCGTCGGACTGGAGCTGGCCGTGGGCGGGGAGGTGATGCTTGGAGCCGAGGAGCCGCCCGGGGCGCGGGTGGTCCCGTTGTCCTTCGACCGCTGCCCCGCCGTGCCGCGTTGCGATGTGGTCGGGCGCGCCGCGCCGCTCCGGGATGTGGCAGGGCGGGTGGGGGAGCGAAGCGCGAGCCCGAGGGCGATGCCCGCCCCGGCGATCACGAGGATCCCGACCACCCCGCCGACCAACAATGCGCGCGACCGGTCCGAGTCGATCCCCCAGCGTGTCCGCCACGCCGGCCGGCTCCCCGGGCGCCGTACCGGGGGCGCGTCACCGCGACCCCCAGCGAGGTGCTGGCGTGGTGCGCGACGCGCGCGGGGGCCGGGCGCTGCGGGCGCGGCCCGCTCGGGGCGTGGGCCTCGCGAGGTCGATCTCGCGACGAGCCGGCGGGCACCGGTCTCCTCGTCGCCGGCGTCGCCGACGGGTGGCCGGCCGGAGCCCTGTGCTCGGCGTGACGCGCTCGCCATCGCGTCGAGCGCTCTACGGTTCGGTTCTCCTGCCAGCCCGCCGCGAGCCGCGGGTGGTGTCCCAGGGGCGCGATCCATAGAAATACCTTTCCCGTGCCGGCGGCGGACCGCACACCGCCCGATCGGTGCAGCGGGAACGGGGATTGCCGCTCACGGCGCGAGCCGGGCGGCCGTCCTCCAGGCACGTAGGCGGACGTCAAGGGCACGGAAGCAACGACGGGCGCCGGTTCCGGCTCAGCCCGCTCGTGCTGCCGCCACGCCTCCCGAACCGGCGCGCACGCCGGCGGCCCGGAGCACGAAGGGCCAGATCCGGTGCCCGAGGAAGGCGCCGGCTGTCAGGCTGAAGTGCACGCCGTCGGCGGCGCGCACGGTGACGCCGTCGAGCCTGCGGTGGAATTTGCCCCCGGGGCAAACGAGGGCGCCGAGCGGGAACACGGACGTGCGCCGGCCGCTGCGGACGGCGACTGCGCGCACGATGCGGTCGTACGCGGCGACGCGGGCCGCGGCGTCTGTCGGCCACGGCTGGCCGTCGGGTTGCTCGCCCGCGTCGTAGCAGGGGGCGGTCATGAGCAC
>Ga0307374_10008936_pt1 | contig 14864 bp, 15 predicted proteins | sample OX3MG_FD_202532 | JGI IMG/M metagenome (GOLD analysis project Ga0307374, IMG submission 202532) | Soil microbial communities from Risofladan, Vaasa, Finland - OX-3 | ecosystem: Environmental > Terrestrial > Soil > Coastal area > Acid sulfate soil | place: Finland: Risofladan, Vaasa | collected... | reverse complement strand
CCCGCGACCACGCTGGGCAGCGCGCCCTCCATACCCGCCACCACCACTAGCACCCTGGCGGCGCGCAGCGCGGGTAGACTATCCAGCAGGCGATGCAGTCCCGCCACCCCCACGTCGACGATGCGCTGTACGGCGTGGCCCATCATCTCGGCGGTGAGCGCCGCCTCCTCGGCTACCGGGATATCCGAGGTGCCGGCGGTGACGATGAGAATGCCTGGACGACCGGGCGGCTCCTGGATCAGGCCGATCGTGATCGCGCGAGCAATCGGGTGATAGTGGGCATTGGGCAATTGGTCCAGCACCGCCCCGGCCTGCTCCTCGTTCGCGCGAGTGGCCAACACATGGCTGTGCCGCTCGGCCAGGCGCGCCATGATGCCCGTCACCTGGGCCGGAGTCTTGCCCGGGCAATAGACGGACTCGGGCATCCCCGTACGCAGGGCGCGATGAGCGTCGAGCCGAGCGTACTCCAGGTCCACATAGGGCAGGATCGCAAGCTGCTCCAGGGCAGCATTTTCACTCAAGGTACCATCCCGCACCTGAGCAAGCAGGTTTCGAATCCGCGCCTCATCCATGTGGGTACTATGACCTTCCGCCGAGCGCTTACGCCCTCCAGGGTAACACAACCACCTTGCCGGGGTATATAGCGTCTGAGGCGTATGGAGCATGTTGAACGTGAGTGGTCACGGCAGACCGAAGTGCGGGCGGGAGTGTGCGAGGGTGAAGGCGGTCAGCCGGCCAGGCGGGTGCGTGGGCTCCACCAGGAGCGGGCGCCATGGTCCTCCAGGCGGTGCTCGCTCTTGAGCAGACCGATGAGTGTCCCCACCCGATTGCGGACAGCGCGGGAAGGCGCGCTCGGCCGGGTCTGGGGCGGCGGCGTACCGACGCGGGGACGGGGCGATGACCCGTGCGCCGGCGCGGTCCAGCGCGTCGCGCCAGGTGGGCGAGGGTGCTGGTGTGTTGCGAGGAGTTTAAGCATTTCGCGCATACTCCGTCCATATGCGGCTTCACGAATAACGCCTTCGAGACTTCTCCGTGCTCTGCGCGCGGCGCCCAAAGTCTGGGTCAGCCGGTCGAAAGCACGTTCTTTGCGTAAGCGTCGTGCATGAATACCTGCTCTCTACACAAGGTACTCTCTCTATAGAGTGTCCCTACCGGGCCACCCTTCCGTCCGGCCTGCACACCAGGGCGTAAGGCTCGTGAAGATGGGCGGCATCTCACGTTCAAGCGCCAGTGCGCAGACAGTACCTGAGCCTGCCCGCCCTCATCCCATCCTTGAGCCAGTACCGCGCGAAGCCAAGTGTAAATGTTTTGCAAGCGAGCCCCCGAGCCTCGTGGGGCGGGAAATTGTCCCGATCATGCTACACTCTCCCCTGAACCGAGGTAGCTCCAGAAAGGATGGTGACCATGAGACCCGCGCTTCGTCCTTGCTCTCTCGACTGGCTTCCGGCCATGATTTTCCGGGTGGCGGCCGTTATCCTCGCCGTGGCCATGACGGCGCCGGCCTCGGCGGCATCGTACCCAAACAAAGTGCTCGCCCATCAGGCGTTCACGACCACGGATGGCGGCATGGCCGTGCTCGGTAGCCACTATGCCGCGGTCGGCACCAGCTTCGACGCCAACAATACTCTCTACATTTATGATCTGCGCCGCCGCCACCTGGCCACGCAGTGGAAGCTGCCGGTCTTGCGCGGCGCCAACGCCATCAATCGCGCCTACACGATGGACTCGCTGAGGGTCTCACCCAATAACCACTGGCTCTATGTCGTGAACCATATGCGGGCGGATATCGTGGCGATCGACCTTACCGGCCACGCGGCTCCACGGTCGATTGGCTTCGACAACTTCACACCCAATGGGCTGGTTATCAGCCGCGACAGTCGCTATCTCTACGTCTCAGGCACATCACTTCTCACTGGCAACGGAGGGACAGCGGTCTATGATACGGTCACCAGTACGGTGATCGGCCACTTGCCGGCAAGCACCAGCCTCGCCATTGGCGCGCACGGCTCGGTGTACCTCTTGTTGGTCAGCCGGGGGCAGGCCAGGGTATGGAAGTACGGAGTCGGTCAACGGTCCGGCAGGCTGCTGGCGGCCATTCGGGGACCGGCGTTGGCGGCAACCACCGGGAGTCTGGCGCTCAGCCCCGATGGGCGGCGTCTCTATGTGCTCTGGAACGGCCTGCGGGCCCTGGATCCGCGGAGCGGGCACCTGATCGCCGCGCTGGCGCTGCCGCTCTTCCCTCAGTACACACGGATCGCGGTGAGTCCGAATGGTCGCCAGGCCATGCTCTGGACCCCGGATGTCGTCCAGTGGTTCGACACCCCAACCGATAACCCTCGGTACATCGAGGTCCATTACGGTTTCGTGGCCGGCGCCCTGCTGCCGGTTGACTTACCGGCGATGAAGCCGCTGCTGGCCCACTTGCCAGGCATTTCCACCCCCCATGCCGTACGCTATACAGCGGACAGCCGGCTGGTGGTGGTGGCCCAGGCGAGTTCTCTGGAGGTATTGTCCACGGGCACGAGTGGCCGTCCCACAAGCAAGCTCCCGCCAATTAGCCTGGCCCAGCCTGGCGGCAGCGGCGGCGCGACGATCGCCGGCCCCACTCCTACTCCCGGCGCCCTGGCCGCCAGCCCAACCGCGGGGAAAGGCAGCGCCGGCTGCTCGGGCCGAAACCTCACCGGATCGTGGCAATACGCGGATCCGAGAATGAACAGCAGCCTGGCAGTCACCTTGCGCCAGACCGGGACGGCGATCAGCGGTACGCTGGTGGACGCCGGCGGACGTCCGTGGTCCATGGAGGGAACGATCCAAGGAGACCAGGTCGTGCTGCGCATCATGCCCCAGGGGGAGGATAATCCCTTCTACCAGGGGACGTTCACCGGCTCGCTCTCGGCGGACGGCACGACAATCGCGGGCAGCGCGGTCTACGCCGGCGTGCCGGTGACCAATGTCACGCTGACTGGGCAGGCTACCGGCGCGACGTAGCTCATATTCAAGCGGTTTACTGGCAAACAGCAAGGCGCGTGACTGGCCACCTCAGCTCAACGCGCTGTCGCCTACGTGTCGTTAAGGGATGTGCCCGCCTTGATGCGCGCGTAGAGACGGTCGGTTCTGGGCGTGGGAGCGATGTCCAACAGCCGCCGCAATGCGTCGACACACCGGCCATACTGTTCCACGGCTCGGTCTCGCTGCCCGGCGTCCGCGTACAGGCGCATCAAGGCATGATGCGCCCGCTCGTGCGCCGGGTGCAGATCGAGCACCCGCTCCCAGGCGCGCATCGCGCCCGCGCCATCGCCTGCCTGCGTGTGCCATGCCGCCAACTCAGCCCCGGCGCGCTCCGCTCGCTCGCGGTAGCGTTCGCGCGCCAGGAACAGCCACTCGCAGTTGGCGAAGCGCGGATCGGGCAGCAGGTCGCCGTGGTAAAGCGCGAACGCCTGGGCTAAGTGCGTCCCCCGCGAGCCTGGGTCGGTACGAGCGCAAGCCAGGGTCGTGTCAAAGTCCCGCGCGTCGCACGCGGCCAGCACGTGCGGAGCCAGGGTATAGACTCCGCCGTGGTTGATCACGTAGGTGGACGCCGCGCCGCGGGGAAGGTTGGGCTCCAGGGCCTCGCGCAGCGCCCGCACGTTCACGTAGAAGACGCCGGCGGCCACGGCGGGATCGGCGTCGGGAAAGAGATCGGTCAGGATACGGTCGCGGGACGCGCCGCCCGGCCCGGCCAGCGCGAGGTAGGCCAGCACCAGGCGTGCCGCGTGGCGGCGCCATGCCGTGACGGGGATGCACAGGCCACCAAGGCGGACCGTGAAGTCCCCGAAGAGCGTGATCTGTAGGGGGAGCGGTACCGCCGTGTCCGCCTGGTGACTTGGTGCCGAGGCCGGCTGGTTGGACGGAGCGACCCCGGCCAGTTTGGCCAGAGCGGGTGAGGACTCCGCCAGAGTGATACGAAGCGCCTGATAGTCTCCGAGCGCGGAGAGATGCAGGCTCCGACGCAGCGCCTCGCTCGGATCAACTCCGCGGGCACGTTGTGTCTCCGCGAGATGCCACCACACGCGCGCGGCGTGAAAGAGGCTGCCGCTCTCATCGAGAACTTCGGCGGCCTGGCGCAGCATCGCGCCCGCGCCGGCCGGATCTCCCTCTCCAGCCAGGCAAAGGGCATCTTCCTCGCGTAGGAGCGCCCATTCCTGCCGCTCAGCCACCGCTTCGCGCAGGCGCAGCGCCTGGCCGACAATCTCACGAGCGGCGGCGTGGTCCCCCCGCGCGCGATGCAACGCGGCCACGCGCAGGAGGGTATGGGCCGTCCCGAACGCATCGCCGGCCCCGCGCTTGAGTTCCAGCGAGCGCCCATACAGCGCCTCCGCCTCGTCCGCCCCGCCGTCGCGCGGCAAGGTCACCCAGATTGCTTAGAGCATAGCCGAGCAGTTGGGACTGGCCTGTGCGCGTGGTGCCGGTGATGACCGACGTGAGCAGGTCGCGCGCCGCGGTATCCGCGCCTATCTGGGTCAGAACGATGGCCAGATTGTTTTATGAAATGAGCAGGCTGGCCTGCTGGCAGAGCGCGCGCTTGAGCGCGCATGCCTCCTCGTAGCCTCGTCGCGCGGCGTGCAGCTCTCCCTGTTCTTGGGCACAGAAGGCCAGATTGTGCAGCAGCGCGGCGCGGCGCGGGAGGTTCCCCTGCTCGGTGTAGTAGGTCAAGCCTTCCTCAACGTGCCGGCGTGCCTCGGCGAAGCGACCAGCGCGCATCGCGATATTTCCCAGGCCAACCAAGGCGATATAGGCAGGGCCGTCGCGCGTCCCTCCGGCGGGAAGGACCGCCGTGTAAGTGCTGGCCGCAGTCACATAGTCGCCGCGTAACTCGTACACGCGGGCAAGATCCGTAAGAATCGGCCGGCGGAGCGCGTCGCTGGCCCCCGCGTGATGCCGAGTGAGCGCGGAAGTGGGTACTGTCACATTAACGTATGAAGCGGAAGAAGCAAAAGGACGAAGACGTCTTCTCTTGCAGTCGTGGGCCCTGCGATCAGGCGGCAACGCCGGTCAGTTCGTCCCAGCGGGCGTAGCATTCGGCCAGGAACGTGCGATACTCTGCGGCGGGGAGCCGGTGCCGACCGGGACAGAAGTGCTGTCGGATCGGCCCGAATGGCTCCAGGAAACGCTGCGTGTGCGCGGCTGATTTGAACCGGCGTCGTGCTCGTTCACGCTGGCGGGTTGGTTGGTGACTGTTTTCCGCTCTGTTGTTCAGGCCCTTGTGGGCTCGGTACTCTGCCCGAGGGAATAGCTTCTTGAGGGCCGGGACATAGCTGGCCAGCTTATCCGTGATGATGACCCGTGGCTCGGTCGGCTGACCCTCTACCAGACGGCGCAGGAGCACTTCGGCCGCCTCCTGATTGCGTCGCTCCTGCAGGACGATGTCCAGCACCATCCCCTCGGCATCCACTGCGCGCCAGAGGTACCAGGTCCGTCCGCCGATGCGCAGATACATTTCGTCCAAGTGCCCGTGGGCACGGGGAGAGGGTCGTCGCCGTCGAATCTCCGCCGCAAAGCGTGGCCCGAACTTGAGGCACCACCGCCGGATCGTCTCGTACGAGACCACGATCCCACGCCGGGCGAGCAACTCCTCCACGTCCCGGTAGCTGACCGCAAACCGGTAGTACAAGTAGACGGAGTGGCTAATAATCTCCGGCGGAAAGCGATGGCGGTGGTACCAAGATGCGGGCTCGCTCACGGGCGTTTCCTTTCACAACACCCTCATCATAGGGGGCTCAGTGCTTCCCTCGAAAAATAGCCCTATTGCCGGATCACGCCGCCGGTGCGGGAGCCAGGGTCACGCTGTAGCCAAGGCGTTCGAGGGGTTTTGTTGGGTTCAGAGGAGGTCCGGTAGGATAGAGGCTGAACACAACGAGCGGGGAGGGAGACCCATGCAGTGCGTCCAGTGCGGTAGTTACCACCTCGGCAAGGCTGGTCGTGACCGAGAAGGACACCAGCGTCACCGGTGCAGCACCTGCGGCCGACGGCAGACCAAGCGATCCACCTCCGCCTTTGCGGGCTATCGCTTCCCGGACGCTATCATCGCCCTCGCGGTCAGGTGGTATCTGTACTTTCGGCTGCCCTATGCCGATGTCGCCGAACTCCTGGCTGAGCGCGGTATCTATGTGGATGCCTCAACCATCTTCGATTGGGTGCAGCGCTTCACGCCGCTGTACCAGGGGGTGGCGCGGCCACACCGCCACCGCCCCCGAGGCAAGTGGAGTATCGACGAGACGTATGTCAAAGTTGCTGGGGTGCCCTGCTACGTCTTTCGCGCCATCGACGAGCTTGGCCAGGTGATCGATGTCTACGTCAGCGCCCGCCGCGATACCGAGGCAGCGACATGGTTCCTCACCCAGGCCATGGAGCGCACGGACTGCCGGCCGCATACGGTCACGACCGACAAGGCAGCCATCTACCCACCCGCCTTGGCCATCGTGCTGCCAGAGGCGTCACACATCACGGGCAAAGCGGCTCAGCAAGCGATCGAGCGTGATCATCAGCATCTCAAGGGACGCTATCGACCCATGCGAGGCTTCAAGATGCGCCACTGTGCGCAGACCGTCTGTGCCGGTCACGGGTTCGTGCGCAACCTGCGGGAAGGGTTCTACCGACTGGGCATCGTGCCAGGGGATCCACGGGTGCGGCGGGCGCCACGGCTGATGCTGGCGTGGGATGAACTGACCCAACAACTCCAGGCTGCCTAACGACGGGAACCCACCGCCTACTGCCACGCCCTCAGCCTGCTACTGCCCTTGTTAACTCCTCCCAACCCAACGACACCCTGCGTAGCGTACTCCCGGCTCGGCTCTTCCTGACGGACGTCAGGGGTAGCCAGTACAACTGCCTTTGCTGCTCCCGGCCAGTGTGGGACAATACGGAAAGGAGGTGAAGCATGGCCATGTTTGTTGTTCATGAGGGAGTGCTCTCCCTCGATAAAGAACAGCTCGCGCAGTTGCAGGCGGCAGGCCAGGAGCAAGCACTCTCGGGGCCGATCATCGACACCTTGCACGAACTGGCGCGGCGTCTCTCGCAAGGCGAGCCGGTGTATGTCTACCCGGATGATGCAGTGTTGACCACTGCGCAAGCCGCAACCATGTTTCATATCCTACGTCCGAACTTGGAGAAGCGACTCGATGCAGGAGAGATTCCCTTCTTTCAGCGAGGGACGGATCGCTACGTCTCTATCCGCGATATGATGGCCTACGACCGGGCCCAGCGTGCCGAGCGGCACCGGTTGATCGACGTGATCCAGCAGACATCGGAAGAGATGGACGCCTACAAATAGCCGCATCGCAGGATGAAGAAAGCGTGGCCTTCGAGTCGGAACCACTGCATCGATCGGTGGTGATCGATACCAACGCCCTCTACTCCATGCCGCTCGCGGATACGCTTTTGCGTGCAGCTGATCACGAGCTATTCGAGTTCGCCTGGACCACGGAGATCATGCGCGAACTGCGGGAAACCATGCTGCGACAGGGCTTCCCGGCCAATGCCATCGACCGCCGGATCAGGGCGATGCAGCAGGCATTTCGCGACTCGGAGGTAACTGGTTATGAGGAGCGGATCCCGCAGCTTCTGTTGCCTGACCCAGACGACCGACATGTACTTGCTGCTGCAATCCACGCCGAAGCACGGGTGATTGTGACCGCCAACGTGCGCGACTTCCCCAGTGACATCCTTGCTGAGCATGCTATCCGTGCATTGACCCCAGCCGACTTTCTTACCGGTCTTATACGGGAATTCCCACGGCTGCTGCTGGAGATTGTGCATGAGCAGGCCGCTGCCATGCGACAGCCGCCGCTGAGTTTCGATGCCTTGGTCGCCAAGCTCACCGAGTACGCTCCAGCGTTCGGCGCGATCCTGCGGGAACTGGAGACTGGGGAGCGCCAGGCGTCAAACCAAACTGCGGTGCCGGACGTGCCGTCTGGCGATCCACTGGCCGGTGGGTATTGACACCTTAATGGGCCACGACAGTGCGATGGGCGTGGGAACCCGGAGTCTCCGGCGGTGACAATGTACTTCCGCTAGGCCGCGATGCCTGTCACGTCGCGCCAGGTCGCGAAGCGCGTGAGGAGGAGGGTGCGGTGGTCCCTTGCCGAGAGGCGATGTCGTCCAGGACAGAAGTGTTCTCGGATGGGGCCGAATCGTTCCAAAAACCGCTGGGCCTGAACTGGGGATTTGAACCGCCGCATTGCCCTTTCCCGTTGTCGCGTCGGCTGGTGGGAGTTCTCCGCCCTGTTGTTGAGTCCTTTATGTTTGCGGTGTTCGGTCTCGGGGAACACTTGCCTGATAGCCGTGTTCTGTGCGAAAACGGGATCGCACGTCTTATCTTTATAGATCCTGACAACTCTACTTCCCTACATCTCGATCGTAGGCGCCATAGGTACGTTTGTTATTGATGATCACTGTCCTGAAACTCGCCGATCTGGATTTCCGCACATTACAGGTGAAAGGCTAACTCCGCGCGATCACACTAGATGTGCTGGCTTGACCTCACCCCGACGCCGTGGGAGGCATTCAGCCTAAACGATGCCCACCGCAGCGCCCTGACGGTCGGTGGCGTGATCGTCCCCCTTCCGGTCTCGCTGCCGTTCATCCTGGTCCAGCGGAACCTGATTGCCGGCCTGACTGGAGGGAGTATGAAGAGCTGGGAGAGCCCGTTTCTCTGGCGAAGATCCGAGGTTGCGCATCCGTTACTCCTGGTCCCGGTAGTGCTTCGAGCATGTACAGAATGGGCGATGTCGAATGAGCGCAATCAAGCAGTCGATTTCCTGGTGGTGCTACGACCGGAGCGGTTTGGCGGCTGAGCAGTTGGTCGAGCTGGCGGCCGAGATCGGCTACCGTGGCTTCGACCTCGTGGACCAACACTATTGGCCGCTGATTCACAGCCAGGGACTGGAGATCGTGGCGATCAACGGCCACGCCTCGATCACCAACGGACTCAACCGTCGCGCCAATCATGACCGGATCGAGCGCGAGATCATGGCGAATCTGGAGCTTGCCCAGCGCTGGGCCATTGCCAACCTGATCGTGTTCAGCGGCAGCCGTGGCGGTCTTGGCGACGAGGCCGGTGCCGAGGCCACGGCCGAGGGCTTGCGACGGGTGGTCCGTGCGGCCGAGGATGCCGGGGTGACATTGGTGCTGGAGCTGCTCAACAGCAAAGTGGATCACTCCGACTACCAGGCGGACCACACTGCCTGGGGCGTGCAGGTCTGCGAGATGGTCAACTCGCCGCGCGTGCGCCTGCTCTACGATATCTACCACATGCAGATCATGGAAGGCGATATCATCCGGACGATTCGCGCACACAGTGCCCTCTTCGGGCATTACCACACCGGCGGCAATCCCGGCCGGGCCGAACTGAGCGATGAGCAGGAACTCTCCTACCCGGCGATTGCTCGTGCCATCGTGGCGTCGGGTTACGATGGGTACCTCGGGCAGGAATTCGTGCCGACAGGTGACCCGGCGGCCGGCCTGCGGGAGGCGTTTGCGTGCTGCAACGTCTAGCCGGGGTGGCGAGAAGCACGCGCGTGCTCAATGGGCGAATTGCGGCGCGGTGAGCGAGCCCCAGCGCCCGCGACGGACACGGATGGTGTATCTTAGGATCAGCAGAGTAGCAAGAGATAACGGCGCCCATCTCACATTGGCCACGGCGCCACAACAGACGTGGATGATGGCTGCGGGCCGCCAGCGTGTTGCATGAATATGCGCCCGTTTCGGCATGCGAATCTCTGGCACCGCAGCCAGCAGCCTCTGCGCGGGTTGTGCGCTGGGCGCGCCTACCTTCGACCAGCCCACCTTCAGTCGCGCCTCTGGAGAGGAGACGGTACCGCGGCCCGTCTCTCACTAGATCCCTCCCGGCACAGGTGGACGGCCCAGCGTGGACAGGGGTCGGCTCTTCGCCCTATACTTGCCCACGAGGCAGGCTCCCCTGCTTGGGAGCTCTGACCCATCGATGGAATCAGGCGTGCGGTATCGCGGGAGGAGTGCGGGAGATCCGCCATGGATAGGCTCGAGGACCCTCTCGCACCTAGCTCCACGGAGCGAGGATCGGCCGAGATTCCGCCCGAGGATGCCCATGCCTTCTACCGCGGGATATTCTGGGCCGCCACGGACGCCATCCTGGTGGCGGATGCCGCCGGACGCTACCTGGACGCCAACCAGGGCGCCGCGACCCTGCTGGGGTACTCCCCCGAGGAGTTGCTGCATATGCACGTCCAGGATGTGGTTGCCTCCGACGCCGACTGGACGTCTTTGGAGTACGAGCGCTTCCTCCACGAGGGGACCTGGTCTGGGGAACTAGAACTGCGGCGGCGGGACGGCACGCTGGTGCCCGTCGAGGCGCATGCCACGGTCGTAGAGCGGCAGGGTGGCGGCCCGGTCTACCTGTCGGTCATCCGCGACGTCTCCGCCCGCTGGGCGGCGGAGCGGGCGCGGCAGGAGTTCCTCGCCATGGTAGCGCATGAATTGAAGACGCCACTCACGGCTATCCTGGGCCATGCCGAGCTCATGCAGCGCCGGGCGTCGTACAGCGCGGAGGGCACGAAGATTATCATCTCCCAAGTCAAGCGCCTGCGGCGCCTGATCGATGATCTGGGCGAGGTCGCGCACTTCGCGGTGGGACAGCCGGCCCTGCGCCGGGCGTCCATGGATCTGACGGCGCTGGCCCGGGAGTCGGCCGCGCAGGCGGTGACGGTCACGCCCACCCATCTGGTACGGATCGAGGCGCCCACGCAGCCGCTCCTCGGCTGGTGGGACGGTGATCGGGTGGCCCAGGTACTGCAAAATCTCCTCGCCAATGCCGGCAAGTACGCGCCCGCGGGAAGCGCGATCCTGATTCGCGTGGAGGCCCGCGCGGATGCGGCGCTGGTGTCGGTTATCGATGAGGGCACGGGAATTGCTCCCGAGGAACTGCCGCGCCTATTCGAGCGCTTCTACCGGACCGAGTCCGCCACGCGGAGCGGCGCCGAGGGCCTGGGCCTTGGGCTGCATATCTGCAAACAACTGGTGGAAGCCCACGGCGGCCAGATCTGGGTGGAGTCGGCGCTCGGTCGAGGGACCAGTGTCTTCTTCACCTTGCCGTACACCCAGCCGCCCGCTGAGTAGTCTCGCCGTGGCCCAGGCGCCGGGTCCGCGGAGCGGGCACAGTGATCCGCGCCGGCCGCGCGATCTCTGGTGTCTTCTTAGCAACGGGCCGGTATGATGAGGAGAAAGACGTACGAGAGCGGAGGAGGCAAACGATGGCGGAAGGCGCGCCGGAGGGGCTGCCGCGGGTCAATGCGACCGGGGTGCCGAACCTGGACGCGGTGCTGGGCGGTGGGCTTCCGCGTGGGGCGCTGGCCATCGTGGTGGGACCGCCCGGCAGCGGCAAGACTACCCTGGCCTGCCAGATCGCCTTCGCCGCCGCGCGGGAGGGTCGCCCCACCCTGATCCTCACCGCTCTCTCGGAGCCGACCAATAAGCTGGTGGCCCATCTGCGCACCTTCCGCTTCTTCGATGAGACGCTGCTCGGCGGCGCGGTGCGGGTGGTGAGCCTGGAGCAGTTCCTGCCGCGGGGACTGGTGACCACTGGCGAGGAAGTGCTGGCATTGGTGCGCAAGGCCCGCGCCGAGGTCGTGGTGATCGACGGCTTCCGGGGCCTGCGCGGCGCCGATGCCGAACCCCAGCGCGCGCGTGAATTCCTCTACGACGTGGGCAGCGGCCTGAGCGTACGCGGCGCCACGGCGATTGTCACGAGCGAGGCCGAGCCGCGGGATCCGGCCTTCTTTCCCGAGTTCACCACGGCCGATGTGATCATCGGCATGCACTACCGTCTAGCTGGGGTCCGCCAGTTGCGCTCAGTCGAGGTCGTGAAGGTGCGGGGCCGGGCGCCGCTGCCCGGCTTGCACGCCTTGTCGCTGAGCGAGGCGGGGGCCACCGTCTACCCACGGCTGGAAGCGCGCGTGGCCGCCTCGGCCCGCCATGGTGACAGTGGGACGGCGGGGCAGGGCCCGGAGGAGGACCCCTCGACCAACGGGGGGGATGAGGGGGCGGCGTCCTTCGGTCTGCCGGGGTTGGACGCGGCGCTGGACGGCGGACTGGCGCGGGCAACCCTCACCCTGCTGGCGGGCAGCCTTGGCACTGGCAAGACCACCCTGGGGTTGAGCTTCGCCCTGGCGGGCGTCGCGCTGGGCGAGCCGGCGCTCTTCCTGGGCTTCCGGGAGACCCCGGCTCACTTGGTGCGCAAGGCCCGCGTCCTCGGCGCCGATTCGGCGCTCTCGCGGGCGCGCGCGCCGGGTGGGGGGCTGGAGGTGCTCTACCTCCCGGCGGTGGAATTGGACCCCGACATCGTGGCTGATCGGTTGCTGGCGGCGCTGGATCGGACCGGGGCGCGCCGATTGGTCGTGGATAGCATCGCTGAGCTGGAGCGGGTGCTCGCCCGCGGGGGCGATCCTGGGCGGGTCGAGGAGTACCTGGCGGCACTGGCGATTGTGCTGCGGCGGCGGGGGGTAACCTCGCTGCTGATCAGAGAGACCCCACGGGTCCTAGACCCGATACTTGACCTCGCCGGGGATCCGGTGGGCATGGTGGCCGACAACGTACTGCTGCTGCGGCGGATCGGCACCGCTGGGCAGGTACGTCGGGGTATTTCCGTGCTCAAGATGCGTTTCGCTCCCCATGACGAGGCTCTCCATGAGCTGGTGCTGGGCTCAGCCGACGGCATCCACCTCGCGTCGGTTACCAGAGCGTCCAGGGACGACGAGACACCCTCACCCGAGGCGGTCCGGTGAGCGCGGAGGACGCAGGCGCCGACCAGCGGGCAAGGAGGGCGAGAGCCGTGGTGCTGGTGGTCGAGGACGAGCGGGCGATCGCCGGCTTCGTGGCCGAAGTGGTGGCTGACGCCGGCTACCTGCCGATGGTCGCGGCGAACGGCAACGAGGCGCTCAAGCAGGCCCGTGAGCAGTGGCCCGACTTGGTTCTCACCGACCTGATGATGCCGCATCTCGATGGGGCAGGCCTGGTGCGGGCGTTGCGATTGGAGGCTACCGCGCGTGGCGTTTCGATGCCGCCGGTCGTCCTCATGACCACCGCGAGTCCGCCCAATGCCCAAGCGGCCGGCGCTGATGCGTTTTTGCGGAAGCCGTTTCATCTGACCGAGCTCGAGGCGCTCCTGCGTTGCTATCTAGGCTGAGCGGTACATGCACCATCTAGTACGTACGTCTATTGGGAAGGGCAACGACGGTGTCGGCCGAGAGGTCCATCGTGCGACCCGTTAGTCCCGAAACCGGGGTAGCTCGGGTGGGGACTGCGCCGTCAGGAGACGGTGACAACTGACTGCTCGTCGGTGGGTGCGACACCCACCCCTCGTAGCTATCTTGCTCTTTGGCGGTGACTCCAGAGACAGCTACGTTATGGACACGTCCTCTCCGGTCAACGACGCTCCGGCTTGGGCTTGACTGCCTACGGCACCCCTGCTGACGCCTGCTTGCCGATGGAGCGTACGGTGGCACCAGCGCCCTGCCCGCTCCATCGGCAAGCAGTCTAGCAGGGGACCCCGCCTTGGCGTCAAGCCGCTGCGCCTCCGCTCGCACCTGGCACGCCCCGGGGGCTGCGCGCCCCCAGACCCCGTGGCCTCCGGAAGCCCCGCTGGCACCCGGCTTCAGAGCCGATCGTAGAGCTTGCCCAGTGCGCCCTGCAGCTCTTTCGTGAGCCGGCGGACCTCCTCCTCCAGGTCCTTGATGCGTCGTTCCTTGGCCAGGAGCACCAGATCCTTGCTGGCATCCGTCTTCGGCGGACGGAGCCCTGCCCGGCGGTGGCCGACCGTCGCCGCCTGGTGGTCGCGTAGCGCCTCAATGCGGCCGCGCACTTGGTCGTTGGCGTAGAGATACTGCTTGGTCACCCTGGCTGCCTTGGCCACGGTCGCGAAGTTGACCGGCTCGTGTTCGCGCAGGAGTTGCGTGATCGCGACGTCGACGCGCTGTCGGGTTTGTTCCTTGCGGTGCTGCGTCGCCGCGGCGAGGCCGCTCGTGTTGCGAACCCACGTCTTCCTGCTCATGCCGTCTCCTCCTGCTGCCGGGCTTGACGCTGCTCCCATTCCTCGGGGGTGTACTCGCGATCATATTTGTTGCCCTTGGCATACGTCCGTCCCGCCTGGAGCATGGTCAGGGCGGGGCGGAGGCGCGTGTCAAGGTTCTGGCGGTTGAACTCGGCCCACATGCGGTTCCCCTGTGCTTCAGCCAACTCGATCCGGGCGACAACCTCTCGCTCGTACGTCTCCAGGGCTGGTAGATCGTCGGGGGTGAGGACATACGCTGGGCAATGGAAACACGGTAACTCGAAGAAGCGGCACACCAGTTTCTCGGTCTTCGTGCAGGTACCGAGCGGCAGCTTGACGTTGCACCGATGCGCACGCACCCGCAAGGGGTTGAAGGTGTCGTCACCATCGAGGGCAGCACGTGCATGCGTGCCGCCGAGATACTCGGGCGCGCCGTCACGGAAGCGCACCAGCCCGCTGGCGGTGGTCTGCTCCCACTGCCGGCGCATCGTGTCGGCCTGGATGCGCGCGTAGATGGCGGTCATCTCGGGCGAGAGGTGCGCCAGCCACTGCTGGACATAGACCAGGGGCATCCCCGTGTTGATCAACTCCACTGCCTTGGTGTGGCGGAAGGCATGGGCCTTGAAATGGAAGATCTGCCCATCCTCGCCGCGGATGTCGCACTGGATGGCCAGCTTATTGAGGGCATAACGGACCTGGCAGGCCAGGGTCATTTAGTTGTCGAGCAAGGGATGCCGAGAAGCGCGAGTGCCTGCCAAGGGTGGGCGGCCAGGCGACGACACGCGGCGGCGATGTTGCGTTCGCC
>Ga0307374_10008934_pt1 | contig 14864 bp, 16 predicted proteins | sample OX3MG_FD_202532 | JGI IMG/M metagenome (GOLD analysis project Ga0307374, IMG submission 202532) | Soil microbial communities from Risofladan, Vaasa, Finland - OX-3 | ecosystem: Environmental > Terrestrial > Soil > Coastal area > Acid sulfate soil | place: Finland: Risofladan, Vaasa | collected... | reverse complement strand
TCGCGCAGCCGCGCCATGATCGCGAGAAGGCGGGAGATTTGCAGGTTTTCCGTCATGGGCGCGGCATCCATTTATCGCATAATGTATATTATGGGAAATCAACTCGGAGCCCATCATAGCCGGGCTCGACGCCCGCCGGCAATTCGCGGCGCAGCGTGTCGTAATCGAGGCTCTCGTCCATATGCGTGAGGATGGCGCGGCGCGGCCGGACGCGCGCGATCCACTCCAGTGTCTGCCCCAGATGGCTGTGCGTTCGGTGCAGGGTGCGGCGCATGCAGTCGACGATCCAGACCTCGATGCCGTCGAGCGTGGCGAAGGCGCTCTCGTCGAGCCGGATCACATCGGTCGAATAGGCGAAACCGCCAAAGCGAAAGCCCAGGGTCGGCACGAAGCCGTGATCCTGCTCGAACGGTATCACCGCGATCCCGGCCACCTCGAATGGCCCGGTCACGGCGATGGGCTCGAGCACGGGCTTGTAGAACCCGGTCACCCCCGGCCGCTGCGGCGTGAAGACATAGCCGAACCGGGCCCGGATATCGGCCAGCGTACGGGCATCGGCATAGACCGGGAGCGGCTTTCGAATCAGATGGTTGACCGATCGAAGATCATCGATCCCGTGAAGATGGTCGGCATGGGCGTGGGTGAACAGCACGGCATCGAGCCCTTGCACATCGGCGTCAAGAAGCTGCTCGCGCATGTCGGGCGAAGTATCGATCAGCAGCCGCACGCCCTTGTCTTCGACCAGGGCCGACACGCGCCGGCGGCGATTCCGGGGGTTGGAGGGATCGCAGGCGCCCCAGTCGCCGCCGATCCGCGGCACGCCCCAGGACGGGCCGCAGCCGAGCATGGTGACGCGCATTACCGCCCTGCCCGCCGCGCCGCCTTCGCGAACAGGCGGAAGAAATTGTCGGCGGTGTGCTGCGCCAGGGTCTCGACCGGAACCTCCTTGAGCGCCGCGACCGTGGCGGCGGTGTGGACGATAAAGGCCGGTTCGTTGGGGCGACCGCGCAAGGGAACGGGCGCGAGGTAGGGCGCGTCGGTCTCGATCAGCAGCCGCTCGAGCGGCAGGTCGCGGACGATTGCCCGGAGCGCCGTCGCATTCTTGAACGTGACGATCCCGGACAGCGAGATGTAAAAGCCGATTTCCAGTGCTGCTTCCGCCAGTTCACGTCCGGTACTGAAGCAGTGGATGACGCCTCTTGGCGGGCGTTCCTCACGTAAAATCTGCATGGTTTCGGCATCCGCGTCGCGAGTATGGACGATCAGCGGCAGGCCGGTCGCGCGCGCCGCCGCGGCATGGGCGCGGAACAATTCGGCCTGACGCGCACGCGGGCTGTGGTCGTAATAGAAATCGAGTCCGGTCTCGCCGATCCCGACGACCTTGGGATGTTCGGCGCGGGCGATCAGCGCGGCGGCATCGGCCTCGGGTTCGGCCGCCGCCTCGTGCGGATGAACGCCGACCGAGCACCAGATATCGGGGTCGCCGGCGGCGATCGCAGCGACGTCGGCAAAGCCGTCGAGCCGCGTGCTGATGGTGAGCATGGTCTCGACCCCGGCCCGCCGCGCCCGCGCGATGATCTCGGGCCGCTCCTCCGCGGTGGCGTAGTCGAGATGGCAATGGCTGTCGACGAGGTGCACAGGCGGTCGCGCCGCCGCCGCTATTTCCGCAGGTAGTCGTGCACGACCTGGCCGAAGCCGAGAGTGAGGTCGGCGACGAAATGCACAGCCGAGACGATGTCCTGCACCGGCAGTTCGGAGAGCGGTGCCAGCGCGTGCCGGGCAAGCTGCAATCCCGCGGGGCCGGTCCACGCGCCCTTCAGCGTCACGTCCTCGAAATGGTATCGCACCAACTCGACGATGCGCGGCGTGCAGTCGACATGCGGCACGATCTTGAGGAGATAATTGGGCTCGGTGAGATCGCGCTTCATCTCGTTCTCGTCACGGGTCTGGTACTTGTACCCCATCGTACCGGTGGCGAGGCGGATGCGGCCGTAATCGAGCGTACCGAGCAGCGTGTCGGTCTCGACCTTGAACGAGATGTTGGCGAGCTTCTCGGGGAATCCCCAGATCTCGCGGCCGCCGGCGAGCGGCGTCTCGGCATCGAGAAAGAGCGAATGCACGTAGCTGCCGGGCTTGCCGTCATAGGTGACGGGGATCACCTGGCCCGAGCCGCGATATTCACCGAATCCCGAGGAGTCCGGCATGCGGATGAACTGATAGCGCACCAGCGGCGCCGCCACCTTCAGCGGTTCGGGCACCACGCGGGCGAGCACCTCGGGATCGGTGCGATAGGTGATGACGAGATATTCGCGGTCGATGAAGCGATAGGGCCCCCGCGGAAAGGACGGGCTCGTCAGCGGCATCGCAAATGCCGTGCGCTTCACATCCTCGATCTTCACGCCTGCCTCCTCTGCCTCGGCCGTTCCGCTCGAGGCGAAACTCTAGGCGCAGGCGGCAGGAAAAGGAAGCGCGGGTTGAAGCCGCATGCCGGATCTCCGGCGCGAAAGAGCCTGAGCCGCACGTGACTGGAGGCAGGCCGGAGTCAGGATTGCGGCGCTTTGGCGATGAGACGTTCGAGAATCGCGGTAAGGTCACCGGCGCGGAAGGGCTTCGCGATGATCTCATCGGCGCCGAGACGTTGGGCGAATTCCAGATAGGCGTTGTTGTCCCGTCCACCCCCGCCCGACATGGCGACAATGCGGATATCGGGGTATTCGCGCCGGAGTTCGCGGATGGTCTCGATCCCCTCCTTCCCGGGCATCACAATGTCGGTGATGACGACATCGACGACGGTGGTCCGGCAGAATTGCAATCCCTCGGCTCCATCGCGCGCCTCGAGAACGTCATATCCCGCATTCACCAGAATGCCGCTGACCATCTGGCGGATTTTCCGTTCGTCATCGATGACTAAAATGACTGACATGCGCGCCTCCGGCTCCGCTCGCGACGGCTGATTCGCGTTGCGCCGGATGGACGATTCCGGGCGGAAAATGCTGCATTTGCCGTCGTCTCATCAGGATTTGCCCGTATTCTTCGGCGGCCCGACCTGACACTCCTGCGCGCACCGGCACGCAGGAGGACCGCCACCATCATCTCCGCGGCTCGTATAGTCCGTTCGGCCGGCAAGTTGTGATGGACTTTTTGTGGCTTTCGTTGGTTAATGCTCTCGTCCGTCAACGAGACGACGATGCCGATCATCGGCGCCAATACTTCGATCGATCCAGCCGCGGCGCCATAATACTACGGTTACTGCACGGATCGGCGGTGGGAGCGGCTGCAGCTATGCGGGGGTCGATCCCGCGCCCTCGACAAAGCGCGGAAAGATACCCTCGGGCGCAGGCAGCGCCGTGCCGGGCGCGAGTGGATGGGCGGCGAGCGCGGCGAAGCTGCGCCGCTCCGGCGGCTGGGCGAGCTGGTCGAGCAAGCGCGCGGCCGCTTGCGGCACCACCGGTTGCACCAGGATGGCGAGGTGGCGGATGGTCTCGGCGAGGACGTAGAGCACTGTCGCCATCCGCGCCGGGTCGCTGCGCCGCAGCGCCCAGGGCGCCTGCTCGTCGACATAGCGGTTGGCATCGGCCACGACCTGCCAGAGAAGCTCGAGCGCGCGGTGGAAGGACTGCTCGGCATATTCGGCCCGCGCCTTGTCGAGAAGCCCGCGCGCCGCCGCCAGGAGCGCCTCGTCGGCCGGAGCGAGCGCGCCCGGCGTCGGCACCTTCCCCGCGCAATTGCGGTTGATCATCGCCAGCACGCGCTGGGCGAGATTGCCGAAATCGTTGGCGAGATCGCCGTTGATGCGGTTCACCACGGCGCGGTGGGAGAAATCGCCGTCGCCGCCGAAGGGCAGCTCGCGCAACATGAAATAGCGCACCGAATCGACGCCGTATTGCTCGACCAGTTGCTGCGGCGGGATGAAATTGCCGAGCGATTTCGACATTTTCTGGCCTTCGACGGTCCACCAGCCATGGGCGAAAACGCGCCGCGGCGGGGCGAGGTCGGCCGCCATCAGAAAGGCCGGCCAATAGACGCAATGGAAGCGCACGATGTCCTTGCCGACCATGTGCAGATCGGCGGGCCAGAAGCGGCGGAAGCTCGCGCTCTCGATGTCGGGATAGCCGACGGCGGTGAGGTAGTTGGTGAGCGCGTCGAGCCAGACATACATGACATGCTTCGGATCGCCCGGCACGTCGATGCCCCAAGAGAAGCTGGTACGCGAGATCGACAGATCCTTGAGGCCGCCGCGGACGAAGCTCATCACCTCGTTGCGGCGCGCGCGCGGCGCGATGAATTCGGGATGGCGCTCGTAATGCGCCATCAGCCGGTCCTGCCACGCCGATAGGCGGAAGAAATAATTCTCCTCCTCCACCCATTCGACCTCGGCGCCGGTGGGCGCCTTGCCGTTAACGAGTTCGCTCTCGTCGAAGAACGCCTCGTCACGCACCGAATACCAGCCGGCGAACTTGCCGAGATAGATCTCGCCGCGGCGTTGCAGTTCGTCCCACAGGGCCTGGCTGGCGCGGATGTGGCGCGGCTCGGTGGTGCGGATGAAATCGTCGTTGGAGATGTTCATGAGCTGCGCCATGGCGCGGAAGTTCTGCGACACGCGGTCGCAGAATTCCTGCGGCGCGATCCCTGCGGCGCGCGCCGCCTTGTCGACCTTCTGGCCGTGCTCGTCGGTGCCGGTGAGGAACATGACATCGCGCCCGTCGAGCCGAAGGAACCGGGCGAGCGCATCGGTCGCGACCGTCGTATAGGCATGACCGATATGCGGCGAATCGTTCACGTAGTAGATCGGCGTGGTGAGGTAATACGGGTCGCCGCCGCTCATTCGTGCCTTCCTTGCGCCAGCCTAGCGCGCAGCCGCCTCGAGCGCGAAAAAGGCGTTCAGCACGACCTGCTTGCGGTCGAGGTTGATGCTGTCCGCCTCATCGAAGAGATGGCCAAGGTTTTCCCATACCTCGACCCATTGATCAAGGCTGCGGCGCGCGGCGAGTCGCTGCATCGCCTCGACCTCGCCTGGCAGGACCGCCGTCTCCCCGCCCTCGCCCGCCGCCAGCGCGACCATGCGGGCGATCCAGCCCGGTAGCAGCTCGCTCACGAGGGCGAAACCGTCCTCGGCATCGTTCCGCGCGATGCGGTCGGCGAAACCGTGCAGCGCCTCGCCGTCGAGTAGCGGCAGCGGCGCGATCAACCCGAACAGTTGGCGATACAGCTCGAGCCCTTCGGCCGAGGCCAACGCCAGCGCGCGGCCGATGCTGCCGTGGGCGAGCTGGGCGATGCGGCGCGTGTCGTCGGCGCCGAGCGCAGGAAGCCGGCGCCGCAGCGCCGCCTCGACCGCCTCGCACGGCAAGGGCTTCAACGCCAGCCGCCTACAGCGCGAGCGGATCGTCGGCGTCAGCCGGCCCGGATTCTCGCTCACCAGCATCAGCACCGCGCGCGCCGGTGGCTCTTCCAGGATTTTCAGCACCGCATTGGCCGCATTGCGGTTCATGGCGTCGGCACCGTCGAGAATCACGACGCGCCAGCCGCCCTCGGCGGCGGTGAGGCGCAGGAACCCGACGATGCTGCGCGTGTCGGCGACGACGATCTCGCTGCGGAGCCGGCGGCGGCGCGGATCGTAGCCGCGCTCGACCACCAGGAGATCGGGATGGCCGCCCGAAGCGACACGGCGGAACGCCGGGCTGTCCGGCGCCAGCGCCAGACCGGATGGCGGCGGCGCGGCAAACAACCCCTGCCCCGTACGCTCGCTTTCGGCGAGAAGAAAGCGCGCGAAGCGGAACGCCAGCGTTGCCTTGCCGATGCCGCGCGGGCCGGTGAGGAGCCAGGCATGCGGGAGCCGTCCCGCGCGATAGGCGGCGAAGAGTGCCGCCTCGGCCGTGTCATGGCCGATCAGGTCCGGATTCTCGCGTGGCAGCAGAACCGCGCCCGCACCCGGTCCCGCCGCAGCGATGTCGTCGTCGTCGTCGGGCTCGCCACTCATGGCCGCGCGAGTCTAGGCGATGCACCGGGATCGGGCCAGGGCAACCGGCAGATCACGCCGGCACGGCCGGCGGCCCGCGCCATGGGATCAGATCGGGAGTTGCAGCCGATCGCGGATCGCGGCGGCGACGGCTTCATGCACCGTTGCCGTATCGGGACGGGCGTCGATCACGACGCAGCGTTGCGGTTCGCGGCGGGCGATGTCGAGAAAGCCCTGTCGCAGGCGGTCGTGGAATTCGAGCGGCATCCGCTCGAACCGCGTTGCCGCGACGGCACGGCGGGACGTGCGGGCCAGACCCTCGGCCACGGGAAGATCGAAGATCAACGTGAGATCGGGCGCAAACCCGTCGGCGATGAGCCGATGGAGCTCGATCAGCCGCTCGCGCGCCAGGCCGCGGCCCCAGCCCTGATAGGCCTCGGTGGAGTCGGCGAAGCGGTCGCATAGGACGATGCGGCCGGAATCGAGCGCGGGCCACACCGTGGCGACAAGGTGGCTGCGCCGCGCCGCGACCATGAGCAGCGCCTCGCATTCCGCGTCCCAGCGCTCGGGCGCGCCAGCGAGGAGAAGCTCGCGCAGCGCTTCCGCGCCCGGCGAGCCGCCGGGCTCGCGCGTCGTCATCGCATCGATGCCGCTTCGCGCGAGCGCCGCTGCGAGCAGCGCGATCTGTGTGGTCTTGCCGGCGCCTTCGCCGCCCTCGAAGGTGATGAAGCGGCCCCGACTCAGTGCCTGCCCCACAGGAAGTAACCGGCGGCCGCAGCGACGCGTCCCAGCGGATTGAGCTGTGCCACCGGCTGTGCCGCGATGAGCGGGACTTCGATCGGCTTCATGGTCGGCGCTGTGACCTCCAATTTGCCGACCGGTTCGCCCTTGGTGACGGGCGCCTTCACCTCGCCGTCATAGACGGCGGTCACCTTCGCCGCGCGGCGATCCCCGCGCGGCAGGGTGACGACGATATCCTTGGCCGTCGTCGCCGGCACCTTGCTCTCCTCGCCGAGCCACACCGGTGCATTGTCGACCGGATCACCGGCCTTGACGATGGTGTAATCGTTGAACGCGCGGTACGTCCATTCCAGGACCTTCTGGCCCTCGTTCGAGCGCTCCTGCATGCTCTTCATCCCGGCGAGGACGACGATCACGCGGCGGCCGCTGCGCAGCGCCGATGCCGCAAGGCTATAGCCCGCCGCCTCGGTATGGCCGGTCTTGATCCCGTCGACGCCGAGATCCTTGTAGAGCAGCGGATTGCGGTTGCCTTGCTTGATATTGTTATACGTGAATTCCTTCTCGGCCTCGTAGTGATAGTGCTCGGGGAAGTCGGCGATGAGATGGTCGGCGAGCATCGTGAGGTCGTGAACCGTGGTGTATTCCTCGGGATCGGGCAGGCCGTCGACATCGGCGAAATGCGTGTGGGTGAGGCCAAGCTTCTTCGCGGTGGCATTCATCTGCGCGACGAAGGCGTCCGTGCTGCCGGCAAGTCCCTCGGCAAGAACGACGCACGCATCGTTCCCGGAAACAATGATCATGCCGCGAATGAGGTCTCTGATCGACACGCGTCCGCCGAGCGGAACGAACATGTTCGATTCGTCGGTCTTGTGCTTGGCCCAGGCCTTCTCGCTCACCGGGAGCAGGTCGTCCATCTTCGCCTGCCCCTTCTTGAGGTAGTCGAAGACGACATAAGCGGTCATCATCTTGCTCAGAGACGCCGGCCCGATGCGAACGTCTCCATTCTTGTCAAGCAGGACCGCGCCGGTGTTGAAGTCGATCGCATAGGCGTACTGCGCCGTGGTGTCGATCGTCGGCATGGCCTCGTCGGCAGCGGCTGCCGGCCCCGCCAGTGCAAGCCCCAACCCGACGACACAGAACAGCTTCCAATCCTTCATGGTACCACCCTCGGCCACGACAGACGCTGCGAGGATAACCTGAATTGCGCCAGAATTGTGATGCTCAATCGACAATGATCTGGGCGTCGGGCGCGCCGTCACCGACGACGAGACCGAGCAACCGGTCGGCGTCGCCGACCGAACGTACCGGGCCGATGCGCACCCGGAAGAGATAGGTGCCGTTGACTTCCGTGTTGCTGACATGGACCGGACCGAGCTTCGCGAGCTTCGCCTTGAGCCGGTTTGCGTTTTCGCGACGGGCGAAAGCGCCGGCCTGGATGTAGATGTTGGTCGGGCGAACTGCGACACTCATCACCCGTTCGGACAACAGCGGCGTGTAGTTGCGCGGCGGCTCGGGCACGGGCTGCGGCGCGCGCCGCGCGGGCGGCGGCAGGTCGTCTTTGGCGTCGTGCACGCCGGCCGGAATCGGCAGCTTCGCCGCAATCACCGGCGCCAGCGGCATCGCCGGCGCCGATTCGGCGACCGCCTGGCCCGAGGCACGCTCGGCAAGAAGTTTCGCCTGGATGCTCTCCGGCGCGAGGATGCGGACGCGCACCTTGGCCGTACCCGACGCCTCGAATCCCAAAAGCTGCGCCGCCCGGCGCGACACGTCGATGATGCGGCCGCGCGCATAGGGGCCGCGGTCGTCGATGCGCAACTCGAGCGAGCGCCCGTTCTCGAGATTGGTCACCTGGACAATGCTCGGCATCGGCAGGGTACGGTGCGCGGCGGTCAGCCCGTTGATGTTGAAGACCTCGCCGTTGGCGGTGTACTTGCCGTTGAAATCCTCGCCGTACCACGAGGCGATGCCGGTCTTGTCGTAAGTCAGATCCTCGGCGGGATAGTACCAGACGCCGTCGATCTGGTAGGGCTTGCCGACCTTGTAGACGGGATGCGGCACTGCCGCCGGCGCACCACCATAGGGCGGCCGCGCGGCGCAGGCCGCGAGCAATATCGCCAGTCCGCTCAGGCTCAGGGTGAGGACAAGACGGCGCATGAACGAGCCGTGGGCTCTCGCATCGAAAGATGACGCAATCTACGGGTGAGCGAGACTATCGGCAAGATCGCCGACGGCGATGGCGAAATAGTGGGAGTTATTCCACTTCAGGAGGACGCGGAAATTGTCGTAGACGAGAAAACCGGGCCCCGTCGGCCCGGCGGGGAGGATGAGGCTGGCTTTGCGCGCCTCGGCCGCGAGCGGTTTCCCGTCGACTCGGCGAATGCCCATGGCCGACCAGTCGCCCAGCGGACGCGCGCCCGTCTCGGCAGAGGGCGCAAGGCCAGGCGGCAGCGCCACCGCATCGCCCCAGCCCTCGCCACGGCGCCATCCGGCGCGGGACAGATAATTGGCGATCGAGGCGAAGACGTCATCGCGCCGGTTCCAAATGTCGGGCGCGCCGGTGCCGCGATAGCTCACGGCATAGGCAAGGAAGCTCGACGGCATGAACTGGCTCTGCCCCATCGCGCCCGCCCACGAGCCCAGCATGCGCCGCGGGTCGATGTGCTGGCGGTCGACGATGCGGAGCGCGTTGAGGAGTTCACTGCGGAAGAACGCCGCGCGCCGCCCGTCATAGGCCAGCGTCGCCAGCGCGGGGATCACCGGAAAATTACCGACGACGTGGCCGAAATCGGTCTCGATACCCCACAGCGCGACGATGAAGCGCGGTGCCACGCCGAAACGCGCGCCGACCGCGTCGAGCAGTGCCCGGTTCTGCGCGAGATGTTCGCGCGCCTCGACCCGGCGCTCCGGCGTCACCACCCGGTCGATGTATTGCGCAAAGGTGAGCGTCGTCTCCGGCTGACGGCGGTCGAGCTCGATGACGCGCGGCAGCAATGTCACCCCGGCCAGGGCCCGGTTGAGCGTCGGCCGCGATATGCCCTGGGACAGCGCCTCGCGCCGCACGCCGTCGAGCCAAGTCTTGAAATCGCCCGGCGCCGCCCTCGCCCGCCCGTACCCGAGGGACAGCAACAGCGACAGGCCCAAGCCGCGGCGCGAAATCATGTCTCTCCCATAATCGAAACCGCGCGCCGAGAAAAGACCAAGATCAACGCGCTGCTGCGACCAGCGCGCGCGCCTTGTCGCGCAAGGAATCGGGCCATGGCGCCGACCGCCGCGCCGCAAGGTCGAAATGCACGCCGGCCTGATAGAAGCGCGCCAGCGCCCGGCCATCCCTCGACGCCGCGAGGCGGTGCAGCATGGCGAGCGACGAACGCCCGACCGCCACGACCTCGCTCGCGACGACGAGGCCGTCCCCTGCTCCCGCCGCCGGATCATCGATGGCGAGCCGCGTCTCGAATGTGGCGAAGCCGCGCCCGGCGTCCTGCCGATACGCATGGGTCATGCCCACCGCCTCGATCACGTGCAGGCATGCATTCGAGAAGCGATGGAGACAGGAGGACAGGCGCAGCCGCCCCGCTTCCGTCTCGTCCGGCTTGACGCGGTCGCGTCCGGAGGGAATCGGGCCCGCGCCGGCCGGCCATTGCAGGGGTGGAAATCGCTGCCATTCGAGCGCGTCCGCGGCCGGCACCGCGCCGTCCGCGGGTGCGAGCGGCAGCACGACCTGCTCGGCCAGCGTGGTGCGCGTCGCCGCGCCGCCGGCGACGGCCTCGTGCGCGATCCGGATCGCCTGCGGCGATGAGTCGAGGACGGCGCTGCGAATGATGAACCCCTCGCCCGCCCGGAACTCGCGGTGATAGCTGGTGTCGAGCGCCAGCGTGCGCCAGCGGCCGCCCGGGGCGCGGCGTTCGAGCAGATCGCGCGCCGCGTCGTCGAAGCGCTCGCCATAAAAGGCGATGTTGAGATGCCCGAAGGCATCGCATTCCCAGGCGGCGACACCGCCACGATAGGTTTCGACGAACCCGCCCATGGATGTGGCCGTTATGCTAGGCGCGGGAATGGAGCGTCTCGACGCGCCGCTGCGACTGACCGAGGCCGACTGTCATCCCCCCCTCCTGTCCCCTGACACCGGCGCCCTATAGCATGCCCCCGCGTGCAACCGAAATCGGCGGCCGCTCGTGCGCCGGAAATTGACGAAGGTGCGCCCAAATGAGACAAGGCCGCCTGGTCACGGTGCAGCGCGGCAAGACCCGAAAATTTCATCACGTGAGGCTGAAGCCAACATTTCCTGCAAAGCGGGTGTGCGATGGAGAATCACGAATCGGCGGCTGAGCTCGGCTATGGAGCCTCGGCCAAATCGCTGCATTGGCTGGTGGTGTTCTTGCTGGCGGTGCAGTTCGCGCTGGCCTGGACCATGCCCGATATCGATCGCGGGACGAAGCCCGAAGGGCTGATCGCATGGCATCTCGGGATGGGAGCGGTCATTCTTGTGGTCGCAATCCTGCGGCTTTTGTGGAACCTTGCCCGTCCAGTGCCGCTCATCACCGAGAACGTGCCGGCGTGGCAGAGCCGCGCGGCGCGGGCGACGCATGTCCTGCTCTATGTTCTCTTGATCGCGCTGCCGCTGATGGGCTGGGCGAACGCCTCGGCGCGCGGCTGGAGCGTGAGCCTGTTCGGGCTCGTCCCGCTGCCGCTGCTGCTGCCGGTCGATTCGCCGCTTGGCCGGGCGCTCGGCGGTGTCCATGCGGAAGCGGCACTGGTGCTGCTGGGCCTGGTCGGCCTCCACGTCGCGGCCGCGTTCTATCACCATTTCCTGCGCCGCGATGCGGTGCTGCGGCGGATGCTGCCGTGATGCGTCCGGGTCGACGGCGCCGGGCGCAGCGGGAAAACTGGCTCTGCCGTCCCGCCGCGGCTATGGTCGATGAAACCGGGGACGCAGTAAGCGGATATGGGAGGGGATCATGACGATGCGGGATCAGGCGGGCCGGGTCTCGCCGGGGGGCGGACAGGGAGCTTGGTGGACATCGCCGGTCGTCGTCCTTCCGGTCCTGGCGTTGATCGCCAATGCGGGGGTCTATCTCCTCGCGACCAAGGGCGTCAGCTTTATCGTCCCGATCGAACTCATCGGCGGTTTCGCCTATCGCTTCGACCCGTCGGTTCCGGTGCTCGAGGCGCTCATCCTGGCGTTCGGCCTGTGGTGCTGGAGCAACCTGTCGACGGCCAGCGCGTTCGTTGCCGCGGTCGTGTTGTTCGTCCTGCGGGTCGCGGTAGCGTTCCTGTGGGGCTACCTGATGTCGAAGGTCATGCCGCTGCTTCCCGACGCGGTCCTGACCATGCCGACATCGTTCTACGGCCCGCTGTTCCTGGCGACCGCGGTGACGGGCGCGAGCCTGCTCCTGGTCCTGGCGATCTACGAGCCGGCCTTCCGCGCCTGGTGGCCGTGGATCGTGACGCTGCTCATCTGGGCCGGTGGCGCGACATGGCTGTTTGAGCTTTATCACGACCAGTTCATCACCCGCCTGTCCTACCATTGGCTCTACGAGATCGTGCGCGCGCTGGGGTTCATCCCGATCGGCTACGCGTTCCGACGGCCGCTACGGCATTTCCACTGAGGCCGGCGCCGGCAGTTGGTCCATGACCTGGCTGGCGAAGACGACGCCGGTCGTGCTCACGCCGAGCCCGGCAGCGGCGAGCGCATCGGCCGTCCAGGTATTGCAGGTGCGGGCAAGGTTGTAGCTTCCATTGGCGGCGTAGAACGCGCTGCCGGGATAGGGACCGGCGCCGATGCGCCGCGGCGCGGCGTTCGCGTCCTTCGCCAGCGCGTCCCATAGATACCGCGATAAACGTTCGGCGCCGTCCGGCGGCAGCTTCATGGCGACGGCATTCGCTGCGCCGGCGAATGCCGCCGGCGAGCCCGCGAGCGGGATGACCAGCATGACCGCGGGTCCCGGCACCATGGCGCGCAGCACGTCGGCGAGACCGGGATCGGTCGCCATGTAGTAGGCGCGTGCACCCCAACCGAACACGACGTAGCGCGCCGCGCCGACTTCCGGGCTCAGTGCCGCCAGCAGACCAGTGATTTCGGCCCGCGGCAGGGCGATCTCCGTGTGCCAGCCGCCGGCGAGCGCATAGACCACCGGCTGCCCCGGCGCCGCGGCGGCAATGGGATGGATCGGGCGCGTGCCGCAACCGACCAGGACCGGCGCCAGCGCCAGCAGCCACAGCCATCGCCGCAAGCGGATCACGTCACCGCCGCGATAGCGACAGCCGCACGCCCCACCCGATCGCCGCAATCTCGCCGATCGACTCGACATAGCGCGTGCCGCCGGCATCTTCGAACACCGAGCAGCGGAAGCGATAGGCGACGCCTTCGACTGTCAACACGCCCTGATACTGCTCGCTCACGCCGCCGTCGGGACCGTCGGGATAGGCATAACGCGCGACCGGATCGCACACGATCTGCACCGAGCGGGCAAGTCTCAGGCTGACCACGCCTGCGGTGGCGTCGGCGATAGCGCGTTCGAAACTGATGCCGAAGCGGGTGAGGAGATAGTTGTCGAGAGCGGTGGCGACATCCTGCATATGACCCTCCGGGCAGGACCGCCGAGACTATGCCTATAGAACGAACAAATCAAGAACAATAGCTGGCCATTCCCGCCGCTTCCACCGTCGCGCCGAGACCCCTGCCCGCCTGCTCACCAAAGCGGCGAATTGGCCCAATCCGTTTGCATTTGCTGGTCTGCCAGCGCCTGCGAGACCTTGGCCTCGAAATGCTGCCAGTTGGCCAGCGGCATCTGCGCCGCGCCGGCGGAAGCCCCCTCGATCCGCGACACGATGCAGAGTGCGATCGTAAAGGCCGCAAACAGCGTTACGTAATCCTCGTTCGACATTCCTCGACGCGATTCCCGTCCTGGCGTGCCGGCATGCTGCACTGCACGCATCACACCCCACGCATATCGCGGGCCAGCCGCATCCCGGCCCCGCAGCCGGCGACGCTAGCGTTCGTGCAGGCTGTCCTGGCGGAAGCGCAAAAGCGGCGAGAGCAGATAGCTGATCACGCGGCGCGATCCGGTCTTGATCTCGACGGTGACGGCCATGCCCGGGGTGAGGCTGACGCGCCGGCCATCGACGTCCATCGTCGTGCGGTCGAGCGCGACTCGCGCGGTATAGACCAGGTCTTGGGCATTGGCGTCGCCGATGCCGGTCTGGTTCGGCGCGATCACACTGGTGTCGGCGCGATTGCGCGTCACCGCATCGGCCGATACGCCCAGCACCTTGCCGTGCAGCAGCCCGTATTTGGTGAAGTTGAAGGTGTCGACCTTGATCTGGGCCGTCTGGCCGGCATGGACGAAGCCCACATCCTGGTTCGACACCAACGCCTCGATCTCGAGATGGCTGTCGCGCGGCACCACTTCGAGCAGCGCCTGCGCCGGTGTGACGACGCCGCCCACCGTATGCACGGCGAGTTGCTGCACCGTGCCATCGACGGGTGCCGTAAGACGCTGCAGCCGGGAGCGCTCGGTCGCCTTCACCAGGTCCTGTTCCAGCCCCGCGACCTTTTGCTCCGCGGTCGCGAGCTCGTTGAGACGGTCGCTGCGATAGGTGGCCTCGAGCTGCACCCGCGTCGCATCGAGGCCGGCAATCGCTTCGTCGTCCGCCTGCATCGTGCTCGCTTCGACCGCGAGCTGCTTTTGCTGATCGACCAGTTCGCCTTGCGTCTCGAGATAGGTGAGCTTCGATCCGTATCCCCTGTCCGCAAGGTATTTGCGGATGTCGGCGCGCTGTTTCAGCAGCGGGATCGTCGCCTGGAGCTTGGCGATGGTGGCGGCGTGCGACTGGCGCTCGGCCGCCTTTTCGCTGCGCTGGCGCTCGAGTGCGGCGATCTTGGCGCGCTGTTCGGCCACCTGGTTGAGGACGAGCTGGCGTTCGGTGGCGACGAGCGCCGGATCGGCGCCGGCAGGCGGGTCGAATGCGGCGAGCGGATCGTCTGCCCCGGCAATTTCGGCCTTGAGCCGCGCCACGTCGACCCGCGCCGCCATGACATCATCGCGCAAGTGGTCGCGATCGGCATCGCTGATCGTCGGATCGAGCTCGATCAGAACCTCGCCCGCCTTGACGCTCTCCCCGTCCTGCACATGGATGGCGCGGACGACGCCGGTCTCGAACGGCTGGA
>Ga0307374_10008929_pt1 | contig 14867 bp, 9 predicted proteins | sample OX3MG_FD_202532 | JGI IMG/M metagenome (GOLD analysis project Ga0307374, IMG submission 202532) | Soil microbial communities from Risofladan, Vaasa, Finland - OX-3 | ecosystem: Environmental > Terrestrial > Soil > Coastal area > Acid sulfate soil | place: Finland: Risofladan, Vaasa | collected... | reverse complement strand
AGAAAAAAACAAAGGCTGAAAACAGCAGCCTAAGTAAAAAAGAGAGTTATATCAGGATATAATAGGGATGCGTATGCGAAGTATGAAAGAAAACCCTTATCAAATATATCTATTTATAATATGATGGCGATATTTTTCTGAATGTTTCTTCAAGGATAATAAAATCCGGAAACTGGCTCTGAGAAATCACCAGACAAAAGAAAAAATGGGCAGTTTTCTTGCAGACACTATTTAAGCAGTATTTAACAATTTTAGGAGTTTTCATTTTTTAGCTTTTAATTTTGTAATTGACGTGTACGTTCTTCGAGCTGACTTCTATAAAGGATGTTTTACTGTAAAACACTTACTAATAGTTGCTTCAATCTTTCTCCTCCAGTGCTTTTATTTTAAATGCATCTACCTGTGTCACAGTATGTTCTTTTTTCATAATTTCTTCCATCTTTTTCACAATATCCGGATGTTCTGCTGCCACATCATGCTGTTCCTGAATATCGTTATCCAGATCGAAAAGTTTCATGGTTGTATTTCCTTTCTGCTCGTTAAAAATGATGCCTTTCCATTTGCCCATTCGGACTGCCTGTTGTCCGCCATAACCGGGGAATTCCCAATACAGGTAGGGGTGCTTTTTTTGTTCCTTCTGATGATCTAATAAGGTAGGTAAATAACTAATTCCCTGAATACCCGATGGCGGTTTTACCCCTATCAGTTGGCATATTGTAGGCAGGAAATCCCATTCTGCGGAGATCAGGTCTGATTTTGTTCCGGGTTTTATTTCGTCAGGCCAGGATATGACAAAGGGTTCTCTTATTCCTCCTTCGTATAAAAAACCTTTCCCCCATCCGTAAGCACTTTTTAAGGGGCCGCCACTGTCAAACCATTCCCCATCCGTTCCGCCTTCATAAGTGGTTCCATTATCACCCATAAAAATGATAATAGTATTTTTATAAATACCCAATTCCTTCAACTCTTTTACCATTTCCCCTACGTAGTGATCCAGCAAAGACACCATAGCTGCCCTGGTAGCATGAGGGTAACGAACAGGAACATAGCCCCCCCCTAAAAATGGCTTTTCATTGGTACCGAATTTTTTCAAATAATAATCTACCCATTTTTGAGGAGCCTGCAGGGAAGCGTGCGGCAAAGGACTTGGGTAATAAAGAAAAAACGGATGATTCTTGTTTTCCCTGATGAATTTTAAAGCAGCCTGAATGATAAATTTTGGAGCATAATCCTTTTGAGCATATACTGCATAATTTTTTGGATCCAGTGGATCCAGGTCTTTAGGGAATTTAATATTGGGATTCATTACTTTATTATTTAAGGGAACACGCATGGTATTTTCCCATAAATGCCCTGCATAATAATTATGATCTTCGCGCTGACAAAGAAAACCAAAGAAATAGTCGAATCCCTGGTTATTGGGAATCCCGGTGGTAAAAGGCCCACCTAATCCCCATTTGCCAATAAGTGCTGTTGTATAACCTGCCTTTTTTAAAATTTTGGCAATAGTTAAAGTCGAATCAGGAATAGGCAATTGACCTTCTAACGCCGGATTGGCTTCCATGGCTTTGAAGCTCCATACATCCCCGCGTTCTGCCCATTCATCGTTTCCACGGATATAAGCATGGCCGGCATTAAATCCTGTCATCAAAGCATACCGGGAAGGAGCACAAACCGGCTCTGCATAATGCTGTGTAAAGATCATGCCGTCCTTTGCCAATGCATCCAAATTCGGTGTTTCAATTTTCTTCTGTCCGAATGGCCCGATATCACCGTAACCCAGATCATCGGCTAGGATATAAATGATGTTAGGATGGTTACCGCTTTGCTGCAACCTGGTATGTTGCCGGGGCTGATGTTGCTGAGCTTTACAGATCAGGGTAGACAATACCAGGCTGCATATAGCCGGGAAAAAGATATTTTTTTTCATGATCAGAATTTCAGTTTATAAAGTGAAGTTTGAATTACCAGCACCAGAATTAAATGTGGGCTGAATTTTTTAGCCATTAGTATTTAATTTACGGGCTACCGGCTCACTTGCCTGTGTTGCTTTATTTTTATCTTCTATCAACAAAGTAGCTAATTGATAAATTCCCCGGTTGTCCCAACTGTAATAGGGAATGGCCGTAAACCCCACGTGCTTATTATGGGAAATGCCGAATCCTTTAAGTACCACCACACCGCCCAACAGACCGGGAACAGCCTGCGCTTCAACTTTTACCGTTTTGGGTAGCACCATCTTCAGGACGTCAAAATGATTATCAGCCCCCTCCAGGCTATATAAGAGCGGCCCGCGCATCAGGGCGACCCGTCCCCTGTTTGCCTGTACCATGTGATTGGTATAAACCCTTTTTACCGGCATATCAAAATGGACCTCTACCCGGTCTCCTTTGTTCCATTTACGGGATAATGTTACATATCCGTTAGTTCCTGTTTCGGCTGTTGTCTTTACTCCATTAATGCGGATGCGGTAGGGACTCCCAGCCCTTTGGCCGCTTCCAAAATAATACAAGCCATCTGGTATCGGACGGGTGGAGCGCAACCAGGAAGGAATGCGGATATTCAAATTCATCTTCTTGCTTGTCCCCTGATCAAAAACAAACGTGATGTACCCTTTCCATGGGTAATGGGTGATTTGCCGGATGTCCATGGTTTGTCCGCCTGCTACCGTATTTACCTTACTGCCGATAAACAGATTCACATACAGACCTTTAGAATCTTTGGCATAGATCCATCTTCCTATTCCGGCAACGAATCTCACTACATTAGAAGAACAACAAAATAAAAAGGTGGTCCTTACTCCGCTATGCTCATCATGACGATTGGCCGTATCCATGTTCAACTTATTGCAATAAAAGAACTTTCTGCCGTCCAGGCTGATACCATCCAATGCCGAATTATAAGATTCTAATTCTACCATATCGGCATATTTGGCGTTTCCCGTTAACAAGTTCAGGCTATGGTTCCATTCTCCCTGGGCAACACTGGCACAGGTTTCACTATAGGTAGTTGTTATCGGCAGGTCGTATGGCAGCCCTTGTTGCTCAGCATAGGTCCCATTTCCGGTGCCTCCATGTATGTACATCTTTGTGCTCACCAGGTTATACCACAAGGAATCAATGGCGGTCTTCAGGTCATCTCCCCCCATTGACCTGACTACGTCGGTAGCTCCCGTGTAAATATAGGCGGTGCGGACACAATGCCCGTAAGGATGCCGCTGGTCCTGAAGCGGCATTGAATCTTCATATTGATGGAGGTCCACAGGCCTTGTGAATTTAAGGTACCGGCTAAACCAGTTGGCTAATTTCAAATACTTCACATTTCCGGTTACCTCATAAAGCTTAAAAAGGCCTATGCTCACTTCCGGATGATCTGCATAGTTTTTGATCTTATCAATGGAAGTGAAAACATGGGCGATATTATCAGCAACCCTGATGGCGACCTGCAGCAATTGTTTTTTCCCTGTAGCCCTATAATAGGCAACGGCTGCTTCCATCAGGTGGCCAGCACAGTACAACTGTCCCATGCCCTTTGGCCAGTTTTTAACCGATGACTTCCATTGCATGGCTTTTCCATAACCAAATGTCCTGACAAAATTATTAGAAGGAGCAGGGGAAGCCGGGTTACTAAACAGTAAAGAAAATTGTGTGTTGAGGTACCCATTGGGTTGTTGAGCGGCTGCAATAATGGAAACCAGGGAATCAATCCGTTGCTGCAACTCTTTATCCCGATGAATATAAAGAGAATAAGCCGCCGCCTCAAGCACCTTATAAACATCGGAGTTCCCGCAATTATGCAACCTGATCTTGCCGGATTTCTCTCCTGCCACGATCCGGAAATTATCGATCTTACCTTCCTTTTCGGCCACATTTAGCAGCAAAGGAATGCTGACTTTTTGTACGGTTATTATTTTGGGCAGCCAAAATAAATCCTGTATCGTCACCTCATTAAAAGGAACGGGAGAAAGCCTAGCATATGGAGTCGTACCCTGCTGATCAACAGGACCCTGATAAAGATCCTTTTTGTGGCTCGGAATAAACAATGACGCGATCAACAAAAACTGAATAAATATTTTCATAACTTTTCTATTTAAATTAATTGGAATGTCCGTACCAGACCCGGTAATGACAGAGCCTGAAATCCGCCGCTTTTTCAATCGTGAACTGTGCCCAACCGTTCTTATCGACCAGCACTTTTTTCTTTTTCCCAGTAAGCAGATCCGTCAGCATAATATAGTGATCGCGGACAAATCTGAGCCTGATCTGATGGGAGCTATTTTCATTGTGCAGCTCCCTGAAAATAAGCAGATAACCTGCAGTAGGAGATACCCTATCCTGAAATCCTGTCCAGCTCGAATCATCCGGTGTATTTCCTATCGGAAAAACATACCCCTTATAGATTTCCTCACGGTGGAGTTTATACACTTGTAAGATATGCTTTATACTTCCCCTGTCTTTTGCCGTATAATACTGGGTGAGGCTGAAAAAAAGGGGGCTGCCCATTAAGCTGATCGCCACCGCATAAGCATTTGAATATAAGTAAGCGTCGCTTTCCTGCCGGTCTACTCTTTCAATATTCTGAATGGGGATCTGGAATTGGTTAAGGTTAATATACTTAGACACTTGCCAGAAATCCCTTAGCACGAGATAAGGTTTGTAAATAGCATTCTCGGGTATAGATGGTTTGCGGTTCTCCAAAGAAACATTTCCGAACTCCCTTGCATAAAAATAGCCGATGCGGGGAGCGTTTTCCGTAGCATCCCAGTTTATCCTTACCTGATGATGGGTATATACAATGAACGATCTTATTTTACCCATGAGACCATCCAGCTTTTCTTTGGTGTTCAGCATTGAAAAATCTATCTTGAAATAGTTGAATCCTCCATGATCATAATTCCAGATCAAGTCCTGCTCCGGTATCGTCCAGGCTGCCCATAAGCCTAATTTGACGCCTTTTGAAGCGGCATATTGTCGTAAGCGGCCCCATCCATCCGGATAAATATCATAGCTGGTCCTCCGTTGCGTGCCATTCTTTCCGGAAGATAATAGGGCGGTAGCGGCAGGACGCCAGTGCCGGTACGTCAATCCCTGCCATCCATCATCGATCTCCTGCACATCTATACCTAAACCGGCCTGCGAGGCGATTTCCTTTAAAACATTCTCCTGTCGGGCGGCATAACGCCCGCCTCCTACGGCAGAAGCGTCCGAACTTCCCCAGGTATTAGCCATAATATACATATCCCTTTTCCCAACGGGATACCGCAGCCTATCGAATCTCTTCAGTGCAAGCAACGCATCGGTCGAATCTCCTTTATAGGGTACAATCCAACTTGCCCAACAGGTTTTGTAACTACCGGTATCTATATCCTTTGGAGTAAGCCCGGGTCCGGTGATCGCTATTCCGTCCGGTCCAATGTCAAATCCCCCGGTGGCTATTCCCGATTGATTGACACATTTCTGTGATTCCTTCACCAGAATCAGTCCGTTGGCCTTATTCCGGATCACCAAGCCATTTGCCCAGTTGACGGAAGTATTGGGCGATACCTGTTCTTCTTTTAGAATAGGAGTAGTATCCTTATCCCGGTGCTGGGTATTATTATAATATCCAAAGGCGGTAATGACTGCATTGGAAAGCCGATAAGGAATATATTCCACCGGCCGGCCGGTAAAGGATAAGCCGGTCTGTTGCATATTTTTAAGGGCTTTCAATCCAATTTGCGTGCGGATACCTGATCCTGGATATACCCATACCACATACCGGAGTGCTATGCCGATATTTGGATATTCGAATTCGCTGACAATTGTTATATGCTTCGAAGTAAATCCGCTATCATTATCTATCCTTTCAGTAATATCTTCCAATTTCGCTCTGGCGTTCCATCCGAAATTCCAGTCGGCATGCTCATCAGGATCGTCCTGTAGCTGCACCTTACTGCCGGTCCAGCGCAACCGAGTGGTGAGCAGTCCATAGGGAGTAAGCCGGTAAATTCTTTCTATCTTCCCGCTATTGATGATTAGAGTACTATCCGTTGCACTGCAACTGGCAACTCCTAACCTGATCTCCTTAAATTTACTAAAAGGAGCTTGTTGGGCAACAGCTGCCAACGAGGTGAACAAAGTAACAGGTCCGAATATAATCAAATATAAAATTTTCATTTGTCTAATTTTTGTTTAACATTCATGGTATAAAAACAATGCCGTTTAGTTAAGGAAAATTTGAACATAATTCTGTTCACTTTGACTTCACCTGCCTACCGGACAGGGAGGCTCAACAAACGCTCAGTGCCCTGAACGGTGCTGGAAAGCATATTCAAAATCGTTAACTAACCGACATTGAATAGTGATTAAATAATGAAACTAAGGGACCCTTATTTGTGCGTTTCTGTCACAAGTGATTTCCCCGTCTTTATATTTTAATTCCGCCATCTGCAACGCCGTTTCTCTGTTTTTGAATGGCTGTCTGTAAATAGGGGTTGAAGAGAAATATTCCCGCCAGGGTTCCACATGGTAAACGATAAATGCCCTGTCATCCACTATCTCGACACTGCAGTGTCTTCCCATAGAATTATCCAGCTTACGAGTTCCCCCCTTTCGTAATATGGTTCCCTGAAATTTCCAATGGTTTGCATCTTTACTTCTATATTCAAACAAACCACGATGAGGGTCGGTGATCAGCCAGAACCACCCCTTCCACCTGAAAACATAAGGCGCTTCTTCAAAGCTACTTCCAGTGACCGATTTATTAAATACATCGCTTTGGTTAAATCCTTTATCTTCCCAATGGATCATATCTTTACTCACCATCAGGAATAATCCATATTGGGGGGAGGCTTTCTTCTTTGCTTTAAACCACAGGTAAAACAAACCATCTATTTTACGCACAGTAGGATCGAGAGCCCGCATAGTGGTATCGGTCATAGCTCCCACCAGTGTCCAGCCATTTACAGGATCATCCAAAGGAGCTTCATAATGGTGGATGATTCCAGGCCCTCCAAATGGCCCCCTTAAAGTAGTGGTATCCAATTTCCAAGTGACAAACATGTGCAGCTTATTCCCATAACGAATAAGGCCGGGGGTCCAAAAGGTAGCGGGGGCATCGGGAGTTCCTCCAATCCCATCAAACTTACAATAGCCTCTGAACTGCCAGTGCATAAAATCTTTTGACGAGATTACTCCAATAGGTGTACGCACAGAGGTATTCTGTTGCATGGCCCTGCGGGCGGTATAATAGATATACCACAGGTGAACATGAGGATTGAATATGATTTTCGGATCGCAAGAGCCGTGGTAGTTCGGATCGACAAATAACGGAGCCGGTACTGCTGCTGCCTTTTGCTGCCCATGGCAAAAAGAGGAAGAAAGCAGGAATAACGAGAATAATACGCTGTTAAATAATTTCATTGATTCCGGTATTTTGTGATTAAATGATCATTGCATCAGCCCAAACTTGATGAGTGTTTCGGGAGGGGTTCCCAGCCATCTCAAACCCGTAACGTGATCGTAGTGCTGTTCACTGCTTCCCCTGACCTCCACGGCAAAAACATGATGAAGATTCACATGGATATTCGTCACTAATCGTTCCGATGGGAATACCACCAGGCGGTCTTTATCTCTTTGTACCCTGCAATTATAGGTGTATAAAGATCCGTTAGTTCCCGGCATAGATACTATCCTGTCTTACCGGTATGTCGTCCCACCCATCCTGATATTTTACCTTCATGCTTTGTAATACCCCGCTTTGCCCTATCTTGATTTTCCAGCATTCATTTTTCAACATGACTCCTTGGGCAGCAACAACCTTATTAAGCAAAAAGCACAAGAAGATTAGTTTTCCAATTTTGAATATCAACTTAATTTTATAGCGCATTTGTTAGTCCTTTTGTTTAAATATTCATAGTACAAAACCCAATTTATTCCACTACCGGCAACGCGGAAATACGTAACCGTGTTGCACCCATAGGTATTAAAATGATCTGTTTTGCAGGTGTGTTCACTGCTAAAGGGCTTTGTGGTAATAGACCGCATAACCCGTATTTATCCAATGTCCAAGTTGGGATTTGTTTTCCTGTTGTTACTAATTCAATAGGTACAGATTCCGGAGTAAAGGGAAAATTATTTTTAGGCCACGCTTTATATACAAGCTTAAATCCGGCTATGGGATTAGTATCGTCAAGGCGAAGCCCATAGTTCCATGGGCTAACCGGGAATATTTCATATGCCGGCCATTCGGCGAAATCGATATCAGACTGCCAGCGGGAATCTATTTGTGCTGTCTTTCGGGGATCTGTTTTTATAAAATGTTCCTTTATTTTAAGCGAAAAAGTTAACGGTCCATAATTCACGCTGACACTATTCTTATTCTTCGTCCACCTGGTGAGAAATATTCTCATCGGTAGTTGCAGGGTTATTTTATCCCCCTCTTTCCAGATATTTTCTATCCGAATATAAGTATCAGGTTGTGAGGTGATATTTTGTCTTATATTATTTATAGATATTGAAGCGTGATTGCACCAACTCGGGACACGCAGATAAAGCGGAAAACGGACGTTATGGGCCGTATGTACGATAAATTGCACGATGTCGGAAAAAGGATAATGCGTTTTTTCCTGAAAGATTACTTTTGCCCCATTACCTACTTGGGCCGTCACCTTACTTGCAGCATATAAAACTGCAGCCAGTCCGTTATCCTGGGTAGCCATCCAAAGATTTTCCGCGTAATAAGGCCAGCCTTGTGAATGATTATGTTGACAACAACGATTGCTCAATGGATTCATAATGAAAAAGGGTCCAAGGTCCTGAATACCTGGACTATGGTTTTTGGCATCGCTTGTCACCATATTGGGCGCAGTGAATTGTCGCAGCGCCTTGAAGTTCGGCATCAGTGCCGCAGGATAAGTATTAAAAGCCACATTCTCACAATTATCCGCCCAGGAGGGATCTCCCGTAAAACGCAACAAAATTTCATCCGAGCTCATTTGTTCCACCATACCACAGGTTTCAATACCCTGTCTCGGATCCGTATAACCGGTCCTTGCATTTTCATCTGCCCCGAACATGCCGCCCGGTACTTGTCCGTAAATGTTTCTTACCAGATGGAAATCACGATAGGTCGCCTCCATATCTGAAGAGTCGCCCGTCTGTAAATAATAGGTAGCGGGCTCCCGGAAACCTTGCGCAATATTTACATTATGCCAGCTGGGCAAATTATCCGGCAGTTCCCAGTTGGCCATGTTATGATGGATCTTTTTCGCCAGGTCAAGCAGCCAGGATTCACCGATGCGGTTATAGAGCCAATAGACGCTATACAGGTTATCTCCCGCACGATTATTTTCCCAGTAATCTTTCAAGAACATGCTGTCGGGAAGATTGGATTCCCACCGGAAATACCTCGTAATAAAGGGCAACACTCTTGCGTCATGGCTATAATCATAATACGATTGCAGGCACCATAGCATGATCATATTGGGCCAAAGATCCGGCTTACCGTTCTTCAAGGTCAGGGGCCCGAAATAACCGTCGGGTGGCTGGCTTTTCAATACGGCATTAATCCACATCTCCACATTTTTTATAATAGCTGGGTCATGGAGGACATATCCCATGTTGGCATACCCTTTGAGCCAGTAAGGCATTTCTTCCCACCCATGAATATGATTGCCATAAGGAGTGATCCAGCCGTTGCTACCCTTACCATAAGGATTAAGCCAAGCATTATTTTTCTTTTCCAACCACCAGCTGATTTCTTCAAGGTGGCCTGTCAGGCCATTGTTTTCCAGTTGCAAGCATTTTAACAGCCACCCCTGAGGTAGAATGTTACCTATCGGCAACTCGGCAAAAAACAAGTGCTGCAGCGGCTCCCGGTCATTGACATAATAGGCGTTGTGGGAATGGACAGCCGGCCTGCTTATACAGCTCACTTTGATCGTATGACCATTTTTTAGCGGCCGATAGCCAGATGCGACGAAAATCCATCCCAGCAAAATCAATAATTGAAGTATCCTTTGTATGCTCATCATAATAAAAATATTTACCTCTTGCCCGCAGATTCATATTACTGTGTGCTTTGTGAATCTTCAGTTTTGTCTTCCGGGTGACACCTAGTAACCCGGATTCTGTGTTAGCTTGGGATTAAGATCAATTTCCTGGTAAGGAACCGGACAAAGCGTATAGTAAGGCCGGACGTTCGCAGCTCCTTCCGGATTAGTGGCCGAATCTGTCTGAACAGCCTCCACCAAGGTACCCCAGCGATTCAGGTCCCAGCGTCGGTTGAACTCAAAGCTCAGCTCATGCAATCTTTCCGTACGCACTGCCTGCCTGAACTGGTCTTGCGTTAACCCAGTCAAATCCGGAAGTTCTGCCCGCTCTCTGATGGCATTTACTGCTGCATACGCAGCAGAAGTTGGCCCATTCAGTTCATTAGCTGCTTCTGCATACATCAAATAGGCGTCGGCCATCCTGTAAACTATGGAATTCAAACCACTATTACTCCGCGGCTCTCCCCAGTCCATTTGTTTATATACATAGTGATAATTGGTAGTTATTCCATCAGCACCGTGCCAGTCATACCAGGGCTCTCTGAGATCGCTTGAATCAAAAGTGGACAAAAAATATTTGGTGGCTGTTACCAGTCCATATCCTGTCATGGTATATCCCGGGACTACTGGTTCATCCACCTGCCGGGGCATATAGCGGTCACTGAAACTAGTGGGGTGAGTGGTTTGCGTAAAATCTATTTCCCAGATATCTTCCGCATTATATTCATTCGCCTGGCCGAAAATATCACTCCAACTGGGCAATAAACGATTGTTACCACCTTGGTTGACCATAATTTCACTCGCAACGGTTGCAGCATCGGACCAATCTTTCTGCCAAAGATAAACATGGCATAGCAGCATATCTGCGGCCCATTTTGAAGCACGTCCCAGATCTGCACCTGTCCAGACAGGGGGTAAATCAGAGGCTGCTGTTTTGAGGTCATTAACCATTTGTTGCCTGACCGAATCCACCGAAGTGCGGGGAAGAGTACTCACTACACTGACATCTAATGGATTTAGCCACATAGGTACATCCCCCCAAAAACAGGTAAGCCAGTAATAATAAAGGGACCGCAGAAATAGCGCCTGGCCTAATACCTCATCTTTGGTTGCGGATGAAATAAACGCATTATTGGTCACTCCGCCTATTACCATATTGCAGTTGGCGACACCCTTATACAGGGTTTGCCAGATATTATCCAGGTTTCCTTCGTCGGAGAGTCCGAGGGTATAGGTAAGGAAGTCAAACACAGTTGCACGACCACCAGTCGGCCAGGCAATGTCTGTTCCCAAGGAAGACCAGTATCCCAAATCGTAAGTAGTGCCACTTCCATACAAAAAATCACAAGTCGAATAGGCTCCGTTAACGGCGCCAATTGCTTCGGCATCAGATTGAAAGAACTGAGCAGGACTCAGGAAACTTTTTGGTTTTTCTATGAGCTGCTTGCTGCAGGAAGAAAACAAAAGGATTAATAATATAAACGATAAATATTTTTTCATGTCTTAATTTTTTAGAGGTTTAAGTTAATCCCGAAGATGAAGGAACGGTTTGCAGGATAAGCATAGGTATCCTGTCCTCCTAGGACGGGACTCGCACTGTTACTGCTGACCTCAGGATCATATCCCCAGCTATAATGGTCAAGGATAAATAAATTAGATCCGGTAAAGTAAATGCTTGCCCCCTTCATCCACTTTATCTTTTTGGAACTAAGATCATATCTCAATTGCAGCGTCTTCAGCCGCAGGAAGGAACCGTTCTGTACAGCAAATGAATAAGCTTCCGAATTCACATTAATTCTTTCGTCGGCTCCAGCACGTGGAATATTGGATTGGGTGTTATCCGGCTCCCATCTACCTAAGGCTATTTTGCCAACATTTGATCCATAATCTCCCGCAAACCATCTTGGTCCAAGCGTATTGATAACATCATTACCATAAGAGTACTCAAAATACATATTAAGTGTGAATCGCTTATATCTCAACGAGGAGTTAAAGCCGCCGAAAAACTTCGGTGCCGGATTTCCCATAATAGAGTCATCACCCGCGCCATCGTATTTGCCGTTTCCATTCACATCCTTGAATTTTATATCGCCGGGCAAAAGGCCGGCCTGATAACCCGGCAATGCATTAATTTCTGCTTGAGTGTGAAAGATACCCTCATAAATGGACCCCCAGAAAAGTGGAGCCGGCTTGCCCACAATAAGCCGATAACCGTCTGCGATATTAATAAATGGCTGGCCCGGTCCCAAAGCTAAAATCTTGTTCCGGTTACCAGCAATATTGAAGGTAAGGTCCCAGGAAAGGTTCTTCTGATCGATCACAATCGCATCAAGCATTAACTCAAGACCCTTGTTTTGTGTTTCCCCGATGTTGGCTAATCTTGAAGAATAGCCGGTAGTTCCGGAGATCGGAACATTTAGTAACAAGTTATGGGTTCTTTTATAATATGCATCGAAAACCATAGATAATCTTCCATTAAGGAAGCCCGCATCCAGGCCCGCATCATATTGATCCGTGGTTTCCCATTTTAGATCGGGGTTGGGAATAGTGCCTAAAGTATAGCCGATTTGCTGCTGGCTGTTAAACCATGCATCCGAAACAGCCAGTGAAGGCAGTGTGGAATATATCGCGATAGCCTGATTGCCGGTTTCTCCATAGCTGGCACGGAATTTCAGATTAGAGAGCCAGCTCAAATTCTTAATAAAGTTTTCGTTGCTCAGTTTCCAAGCAAATGCAGCAGACGGAAATAATGCATATTTATGATTTGCCGCCAGTCTTGATGAGCCATCTTGTCGGGCAGAAACGGTAAACAGGTATTTATCGTTGAATGAGTAATTTGCACGACCGAGAAAGGATACTATGGTCCACTTCGAATAATTTGAACCGTTTATGGCTAGTAAAGGATTCCCCGTACTTAAATTATTATAGGTGAGTGCATCATTGGTAAAGCCAGAGGCGTTAGCCGAATATGACTGATCTATTTCATTCTGGTAAGTAAATCCCCCCAGAACATCCAGATGACTTTTCCCGAAATTCCTATTGTAAGAGACCGTATTTTCATTCTCTATATTGAAAGCCTGCATACTGCTAATGCTGGCAGATCCGCCTATGTCTTCCGTCATATTAAGCGGGAGGCTTCCCGGTGAATAGATTTCCTGTTTGGAATTATCATCATCAATATTAAGAGTGGTTTTGAATTGCAGGCCATTCTTGAAAGAAGCCTTTATATACCATATCCCCAGCAACCCATCATCATAAGTATTATTTAATGATTCTAAACCATCGGCTACCGGATTCTCGAATGTTTGGCCGGATATAGGGCTCAAAATGATGTAGTTACCGCTTGAATCCTTTATAGGTATGCTTGTGGGCGCGGTCTTTAATACATCATAAAGGGAGACTTTACTGTTATTCCTATTTGAACGGCTGAAATTCAAGTTTGTTCCTACCGATAACCAGTTGGTCAGTTTTAGATTCAGGTTTAGCCTGGTTTGATATCGCTGAAATCCGGAATTAATAATAATCCCATCCTGGTTAAAATAATTACCGGACAAATAATAAGTCACTTTTTTGCTTCCTCCCGAAAAAGCAAGGTTCGTACTTTGTATTGGGGCAGTTCGGGTAACTGCTTTTTGCCAGTCCGTATTGGTGACTTCCGAAAGATCAGGGTATATCGGCGTAGCTCCATTAAGTGCGGCCCTTTCATTGAGATAAGCAGCTAATTGCGGGCCTGTTAATAAAGGAACTTCTCTGGGAAGCTGCTGCATGCCGGTATATGAATCCAATGAAATATTGGATTGGCCTGGTTTTCCCTGCTTGGTGGTAATGAGTACCACCCCGTTTGCGCCTCTGGCGCCGTATATGGCAGTAGCAGACGCATCTTTGAGGATTTCTATCGACAGTATGTCGTCAGGATTAATAGAAGTCAGGTTGCCGCCCCCGATAAAACCGTCAACGACATACAGTGGCTCGTTAGAAGCCGTAATGGAATTCCCTCCACGGATCCTGATGGTGGTTGGCGCTCCCGGTGATCCGTTAACCGAAGTAACTTGTACTCCTGCAGCCTTCCCCTGTAGCGCCTGGTCAACGCTTGCCACTGGAGCGGAGGATACATCGCTGCCCTTCACTACTGAAACCGAGCCTGTCAAATCCGATTTTTTCACGGTGCCATATCCTATTACCACCACATTATTTCCCATCGTCGCTTCTATTTCCATCACCACAATGAGATGGGTATTATTTCCCAGCTTTATACTTTTCTTCTGATAACCAATAAACGAAAACTCCAACACCTCCCCCACATTCGCTTCTATCGTGAAATTACCATCAGCGTTGGTGCTGGTTCCTTTATTTGTCCCTTTAATTATTACTGATACTCCCGCTAAAGGGTTGCCTTTTTCATCTTTTACAGTTCCATGTATATTATTGATAGCCGGTAGTTGTGATTGTAAAACAACGTCTACTTTTTTAGGCGTTACAGTAATTGCATTATTTACAATTGAGTACGACAGAGGAGCATCCTTAAAACAAATAGCCAGCACTTTTTCAAGCGGCGCATCTTTTACATCGATATTTATCCGGCCTGCTTTTTTCAGCATTTCATCTTCATAAAAAAACTGGTAACCTGTCTGTTTGTGAATCTGCTTAAGGACTTTTTTAAGGGTCACATTTTTTTCTGAGAGGGTGATTTTTTGCGAAAATCCCATTGCGCTTACCTGAAGGCAGGCCGTCAGTAATAAGATGGTTGTGAGTTTCATTACTAACCAATTTTGTTTTCGAAAAATGAAATGAAAATCCTTTTTCAACTCTTTCCATTTCCTGATTAACAGTATTTGTT
>Ga0307374_10008927_pt1 | contig 14869 bp, 10 predicted proteins | sample OX3MG_FD_202532 | JGI IMG/M metagenome (GOLD analysis project Ga0307374, IMG submission 202532) | Soil microbial communities from Risofladan, Vaasa, Finland - OX-3 | ecosystem: Environmental > Terrestrial > Soil > Coastal area > Acid sulfate soil | place: Finland: Risofladan, Vaasa | collected... | reverse complement strand
GTGACCGGTGCGAGCTGCATGACCATCGTCGACGCCCTCTCGCCTCAGAGCGTCCGGTAGTAGGTCAGGTCGGCCCGGGTGAAAGCCCGGTGCGCGAGGGCTACCGCCACGGCCGCGTAGACACCGGCTCCCGCCACGAGCCCGGCGACGGCTGCGACCGTCGGCCCCGCCCACGCTGTCCCGATCGATGTCGTCGTGAGAGCCGCCAAGCCGGCCCACGCCGCGGCCAGCGGCCGCATCGGCGCGGACAAGGAGAAGAGGAGTTGGCTGCAAAAGAGCCCGATGCCGAGCAGGAGGTAGCCGACGGTGCATGCCGCGAGGAGGCCCGGGTGTCGGGCCAGATCGGCGAGGATGGGAAACGTCGCCCCCAGGCGAGGGGCACCCACGATGACCCCGGCGCCGGCCACCACGGCGAGGCCGCCCAGCACGAGCAGCTGCTCGTGCCAGTACCGCACCACTTTCCGTCGGAACTCGTCGGTCTGTGCCACGGTGAAGAGCGACAACCAGGCCGGGAACTGGCGCGCCAGCAGGTGCTCGCTGGCGGCCACGGTCTGGGCCAACAGTGGCACGAGCACCACGATGGCGACGCCGCTCGTCATGGCGAACGGGGCGTTGAAGGTATAGCCGCCTCGGAGAAGGCCCCCACTGATGAGCTGCGGAGCGACCACGATGGCGAAGAAGGCGAAACCGAAGAGCCCGTAGGGCGCCACCGCCCGCAACAGGGCCGAGCCGGAGGGACGCCACAGCTCGGCGGGCGCCGAGGAGTCCACTCGCAAGAGCCACCACGCACTCGCCATCCAACACACAGCGGCCATGATCGCCAGTAGGCGCAGCTGCCACACGATGAGCACGGTGGGATCGGTGTAGATACCGGAGTGGCTGGCGTACCAGATCAATGCCGCGGCCCCCCCACCGACGATGACCCCGATGGAAAGGAAGGCGCGCCGTACGTAGAAGGCGGCTAGTCCGAGTTGCAACGCCGCGATGGTGACGGCGGCGGCGATGCCCAATTTCGCCGTTGCCGGAGTGCCGGCCCCGAGCACGTCATTGCGGACGAGAAAGAGGGCCAAACCTGACAAGACAGTGGCCAGGAGGCCGACCTCGAGAGTCCACCGCGTGATCCACACCACCATGCCCTGGTCCCCGAGACCGATGTAGAACGACGCCCTCCGACCGAATGCCTGGATGAACGGACCGGTGACGAGGAGAGCCAAGGCGGTGGCCAACGTGACGGCGTTGGCGATCGAGGGGATCGAGAAGTTCGACGACCAGAACGACACGCCCGAGATCAACAACGTGGCGAGGCTCACGAGCCAGGGCGACGAATAGGCGAGACCACGGGCCAGGTCCACGGGCCCGGGAGGTCGGGAGCGGATGGCGACGGGTGCCAGCGTCTGGCGCGACATTGTCGACGCGTACAGAGGGACGAGCGCAAAGACGCGCTCGGCCAGAGCGTTGAGCCCGTCGGACCCCAGAGCACGGGCCCGCGTCGCGGTGTAGCCACATGTCTCGAGCACCACGGCGACCTCCACCGCGTTCAGCGGAGCCGGGCATCGACCGATGACGGTGCGCGCCGCGATGTGGAGGCCGAGCTCACCTGACTCGGTGGTCTGAACCGTGCCCGTGGTCATGAGACCGAATGCGCCATGGCCCTGTCCGAGACAGGCGAGACATCTGCGAGCGCCGTCGTCGCGGCGACACCGATCTCAGGTGTCGCCGACCTCGCCTGCTCGAAGGACGTGTAGACGTCGTCGTAGTCGTCGAACATGCGTTGGGCGGTGAACAGGGTCAGGGCGCGGCTTCGGAGCCACTCGCCCAGATGACCTCGTTCGACCGCCGACGCGCCGAGCACCGCGAGCAAGGCTTCGGCCATGGCACCGGGGTCGCCGGGCTCGACCACCATGCCCGTCCCCCGACACTGCGCCGGGCCGATGGCCTCGGCGACACCCCCAACGGCGGTGGCGACGATGGGGCGCGCCGCCAGCATGGCCTCGACCGCGGTGTAGGGGAAGGCTTCGGAGATCGATGAGAGTCCGATCACGTGCGAGGCGCCGTAGGCGGCCGCGATGTCGATGGTGGAGCCTTCGAAGGTCACCGCGTCGCTGAGCCCGAGATCGCGCACCGTCATCTCACACTTCTCGAGGTAGCTCTGAGAGGTGGCCGGCCCCCATATCCGGAGCCGGGCGTCCCGGATGACGCGTCGGACCCGGGCGAAAGCCTGGATCAACGTCAAGACGTCCTTCAACGGGTCGATGCGACCCACGAACCCGACCGTGGGAGGGCCCTCGGGCTCCGGCCAGACGTCGATGCGGGCCGGGTCGACGCCGTTGTGGATCACCCGAATGCGCTCAGGATCGACGCCGAGCGCCTCCTCCCACCCGGCGTTGTAGGCGCACACGGGGGTGAGCACATCGGCCTCGCGATAGGCGAGCTCGACCACGGCCCGGTAGAAGTTGGCGAACAACACCTTGGTCCCGAAGGGCTCGGCGGACATGGCCAGCAACCGCTCGCGCAGGTAGATGCCGTGCTCGGTGAGCACCAGCGGTGTCCCGTAGCGGTACTTCGCCACGACGGCCGGCAGCGCGCACAGCGCCGCAGCCGTGCTGTGCACCACGTCGCAGACAGGAGTCGCCGCGGTGAGGGGGAGAAGGTAGCGGTACATGGTGCGGGCGAAGTCCATAGCCGGAGCGAGGCCCGTCCGGGCATGAATGGGGTTGGCTTGGAGCCGGTCGAGGAGCAACGCCCATGTTGCCGCGTCACCCAGGGCGCGACGCAGGTCGTATCGCTCCGCGAAGTGGGCTACGGCGGACAGGCTGTCGCCGAGCGCCCGGGAATCGGCTTCGGGTGCAGCCAGACAGTCGACGAGATGCTCCCATGACGGCAGGAAACGGTCGCGCACCACCGGAGACGACGTCCGCAGGGCGCGGCGCCAACCGGCGCGCCGCGGCAGGTACTCCTCGGCCAGCTCGAGGCCCCACAGCGGAATGGGCTGCAGAGTGACGTTGGGCGGCGGCCGGTACTGGATGCGGTGATGAGGGTTGTCGACGAGGGCACCGATCTCGAAGTGGTGGTGGGGGAGGCCGTGGACGAGCTGGTCGACCCAGGTCGACACGCCTCCGAGCACGAACGGATAGGTCCCTTCGGTCGAGAGGTAGATCTTCACGCCGACTCCGTGTAGCCGAGGGTCTCGCCAATGGCGATGGCCTTCGACAAGCACTTGTGGGCCAAGGGAAGGTTGCCCGCCTCCAAGAAGCAGCGGGCACTTTCGCGATATGCCATGAACACTCCCTGAGGGAGCGTCTCGGACTTCTCGGCGATCTCCAGGTAGGCCTTGCCCGCCAGTCGCTGCAAGCGGTTGGCGTGGTCGCCCCGGCCCGCCGCCAGGGCGGCGGCACCCGCGGCGCGATAGGCAATGGCTGCCCGCTGCGGGGCGCCGGCCTCGGCTGCTTCTGCGGCCTCGGCCTCGAACGCCGCCAGCGCTTGCGCGTGATCGGCGTCGCGCGACGCCACGAGCCCCCGGACCCACCCGTCGGCGCCGGTACGGTCCCCGGCAGTCGATGCCGCCCCCGCCCCGTTCGTGGTCATCTGCTCGTCGACCGAGAACTGCGCCTGATTGAGGTCCGACCCGTAGCGCAGGTGCCAGCGCTCACAGTCGGCCCGGATCGAGGCGCCCTCGGGCGCCCCCATCTCCTTGAACAGCTCGCGCAGCAGGGTGTGGCTGGCGGCGATGGCGCCCAGGAACGACGGGGCCAGATCCGAGGCGTAGCGCTCAGGGCTGACCCGACCGTTGTGGAAGTAGGTCGACCCGATAGCCAGAACGACCCGTTCCTCGCCGACCGTGTCGGAGGGGTTCGGCCCACTCTCGTCGGGCTGCGGGCCAGAAGGCGGGGACTGCGCAGGTCCGGCCGCATTCGAGGCGCCATGACTCGGCGCGGCTCGGGCCAGCCGGGCGGGCTGGCGCAGCTTCTGGGGGGTCGGCTCCTGGTTCGGGGCGGCCATGGTCACGTGCATTAATCGACCAGGTCACCCCCGTCCTTGATACGCAGGCCACCCTGATCTGCGCCTGGCCACGGTGGGTGGGGGCCGCTTCGGCTCAAGCCCGGCCCGTTCGAGGCCGAAACTCAACCCGTGGTGCTGAAAGACGCGCCCAAATCAAGCGTCATCAAGTTGCCAACCAACGTGAAGGGCGGAGGTGCGGTCGTGGCAGCGCCACCGAGGACCCCAGAGGCAGGTCTGTCGTGACGTCGCTCGTCGGCGCTCCTAATGAGGTTCTCGCCCCGCCGTCGTCATGGCAAGCCTCGTCGTTGCGGACATGGGTGAACCCTCGATGATCGTGACTCTGGCGGGAGGGATCACGGCGCAGGTCCTCGACCAGACGATCGACGCTGTCGTCGTGGCGGTACTGGTGGCGGGTGCGGTCGCCTACGGCCTTCGGTTGAACCGGGATCTGCATCGCGGGCCTTGGCGGGCGGCGTGGCAGGCGCTGGGGTGCGGGCTGGTCGGTATCACTGCGGGACAGCTGTTCCAGGCGCTGCATGTGGGCGGTCCGCCCACGCAGGTCGGTGTCCCCATGATCCTGAGCACCGGTGGCGACCTCCTCGCCATCATGGGGCTGATCTCACTCATCCATCAGCGACTCCCGGAGCGTTCCGCCGACTCGCTGGCCGAAGCACTGCTTTCCACCTTGGCCCTGGGGTTCGTCATCCTCGCTCTGGTGGTCGTTCCCTCGCAGGGTTGGCGCCCCGGTTTCCAGCTGCCGGCGATCGCGGCGCCGTTGCTCGACATGATCTTGCTCTGGCTCGTCTGCTGCTTGGTGTCTCTCACCGAACGTAACCCGGCGTTGTACCGGTACCTCCTGTGTGGATTCCTATGTCTCTTCGTGGCCAACTCCAGTTACGCCGCGCTGGCCCTCGGTGGTAGAGGGCATTCGTCGCACCTGGTGGCGACGGTCGCTCTGGCGGGGGCTCTGTTCTGGGGAGTCGGGTTCGTCCATCGGTCTCGGAAAGTCGCCTTCGACCCGGTTCCGCTGCGATCGGTTCGGCCCCGGGGAGTGCGGGTGGCGATGCTCGTGGCCGTCGGGCTCGTCGTCCCCGCCGTGCTGAGCGCGGAGTCAGTCCTGGGCATACGCGATCACCAGCCGGCGCTCATGATCGGTTCGACCCTGTTGCCTTCGTTGTTGGTGCTGTATCTCCTGCACCAGGTGTTCACCCACGCCGCGGCCGAGTACCGGGCCCAACATGACTCCCTGACCGGTGTCTGTAACCGTCTGCTCTTCGAGGATCGGCTCCAGCGGGCGTTGGTCCAGGCGGACCGGTCCAACAGCGCGGTGTCGGTCATGTTCTTGGACCTCGACCGGTTCAAGGACATCAACGACAGTCTCGGTCACGCTGTGGGCAACGAGCTCCTCAAGGCGGTGGTCAAGCGACTCCAAGGGTGCCTGCGGGAACACGACACCCTGGCCCGGTTCGGCGGCGACGAATTCACGTTCCTGATCCCCGACAGTGGGCGCAAGGACGGGCTCGTGGTCGACTTCGCGGAGCGGCTCCTCGATCGGTTCGAGGACCCCTTCAGCGTCGGGGGCCGGCAGTTGACGGTCAAGGCCAGCATCGGGGTGGCGGTGTCTCCGTGGGACGGCGCTGATGCCGACACACTGCTCAAGCATGCCGACACCGCCATGTACCAGGCCAAGGCGGCGGGCCGGAACACCTACCAGGTCTTCGATTCGGGCATGAGTGCCCGGGCCCGACTGCGCTTCGCCCTCGAGGACAGCCTCCGGGGGGCCGTGGACTCGGGTCGACTCGCCGTCCACTACCAACCCAAGCTCGACATGGCGAGCGGGGACATCGTTGGGGTCGAGGCGTTGGCGCGTTGGCGCCATCCCAGCCTCGGCTTCATCCCTCCGTGGGCGTTCATCCCGCTCGCAGAGGAGACGAGCCTCGTGGCAACCCTCGGTGAGTGGGTGCTCGACGTCGCCTGCCGACAAGCTCAGGGATGGCAGGAGCAGGGACTTCCGGCCATCCCGGTGGCGGTGAACCTCTCCCCTCGCCAATTCGCGCATCAGCCGGTGGTGGAGATGGTGACGAGCGTCCTCAAGCGGACCGGGTTGGATCCGACCTTGCTGGAGCTCGAGGTGACAGAGAGCGTGCTCATGGAGCGCGTGGACGAGGTGGTGGCCAGCCTGAACGAGCTCCGGGCCCTCGGTGTGCGCTGTTCGATCGACGACTTCGGGACGGGATACAGCGCGCTGACGTATCTGGCCGAGATGCCTATCGACGCCATCAAGATCGATCGTTCGTTCATCCAGCGCATCGACGGCGAAGCGAGCGGTGCCTCGATCGTCGGGGCGGTCATCGCGCTGGCCCACAGCCTCGACCTCGTGGTGGTGGCCGAGGGCGTCGAGTCCGACGAGCAGCTCCAGTTCCTCGACGCGCATGGCTGTGACCAGGTGCAGGGCTTTCGATTCAGCCCTCCCCTCCCGGCCGCGGAGATCGTCGAGCTCATGCGGACCCCCGCCGGGGTCTTCACGGAGTGGGCGACGGAGCCGGTGGCGGTGCCGTTGCCGATCTCGGGAATCTCACCGGCCCGACTCGAAGCCCTGCTCGAGTCGATCATGTCGGATCGCCACTCGCCCTCCGAGCTCGACAGCGAAGCCATCGAGGCGGTCCTCACCGCCCTGCAAGCCGACGAGCTGACGAAGGTCAAGAGCGTCCGCCCGGGCCGGGCCCGGTCGGCCAAGGTTGCGGTCAGCACCCTGGCCAGCCTGGCCACGATGTCGGGTGGGGCTGCTGCGGCCGGCGCGCTCACCATTCCCGCCGAGAGTCTCGGGGCCAGGATCCTCGACGAGGGAAGCGTGACGGCAGTGGCAGCCAGCGCTGTGACCGAGGCGACCCAGACCGATGCTGGTGCCGCGCCGTCCGAACACGGATCGGGTGATCCTGTCGCCGACGGTCAGGTCAGCGCGTCGTAGCGGGCGAGGGCACGACGATCTATCTTCGGGCGCCGTGCACAAGGATTCAGGTCAAGGGCGAGACTCGCGACGGATCCTGAGTCGCCGGCAGGTGCTCGGCGGTGGGTTGGTGGGAGCCGCTGGGATCGTCGCCGCGGGAGTCGGTGTCACCGGAGGTGTCGACGCCGTAGCCGACGCCGCTCCAACGGGTGGCCTCGGGTCTGATCACAAGAGCCCGACGGCACTCACCGTCGACGGGCTGGCCGCACCGATCGGACTCGGCCTCGACGACATCTATTTCGCGTGGCATCTCGACGATGACCGACGCAGCGCGGTCCAACGTGGCTACCGGCTGGTGGTGTCGCGCCCTCGACTGACCGGCGGGGGCGGCTCGGGTGGGTCGGGGTCTCCGGTGGTCTGGGACACCGGCCGGGTGGCGTCCTCGCGACAGGCGTTCGTCGCCTATCGCGGGCCCAGATTGGCACCCGACACCGTCTATCGCTGGACGGTGCAGACCTGGCCGGCGACGGGAGCTCCGAGCCCCTTCGCGTCGCATGCCACGTTCGAGACCGGGCTCGCGGACCGCGACTGGAAGGCCAAATGGATCGGCCGTTCCTTTCCCGGGGGCCCGGGTCCCGACGAGTACACCTACGCGCGCCACGAGTTCGCGTTGTCGAGCGCGCCAATTGTCCGGGCCCGGGCCTATGTGTCGGGCGACCAACAGTACGAGCTCTACGTCAACGGCAGTCGCGCCGGGAAGGGGCAGGCGTACTCGTTCCCCGACTCGCAGTACTACGAAGCCCTCGACGTGACCTCGCTGTTGCGGCCGGGCGCGCCCAACGCGCTGGGCATCGTCTCGAGTTGGCAGGGTGCGACCAAGGGACATCCGGCGGGCAAGCCTGCCGTCGTGGCGCAGATCTCGGTGCTCCATCGAGACGGCCGTCGCCAGCTCGTCGTGACCGACGGCTCGTGGCGAGTCCGCAAGGGGCCATGGTTGCCAGGCACCCAACGTGACCTCGAAGGTGACTTCGTCGACTTCACCGAGAACATCAACGGCCCCGACGAACCCCTCGGCTGGAAGTCGCCGGGCTTCGACGACAGCGCCTGGGCCCGGGCCACGGTGCTGGGGTCGACGGGAGTGGCGCCGTGGCGACACCTGGTGTCGGTGCGGACGCGCATCATCGAGGAGCCCGTCCCGGCGGTGACGCTCAACCGCCTGGCGTCAGGAGCGGTGGTCGCCGATTTCGGGAAGGTGTACGCGGCGGTGCCCACTGTCACCTTTCACAACGGGGTGGCCGGGCGACTCGTGACGATGCGCGCCGGCTACCTGCTCGACGAGCCCGTCGCCGGCCAACCATTCTCGGGAGTGCCGGGTCAGGTGTCGACGACGCGCGGCACCCAGCACACAGACATGAGCTACAGCTTGGTCCAGCGCGGTGGCGCCGAGGAGTTCCATCCCTTTGACTATCTCGGGTTCCGTTACCTCCAGATCGATGACCCCGGGGAGATCCTGACATCGGCGGACGTCGTGGCCCGGACGCGTCACGCCGCGGTGCCCGATGAGCACGCCGCATCGTTCGCGTCGTCGTCGTCCACCATCGATGCGGTGTTCGAGCTCGGTCGTCATTCGGCCCTCTTCGGCGCGCAGGAGCAGTGGATCGACACTCCCACCCGGGAGAAGGGCCCGTGGTTGTGGGACGGGTTCAACGAATCCCAGACCGCCATGGTGGCCTTCGGGGAGCAGAACGTGACGCGCAAGTCGCTGCTCGAGTTCGCTCAGTCCCAACGCCGCTTCTGGGAGAAGAGCGGCTCCATCAACAAGATCTATCCGACCGGCCTCGGTGCCGAGGACATCAACGAGTACACCGAGATCTATCCCGAGTGGGTGTGGCAGTACTGGATGCGCACGGGCGACCGCGCCCTGCTGGCGGCGGTCTACCCGGTGCTCGTGAACATCGCTGGCTACGTTGACACCTATGTCGATCCGGCGACCAATCTCGTCGACGACCTCCCGGCCACGAGTGTCTACTACTCCTACCCGATCGTCACGAGAATCAACGTGTTAGGTGTCAACGTGTTCCGCCGGGCCGCCGATGCCGCCGCCGCCCTCGGTCGGCCCGCTGGCGAGGTCACCCGACAACGACGCAAACAAGCGCAGCTCACCGCGGCGATCAATCGCCATCTGACGCGGCCGGACGGCACCTACGTCGACGGCATCGACAACAACGGGAGGAAGATGGCGACGGCGTCGCAGTACGCCAACGCCTGTGCACTCGCCTATGGCGTGGTTCCCCAGGGTCGCCGGTCTGCGGTGGCGGCCTACGTGGCCGAACTGGGCATGGGCGTGCCGGTGAGCAGTGCCACCGATGTCTTGCGGGGCCTGGCCGACAACGGCCACGTCGACGACATGATCCGGATCCTGACCGACCCCGGCCATGACGGCTGGGCCAACATCCTGGCGCAGGGGGGGACCTTCACCTGGGAGGTGTGGGAGCCGTCGGACGCGGCCGGGGACAGCATGTCGCACGGCTGGGGATCGAACGTGCTCGTCGAGATCCAACAGACCTTGCTGGGGGTCCGCCCCACGAGCCCCGGGTACGCGTCGTTCGATGTCGCAGCGCCGCCCTCGGGGCTCGACTGGGCCGGCGGGACCGTCCCCACACCCCGGGGAGCCATCGCCGTGGCGTGGCGCCGACCGTCGTCTCGGGGTGCCGAGTTCGTTCTCGACGTCACCGTGCCTCCCAACGCGTCGGCGACGGTCCATCTGCCGGCGACCACTGTGCGCGACCTCACCGAAGGGGGCCGACCGTTGCACGATGCGTCAGGCATCGGTCGGGTGACGGCTCGCCATGGCGAGGTGGTCGTCGCTGTGGGTGCGGGGCACTACGAGCTGCGGTCCGCGTCCGGAACGTAGGGCCCGAGCCCGGATCACTGTCGGACCTTCTCGCAGGATGGGCACTTCCGGCAGGATGGGGACATGAGCCCTCACCCCGACTCCGAGGACGACGAGGCCCGCATCACGCTCGAGTCCTTCACCGGGCCCTGGGCTGACGACGACCCCGATGCCAATTTCAAGGCCGATGTAGCGCTCTACGCGCAGGTCGACCCCATGGTCACGATCCGCACCTTGAGCCGGAACGTCGGCGTGCCGGCCGGCGCGCTGGTGCGCTACGTGCTGGCGAAGTACGCCACGGGCGGGAGCGGCGGCCTGTTGGAGCTCGGGCCCACCATGGTGCACCGTCTCTGGGAGCCCATCGACCGCGCTGAGCGGGACGGCTCGATCGAGGCCCGTCTCGCTGCCTACGGCCAGTTGCGCCAGATGATCCAGTGGCTGCGGCTCCCCCTCGAGGACCCGTCGATCTACCCCGAGCAGCACTGAGCCTCACAGGAGCGGACCTCCGACGTCCCGCTTCGCGGCCCGGGCCATTAGCGTGGGAGGAGCACGACGCCGGACCGTAGCGCGGAGGGTTCGCCATGACCGAGTCCCACGATGTCGACGTCCCGCACTGGCGGGGGATCAACCACCTGGCTCTGATCACCGACGACATGGACGCCACGGTGCGCTTCTACCACGGCGTCCTCGGGGCCCGGCTGGTAGCCACGATCGGCACACCACGGTTCCGCCACTACTTCTTCGAGTTCGGTGCGCAGAACACGGTGGCCTTCTTCGAATACGCAGGCATTCCCGTCGAGCGTTTGGCCAAGCCCGCAGGTGTCCCCGACCCACGGGCCGTGCAGTTCGACCACCTCTCGTTCAACCTTCCCGACGAACACGCCCTTCTCGACCTGCGCGACCGGCTCAAGTCCGCCGCGTGCGAGGTCACCGATGTCGTCGATCACGGCTTCATCCGCTCGATCTACTTCACGGACCCCAACGGCATCGCCCTCGAGGCGTCGTGGTGGGCGCTCGATGCCACCGGTCGGCCTGCGGACTACGGAGACGATCGGCTGTTCTCGGACCCGAACCCCGTTCCCGCTGTGAGCGAGATCCGCGAGCGTGGCTCGGTGAGCTCGGTGCCTTCCACCCGTCTCGCCTGACCCTCGGCCGTCGCCCGGTTCTCCGACACACGAGCCCCCGGGCGCTGTCACGTCGACGCGCCGTGGCTCCGTGGCGCCGTGGCGCCGGGGACAGAGCTCAGATCGCGGCGGAGTTGAAATTCAAGGTGAAGGGGACCGATGACGGTTTGAACAACCATTTCGGCACGGTCTTCCCGTTGACCTTGACCTGCACCGTCACGAGCGATGCACTCATGCTGAGCGTCAGTTGTCCGTTGGCCGGGTTGAACTCCTTGACCTGACCCCCTTGGAGGGTGGCCGCGAAGACCGGCGAGAAGCTCTGCGGGGTGTGGACCACGGTCCAACACGGCGCCCATGCCGCCACCACGACGGTGTAGTTCGACGCTCTGACCGACACCGAGGCACTGCCGGCGCCGGTGTTGGTCAACGACACCTGCGCCGAGTGCGTCGGTTGCACCGGCGCACCGCCTCCGGTGGTGGGGTTCCCGCCGGCCACGGTGGGCACCGTGGTGCCGACGTGGTGGACCACGTGGATGTCCGCCAGGAGCTGCGGGTCGTAGTGCTGGAGGGCGAGGACTCCGAGCGCGATGGCGAGGATGGTCACCGTGACCCAGATGGCGCCGCGCAGGATCAGCGGGACGGCCCGGGGCGGTGCGTAGACGGGCGGCACTATGGGAAACGCGCCGGTGGCGTGGAAGGCGCCGTTCGCGGTGGTGTGGCCGTTGGTGGCAGCAAGCTCGGCGCGTCGTACGCCGGGGACCTCGTCGGTCTGGGTGAAGGCGCGCAGATGGGTGCCGTCACCGGGGTACCGGCTCAGATGGCCGGCGGAAACCGATTCGGTGAGGTAGACGCTCTGGGTCCGGTCCCCGTTCGTCGAGCCGTTCCCCGCTCCACCGGCACCGTCGAACCCCGCCAGGGGCGTTCCCCAGTGCTTCTCGACCACACCGGTGAATTCGTCACCGTCGACCTCGACGAGGTCGCAGTAGCGCCGCACCGCAGTCCGGGCTGAGCGCAGGTCGGGAAACCGCGAGAGGTCTCCGGCTTCGAGTGCCTCGAGCCGGACCAGGGCGACACCGGTCCGGTCCTGGATCTCGACCAGGCTCGTGTCCGAGGCCTCACGCGCAGCACGAAGTGCGGTGCCGACGTCGGCGGGCGTCGAGCCCGGTTTCTGGCGTCGTCCCCCGCGGCGCCGCATCCTCCTGTCGCTGGCTGCGGTAACCACGTGCGCCCTCCCTACGGCCCCCCTGATCGTACTGCGAAGTCTCGAATACTGGTCCTCGCCATGTCATCGGCGCGTTCAGCCCGATCCTGGACCGCTCTGCCCCGTAACCGCTCTGCCCCGTACTGGTGCGATGACGGGTGCCGAGCTTCCTCGTCGGTAAGCGACCCGTGCCTGGCGACCGAGCCGTTGGTGGCCGCGCTCGGCCGGGGGGCAATTTCCTATCACCCCCGCCCCCGTAAGACGGTGACCCACCGTGCCCGATTTGCACCGTGCGTGAGGAACCGGCCCCGGTCGATGATGCTCGGCGGTGCCGCACCGACCCCAACCGACCTCAAACAGACCCGACAACGACCGTCGCCCGCCCGCCGGACCCTCCTTGATGAAGACCAGATGCGTCAGAGTGGCCACCGAACGTGACATGTTAGGGCCTTCTCAGGCTCAAACGGAGCAGGACTGACGGGGATGTCAGGCCTGACATTTGCGTCAGGAAACGCTAACGTTGGCGGCCAGGGGCGGTGGGCGTGGTGACATCGAACGTCCTGGGTGATTCGCACGACACCTTGGTCTTAGGTGCCACCGGAGCCCGGTGCGAGAGGAGTGCGAATGCAGGCCGAAGAAGAGAGCGCAGGCACGTCTGCGGGCATGGTGGCCGATCTGGCTTCGTCGGACGATCCGCGCGCGATCTCCCGCTCGCTGCGCGAAACCCCGGTGATGCGGATCGACGACATGTTCACGCTGTTGACCCGTCGGGAGCACGTCGAGGACGCCCTACGGAAGTCAGCGCTGTTCTGCTGGAGCGAGGTCCCCATGGACCTGGGCAACATCCGGCCCCTGATTCCCCTGATGATCGACCCACCGCAGCATGTGAAGTACCGCCGGATCCTCGACCCCCTCTTCGCTCCGAAGAAGATGGCCTTGCTCGAGGACGAGGTGGTGGCCCTGGTGAAAGAGCTCGTCGACGGGTTCGCCGCCAAGGGCTCGTGCGACCTCCACGAGGAGTTCGCCGTCCCCCTGCCGTGTCGTGTCTTCCTGCGGCTGATGGGTCTGCCCTTCGCTGACCTGGACATCTTCTTGGCCGTCAAGGACGACATCATCCGTCCGCCCGGGTTCACCATGGAAGAGCAGGCCCCGCACCGCAAGGCGGCGGGCCAGAAGGTCTACGAGTACTTCGACGCCGAGGTGAAGAAGCGCCGCGCCAAGCCCCCTACCGACGACCTGCTCGGCCAGATCATGGAGAAGGAGGTCGACGGGATCCGGCTCACCGACGAGGAAGTCCTCGACATCTGCTTCTTGTTCATCATCGCCGGGCTCGACACCGTCACCGACTCCCTCGACTGCTTCTTTGCCTACCTCGCCCAGGAGCCCGACCAGCGTCGGCTGCTCGTGGAGGACGAGACGGCCATCCCCTCCGCCGTCGAAGAGCTCCTGCGCTGGGAGAGCCCGGTCCCGGCCGTGCCCCGGGTGGTCACCGAGGACGTGGAGTACGAGGGTTGTCCCGTGAAGGCCGGTGAGCAGGTCATGCTCCTCATCGGGTCGGCCAACACCGACGATGCCGCCCATCCCGGTGTCGACACCGTGGACCTGCGGCGGAACCCCAACCCCCATCTGGCTTTCGGGGGAGGGGTGCACCGTTGCCTGGGCTCGCATCTGGCCCGGGTCGAGCTGCGGGTGGCGCTGCGGGAATTCCACCGCCGGATCCCCGACTACTGGCTCAAGCCCGGGACGGTGCTCGAGTACACGCCCGGGCTGCGGTCGCTGCTGACCCTGCCGATCGAGTTCACGCCGGCCGGCTGATCCCGAGGCATGCGCATCCGGCTCGACACCGAGGCGTGCCAGGGCCATGGCCGCTGCTACACGTTGTCCCCCATGCTGTTCGACTCCGATGACCTCGGCCACTGCGTGGTGCTCGTCGACGAGGTGCCCGCCGGCCAAGACGACGCGGCCCGCACCGGCGTCGACAATTGCCCGGAGCAGGCCCTGACCCTCGAAGGCTGACCACCGGCCCGACTCAGAGGGCCGGTCCCGAGGCCGATCAACCGACCGGTCAGGCGCCCCGCATGGTGTTGGTCTTGTCGGAGCTCGAGAGCACGACGCGGGTCCCGACCCCGTCGTGGCTCAGAAGCTCGGTCGTGAGCGTCTCATCGGCGCGGGCCAGGGTGCGACGACCACCCATGTCGATGAGGCCGATCGCCGCTTGGGGACCTCGCTCGCGGTCAAAGGGCGCGGTGTAGGCCACGATCGTCCCCCGGGTGCCGGTCCCGACGGACGCCACCACCTCGAGCGCGTCGGCCAGCCCGTCGATGTGCTCCTGGAGCTTCTCGGGCGGTCGGGGCTCCTCGTCGGGGGCCCGGCGTGAATAGAGGCCGACCGAGTGCTTGGTGAGGTAGTAGCCGTTGCCGTGGACGAGGGCGTGGTCGCCGTGTCCGGCACGCAACCAGTGGTGGGTGTTGGCGATGGAGTGGGTCACGTAGTTGCTCCCCGGCCCCCCGTGATAGGGCAGGCCGCCGGTGAGCGTGAGGGGTCGGGGGTCGTCGGGGTCGATGTCGAAGCTGTCGCGCGCCACCTCCACCGAGCTCGGGAAGCAGGCGTAGAGGTCGAGCCCTCCGACCTCGTCCATGGTCACCTTGGCCGTGTCCAGGGCGCGCCGGGCGCATGCGGCCAATGCCGGCGAGCGGTGCAGCACG
>Ga0307374_10008926_pt1 | contig 14871 bp, 13 predicted proteins | sample OX3MG_FD_202532 | JGI IMG/M metagenome (GOLD analysis project Ga0307374, IMG submission 202532) | Soil microbial communities from Risofladan, Vaasa, Finland - OX-3 | ecosystem: Environmental > Terrestrial > Soil > Coastal area > Acid sulfate soil | place: Finland: Risofladan, Vaasa | collected... | reverse complement strand
CCTCCACCGGCTATGCCAAGAAGATGTACGAGGGGATGCGCGACCACTACGGCATCGAGGTGGAGAACTTCCGGGTGCACGCCTATGCCGAGGAGGACCACGGCGAGCAGGCCGACTACCTCCTGCGCCAGGTGGCCGTCAGCGCCGAGCAGCAGCGCCGCATCCGTCGCTCCATCGTGCACACCTTCAGCGTGCGCAACCAGCGCACGGTGGCACTCAACCGCTGGCTGGACGAGCCCGGCGCCCTGCGCCGGGCCCGGGGGTAGTGGTGGCCGCACGCGAGGCGGTCATCGTCGACACCCTGCGCACCACCTTCGGCAAGCGCGGCGGGGCCCTGGCCCACTGGCACCCAGTGGACCTGCTGGCCTTCGCCCTCACCCGGCTGGTGCAGCGCACCGGCGTCGACCCCGGGCGCATCGACGACGTCATCGGCGGGTGCGTGTCGCAGGTGGGCGAGCAGTCGACCAACCTGGCCCGCAACGCCTGGGTGGCGGCCGGGCTGCCCCAGGAGGTGCCCGCCACCACCGTCGACCGCCAGTGCGGGTCGTCGCAACAAGCCGTGCACTTCGCCGCCGCGGGGGTGGTGGCCGGCCACTACGACCTGGCCATCGCCTGTGGGGCCGAGTCCATGAGCCGGGTGCCGCTCGCCTCCAATGCCCGCGGCGGCACGGGGCCGTTCCCGCCATCGTTCCTGGAGGTCATCGACCAGCGCCTGTGGATGCAATTCCGGGTGGCCCAGGTCCTGGCCGAGCGCTGGAAGATCAGCCGCGAGGACATGGACGCCTACTCCTTGGAGAGCCACCGCCGCGCCGCTGAGGCCACCGATTCGGGCCACTTCGCCAAGGAAGCCGTCCCCGTGCCGGTGCGCGACGAGCAGGGCCGTGACACCGGCGCCTTGCTCGAAGCCGACGAGGGCATCCGTCGGGGCGGCACCATGGAGCAGCTGGCCGCCCTGCCGCCAGCGCAGAACTGGGAGCCCGACACCGCCCCCGACATCACCGCCGCCAACTCGTCGCAGATGACCGACGGCGCCGCTGCCATGCTCATCGCCGAGCGCTCGGTGGCCGAGCGGCTGGGGCTTCCCATCCGGGCCCGCTTCGCCGGCTTCGCCGTGGCCGCCGAGGACGCCGCCATCGTGCTGTCGGCCCCGGTCCCGGCCACCCGCAAGCTCCTCGAGCGCACCGGGCTCTCCATCGACGACTTCGACGCCGTGGAGTGCAACGAGGCCTTCGCCGCCATCGCCCTCATGTGGAGCCGGGCCTTCTCGCCCGACCCCGACCGCTTCAATCCCCGAGGCGGCGCCATCGCCATAGGACATCCCCTCGGGGCCAGCGGGGTGCGGCTCATGACGACGCTGCTCAACCAGCTCGAGTCCACCGGCGGCCGCTACGGATTCCAGACCATGTGCGAGGGCGGCGGCCAGGCCAACGCCACCGTCATCGAGCGACTGGGTTAGGCGACCCGGATGGACTTCACTTTCAGCGCCGAGCAGGAGGACTTCCGCCAGTCGGTGCGCGGCGCCCTGGCCGACAAGGCCCCGTCCACCTACGTGCGGGCCATGCTCGAGGACCCCGTCGGGGTGACCCCGGAGCTGTGGGCCACCATGGCCGAGCTGGGCTGGCTGGGGGTGCTCGTGCCCGAGTCGGCCGGGGGGCTCGGCCTGGGCCTGGTGGACATGGTGGTGTTGCAGGAGGAGCTCGGGAAGCTCCCCTTCCCCGGCCCCTTCGTGTCCTCGGCGGTGGCCGCCACGCTGGCCGCAGCGCGCCTGGGCGTGGACGAGGTGCTGGCCGACCTGGCCTCGGGGGCCAAGCGCGGCACCATCGCCGTGGAGGAGGCCGGCCACGGCGACCCGCTGTCGTCGATCCGGGCCACGGCCAAGGCCGACGGCGACGGCTACGTGCTGTCGGGAGTGAAGCCGGTGGTTCTCGACGGGGCCGGGGCCGACTGGGCCCTGGTGGTGGCCGACGACGGCGACGGGCTCGGCTCGTTCCTGTTGGAGGCACCAGCCGGGCAGAGCGCTCCGGGCCTGGACGTGACCCGCAAGCTGGCCCGCTTGGACCTCGACGGACGGCGGGCCAAGCGGGTGGGGCCGCCGGGCGACCAGAGTGCGCTGTGGCGACGGGTGATCGACGACGTGGACGTGGCGCTGTCAGCGGAGCTGGTGGGCACCTCCGAGCGTGCCCTCGAGTTGGCCGTCGAGTACGCTAAGGTGCGGGTGCAGTTCGACCGGCCCATCGCCACCTTCCAGGCCATCAAGCACAAGGCGGCCGACATGCTCCACCACCTGGAGCTGGCCCGGGTGGGGACCCACTACGCGGCCTGGGCCTCGGACACCGACTCGCCCGATCGCGAAAAGGCCGCCGCCATGTGCAAGGGGTACGCCGGGGAGGCAGCGGTAGCGGTGACTTCGGAGTCCATCCAGGTCCACGGCGGCGTGGGCTTCACCTGGGACGTGGACTGCCACCTGCTTTACCGCCGGGCCAAGCAGGACGACCTGCTCTTCGGGGCCCAGGGATATCAGCGCCAGCGCCTGGCCGACCTGCTGCTCGACTGATCCGGTCCGTCAGGCCGGGGCTTGCTCGGCCCGTGGCTCTCAGGCCGGGGACGTCTCTCCCACCAGCTGCTTGCGCAACTCGGCCTTCATGACCTTGCCGGTGGCGTTGCGCGGCAGCTCGTCGCTCAGCTCGATGCGCCGGGGCACCTTGTAGTCGGCCAGGGCGGCGGCGCAGTGCTCGTGGAGGTCGGCCGGGGTGGTGGTGCTGCCGGGGCTCAGCACGACCACGGCGGCCACGTCCTCGCCCAGCACGGCGTGGGGGATGCCGACCACGGCCGCCTCCACCACGTCGGGGTGGTCGTGCAACACGGCTTCGACGTCCACGGCGTGGATGTTGTTGCCGCCGCGGATGATGACGTCCTTCTTGCGGCCCACGATGTAGAGGTACCCATCGGCGTCGAGGCGCCCCAGGTCCCCGGTGTGGAGCCAGCCGCCCTGCCAGGTCGCGGCGCTGGCCTCGGGGTCGCGGTAGTACTCCCGCTCGCGCCCGGGCATGCGCAACAGCACCTCGCCCACTTCGCCGCCGGGCACGTCGGTGCCCTCGTCGTCCACGAAGCGCACCTCCAGGGGGGCCATGGGCTGGCCCACCGACCCGATGCGCTTCAACGACTCCCCCTTGGGCATGGCGCAGAAGGCCGGGCCGGCCTCGGTCATGCCGTAGCTGTTGGACACGGCCGCCTCGGGCATCCGCTCCTGCAGCGTGCGCAAGGTGGCCGGAGCCAGCGGGGCGCTGCCGATGGCGCACAGGGCGATCGACGACAGGTCGGCCCCGGCGAAGTCGGGGTGGGCCACGAGCAGCTGGGCCATGGAGGGCACCAGGAACACGAACTGCGGGTGGAGCTCCTCGACCACCTCGAGCCAGCGCCCGGCGTCGAAGCGGGGCTGGTAGACGCCGGAGAGCCCGAGCTGCATGGGGTTGTAGATGAAGCCGATGCCGGCGAAGGTGAACAACGGGCTCGAGTGCAGCCAGCACTGGCCCGACAGCGTGGGGTTGGGCTCACCGGGGATGAGGGCCACGTTGCGATGCCGGATGGCCACCCCTTTGGGGGTGCCGGTGGTGCCCGAGGTGTAGAGGATGTCGGCCAGGTCGTCGGGGCCCACCTCGACCTGGAAGGTGCTGGTGTCGGTGCCCGGCACGGCTTCGCCCCAGGACCAGGCCTCGTCCCCGGTCTCCTCGGTGGCCGGGGACACCACCACGTGCGAGATGCAGTCGAGCGAGCGGGCCAGATCGTGCGCCATGGGAGCGCGGCCGCCGTCGGTGAGCACGGCGCCCACCTCGGCGTGGCCGAGCAGGCGCACCAGCTCGCCGTCGGACAGACGGGTGTTGGTGGGCACGGCCACCGCCCCGGCCTTGTGCACCGCCGAGTAGGCCACCATGAAGCGCAGGGCCTCGGCGGCTTCCAAGTAGATGGCCACCCGGTCGCCCTTGGCCAGGCCCATGTCGGCCAGGGCCCGGGCCAGGCGGTTGGACTCGGCCTCCCACTGGGCGAAGGTCATGTGGCCCCCGTCCACCACCCGGTAGGCGATGTCGTCGGGGAAGGCCCCGGCCATGGCCCGCAGGTGGTCGGTGAGCAGGGCCATGCTCAGATGCCGCCGTCGAGCACGACGCGGCGCCAGGCGAAGCGCCAGCCGTCGGCCGTGCGCACCAGGTCGTCGTGGTAGCGCCCGGTGCGCTCGAGGGTCGATCGCCGCTCGTCGGGGCCGGCGTCGGGCTTGGGGCGCTGGAGGACGAGGACGGTGGTGTCCTGCTCGGCCCGGTCGCCGTTTACGGTGACGGTTGCGTCCACCGTCACGTGCACCACCCCGTAGGGAGTGTGCCGGCACATCCCGGCCAGGGCGTCACGGCCCTCGACGCGGAAGCCCCCCACCACTTCCATGACGCCGTCGTCGGTGAAGGTGGCGGCGAAGCCGTCGCTGTCGCCGTCGTCGAAGCAGCGGTTGTAGCGGGCGGTGAGCTCGCGGATGCGGGTGCAGTCGACCAGCCAGCGAACCTCGTCGTCCACCTCCCACCACCTCCTGGCCGTGACCGCTCAGCGGTGCTGTGGCCCGTCGTCAGCGCCGCCGGAGCCGACGATAGCGCGCCGTGTCGTGGGACCGACCTGGGCTTCGGCCTCAGCGCCCGGGCAGGGCGTACAGGACGATGGCGGTGAAATGGGCGGCCGCCCCCAGCACCGTGCAGGCGTGGAAGATCTCGTGATATCCGAAGACGGCCGGCCACGGGTCGGGCCGCCGCAAGGCGTACACCACGGCGCCGGCGGTGTAGCTGGCCCCACCGCCCAGCAGCAGGGCGAAGCCGGCCCCGCCCATGCCGTGCACCAGTTGTGGCACCACGGCCAGGGCGCACCAGCCCACCACCACATAGGGCAGGGCGATGGCCCACTTGGGGGCGTCCAACCACAGCTGGCGCAGCGCCACCCCGGCCGCCCCGCCCACCCATACGAGCAACAGCACGAGCAGCCGGGCCCAGCCCCCTAGGGCCAGCACGGCCACGGCGGTGTAGGTGCCGGCTATGGCCAGGAAGATGGTGGCGTGGTCGGCTCGGCGCATGCGCCGGCGCGCCGCGGGCTGCCAGCGCACCCGGTGGAAGGCGGCGCTCACCCCGAACAGCGCCACCATGGCCAGGGCGTAGACGACGAGCGCCACCCGGCCCGAGGTGTGCGGGGCCCTGGTCACCAGCCACGGGCCAGCACCGAGGGCCAGCACCAGGGCCACCAGGTGGATGCAGCCGCGCAGTGCCGGCCGGCCTGCGGCCACGACGGCGGCGGGCGGAGTGAGGACCGGGGGCGGGGGCGAGGTGGGCAGCCCCGTCACCGTAGTGGTCGGTCCTCCCCGCCGGCGCTCGCCGCCACCGCGTCGTCATCGTCCTGGTCGGCGAACTGAGTGCGGTAGAGCTCGGCATAGAGCCCGCCGGCCTCGAGGAGCTGGGCGTGGGTGCCGCGCTCGACGATGCGGCCCTCGGCCACCACCAGGATCTGGTCCGCTTGGCGCACGGTGGACAGGCGGTGGGCGATGACGAGCGAGGTCCGCCCCGTCAGTGCGCTGCGCAGGGCGTGCTGGACCGCCACCTCGGACTCGGAGTCGAGGTGGGCGGTGGCCTCGTCTAGCACCACGATGTCGGGGGCCTTGAGCAGGAGCCGGGCGATGGCGATGCGCTGCTTCTCTCCGCCCGACAGGCGGTAGCCGCGGTCGCCCACCACGGTGTCGAGCCCGTCGGGGAGGCTGGCCACCAGCGCCATGATCTGGGCGGCGCGCAGCGCCTCGAACAACTCATCCTCGGTGGCGTCGGCCTTGGCGTAGAGCAGGTTGGACCGGATGGTCTCGTGGAAGAGGTGGGAGTCCTGGGTGACCACCCCCACCATGTCGTGGACCGACCCCAAGGTGGCGTCGCGGACGTCCACGCCGTTGATGCGCACCGCCCCCTGGCGCACGTCGTAGAGGCGGGGCACCAGGTGGCTGATGGTGGTCTTGCCCGCCCCCGACGGGCCCACCAGGGCCACCAGCTGGCCCGGCTCGGCCCGGAAGCTCACGTCGTAGAGCACCTGCTGGACCGGCGTCTGGTCCAATACGGCCACCGACTCGAGCGAGGCCAGCGACACCTCCTCAGCCGTGGGGTAGCTGAAGTCCACGTGGTCGAACTCGATGGTGGCCGGGCCCCGCTCGATGGCTTGCGCGTCGGGCTTCTCGCCGATCATGGGAGGGAGGTCCAGCACCTCGAAGACGCGGTCGAAGGAGACCAGCGCCGTCATGATGTCGACCTGCACGTTGGAGAGGGCGGTGAGCGGGCCATACAGGCGGTTCAGATAGGCGGTTAGGGCCACCACGGTGCCGATGAGCAGGGTGCCGCGCACGGCCAGCACGCCACCCCAGCCGTAGACCAGGGCGGTGGCCAGCGACGCCGTTAGCAGCAGCGAGGCCATGAAGACGCGGGTGTACATGGCCTGAGTCACCCCGATGTCGCGGACGCGCCCGGCGCGCTTCTCGAAGGTGGCCGATTCCCGGTCGCCGTTGCCGAACAGCTTCACCAGCAGAGCACCGGCCACGTTGAAGCGCTCGGTCATGGTGGTGTTCATCTGGGCGTTCAAGGCGTAGGACTCCCGGGTGATCGAGGCCAGCTTGCGCCCCACCCACCGGGCCGGGAGCAGGAAGATGGGCAGCAGGGCCAACGTCACCAAGGTGATGGGCCACGACAGGAAGAACATGGCCCCGAGCGTCACGGCCACGCTGATGAAGTTGCCGACCACCGACGAGAAGGTGTCGGTGAAGGCTTGCTGAGCGCCCAGCACGTCGTTGTTGAGCCTGGTGACCAGGGCGCCGGTCTGGGTGCGGGTGAAGAAGGCGATGGGCATCTGCTGGACATGGGCGAACACCCGGGCCCGCAGGTCGAAGATGAGCCCTTCGCCCACCCGGGCCGAGACCCACCGCTGCCACAGCGACAGCACGGCGTCCACCACGGCCAGCACCGCCACCAGCAGGGCCATGCTCACCACCACGCCGCTGTTGTGGTGGAGGATGCCGCTGTCGAGGATGCGGCGGTAGATGAGCGGGTTGGCCGCACCCACCAGCGCGTCGATCACGATGAGCACTAAGAAGATGCCGAGCAACCGCTTGTAGGGGGCGGCGAAGCGCATTACGCGGCGGACGATGCCGGGGGGCAGCTTCTGGTCGACCACCGACTTGTCCTGTCGCATGGACCGCATGAGGCCCCAGCCCCCACCGCCGCGTCCCATGCCCATGGTCATGTGGCCCATCGGCATGCCCATCAGTGCGCTCCCTTCCCGACTTGGCAGCTGGTGCAGCCGCCGCTTTGGCACAACTTCTCGAGCAGCGCCATCAACTCGGCGCGCTCGGGCTCGTCCAAGTCCCCGAAGACCTGCGAGGCGGATTGGCGCCGGGCCCGGTCCAGGCCCGCCAAGGCGCCCCGCCCGGCGGCGGTGAGCTCCACCAGCACCGAGCGCCGGTCACCGGCGTCGGTGGAGCGCCGCACCAGCCCGGTCGCCTCGAGGCCGTCCACCATGGGCGTGACGGTGCGCGGCACCACGTCGAGGCGCGCTGCGATGTCGGCCATGCGCCGGGGCCCGTCGGCCACGATGCGCAGCACCCGGCCCTGGGCCATGGTGAGCCCGAGCGGGGCGAGCAGGGTGGCCGAGCCCCGCCGCAGTCGGCGGGCGGCGTGGCCCACCAGCTCGGCCAACTCCAGCCAGCCGTCGTCGGTTCCGGGTCGTGGGCTTGGCGTCATGACCGTGCCCAACCCCTCCCAGATGCAGAGTATTCCTCGCTATGAGGAACCCTCAGTATTGGGGCCCGGTCGGGGTCGTTCGGTCGGCGGGGGGCCATTCGGTAGGGTCCCGGCCGTGACCACGGTGGCCGACCTGCTCGAGGCCCGGGCCGAGGACGACCACACAGGGCTGCGCTTCGAGGACCGCTCGTGGACCTGGCGCCAGGTGGTGGACGAATCTCGCCGGCGCGCCACTTTCCTCTCCGCCGTGCGCGGCGAGGGGCCGTTCCACATCGGGGTGCTGCTCGAGAACGTCCCCGAGTACCTCTTTCTCCTGGGTGGGGCGGCCCTGGCCGGGGCGGTGGTGGTGGGCATCAACCCGACGCGCCGCGGCGAGGAGCTGGCGCGCGACGTGCGCCACACCGACTGCCAGATGGTGCTGACCGACCGAACCCAGGCCCCGCTGCTCGAGGGCCTGGACCTCGGGGCTCCGGTGACGTTGGTGGACGACGACGCCTACCGCCACGCCCTGGCCGGGGGCGGCCGCCCATCGCCGCCGCCGTCGGAGGACTCGCTCTACCTGCTGCTGTTCACCTCGGGCTCTACCGGCGCCCCCAAGGCGGTGAAGGTGTCCCAGGGTCGCCTGGCCGACGCCGCCTCCGTAATGGCCGGCGGGTCGGGCTTCGGGCCCGGCAGCGTCCTGTACTGCGCCATGCCCCTGTTCCACGGCAATGCCCTCAACACCTGCGTGGTGCCGGCGCTGGTGTCGGGGGCCACCTTGGTGTTGCGGCGGCGCTTCTCGGCCTCCGGCTTCATGGCCGACGTGCGGCACTACGGGGTCACGTACTTCAACTACGTGGGCCGAGCCCTGGCCTACGTGCTGGCCACCGAGCCGGCACCCGACGACGCCGACAACACGCTGCTCTTCGGCTTCGGCACCGACGCCTCTCCCCAGGACATCTCGGCCTTCAAGCGGCGGTTCTCGTGCCCCATCGTGGAGGGGTACGGATCCAGTGAGGGCGCCATCTCGATGGCGCGGGGGCCCGGCACCCCCCGAGGTTCGCTGGGACTGCCGCCCCCGGGCACCGACGTGGTGGTCATCGATCCCGACACCGGTGCCGAGTGCCCGCCGGCGCTCTTCGACGCCGAGGGCCGACTGCGCAACGCGGCGCAGTCCATCGGCGAGATCGTGAGCCGCGACGGCGCCGGGCGCTTCGAGGGCTACTACGCCAACACCGAGGCCGAGGCCGAGCGCACCCGCCGGGGCTGGTACTGGTCGGGGGACCTGGGGTATCGCGACGAGGCCGGCTACTTCTACTTCGCCGGACGCAACGCCGACTGGCTCCGGGTGGACGGGGAGAACTTCGCCGCCGCACCGGTGGAGCGCATCTTGGAACGCTTCGGCCCCGTGGCCGCCGCCGTGGTCTACGCCGTACCCGACCCGCGCACCGGCGACCAGGTCATGGCGGCCCTGGAGATCGCTGGCGGGGCGGAGTTCGAGCCGGGCGCCTTCGCCGACTTCCTGGCCACCCAGCCCGACCTGGGGACCAAGTGGGCGCCGCGTTTCGTGCGACTGGTCGGCTCGGTGCCGGTCACCGGCCCGGGCAAGGTGGACAAGCGGCCGCTGCGCCGGGAGCGCTGGGAGACGGCCGACCCCGTATGGTGGCGTCCATTGCGCTCGCGTGCGGGCGACTACATCCGCTTCGGCTACGACGACGCCGACGAGCTGCGGGCCCAGTTCGCCGCTCACGGGCGGCTGGACTACCTGGCCACCTAGGCCGAGCGGGGCGAGCGACACGAAGGAGCGTCAAATGGCCGAGACCTACGACTTGGAAGGCCGGACCATGTTGGTCACCGGGGCCAACAGCGGCATCGGGTTGGCCACCGCATCGGAGCTGGTGCGCCGAGGGGCCACCGTCCACGTGGCGTGCCGCTCCGAGGAGCGCGCCGGTCCGCTGTTGGCGGCGGCGCGGGCCATGGACGGGCCGGGCTCGGCCCTCTTCCTCCCGTTGGACCTCGGCGACCTGGCCTCGGTGCGCACGGCGGCGGCCCGCTTCCTCGACACCGGCGCACCCCTGCATGTCCTGGTGAACAACGCCGGAGTGGCCGGCCAGCGCGGTCTCACGGCCGACGGCTTCGAGTTGGCCTTCGGCATCAACCACCTGGGCCACTTCCTCCTCACCACGCTGTTGCTCGACCGCCTGAAGGCTTCGGCGCCGGCCCGGGTGGTAACGGTGGCGAGCGTGGGGCACCGCCAGGCGCGGGGCATCGACTTCGACGCCCTGCGGAAGTCGACGCCCAGCTTCACCGGCCTGCCTGAGTACGGGGTGTCGAAGCTGTGCAACATCCTCTTCACCCAGGAGCTGGCCCGGCGCCTCGGACCGGGAGCCGGCGTCACCACCTACTGCCTGCACCCGGGAGCCATTGCCTCCAACATCTGGCAGCGCATGCCGTGGCCGTTGGAGCCCATCGTGAAGCTCCTAATGCGATCCCCCGAGCACGGGGCGCGCACCACCTTGTACTGCGCCACCGACGGCACCGTGGTGTCGGACACCGGCAAGTACTACGTCAACTGCCGGGAGAAGCCCCCGAGCCGGGTGGCCACCCCGGCGCTGGCCGCCGAGCTGTGGGCCCAAAGCCAGAAGTGGACCTCGACCTGATCGGCGCAAGGTGCCGGGACCAAGCCCACTAAGGTCAGTCCGCACTTCCCAAGCGAAGGACGGACCCATGGGACTGATGGACAAGGTGAAGAGCCAGGCCACACAGCTGGCTGACAAGGCGCAGCAGGCCGGGCAGGTGGGCCAGGCCAAGTTGGCCGACCTCGGGGCCAAGCGCAAGGCCGACGCCTGGCTGCTCGAGCTCGGCGGCGTTCTGTACTGCGAGCGAGCCGGGCGCGCCGTGGCCGACAGCGAGGTGAAGGTGGCCCAGCTGGTGGCCCAGCTGCAGGCCTACGAAGCCGAGCACGGACCGGTCAAGGTCACCGGAGCCGACGCCGCACCCGAGAGCTGAGCCTCCCCGGCCCCAGGCGGAAAGGCGCGGCCGTCCATGGCGTGGGACTTCTCGACCGACCCCGCATTCCACGAGCAGCTCGACTGGATCGACGAGTTCGTCCGTCAGGAGATCGAGCCCCTCGACCTGCTGTGGGGTGAGCGCTCGTTCCACCCCTTGGACGACACGCTGCGCAAGATCGTCGACCCCCTGAAAGCCGAGGTGCGCCGACGCCGCCTATGGGCGTGTCACCTCGGCCCCGAGCTCGGGGGAGAGGGATACGGCCAGGTGAAGCTCTCGCTCATGAACGAGATCCTGGGCCGGTCGCGGTGGGCGCCCATCATCTTCGGCTGCCAGGCGCCCGACACCGGCAACGCCGAGATCATCGCCCACTACGGCACCGACGAGCAGAAGGAGCGCTACCTGCGCCCCCTGCTCGACGGCGAGATCTTCTCCTCGTACTCCATGACCGAGCCTCACGGCGGGTCGGACCCCACCCAGTTCACCACCCGGGCCCGGCGCGACGGAGACGAGTGGGTCATCGACGGCTGGAAGTTCTTCTCGTCCAACGCCCGCACCGCCGCCTTCCTCATCGTCATGGCCGTCACCGACCCCGACGTGAGCGCCTATCAGGGCATGTCCATGTTCCTGGTCCCCACCGACACACCCGGCGTGGAGATCGTGCGCAACATCGGCCTCATGCACGAGCCCAGCGACGCCGATCACGGCATGCACGCCCTGATTCACTACGACGGCGTCAGGGTGCCGGCCGAGAGCCTGCTCGGAGGCGAAGGCCAGGCCTTCGCCATCGCCCAGACCCGGCTCGGCGGCGGGCGCATCCACCACGCCATGCGGACGGTGGGAATGTGCCAGCGGGCCCTCGACATGATGTGCGAACGGGCCCTGTCGCGTCGCACCCAGGGCAGCCTGCTGGCCGACAAGCAGACGGTGCAGGGCTACGTGGCCGACTCCTACACCCAGCTCATGCAGTTCCGACTGTTCGTGCTGTACGTGGCGTGGGAGATCGACCAGTACAACGACTACCGCCGCGTCCGACACGACATCTCGGCCATCAAGGTGCTCACACCGCAGGTGCTCCACGACATCGTGCAGCGCTCCATCCAGGTGCACGGCGCCCTCGGGGTGTCCAACGAGCTCCCCCTGGGCCATTTCTGGATGACGGTGCCGGTCATGGCGCTAGTGGACGGCCCCACCGAGGTGCACAAGACCACCGTGGCCCGCCAAGTGCTCAAGCGCTACCAAGCCGCCCCCGGCCTGTGGCCCACCGAACATCTCCCCGAACGGGTCGCTGCCGCCCGGGCCAAGTTCGCCGACTACCTGGAGCACGAAGTTGCCAACCAATGACGGTGGCCGATCTGTGACGGTGGCCTGACGGTGGCCGCCGACGCCGTGGACGACGCCGAGCGGACCCGGGGCCTCATCGACACCGAGCGTCTGGTCCGGTTCATGGACGAGCGCGACCTCCCCGGCGCCGGCGAGGCGCTCGAGGCCACCTTCATCACCGGCGGGGCGTCCAACGAGCTGTTCGAGATCCGCCGGGGCCAGCACCGCATGGCCCTGCGCCGGCCGCCCCGGGTGGTGCCGGCCGGGCGCAACGAGACGATGCTGCGCGAGTACCGGCTGCTCGCCGCCCTGGCCGACACCGACGTCCCCCACGCCCGGGTGCTGGCCGTCGGTGACGACCCGGAGCTCCTGGGGGGCTGCTTCTATTTGATGGAGTTCGTCCAGGGCTGGTCGCCCATGGGCGGCGGTGGCTGGCCCGCTCCTTTCGACGCCGACCTCGAGGCCCGCTCCGGGCTGGCGTTCGAGCTGGTGGACGGGATCGCCAAGCTGGCCAAGGTGGACTGGCAGGCCCGTGGGCTCGAAGGCTTCGGCCGCCCCGAGGGCTTCCACGAGCGCCAGGTCGACCGGTGGATGGCGCATCTGGCCTCGGTGCAGTTCCGCCCCATCCCCGGGATCGAGGAGGCGGCCGCCTGGCTGCGCACCCACCGGCCCGGCCACTACGTGCCGGGCATCATGCACGGCGACTACCAGTTCGCCAACGTCATGTTCCGCCACGGCCCCCCGGCCCGCCTGGCCGCCATCGTGGACTGGGAGATGGCCACGGTGGGCGACCCGTTGCTGGACCTGGGCTGGGTCATCCAGGGCTGGCTCGATCCCGACGAGGACCGCACCACCGGGAGCTACGTCGATTACAGCGGCATGCCGACTCGGGAGCAGCTGCTCGAGCACTACGCCCGGACCAGTGGCCGGCTCGTGGACGACATCGACTACTACGTGGTGCTGGCCCGGTTCAAGCTGGCTGTGGTGCTCGAGGCCGGCTATGCCCGCGTGGTGCAGGGGAGTGCGGACAACCCGAAGATGGCCGCCTTCGGCGACGTGGTGTTGAGCCTGGCGCGGCGCGCCGCCGAGCTGGCCGCCTCGTCAACCCTGGCCCCCTTCACCGGTGACCGCTCCACCGTGGCCCAGTGACTGATTCGCCGCCCCCGGCAGCGCGCTTCGATCTCACCGGCAAGGTGGCCATGGTGACCGGTGGCAGCCGCGGCCTCGGACGCGCCATGGTGCTCGGGCTGGCCGCCGCCGGGGCCGATGTGGTGGTGGCCAGTCGCAAGCTCGACGCCTGTGAGGAGGTGGCCGCCATGGCCCGGGCCATGGGGCGCCGGGCCCTGGCCGTGTCGTGCCACGTCGGGCACTGGGACGAGCTCGAGCACCTGGCCGACGCCGCCTACGACACCTTCGGCCAAGTGGACGTGCTGGTGAACAACGCCGGGATGTCCCTCGTCTACGGCGAGCTCGACGAGGTCACCGAAGCGCTGTGGGACAAGGTGGTGGACCTCAACTTGAAAGGGGTCTTCCGCCTCACCTCACTGGTGGGTGAGCGCATGCGGGGCCATGGTGGCGGTTCGATCATCAACGTGAGCAGCACCGGCTCGATCCGCCCGACGCCGTGGATCATCCCCTACGCAGCGGCCAAGGCCGGCGTGAACGCCATGACCGTGGGGTTCGCCCGGGCGCTCGGGCCCACCGTGCGGGTGAACTGCATCATGCCCGGGCCGTTCTTCACCGATGTGGCCAAGGCCTGGGACCTAGAAGCCTTCGCCGAGGGGGCCAAGCGCCACGCCCTGCAGCGTGGCGGCCAGCCCGACGAAGTGGTGGGCGCCGCGCTCTACTTCGCCAGCGACGCCTCGAGCTTCACCAGTGGGGCGGTGCTGCGGGTGGACGGGGGGATCCCGTGAGCCGGGCCGGCACGCTTGGGCCGGCCACGCGGCGGTAGCCAGCATCCTGGCGGCGGGCGCCATTTTGCCTGGTCACAGGGAATTCTGGCCCGGAGCACAAATTTCGCGAATAATCGCAGTGATACGCGGAGTGTTCGTCCGTTCATCTTCTGTGGTCAGCCGGGCTCGGGGGGACTGAGTCCGATCTACAGGGGAGGGCTCAGATGTCGGTTAGTTCGATCATTCGCTCGTGGAAAGTTCTCGGCGTGTCCTTGGGCGCCTCGGCCGCCTTGCTGCTCGGCCCGCTGTCAGTCGGATCGGCCTCGGCCGGCACGCTGCCTGGCCCCGTCGGCTCGCTACTCGGCGGTGTGCCGGTCCAGATACCCGACGCCTCCAGCCTGCCGGTGGCAGTGCCCAGCGGCCTGCCCACCTCCAGCCTGCCGGTAGCAGTGCCCAGCGGCCTGCCCACCTCCAGCTTGCCGGTGGCAGTGCCCAGCGGCCTGTCCACTTCCAGCCTGCCGGTGGCAGTGCCCAACGGCCTGTCCACCTCCAGCCTGCCCATTTCCAGCCTGCCCATTTCCAGCCTGCCCATTTCCAGCTTGCCGCTGTCTGTGCCCGCGGATGGCCTGTCCACCTCCAGCCTGCCGGTGGCAGTGCCCGGGGGCGGGGTGCCCGACCCCGGCACCGTGCTCGGCCAGTTGCTGGCCTCGGCCGGCCTGCCTGGCATCGGCGTCCTCCCCGGCTTCTCCGAACTCCCGCTGGCCCTGCCCGCCTCGGGCTTGCCCGACCCGAGCACCATCCCCGGGCTCGGCACCATCATCGGCGCCACGGCCGGTAACGGCGGCGGCAGCGCCTCGGGCATCCCGGCCATCGGCTCG
>Ga0307374_10008924_pt1 | contig 14874 bp, 19 predicted proteins | sample OX3MG_FD_202532 | JGI IMG/M metagenome (GOLD analysis project Ga0307374, IMG submission 202532) | Soil microbial communities from Risofladan, Vaasa, Finland - OX-3 | ecosystem: Environmental > Terrestrial > Soil > Coastal area > Acid sulfate soil | place: Finland: Risofladan, Vaasa | collected... | reverse complement strand
GTCGCCTTCCGGCCTTCCTATGCGCTCGACGGGCTCGCGATCCTGATGTTGCTGGTCACCACGGGCCGGCCGGTGGCTCGTGTCGCCTCGGCGGTAGCGGGTGGCGCCGGAGTTGCAGCGGCGGTTGGGTCGGCCCTGTGGGCCGAGGGCTCGCTTGCCGCTTATGTCAACACCGTCCTGCCCTCTGACCATGCCTACCTGGTCTGGGCGAACGGCGGCAGCCTGTCGCCGCTTTACCTGCGACTGGCTGTGCTCGGAGCAGCCTCGATGGCGGGGCTGGCCAGATCGAGCTCGCTACAGGGTCGCGTCCTGTCCGTCTGGATCCCCGCGGCAATCGCGGGCGCCGGACTCGCCCCTCGCGAGCTCACGCACTACGTTCACGAGGCGATACCGTCCCTTGCTGTCGGCATCTCGCTGCTGGCCGTGAAAATTCGCCGTCGACCGCTGGCCGCATCCGTCGCGGCGCTGGGGCTGCTGGCGGCGGCGGAGGCGGTGCTCGTGCTGCCCGCGCAGGAGACCGCGCGGGTTCAGGGCGTGGGCGCGCCGGCCCCCTTCCTGCACAACTACACGTACGCCGCCCTTCCCGCCTATTACGCGAACTGGTTCGAATTCCTGTCCGGCCAGAAAAGCCGATCCGCATACGACGCCTGGTTTCCAGGCCAAGCCGGAAAGGATGTGGCCGAGATCGCTCGGCTTCAGCAGGCCGCTGACCCTGGACCGATTGACATCGTCGTCGTGGGCGACCGGCCATGGCTGTACGTGAAAGGCGGGATTCGGCCGGCCACGCCTTTCATCGCCACCAACTCGTCGTTCTGGAGGGTGCCGTGGGCACCCGGCGAGCTCACCCGCGCCATCGCCGGGGGCTGCGCCGAGTTCGTGATCGACATCGACGTGCAGGCGGATTGGACTCGTGCATTGGAGACCTCCGCGTACATCCCGGTCCAGGGCGCTCCGTGGCCGACGTTCAAGTCGGTCGAGCGCTCGCCGGAATGCTGACGGTCCTCCATTCGACGCCCCCCGGGACTAGCTCGTCGCTTCGGCCGTCTCCTTCACGCCTTGCAGCACAGGTCCCCAGTTGTCCTCGGCCATCTGGTCGGCCTCTTCCTGGGTGGCGTTGTTGTCCTGGGTAAGAGTCAGCCTCGTCGTGCCGCCTTCAACGCTGAGCTCATACGTGACCGTGCGGTAGTTCTCGGGCTTGTCCTCGCTGCCTCCCATCGGGCTCCAGTGGGTGTATTTCAGGAACTGCTGCGGCTTGACGGCGAGAACGGTGCCCTTGTCCTCGTATGAGTTGCCCTTCCATTCACCCTTCCAGCTGATCGGGCTGCCCTCTTTCCAGTCCGTCAAAAGGTTCGTGCCGTGCATGTACTGCCTGACCATCTCGGGCTCGGTCAGGGCATCCCAAACCGTGGCACGAGGAGCGTTGATGGTCACTGTTCTCTTCGCTTCGAATCCCCTGGACATTCAATTCCTCCGTTTGGCTTCGACGGCGGGAGCCGCAACTGCGTACCACGTCCCACCCTTGACCAATCTAAGCGGGCCGATGCCACGCTGATCACCCAAGAAGCGTCCACCACGCAGAAAGTACCGCGATAGCCTGACGCGCGGAGGGTTCGACGTTGAAACCTGATGACGCGGCAACCCGACCCCAGGCGTCCGTGCTGGTCGTCGGTGCGAGTGCGGCTTCGAGGTGCGGGGCGGCGAAGACGATGTTGTTGCGGGCATCCAGAGTCACGCGCGGGACAACCACAACATGCAGACCACGCGTGAGCAGGTGCTGGCCCGGGTTAGACCGGCTTGAGCTCGGCCGCCGATCTTCCCTTCTGGGGGGTCGAGGCCCGGTCCAGGCGGACAGCTCGCTCACGAGAAGCCCGGAGCTACCGAGTGGCCGGCGTTCCAGCGCAGTCATCTTCCGCGCCGGAGTCTAGATGCCCCGGCCGAACGACCTTTCGAACATATATAATGTTGCCGTTACGGCAACTAATATTCCGGACGGCGGCACCGCCCTCCTTCGCGCGTACCTGGACGCGGTGACCCTCAGCGAAGCACTCCAGACCCGCATCTGGCACGCGGCCGAGCTGACGCTGACCCAGGTCCGCGCCCTGCGACGCCTGGCGAAGGAGCCGAAGTCGCTGGGCCAGCTGGGAGAGGAGCTCGGCCTGACGCCCCCCTCGGTCACCCACCTGGTCGACCGTCTCGAGAAACGGGGCCTGATCGAGCGCAGCCGGCTCGATCCCGACCGCCGAAAGATCACTGCGGTCTTGACCGCCTCGGGGCGGAAGCTAGCCAACGCCGTGCCGGTGCTGGAAGGAACCGCGATTCGCGTGGCGGTCGACCGCATCAGCGCCGCCGACCGCAAGCGCATCACCACTGCTTTTCACGACTTCACAGCCGCAGTGAGGCAAGTGGAAGAGGAGTCGCTGCTGGTAGGGGTCGAAGGATGAAGCTCGAGTACAAGTGGGTCGTCCTGATCAACACCACGATCGGGATGCTGATGGCGTCGATCAACCAGACGATCGTCATGATCTCTCTGCCGGCGATCTTCTCCGGGCTCCACGTCGACCCGCTCGCAGCGGGTCAGTCGAGCCTGCTGCTCTGGATGATGATGGGCTACTCCGCGGTCACCACCGTCTTGCTGGTGACGTTCGGGCGCATCGCCGACATGTTCGGCCGCGTGCGCATCTACAACATCGGCTTCGTCGTGTTCACGCTCGGGTCGCTTCTCTGTGCTGTAACCCCTTCGGGAGGTACCACAGGTGCGATCGAGCTGATCGCGTTTCGAATGGTGCAGGGCGTGGGGGGCGCGTGCCTGTTCGCCAACAGCATTGCGATCCTCACTGACGCCTTTCCTGCCCAGCAGCGCGGGTTCTCGCTCGGCATCAACCAGATCGCATTCATCGCGGGGAACGTCGTCGGGGTCGTGCTTGGCGGCATCCTCGCCGCCATCAACTGGCGCCTGGACTTCCTGATCAGCGTTCCGGTGGGCGTGGTGGGCTCCATCTGGGCATTCACCTCGCTCCACGAAATCGGCAAGAGGCAGGCCCATTCGCTCGACTGGGTCGGCAACACGACCTTCGCGGTCGGCCTACTCGCCTTGATGTTCGGCACCACCGAAGCGCTGAGCCCCTACGGCAACCAGTCCATGGGCTGGTCGAACCCCGTGGTCATGTTCTCCATCGCCGCAGGCGTGATCCTGCTCATCGCCTTCGGCTTCGCCGAGACCCGCGTGCGGCACCCGATGTTCGAGCTCAGCCTGTTCCGGGTGCGAGGCTTCCTGTTCGGCAACATAGCCGCGTTTCTTTTCTCCCTCGCGCGCGGCGGCCTGATGTTTATGTTCATCATCTGGCTGCAGGGGATCTGGCTGCCGCTCCATGGCGTCGCCTATGCAGACACGCCCCTGCACGCCGGCCTCGACACGATGCCGTTGATGATCGGTTTCGTCATCTGCGGTCCGTTGGGCGGATGGCTGAGCGATCGCTACGGATCGCGCGCGCTCGCAACAGGCGGCATCCTGCTGGCAGGCGCCGCCGCCGCGTTGCTGATGACGCTGCCGGCGGACTTCAATCTCGTCCAGTTCGCGGCCTACCTCGCGCTCATGGGCGCCGGTTGGGGTTTCTTCAGCGCGCCGAACACGTCGCAGATCATGGGATCGGTTCCCGCGGAGCACAGGGGCTCGGCGGCCGGCATGCGGGCGACCGTCTTGAACGCCGGGATGACCGCGAGCCAGGCGATCTTCTTCACGATCGTGATCGGCAGCCTTTCGCGCACCCTCGGCCCGGCGCTGCAAACGGGCGCCACCCAAGCGGGGCTGCCCTCGTCGGTAGCCGCGGGGATCTCTTCGGTCCCGCCTGGGGCGGCGATCTTTGCCGCCATGCTCGGCTACGACCCCGTGTCGCACCTGATCCCGCCATCGGTCCTTGCGGCGCTCCCGCCAGGTGTCGCCGCGCGCGTCGTCGATCCCCACTTCTTCGCCGGCCTGCTCGCGCAACCGTTCGTGGCCGCGATCGGAGTTGCTCTGATGGTATGCGTGGTCATGAGCGTTCTCGCGGGCGTGGCGTCAGCGCTGCGCGGCTCCGACCGCCGGACCTCGGTCGAAGCCTCGAACCCCGTGGCCGACGTTGCCGTGGTCAACGCGCCGATGGCGCAGGCAAGGTGAGCTCCTGATGCAGGTGCGATGGTATGGACAGTCGGCGTTCGCGCTGACGGACGGGGCGGATAGGGTGTTCGTAGACCCGTTCGGCGACATGTCTGCCGCCCGCGGGCGGGGCATGACCTGGAGCTATCCGGCGATCGCCGGCGCCGCGGCCGACCTCCTGCTCGTGACTCACGAACACGGCGACCACAACGCCGTCGACGTGATCGCCGAGGTCAAGCACACGGTGCGCTCGTCCGCCGGAACCTTCGAGACCCCGGTCGGTCGCGTGATCGGGATCGCTTCCGAGCATGACGATGTAGCCGGCACCAAGCGCGGCGCGAACGTGATCTACGTTTTCCAGCTCGACGGCATGCGAGTGTGCCACATGGGCGATTTCGGCCAGGCGGAGCTGCGGCCCGCGCAGCGAGAGGCCATCGGCGAAATCGACTTTCTGTTCGTGCCGGTGGGCGGAACGGCGACCATCGACGGACCCGCCGCGGCGAGGCTGGTCGCGGAGCTCAATCCCTCGTGGGTCGTGCCGATGCACTACCGGACGCCGGCGATCTCTTTCCTGGAGACGGCCGAGACTTTTCTCGACAAGGTGGCGGGGGAGATCGTGACTCTCAGCGCGTCCGATTTCGACACCGACGGCATGAACCCTGACGGCGATCGGCTCATCGTGGTGCCGGCGCCGCCCCTGCCCTGACGGCACAGGCCGATACGGCCAGCACTGCGACCTGTCCGCCAAGCCCGGGCACCCGTCGCTCTGCCACCACCTTCAAGCCGGTGACCCGGAGCATCGGGTCGAGGTCGGCGCGCGCGGGGAACTGATGCATCCGCAACGCGCGTCGGACATATCTCATCCACCCCGAGGCGACGAAGTCGGCGAGCAGCCAACGCCCGTCTTGGGTCAACACCCGGCGAACCTCAGCGATGCCTCGCGCTTTGTCCTGCCAATGGTGAAACGTCATCGTGCTGAAGACCAGGTCGAACTGCGCATCCGGAAACGGCAGCGTCTCGGCGGTGGCGTGCTGGAAGCGGATGGCCCCGGTCGGATCCGAGGCCCGCGCCGTCTTCACCATCTCGATCGCCGCGTCCACCCCGAACAGCGTTGCGCTGGGAAACGCGGCGCCTGCCGAGCGCAGCAGCTTGCCGGTGCCACATCCCACGTCGAGGATCGCGCCGGGGCGGCCTACCTGTTGAGCAGCCAGCTGTAGCACCGTTCGCTGGATCGGTCCGAACAGGACGCGTTGCGTCCAGTGGCGGTCGTATGTGGTGGCCCAACGGTTGAAGCGATCGACATCCTCCCGATGAGCCATCGTCTTCAGGCGCCTGTCTTGGCACCCGCGCCCAGGAGCTCACGCGCCGTCTCGTGGTAGCCGGCAAGACCCGGGCGGGCGAGTCGCACCACCAGGTGATTCGCTCCGGCGGCACGGTAGGCCGCGAACCATTCCGCCGCCGACTCCAGGGTCCCGGCATGGCAGGCTTGCGACCTGGCCATCACCTCGGCCGGGACTCCGTAATACGCGCGCATGTAGGCGTCGAGCTCGCCGGCGGCTTCGCGCGGTGAGTCGGCCACGGCGACCGTGAGGTAGGCGCCCATCGCCAGGCTGTCCGGGTCTCGGCCTGTACGCTCGGCCGCTTCGCGGACGGAGCGCAGCCCGGTCGCATAGTCGCCGGGCGTGGGGCTGAACGGGAGCCAGCCGTCGAACGCTTCGCCGGCCAGCCGCAGCATGCGAGGGCCGCTGCCGCCCAGCCAGAGCGGAGGGCCGCCGGCACGAAATGGCCGGGGTTCCAGCTCGAGGCCCGCTTCTTCGTGCCGCCAGATCCGCCGCACGCGCTCGACCGAGCTGAGCATGGCGCCCACCCGGCGATCGCTGAGAACGCCAAGTGCCGCCAGCTCCGCATGCGTTCCGGGGAGCTCGGCGCCCGGTCCGATCCCCACGATCAGACGCCCTTGTGCGATGCGGTCGAGGGTGGCCAGGGTGTGGGCCAACGAGAGGGGGTTTCGAAGCAGGGGCAGCAGGACCGCGGTACCGAGCTTGACCCGAGTCGTGGCGCCGGCCGCGGCGGCCAGGAGGGTCAGCGGCTCGCCGCGCGGCCGGGCCAGCAGAGAGTCGCCGGCCCACACCGAGTCATAGCCGGCCTGCTCTGCCCGGCGGGCGGCCTCGATGACGAAGGCCAGGTCGCTTTGCGCCCAAAGCAGGGCTTCTCGAGATGGGAGAAGAAGGCCGGTTTCGTTCGCTGGTTTCGACACGGCTGCTTCCTCTTATATGTGGAGCAGAGGGGTGGTGGCGCCGCTCATCGTAAATTGCGCGCGGTCGCACCCCGCACTAGGTCTTGGCCGCCCGGTGGATGTTTCGCTTCGGGCGAACGAAGCTCTTACCCGCGTGGGCCGGCCGCGCCGCCCGTCCATCCGCATGGTCGTTGGGCACCGCGATGCTGGCATGAGGCGCGCGTCCCCGAATCTGGGTCTTGTTCAAGGCCGCCTCGACCGCCGCGGCGCTCGCGGCCGGCACCTCGACGAAGGCGAAGGTGTCGTACAGGTCGATGTCGCCGATCGAGTCGCCGCTCAAACCCGCCTCGTTCGCGATCGCGCCGACGACGTCGGCGGGCCGGACTCCATGCTTCTTGCCGACTCGCAAGAACAGCCGGGTCATCTCCGAGTCGGGCGCTCGCCGCTCGACGGTGCTGCCGCCGCGTCGCGGCGCCGAGCGCGCGGGCGACCCGGCCACCGGCGTCGCATGGCCCGACACCTTCGCGCGGGCCGGGGGCTGGACTTTGTGTGACGCCATCTTCAAGGCCGCCGCCGCCACCTCGGCGATGTCGCGCGAGGCGGCGAGGTCTTCGACCAGCTCGATGAAGGGGTCGAGCTCGCCCGCGTCGAGGATCTTCAACACCTCATCGCGAAAGGCGGTGCGCCGCCGCTCCGCGATCTGCGCGTCGGTCGGCAAACGCAGTGGCTGGATCTTCCGGTGGATGCCGTGCTCGATCATGCTGAGAATTCGCCGCTCGCCTGGCGTGACCAGCGTGAGGGCCTCTCCTGTCTGGCCCGCCCTACCGGTCCGGCCGATGCGGTGAACATATGACTCGGCGTCCGGCGGCAGGTCGTAGTTGATGACGTGCGTGACATCGGGGATGTCGAGGCCGCGAGCTGCCACGTCGGTGCCGACCAGCAGCTGCGTGTGGCCCGCTCGGAAACGCTCGAGCACTCTCTCGCGCTGCTGCTGGTTGATGTCGCCGTGGATCGCCTGCGCGATGTAGCCGGCAGCGTTCAGCTGCTCGGCGACCACGTCGGCGTCGCGTTTGGTCCTCACGAAGACGATGGCCGACTCGGGCTTCTCGTAGTCGAGCACTCTCGCGAGCGCATCGGACTTGTCGCGCCAGTGGACCTCGTAGTACACCTGCCTCACCAGCGGGGCTACTGCCTCGCGCGCCGATACGCTCACACGCTCCGGGTTGCGCAGGTACTGGCCTGCAAGCTTGAGGATCCGCGCCGGCAACGTGGCCGAGAACAAGGCCGTCTGGTGCTCTTGCGGGACCGCGGAAAGAATCTTCTCGATGTCCTCGACGAAACCCATGTTGAGCATCTCGTCGGCTTCGTCCAGGATGACCGTCCCGATCGTTTGGAGCGCAATGGTCTTGCGCTCGAGGTGGTCGAGCAGCCGGCCGGGCGTCGCCACCACCACCTGGACTCCCCGCTTGAGGGCGCGGAACTGCCTGTCGTACGGCTGACCTCCGTAGATAGGCAACGTGACCATCTGCCGGTGCTGTCCCATCCCGTGCAGCGCCTCGGCGACCTGCATGGCGAGCTCACGTGTGGGGACGATGACGAGCGCCTGCGGCACCAGCCGTGACTCGTCGAGGCGTTCGACGATGGGCAGCCCATAAGCAGCGGTCTTGCCGGTCCCGGTGGGTGCCTGGGCGATCACGTCACGACCGGCGAGGAGCGCGGGTATGGTCCTCTCCTGCACCGGCGTGGGAACCTCGAAGCCCTGGTCGGCTATCACGGCGAGAGTTTCGGCCGACAATCCGAGGCCGGCGAAGGTGGTCATCACCCAGAGGCTACGGGAAGTGCAGGTCGGACCCGCTCGCTTGCCCACAGGGAAGTGGACAATTCGCCTGCAGGGCGATGGACGAAGAAGACGCGAATTCGCGTCGATGCGAGGACCGGCGGGGCACGTACGAAGCCTGGTTCGTCACGGTCAACGATCCGGCGAGCCGGCGCGGCTTCTGGATTCGTTACACGACTTTCTCACCCGCTGCCGGCGGCACACGAGCCGAAGCGCACACCGCGCTGTGGGCTTTTGCATTCGACCACGACGACCCAGGCCTGAACTGGGGCGGCAAGCAGACATTTACGCTGGACGCCCTCCAGTGTGTCTCGCGGCCCTTTCATCTCCGCCTCGGCGACGCGACCATGGACGCGGGCGGCTGCAGCGGTGAGCTGAAGAGCGACCAGGGCTCGGCGCGCTGGCGGCTGAGGTGGGAATCGCGCGAACGGCCTTTCCCATTTCTGGATCCGCGATTCCAGGGCGTCTCGTCGGTGGCCAACGTCGGCGCCCGCCCGGCGATCGCCGTGACCGGAACGATCGACGTCGCCGGCCGCACATTCAACCTCGATCGGGCGCCTGGTGGGCAGCAGCACACGTGGGGCACGGCCCACGCGCTGGACTGGAACTGGGGCTTTGCCTCCGGCCCGGATTTCTGGATTGACGGCGCGACCTCGCGAATCCGTTCCCGCTTCGGGAGCATCCTCACCGGCACGGCGCTCGGCGCACACGCCGGCTCGGAGTCGTTCAGGTCCAACGGCCTGCTGCAGGTGTTGCGCAACAGGGGTCCGATCTCGGCCGACGGCTGGGTCGCCGGCGCACGCCTTGACGGTTGCCGCCTCGATGTCAGCATCAGGCCGCGCAGGCAAGACCTGATCGGGGTCACCTATGCGGACCCCCGGGGCGGTGTGCGCTACTGCTACCACACCGAGGTGGCGGACCTGACCCTCAAGCTGTCCAGGCGCGGCCAGCCCGTGGTCGACATCAACCGGCCCGCGGCCGCGGCGTTCGAGTACGCGTCCGAAACCTCTCTCGCCGGCGTGCCCCTGGTGATGTGACCGGCGTGTCATCGTGTCAGGCATGTCATCGGTGAGTCGGGCGCTCGTGCTCGGAGGTGGCGGCATAACAGGCATCGCCTGGGAGCTCGGCTTGCTCGCGGGGCTGGCCGAGAAGGGCATCGACATCATGTCGCCAGACCTCGTCGTCGGCACGTCGGCCGGCTCGGTGGTCGGGGCGCAGATCCTGAGCGGAGAGTCGATCGAGGACCTCTACGCCCGGCAGCTGATCGACCCGACCGGCGAAGCGGCTGCGAGGATGGGTGCTGGAGCCATGGCCCGATTCGTGATCGCCTCGGCGTGGCCCGGCGATGCGGGTCGGGGTCGAGCCTACCTCGGTCGCGCCGCCCTCCGAGCAAGCACCAATCCGGAGTCCGACAGCCGCGCCGCGTTCGAATCACTGGTGCCTCGCAGCTCCTGGCCGGAGCGGCGACTGCTGGTTACTGCAGTCGACGCGGAGACCGGCGAGCCCCGGGTCTTCGACCGGGACGGCGGGGTGGAGCTCCGGGATGCCGTGGCTGCCAGCTGCGCGGTCCCGATCGTTTGGCCGCCGATCACGATCCAGGGACACCGGTACGTCGACGGCGGCGTCCGTTCGATCGCCAACGCCGACCTGGCCACCGGTTGCGACCGCGTGGTCGTGCTGGCGCCGGCGACGTTCGCATTGCGGCGAAGCGGCCGGATCTCCCGCCAGCTCTCTGCTCTCGGAAGCGACGTGAGGTCGGTGGTGGTGACCCCGGATGCCCAGGCCCGGTCCGCCATTGGGAGAAACGTGCTCGACCCCGCTCAGCGTGCGGCCGCTGCTCGCGCCGGCCGCCAGCAGGCGGGCATCGTCGCGCAGGCGGTCGAGGCGGTCTGGTCGGGGCGCTAGCTGCGCGCTGGCGTCAGCGGTACTTGAGCTCCGGCCCCCAGTCCTTGCCGCGGCCGTCGGGCGTGCTGTCGAAGATGCTCCACATGGGCCACATGAAATCGGCAGGTAACGCCGGCCTTACGGCCGCTACGGTCATGAGGGAGGATTCGTGAGCGGCCGGCATGCGCTGATGTGGTCGGGCGGCAAGGACAGCGCGCTGGCGCTGGCCCGCGCGAGCACCGCCGGAATCGACGTGGCGCGACTGCTCAACTTCTACGACTCCGAAACCGGACGCGTCCGTTTTCACGCCACCCGGGTGGCGATGCTCGAGGCCCAGGCCACCCAGCTCGGGATCGAGCTGCGGGCCGTCCCCACCACCTGGAGCGCGATGGGGGACCTGCTCGCGCTCGAGCTCAAGGGGCTCCGGGCGGACGGGTTCGAAGGCGTGGTGTTCGGCGACATCCACCTCGCGGACGTGCGGGCCTGGTACGAGGAGCGGGTCACGGCAGCCGGGCTGAAGCACGTCGAGCCGATCTGGGGCGAGCCTCCAGCAGACCTGCTGAGCGAGTTCGTCGACAGTGGCGGCCGGGCGGTCGTCACGTGCGTGGACCTCACGCGGCTGCAGCCCGACTGGTTGGGACGCATCATCGACAAACAGTTTGTCGATGAGATTCGCTCGACCGGAATTGATCCTTGTGGTGAGAACGGGGAGTACCACTCATTTGCGTTCGAAGGACCGACGTTCCGCGGGCCGGTCAAGTGGCACGTGGGGGAGGTGAGAACCGAAACACGGTTCAGCCAGCTCGATGTGCTCCCGGGTCGGGCAGAGTAGTTTGGGCGCATGGAAGCGGACGACGGGAACCAGAACTTCCGCGACGACGTGGTCCGGTCGCTGCGCGTCGACCCGAGACCCACGCTGGAGAACCTGGCGAAGAGCACCGGTTTGACCTACGAGGCGGTCGCGCACCACGCGCTGGTCCGCTACGCGAGCTCCGGCGCGGAAGCCCTCCTCGCCATCGAGCCGGTGGCGCTCCGCCAGCTGATCGAGGCCGCCCGGGCGGAGGAGTGGTCGAAAGTCGCAGCGATCATCGGATGGCTCGAAGCGGGCCTCACGGATCGAGACTGGCATTGATCCGCGCGCCGGACGGCGCATTCCCTAGACGCCGACCGGCTCGCGCACCAGAACCACGGTGATCGTGCCTTCGACCCACTCGCGGCGGATGATCAAGATCTTGCCGACGAAGGTGTGGATCTTCATGCGCTCGAACACCAGTGCATCCTCATAGGCGGGCCGCTCTGTCATCAAGTCTTCCTATGCGCCGCATCAGAACAATTGATTGGCTCTATCGCCGCAACCGGCCTACTCTGGCGTTACAGGTAGTGATGGACAACGCCAACGAAGCGGTGCTGTACGGATCGGACGAGTCCTCGGAGTCGAGCGCGATGGCGGAGCTGCTGAACGAGCTCGGCGTCCAGTTCGAGTACCGAATGGTCAACCGCGACCCCGCTGCCATGCGCGAATGGGAGCAGCTCGACGGCGAGCGCGTGCCGCTGCTCCGGATGGGCAAGAACTCGATCGTCCGCGGGCTTGACCGCATCAAGCTCCAGCAGATGTTCGGCTGGGTGGGCTGCTAGGCGCTCTTCGACTCGACCCGGTTCCGGGTGGACCTGGTCAGCACACGCCATGCCGGCGGCGCCGACAGCCCGATGAGCACGATTCCGCTGCCCAGGATGACCCACGTCATGACCATGGTCTGGTTCATGAAGACCAGCTCACCCGCGATCCAGCCGACCAGCACGCATCCCATGACCAGGGAGACGACGGCCCCGGCTCGGCGTGACAGCGCGTTGACCACGGCGGTCGCGAGGCAGCCGCCCCCGACCACCACCATCAGCAGGAAGCCTGCGACCGCGTAGTCGCTGAACGGCCAGTAAGTGGTCAGCCACGTCGTCGGCAGCTTGAATCCGTAGACCGATCCGTCGGTCATGATCTGCCAGCCCGGGATGATCGCGTTGAGGCCCACCAGGGCGGCCACCACGCTCAGGGCGATCCGATCGAACCTTTGAAGCATTTCATCGACCTCCACCCCAGAGCGTGACGGCCGGCTTGCCGCGTACCCAGGGCCGATCGACCACCAGGCTCGAGGACTATCGCCGACCGGGCGCGCGGGTCAGCTCTTGGTCGTGTCCGGTGCGGTGTTACGACGCGCGCGCCCGGCGACCATGCGCAGCTGCAGGATGCGCGCCGCTCCGAACGCGACCACGATCAGCGCGCCCAGGATCATCGCGAATAGAAGCGCGACCGCAAGCGGCAGGTGACCCGAAAGGAACAGGAAGGAGACCCGCACAGACTGCTGGTTCTGAAGGATGAACACGAGGATCACGACCAGGATCACGAGGCCTATTACGACCGCGGTCCAGGCGCCGCTGAGGCGCGTGCGCCGCTCGCCCGGAAGGGGTTTTGGCTCGAGGGTCGCGTCAGGAGGCGTGCCGGCCATCGGTTCTTCTTCCATGTTCTATCAGGTTGCCGCCGTAAGGGCTAGCGGCTGCCGATGAGCGTCCCACCCGCCATGCTCACCGCCGCGGCGATGCCGACGAACCAGATGCTGACCTTGACCAATCCCGCGAGGCGCGATGCCCTGCGCCGCGTGCGGATCGCGCGCAAACGCATCTCCAGAGTCGCCGGCAGAACCACGCTACTCAAGCTCTTGCACCCTCGCAGTCCAGAAGCCGAGTCTCTGGCGGAACCTCTCGGCCTGCGCCGCGACCACGGGAACGTTGGTCAGCTCGACCTCCCGCCTCGCCTGTGGGGACTGCTTGGACATGAGGTCCTGGATGCCGTCCATCACCTTCTCTTCCATGGCGAGGATCTCGACGTAGATCTGCTTCCAGAACAGCGCCTGCTCGAGCGTGGCGATCTTGGGATCGGCCTCGCCGTCCATGCCAAACCTGGAATCGCCGCCGCGGGCGGCGGCGACCATGTCGGGACGGCGATGGTTCAGTTGGCGCTTCACAACACAGTATCGCGCCTGCCGCCGTAAGAAGGTCAGTAACAACTCCCCGCGGCCTGCGCTGCGAGGGAGGGAACGAGGCAGGAAGGGCCTTGGAAGCCCTTCCGCCTCGTGTTCGCGCAGGTTAGGTTTCTACTTCGCGCCCTGGCGGCCAGGGTCCCCTGGTGTGCCGCCGTTCTCGTCGTTCGAGGAGTTCTTGTTGTTCGAGTTACCGGGGTCGCAGCCCTCGGGGCCGTTTCCGACTCCCTGGTTGCAATGCTGCTTCGCGACAGTGCCGCTACCGCTGCAGCCGAACACGTTGCTGCCCGTCATGGTCACTGCTCCGGTCGCCAGCGCGCGGCCGGCAAGGCTCGTCCCGGTCATCGTGATGTCGCCCCCTCCAAGGATGGTGCCCTGGAAAGCTGAGGTCGTCAGTGTCGTGTCAGCCTGGACCCACCAGTACGCGTTGCACGGGTTGTCGCTGACCACCGTGAAGTTGGTGGCTGTAAGAGCCCCGACGGCCGTGGCCCCGATTTCAAAGATCCACGGACCTGTGCCGGTCAGAGTGAGAGTTCCGGTCAACGCTGCCGCGGCGTCGAAGCAGTAGGTGCCCGGCCCGAGGGTCACGCTGGCGAGGGTGCCAGTGAGGTTGTTGGCAGGCAAGCATCCGAGATCTTCAGCGATGTTGGTGTATGCGGTGCGAAAGTCCTGGTAAGCGCCCGGCGCGTATTGAACCTGCATCTTGCACCTGGTCGAAGCGAACGCGGTAGTGAAGTCAACGCCCACCGTTCCGGCGACGTTGGAATCAGTACACGTCAGCGCTTTGCCGGCCAGAACCGCGAAGTTCGCCGCCGTACCCAGGTCCGGCGCGGCCGTGATCGAGGCCAATGCCGGTGTGGCGGAAAAAAGCGCTATGAACGGAATGACGGCGAGTCCGGCGGTGAGTCTCAGAAATTTCAATCCCCGAGCCATATGGTTCCTCCCGGGTCATGACTTGACCCTTGGTGACGCAGGCCGCGATCGCCCCATCGTCGGCCTAGTTCGGAAACAAACGCCATAACCGCCCTTGACGGGCGGCTCGCGCTATTCGTCGGGGTGGAAGACCAGTGAGTAACCGCGGCCTGGCTTGTTCACCAGCTGGCAGGGGATCTCGAGGTCGGCCAGGATCTTGCGGATCCTGCGCACGTAGTTGCGCACCTCTTCTGGAAACAGGGCGGGGTCGGCCCAAGCCCTCGAGAGCAGCTGAGGGACCGTATAGAAGCGGTGGGGATGGTCGATGAGGAACTGGAGGAGCTGATATTCCCGTTTCGTCAGGTGGGCCTCACGGCCGTGGTGGCGGATCATCGAACCCTCAGGGTCGAGCTGCAGGCCCTGGAGCTCCCACAGCCGCTGGTACCACAGGTCCAGGCGGGTCTCGTACCCGCGCATCTGGCCCTCGATGATCTCGAGGTCGATCGAGGCCGCCGTCCTGGCCACCGGCTGCAGCTTGGGGAGCTCGACGCGAACCCGGTCGAGGAGGCCGACCTTGAAGCGAAGCAGGTCGGCATACACGCCGATCCAGTGGCGTGCGTCCTGCCAATGCTTCGACCCGAGGTCCTCACCCTCCAGCCCCCGGGAGTCGTCGGCGGTTGCGGCAGCCACCCAAGGGATATGCTACCGGCAGTCAACAGCCTTGCTACGGCCGGGTGGCCCCGGGACCGGTTACAGATTTTGTTATGACTTTTAACGGAGGATTCCGATCATGAATAGAAAGCGGCGACTGTTGTTCCCGTTGTTCCTCGCGGCTCTCGTGGCC
>Ga0307374_10008923_pt1 | contig 14875 bp, 16 predicted proteins | sample OX3MG_FD_202532 | JGI IMG/M metagenome (GOLD analysis project Ga0307374, IMG submission 202532) | Soil microbial communities from Risofladan, Vaasa, Finland - OX-3 | ecosystem: Environmental > Terrestrial > Soil > Coastal area > Acid sulfate soil | place: Finland: Risofladan, Vaasa | collected... | reverse complement strand
GGGCTGCGGACGGACGAGGCGGTGGGGGCGGAGTTGGCGACGCTGCGCGACCGCATGGAGCGGGAGGGGCGCCCGGGGCGGTGGGGAATGAAGACGGCGGCGGGCGGATATTACGACGTGGACTTTCTGGTGTCGCGGCGGCTGCTGCGATGGGGAGTGGCGGCGAGCGGGATGGGGCTGGCGAGTTGGGCGCGGGGACTGCCGGAAGGGGCGCTGCCGCGGGCGGTGGCGGAGGAACTGGCGGGATTGACCGAGGGACTGCGCGCCGCCGACCACGCCTTGCGGGTGGCCACCGGCAAGGCGGGCGCGGCGGTGGCGGCGGCGGGCGAGGGAGTGGAGCGGGGGTGGCGGTGGCTGGCGCGCATCGCGCCGGCGGGGGTGGAGGCGGCGCCGGCGGGGGTGGACCGGATGCGCGTGCGGCTGCGGGAGATCTATCAAGAATGGCGATAGCGGCGCTGGGGGCGGCGCTGCGCCGGAAAGCGGGATGGAGATGAAGCAGATTTTTCCGCTACTATATTGGCTTGGGCTGGTGGTGGCGCTCGTCGGCATGGGGCTGCGGTTCTGGCTGGGCCGATGGGAGCTGGGGCTGGCGGTGGCGGTGGCCGGGGTGGCGCTGCTGCTGGCCGGACGGCTGGCCCAGCGGCTGCAAAAGAAATGAAGGAGAGGCATGCGCACATACAACGGAACCGCGGTACCCGAGGGCGAGGTGGTCCAAGTGCGGAACGGGCGCTTTGAGGCTCCCGACCACCCGATCATCCCCTATGTGGAGGGGGACGGGACCGGCCGCGACATCTGGAAGGCGAGCCAGCCGGTGTGGGACACGGCGGTGGCGTTGTGCTACGGCGGGCGGCGGAAGATCGCCTGGTACGAGATTTTCGCCGGGGAGAAGGCGTTCCAGCGCTTTGGGGAGTGGCTGCCGGAGGACACGGTGCAGGCGGCGCGGGACTTCCGGGTGGCGATCAAGGGCCCGCTGACCACGCCGGTGGGGGGCGGCATCCGCAGCCTGAACGTGAGCTTGCGGCTGAAGATGGATTTGTACGCCTGCGTGCGGCCGGTGAAGTACTACCCCGGGGTGCCGTCGCCGGTGAAGGAGCCGGAGGCGCTGGATGTGATCATTTTTCGCGAGAACACCGAGGACGTGTACGCCGGCATTGAGTTCAAGGAAGGCACGCCGGATGCGAAGAAGCTGATCGACTTTTTGCAGCGGGAGTTTGGCAAGACGGTGCGGCCGGACTCGGGGGTGGGGATCAAGCCGATCTCGATCACCGGCTCCAAGCGGCTGGTGCGGCAAGCGCTGCGGCATGCGATCGAGCAGAAGCGCACGGTGGTGACGCTGGTGCACAAGGGGAACATCCAGAAGTTCACCGAGGGCGCCTTCCGGGACTGGGGCTACGAGGTGGCGACGCAGGAATTCCGCGAGCACTGCATCACCGAAGAGGAACTGTGGCAGGCGCCCTACGCGGGCAAGCTGCCGGCGGGCAAGATCCTGGTGAACGACCGCATCGCCGACTCGATGTTCCAGCAGATCCTGCTGCGGCCGCGCGATTACCAGGTGATCTGCACCACGAATTTGAACGGCGACTACCTCTCCGACGCCTGCGCGGCGCAGGTGGGGGGGCTGGGGCTGGCGCCGGGGGCGAACATGAGCGAGGAGTATGCCTTTTTCGAGGCCACCCACGGCACCGCGCCCAAGTACGCCGACCAGGACGTGATCAACCCGGGCTCGCTGATTTTGAGCGGGGTGATGATGCTGCACACGCTGGGCTGGGGAGAGGCGGCGGCGCTGGTGGAGGCGGGGCTGGGGGCCACCATCCAGCAGAAGCGGGTGACCTACGACCTGGCGCGGCTGCTGCCGGGCTCGACCAAACTCAAGACCAGCGAGTTTTCCGCGGCCATCCGGGCCAACATGCAATCGCTTCCTACCGCCTAAGGACCAACGCCATCATGAGAAAGAAAATCACCGTTGTCGGCGCCGGCAATGTCGGCGCCACCACCGCCCACTGGCTGGCCACGCGCGAGATCGCGGACGTGGTGCTGGTGGACATCGCCGAGGGCATCCCGCAGGGCAAGGCGCTGGACCTGCGCCAGTCCACGCCGATCATCGGCAAGGACGTGGCGCTGGTGGGCAGCAACGGCTACGAGGCGACAGCCAACTCCGACATTGTGATCATCACCGCCGGGCTGGCGCGCAAGCCGGGGATGAGCCGCGACGACCTGCTGCGCAAGAACTACGAGGTGATGGAGTCGTGCGTCAACCAGGTGGTGGCGCACGCGCCCGAGTGCATCCTGATCCTGGTGACCAACCCGCTGGACGCGATGGCGCAGGCGGCGTACAAACTGAGCAAATTCGGGCGCAACCGGGTGATCGGGATGGCGGGGGTGCTGGATTCGGCGCGTTTTGCCACCTTCATCGCCATGGAGTTGGATGTGTCGGTGGAGAACGTCAACGCCTTTGTGCTGGGCGGGCACGGCGACACCATGGTGCCGCTGCCGCGCTACACCACGGTGGCGGGGATCCCGATCACGGAGCTGATGGATGCGGCCACGATTGAGCGGCTGGTGAAGCGCACCCGCGACGGCGGGGCGGAGATCGTGAGCTACCTCAAGACCGGCAGCGCCTACTACGCGCCCTCCGGGGCGGCGGTGCAGATGGCGGAGGCGATCCTGAAGGACAAGAAGCAGATCCTGCCCTGCGCCGCCTATCTTGAGGGCGAGTACGGGATCAAGGGCCTGTTCGTGGGCGTGCCCTGCAAGTTGGGATCGCGCGGCATCGAGGAGGTCATCCAGGTGCGGCTGACGGCGGAGGAGCAGGCGGCGCTGGAGAAGTCGGCCGACTCGGTGCGGCAACTAGTGCAAGTGATTGGCGTATAACAGGAAGGAACCTAGATTATGAGCACTCCCGAACGTCCCCATGGCACCACGATGCGCGGCAACCCGCTGACCCTGCTGGGGCCGGCGCGCCAACCGGGCGAGCGGCTGCCGGATTTCACCCTGGTGGACAACGGCCTGAAGCCGGTGACGGCGGCCGATACGGCGGGCGCGGTGCGCATTTTCAGCGTGGTGCCGTCGCTGGACACGCCGGTGTGCGACCTGCAGACGCGGCGCTTCAATGAGGAAGCGGGCAAGCTGGGCGACAAGGTGAAGGTGCTGACGGTGAGCATGGACCTGCCGTTCGCGCAAAAGCGCTGGTGCGGCGCGGCCGGGGCCACGCACGTGCAGACGCTGTCGGACTATCAAACCGGCTCGTTCGGGCTGGCGATGGGGACGCTGATCAAGGAGCTGCGCTTGGAGTCGCGGGCGATCTTCGTGGTGGATGCGGGGGGAACGATCCGCTACGTGGAATACGTGCGCGAGGTCGGCGAGCATCCGCAGTACGACCAGGCGCTGGAAGCGGCCCGCCAACTGCTGTAGGCCGGCCGGAGAATCGAAGAGCGGCGCGCCCTGGTGGGCGCGCGCCGCTCTTTTTGCGTCTGCGGGTTGGGTCTGCGGGCTAGTGGATGGTCTGGATCGTGACGTGCCTGAGGATGGGCGGATAGGCCGGGATGTCGCTGGCGCCGGCCTTGCGCGGCCCCTCGGAGAGGGCCTTGGCGACGTCGAAGCCCTGGACGATCTGGCCGATGATCAAGTAGCCCTGGTGGTCGAGGGTGGGCACCGGCTTGAGCGTGAAGAAGACCTGCGCGCCGCGCGAGGTGGGATCGCCGGGGACTTGCGCCAGGGCCATGCGGCCGGGCTGGTCGAACTTCAAGGTGTTCTTCTCGAAGGGAATGGTGTAGCCCAAGGTGCCCTGGCCGTTGTTGAGCAGGTCGCCGGTCTGCAGCATGTAGTCGGGGATGGTGCGGAAGAACAGCAGACCCTCGTAGAGCTTGGAGGTGGAGAGGGAGCCGAGGCGGGGATCCTTATAGGGGCGCGTCCCCTGGGCCAAGCCGACGAAGTTGGCGACCGCCTTGGGGGCCCACTGCGGGAACAGTTGGGCGGTGAATTTGCCCTTGCTGGTGTCGAAGGTGGCGTAGAGGCCGGGGCCGAGCTTGGCGGGGGCGGCGGCGGGCTTGGCGGGAACTTTGGCGGCGGGTTTGTGCTGGGCGGCGAGGCCCAGGGTGCAGAGCAGCGCCAGAACGGCGACGGCGAGGGTGCGAGGCAGGTGGTTGCGCAATGGGATCTCCTTGCTCCCAGGCTCCCGGGCAGTCAACGCATGCGGCCGGGGGAGGGTTCGGGTTCGATTATACGCACTCGCCGGGTTTGTATCCAGCCATTCTGGAATCGTGAACCGTGGGCAGGGGGACAGGGCGCCGTGGGTTAGGGACCGGTCGGCGGGGAGCGAGGGGCTAGTCGAGCGGAAGGGTGTCGAGGCTATAGCCGTTGGGGCCGATGCGGATGAGCAGGCGGCTGAGGGGGTAGCCGGCGGCAATCTCCTTGCGCACCACGGGCTGAAGGATCTGCAGGAACTCGTCGTCGTCGGCGCCGAAGGTAACGAGGAAATTGCGGTTGGGGATGGCGACGGCGAAGTCGTCGGTGTGCAGCAGCTCGGCGGCGCGGTCGTGGAACTGGGGGGCGAGGATGAAAGCGGCCTTGTGGCCGTGGGTGACTTCGACGTGGAAGGCGCGGATATTGTCTTGAATGGTCCAGGCGACGACGGTGGCCTCGTTCCAGAGGCGCTCGAGGTTTTGCAGGGCGGCGGCGAGGACGCATTCTTCGGGGACGTTCCAGGCCTCGAGGTGTTCCGGGCCCAGCCAGATGTCGAAATCGCCGCAGGTGAGGACGTAGCCAACCTCGCCGGCCAAGGGATAGAAGAGGGGGCGCTGGTGGCGCTTGACCAGTCCGGAGGTGAGCAGCTTGGGGAAGGTGAGGGGGCGGGCGGTCTCCCAGTCGAGGGGCACGCGATGCTCGATGGTGCCGACGACGCGGGTGAGGTAGGTGTCCATGTCGAAGCGCTCGCCATTTTGGCAAAAGGCGGCCCAGGCGCGGGTGAGGCGGAGGCGATGGGCGGTGGGGCGGCCGGAGGGGCTGCGCAGGATGGCGATCTCCAACTGGCCGGCTTTGAGGAAGCGCGCTTGCGGGTACAAACGCTGCAAGCGAAGGAGGGCGCTGGCCTCAAACTCATCGCGGGTCATTGGTTCGATGATACACAATTTCAGTAGTGGGGCGAGGCCGCCACCGATCGTGGTTGGCGCGGGCCCCAGCGCGGCTTCGCCGCGCGTCCCACTTGTGCTCACGCCGGCTTGGGGCCCCATCGCCCCAAGCCGGCGCTGCGCTTTGCTGGGTCCGCGCCTGCGTTTCTTCGCCCTTCGCGCCGATTTTGGCCGCGGTGCAAAGCGGCGCGACCCCCGCTTAGCGGGGAAGCAAGCGCAGGGGCCGATCGAGGCGCACGGTGAGGTGGCTGCCGGGGTTGAGTTCGAGGTGGCGGTGGCGCACCAGCCAGATGCCGACGGCGACGGCGGCGCCGAGGCCGGCGCCGGCGGCGGCGCCCTGGCCGCCGGCCAGCAACGCGCCGCCGAGGAGGCCGATGCCAGTGCCGGCTTCGGCATGGTGGAGATCCGACTTCATCAGGCCGCGGGGTTCGCGCAGCACGCCTTCGGAGTCCACGCGGGGGGCGTGGAGGGGATCGGCCTGCACAACCTCGGCGCTGATGGTGTAGCGCTGGCCGCCGGGGGTGGAGAGCAGATCGGGCTGGAGCAGCAACTCGGAGTCGCCGCGCAGCGGGCGCTCATCGCGCACGCGAATGACGTGGCCTTCGAGAATGGAACCGGCGGGGATGACCTCGGCGCCTTGATAGTAGATGGAGGTCATGACGCGGGCGGCGAAGCCGTCGCCATACTTGTTGTCGCGGGTGCTGAGGTGGGTTTCCAGTTGCAGGGGGATGGGAGTCTGGGCGGGGACGAGGGTGGCAGCCGGGGCGGCGCCCGGGCGCCGCGGCGGGGTGGACTGCGCGCTGGCGGCGGCGACTAGGGCGGCGGCGACGAGGGCGATGGGGGCGAAGAAGCGAAAGCGAAGCATGCCCAACCTCCTGGAGGAGACTCTGCCTTCAGCATAGACCGGGGCGTGGCGGCGCGCAGGCAAGGAAAGGGGTGGTCACGGAGTGGTAAACAGTGGGGTGGAGACTTCGGTGGAAAAGCAGGGCTTCACGAGAGGGTTGAATTGCAGAACTGCGGAAGGTATCCTGATACTTCGCCTTTTACCCAGCAAGGAGATCCCACGTGTCCTCAATTGATGTGCCGCTGAAAGCGCTGGAAAAGCGCGGGTTCGGCCAGACCGCGCGTCCGGACCGGTGGTGGCTGAACCCGCTGCTGGTGTTCTTGGGGTTGGGCTCGTTTGTGGTGTACTCGACTTGGGCGGCGCTGCAGGGGGTGAACTACGCGTTCGGGCCCTACTTGTCGCCGATGTATTCGCCGCTGCTGATGACCTCGCGGCCAGGGTGGTGGCCAGCGTTCCTGCCGTTCTCGGCGGCGATGTTGATCCTGTGGGCGCCGGGCGGATTTCGGATCACCTGCTACTACTATCGCGGCGCCTACTACAAGGCGTTTTGGGCGGACCCGCCGAGCTGCGCGGTGGGGGAGCCGCGGAAGAAGTACTGGGGGGAGGGGAAGTTTCCACTGATCCTGCAGAACATTCACCGCTATTTCCTTTACCTGGCGCTGGTTTTCATCGTTTTGCTGGCGCACGACGCGTGGCACGCGCTGTGGTGGACGGTGAACGGGGTGTCGCAGTTTGAGTTGCGGGTGGGAACGCTGGTGATGCTTATCAACCCGATCCTGCTGGGCTGCTACACGCTGGGGTGCCATTCGCTGCGGCACCTGGTGGGGGGACGCAAGGACGAGATCGGGGAGGGGCGGCGGAAGGCGTACGACTGTGTGAGTTGCCTGAACCGAAAGCACATGATGTGGGCATGGTTCAGCCTGTTCTGGGTGATGTTCACCGACGTTTACGTGCGGCTGTGCGCGATGGGCGTTTGGCACGATTGGAGAATCCACTAAAATGCCGGGCTACGAGACACACGAATACGACGTGCTGGTGGTGGGGGCCGGCGGGGCAGGGCTGCGGGCGGCGATCGAGGCCTCGGCGGCGGGCGCCAAGGTGGGGGTGGTGAGCAAGTCGCTGCTGGGCAAGGCGCACACGGTGATGGCCGAGGGCGGCATGGCGGCGGCGATGGGCAACGTGGACGACCGCGACAACTGGCGGGTGCACTTTGCCGACACGATGCGGGGCGGGCAGTATTTGAACAACTGGCGGATGGCGGAGCTGCACGCCCAGGAGGCGCCGGCGCGGGTGCGGGAGCTGGAGGCCTGGGGAGCGATCTTCGATCGCACCCAGGACGGGCGCATCCTGCAGCGCAACTTTGGCGGGCACCGCTATCCGCGGCTGGCGCACGTGGGCGACCGCACCGGGCTGGAGATGATCCGCACGCTGCAGGACCACGGGGTGCACCAAGGGATCAGCTTCCACATGGAGCACACGCTGCTGACCCTGCTGCAGAGCGGGGGGCGGTGCGTGGGCGGGTTTGGGTACGAGCGCGAGCGCGGGCGCTACCACTTGTTTTTGGCGAAGGCGGTGGTGCTGGCGACGGGGGGCATCGGGCGGGCCTATCAGATCACCAGCAATAGTTGGGAGTACACCGGCGACGGGCAGGCGCTGGCCTACCAGGCGGGGGCGGCGATGCTGGACATGGAGTTTGTGCAGTTCCACCCCACCGGGATGATCTGGCCGCCGAGCGTGAAGGGGCTGCTGGTGACCGAGGGGGTGCGGGGCGAGGGCGGGGTGCTGCGCAACAAGGACGGCAAGCGCTTCATGTTCGACGATGTGCCGGAGAACTACCGCAGTTCGACCGCCGACAATCCGGAAGAGGGATGGCGGTACACGCAGGGGGATAAGAATGCGCGCCGGCCGCCGGAGCTGTTGACGCGGGACCACGTGGCGCGCTGCATCCGGCGAGAGGTGAAGGCGGGGCGGGGGAGCCCGCACGGCGGGGTATTTCTGGACATCTCCTGGATCAAGGAGAAGCTGCCCAACGCGGCCGAGCACATCAAGAAGAAGCTGCCGAGCATGTACCACCAGTTCAAGCAACTGGCGGACCTGGACATCACCGAGCAGGCGATGGAGATCGGCCCGACCACGCACTACTTCATGGGTGGGGTGAAAGTGGACGGGGACACGCAGATGACGAGCGTGGAGGGGCTGTTCGCGGCGGGCGAGTGCGCGGCGGGGCTGCACGGCGCGAACCGGCTGGGCGGCAACTCGCTGAGCGATCTGCTGGTATTTGGCCAGCGGGCGGGGGCGCACGCGGCGGGGTGGGCGAAGCAGCGCAGCGGCAGCGGGGCGGCGGCGGTGGCCGACCAGATCGAGGCGGCGATGCAGCGGGCGGAGGCGCCCTTCGAGCGCGGCGCGCGGGGCGAGAACCCGTTTGCCATCCAGTACGACCTGCAGGAGATGATGCAGAACTGGGTGGGGATTGTGCGGGTGCAGGAGGAGTTGGAGCGCGCGCTGGAGGGGATCGCGCAACTGCGGCAGCGGGCGGCGCGGGCAGGGGTGGGCGGCAACCGCGAGTACAACAACGGCTGGCACACGGCGCTGGACCTGGACAGCCTGCTGACGGTGGCGGAGTTGGTGGCGCGGGCGGGGATGGAGCGCAAGGAGAGCCGGGGCGGGCATTTCCGCGACGACTACCCGGGGAAGGACGCGGCCTGGGGCGAGGTGAACCTGGAGATCCACCGCGGCGCCGACGGGGCGCCGGAGGTGCGCCGGGTGCCGGTGCGCCCGCTGCCGGCGGAGCTGCAGCAGGCGGTCGAGGAGAACAAGTAATGGCGAAGGCAACGTTCAAGATCTGGCGCGGGGAGCACAACCAGGGCGCCTGGGTTGACTTCGCGGTGGAGGTGGACGAGGGCATGGTGGTGTTGGATGCGGTGCACCGCATCCAGGCGAGCCAGGCGACGGACTTGGCGGTGCGCTGGAATTGCAAGGCGGGCAAGTGCGGCTCCTGCTCGGCGGAGATCAACGGCCAGCCCAAGCTGATGTGCATGACCCGGCTGAACCAGCTCGACCTGAGCCAGCCGGTGACGGTGGAGCCGATGCGGGCCTTTCCCCATGTCAAGGACCTGGTGACCGACGTCTCCTGGAACTACCGGGTGAAGGAGCGGATCGCCCCCTTCCGGCCCAAGCCGCCGACGGCGGACGGCACCTGGCGGGAGTCGCAGGCGGACGTGGACCGGCCGCAGGAGTTCCGCAAGTGCATCGAGTGCTTCCTGTGCCAGGACGTGTGCCACGTGCTGCGCGAGCACCATCTGCACGACCTGTTCATCGGGCCGCGGTTTTTGATCTACGCCGCGCAGTTGGAGATGAACCCGCTGGACAGCGGCAACCGCCTGGAGGCGCTCAAGGACGAATTCGGCATTGGGTACTGCAACATCACCAAGTGCTGCACCCAGGTTTGCCCGGAGGGGATCCAGATCACCGACAACGCCATCATTCCGCTGAAGGAGCGCGTGGTGGACGAGTATTACGACCCGTTGCACCGGCTGTTCAAGGTGTTCAAGTAGGACGGGCGTGGAGATCGTCTTCAACGGCAAGCCGGTGAGGGTGGCGGCGGGAACGCTCGAGGAGTTGCTGCGCGAGCTGGAGGTGGCGACGGAGCGGGTGGCGGTGGAGCGCAACCGGGAGCTGGTGCCACGGCGGCAGTGGGCGGCGACGGCGCTGGCGGCGGGCGACCGGATCGAGGTGGTGCAGATGGTGGGGGGGGGAGCGGAGAGCTAGCCTGCATCCTGCGGCAACTCGTCGCCGCGCCTCTCCACTCCGTGCTCCCGGTCTTCGGCGGCATCGGTCGCTGCGGCCTTTGCGGTCAACGCCGTGATCTCTCCCCGCAGCCGCTTCTCCTCCGACCGCATGCGCCCGCAACTCATCGCCTTGTGCCGACTGGCGTTGGCCTTGGGCTTCGTCCCGTCGCTGGCCAGCGTCCCCAGCCGCTTGGCCCCCGCCTCGCGCGCGATCCGCACCCCTTGCGCGACCAAGGCTTCGAACGCCTCCAGGTTCGCCGCGCAGACTCCCAGCCTGGATGATTTATGAAGGACCGGGCGGGGGAAGGCTCGGTGAGCGCGCTGGCGATCTTGGGACGGAGGCGGGGGTGCGCAAGTGGCAGGTGAAACTGCCGGGAATCGGGCACGGCTCCGCCGCGACTGCCTGCCGCGACTGCCTTCTGCGGGGGAATGGGACAACGGAGGCGGTTCTGCTTGATCTGAAGCGATAGCACAGGCGCGGCGACGTCGGCCTGGAAGGGCCAGCCCTCGGCGAAGGGGACGCGCACGCACCGCGCGGGGCGGCGAACCCGGGCCGCCAGTTTGAAGGCGCGGTTGCGCAGAGCTTCGAATTGCATTGGCCGCAGCCGAGCCGGCAGGCGCAGCCGGAACAGGTTCACCAAATTGTGGGCGGCGGCGTGCGGCAGCAGACCTTTTTTGTCCGCCCCGCATTTTGTGCTTGACATTCGCCTCCCCGGTTCGAGTAGCCTAACCGCGCAGAGGCTCACGGGGTGATGGCAATGCGGATGGCCAAAGACTTGCTCTCTCTCTCTCGTAGCCCTCGCTAGCGGGGCAGCGGCGCAGACGCCGGCGACGGTGCTGGCGGCCGAGGGCATCGCGGCGCTGGGAGCCGGCCCAACGGCGGGCTACGTGGCCCGCGGCACGGCCACGATGGCGCTGGGCTCGGGCAGCGCCGCCGGCGCCATCATAGTGAAGGCCTGGGGCGCGTCGCATTGCCGGATCACCTTTGCGGTGGGCGCGGCCGGCACCGGGGGGGCATACACCGCCGTCGCCAACGGCACCCGATGGCGGGTGAGCGCCTCCGGGGATTTGGGATCCCTGCCGCCGCCGCTGGGGCCGGACGTGGGCTGTGCGCTGCTGCCGCAGGGCCTGCTCTTGGCGGAGCTCTCGTCCGGCGCGGCGGCCGCCGCAGCCGGGGCCTTGGCCAACCAGTTGGTGCTGTTTCGGCCGCAGCCCGGCCAGGCGCAGCCGCCGCGCCCGATGGCGCTGGATTTGGATCCGGCCAGCGGGCTGCCGCAGCGCGTTTCCTGGAGCCTGCATTTTGCGGGCCGGGCGGCACAGGCGGTTTCGGTCGCCTACTCGGATTTCCAGAGCGCGGATGGCGTGAGCTACCCGGCGACGGTGGTGGAGAGCGTGGGCGGCGCCCCGGTCTGGACGGTGCATTTTGATGCGTTCACCGCCCGCGGCGATTTCAGCGACGCCGATTTCGCGGTACCGGCGCCGCGGCGCCCGGCGGCGCTGCGCCGCGCTGGGGGTAGACAATGACGCTCCGCCGTTCACCGATTCTTCTCTGCGCGCTGCTGGCGCCGGCGCTGGCGCTGGCGCAGTTGCCGATGCCAGGGCGCTGGGGCAGCGTAAAATCGTTTGGCGTGGACGCGGTGAACCGCGCCAACTTGGGCGTGTTGGCGGCCATCCCGCTGTTCAACCGCGCCACCGTCGGCGGTGCGCAAGTGAACCTGAAGCTCACCTACAACAGCCAGTTCTGGGCGCCGGGCTCCCCGGGTTGGATTCCGCTTGCGAACAACGGCTGGACGCTCGCGTATGTCGGCGGCCAGGTGATCACCGACAAATACGCCCAGGGCACTTGCGGATGGTACGACCCGGTGACGGGCGAGGACGACTACACCGGAAATCCCGATGACGCGAGCTATACCATCTACGAGAGCGACTACTATTTCGTGGAGCCGAACGGCACGAAACTCTACACGGGGTTGGCCTACTACCAGGTGGAGGGCGGCGGCAGCCACCCGCGGGGCTGGGAAAACGACTGCCCCGCCGGCACCGACTCCGCGCAGAGCTACCTGACCCAGGACGGCACCGGCTACACCGTGCTGGTGGACAATCTGGGCGCCGCCGCCGCCTACGACGCCAATGGCGACGAGGTGGACGGCGGCTTCGTGGACCGCAACGGCAACCGGGTGGGCGCCTCCGCCGCCGGCGGCGTCACCACCTACAGCGATCCGCTGGGGGCGGCGGTTGCCGTCAGCGGCGCAGGCACGCCCAGCTCGCCGATCACCTACCAGTACGCCGGCCCCAACAGCAGCACCGTCACCATCACCGAGGACTTCCAGACCTTCACGGTCAACACCAGCTTCGGCTGCTCCCCCTACAGCGAATACAGCGGCTCGCTGGCCCTGCCCATTGACCTCAAGTTTCCCGACGGGTCCGAATACCGGTTCGGGTACGATTCCAACGGCCGGCTGAGCGCGCTCACGCTGCCCACGGGCGGCGTCATTCATTACAGCTACGCGCTGTCGTGCGCCGACCTTGGCGACGGCAACGCCACCCTCAGCCGCTGGGACTCGGCGAATACTTCGAACTACCCGTGGAACTGGTCGAGCTCGGGCTCGCAAACCGTTCAGAGCGTCGAGACCGATCCCTACGGCAACGACGGGGTTTTCACATTCGGCGGTCCGCTGCTCGGATACGGGGTCGCCGGCGCCGTGCTGCAAGAGGCCGACTCCTACCGCGGCTCCCACACCGCCGGCACCGAACTGCGCTCGACCACCATCGCCAACACCTTCCAGAGCGGGACCCTCACGCAGCAGACGATCACCACCGAGCTAACGGACGGCGGGGTGCTGCCGAACCTCTACGCGGTGCAGACCCTCGCCTACGACAGCTTTGGCGCCAGCACCACCCAGACCAACACCGACTGGGGCACCAGCTCCGCCGGCGGGGCGACGCTGCGCACGGTCACGGCGGCGCTGACCACCGTTGACGGCGGGCTCGCCGACCAGCTCGAAACCACCACCGCGAGCGACAGCAGCGGCCAAGTTTCGAAGTCCACCTACGCCTGCGACGGCAACGGCAACCTGCTGACCGAAAACGACTACGTCACCAGCGGCGGCGGAAGCCTCGCCAAGAGCTTCACCTACAACAGCAACGGCACCGTGGCCAGCGCCACCGACACCAACGGCGCGGTCACCACCTACACTTACGGCGCTTGCGCTGGCGTTTTCCCCTCGCTGGTCCAGAGCGCGGTGAGCGCGGTGAAGACCACCGAGACTTGGGATTGCGCCGGCGGGGTGCCGCTCACCTCGACCGACGGCAACGGCCTGGCAACCACCACCACCTACAATGACAGCTCGCACCTGTGGCGGCCGACCTCGGTGACCGCGCCCGACGGCAGCGTGACCACAATCAATTACATCTCGCCCAACCAGGTGGAGCGGGCGATGATGTTCAACTCGGGGGCCTCGACCAGCGACACGCTGACCACGCTCGACGGGCTGGGGCGGCCTATCCTCGCCCAGCAGCGGCAGGGGCCGGGCAGCTCGAACTTCGACACCGTCCAGACCGGCTACGACGCCATGGACCGGGTGGTGTCGGTGAGCATGCCCTTCACCCAGACGGCGGGCGCGGGCGGCGGCACCGTCTTCACCACCACCAGCTACGACGCGCTCTCGCGCCCCTTGCTGGTCACCGACGGCGGCGGCGGGACGGTGAACTACGCCTACACCATGAACGATGTGGAGACGACGGTGGGGCCGGCGCCGGCGGGCGAGAACCCCAAGCGCAAGCAGGAGGAGTTCGACGGGCTGGGGCGGCTGCGCTCGGTGTGCGAGATCAACGCGCTGGGGGGCGACGGCGCCTGCGGGCAGGCGGTGGCGCAGAGCGGGTATCTTACCGTCTATGCCCGCAACGCCCTGGGCGAGATCACGCAGGTCACCCAGAATGCGCAAACCACGCCCACCCAGACGCGCAGCTTCAGCTTCGACCAGCTCGGCCGGCTGACGGCGGAGACCAACCCGGAGAGCGGGACCACGGCCTACACCTTTGACAGCGATTCGACCTGCGGCGCCTCGCCGGGCGACTTGGTGAAGCGCCTGGACGCCAACGGCAACACCACTTGCTACGGCTACGACTACCTGCACCGTGTGGTCGCGATCAGCTATCCCAGCGGGCCCAATACAGCCGCCACGCCGACCAAAACCTTCGTCTACGACAGCGCGTCCGGATATCCTGAGACGAACACGGTCGGGCGGTTGGCCGAAGCGTGGACCGGGCCGGGTGCGAATCCGATTGCGCAGGATGTTTTGTGAGCGATCCGCGGAACGCATCTTGAAGCGGGCGGCTGTGGCGGCGATAGTGGGGCATGGCCAGGCTGGGAAGCGAAGCAACGCGGTCGAAGTGGCGGGGGATTGTGGCGGCACAGGCGGCGAGCGGGCAGACGGTGGCGGCGTTTTGCCGGGAGCGGGGCCTGTGCGCCCCACATTTTTTCTGGTGGAAAAAGCGGCTGGCGGCGGCGCCGGCTGGGGCTGCCTTTGTGGAGATCAAGTTGGCGACGGGGGACGCCGGCGCGATCGAGCTGCGCTTGGCGGGCGGCCGTAGCCTGTGGCTGCGGTCCGGGTTTGACGCCGGGCTGCTGCGGGCGGCGGTGGCGGCGCTGGAGGAAGAGGCTTGATCGCGCTGCCCAGCCTGACGGCGCTGGACCGGGCCCAGGCGGTGCGGATCTGGCTGGCCACCGAGCCGACCGATATGCGGCGCGGCTTTGACGGCTTGGCGGAACAGGCCCGGCAGGTGAGCGAGCAGGACCCGATGGGCGGCCACCTGTTCGTGTTCCGCTCGCGCCGGGGCGACCGGCTCAAGATTTTGCTCTGGGACCGCGACGGCTACGTGCTCTGGTACAAGCGGCTGGAGGTGGGCGTGTTCAAGCTGCCGCGGCCGCGGGCTGGAGCGCGGTCGCAGGAGTTGCGGGCGAGCGAGCTGGCCATGATCCTGGACGGCATTGATTTGGCCAGCGTGAAGCGGGGGCCGCGGTATGCACGGGAAAAAGTCATGGCATGAGTAACTCGGGTTGGCTCGGCGCCGTCATAACAGACACGCCGATGCCGACTCCGGTTCCCGAGCTCAAC
>Ga0307374_10008922_pt1 | contig 14878 bp, 5 predicted proteins | sample OX3MG_FD_202532 | JGI IMG/M metagenome (GOLD analysis project Ga0307374, IMG submission 202532) | Soil microbial communities from Risofladan, Vaasa, Finland - OX-3 | ecosystem: Environmental > Terrestrial > Soil > Coastal area > Acid sulfate soil | place: Finland: Risofladan, Vaasa | collected... | reverse complement strand
CCGCACCAGCATTGGCTGCGCGCTGGCAAAAATGACGAAAGAGCGCGTCTACGCGGAACAGATCGTCCTGGTCACAGATGAAGGGGAAAATACGGCGCCCACCTTCAAGGAAGCCTGGACAGACTATCGGCGGGAGATGCATGTCGCGCCGGGCGTGCTAATCGTCAAGGTTGGTGGCGCATATGCACCCTTTGAGCGGGGGCTGCGAGAACAGGGAATCGAGATGACGGCATACCAGTTCTCTGGCGATAGCTATGCCTTGCCCAATCTCCTGCCGCTGCTGGCGCTGCCGTCGCACGCGGAACTGGTGGATCGCATCATGTCGTATGAGCTGCCTCGTCGTCCTGATGTAAAGGTGAAAGCGGCGTCGTAAGGTTGGAATCATCATGCCGGATAAACAACGCCAGTCACAACCAGATGTCCGCGCGCTGGTGAGTAGGCTGAATCAGCAAAGCCAGCAGCTCCTGGAACGCGAGATCATCGCGCCGCTGTTGCCGGGCGGCAAGATTCGGACTCGTCTCAGTAGGATGGTCTATGAGTTCAAGCTCAGAGGCCAGTTTACTGGTTGGGGGCGTTTTCGCCCGCTCAATGAGCGTGAAGCACAACTACTCGCTGAGGCGCAGCCCTGGGAGCGCGGCGCTTACCTTGAGCAGTTCCCGTTGCTGCGGGTGATCCTGCTGTGGCCCGACCTTGCTGCGCGGCAGGCTGGTGTCTGGTGGGCATTGCCGTATAATGCAAGCGATGCAAAACAACGTTTTGGGTTTAGCATGGAGCCGTTGCACGTTTTTCTCTGTGATCAGACTAATGGCGCGGAGTGTTTCGAGCGCGTGATCGCCCGCGTTGATGGGCGTCTCCTCTGGTTCGAGGGACCAGACGCGCTGGCCGATCCCCTGCACGCAGAATGGTTGCGTGATACGGCAGTGGACGTCGAACATCTAGAAACCTTCTTGCCAGGACTGGCTGGCTCGGAACGTGCGGCGCTCATTTGCTGGCATTTCCATCAATTAGAACAGACCATGCCGCCTGGAGCAGTGACATTGGGCGCGCCGGAGGATCAGCCCGCGGTCTACGGGAAAAACCGTCAGCAGCAGCGCGAATTGCTCCGTCGCGAGGCGCGGCGTAGCCCGTTAGAACGATCCTTACAACGTGCGTTAGCGAAGGCTGACGCGCGGTTACTCTCATTCAGCGAAGCGCCAGCAATGCATGGGCTGCCTGGCTCCCTGATCGTGGAGTGGAGCGAGCAAGGGCAACAGTTCCGCTATCGCTCGATCATCGATTCACAGATGTCTGTGGTGTCAAGCGGAATCTGTTTGAGCGGGCGCGACAATGACTTCGACCTGACCAGCTTGGTAAGCGTCATAGCCGATTCACCCTGGCATGGAGAGGAATAAATGGCACAATACTCCCTCAATCCGAACAGCCCTTTTTTTCACGAAGAGCGGCATGCCTCGCTTGCTGCCTCCACTGAGAAGCCCATTACCATCTGCGGCGCTGGCACGCTGGGCGGCAATTTGGCCGAAATGCTGGCACGTATGGGTTTTGGACATCTCAGGATTATTGATAAAGATAGAGTAGAGACGCGCAACCTTTCCGTCCAACCATACAGCCGGGCGGAGGTGGGAGCGCCAAAAGCGCGTGTCCTGGCAAATACTCTGTATCGCGCGGTGCAGGCGAAAGCAGAAGCGCAGGTCATCGCACTGACCGGCGAGAATGCCCCCGCTCTGCTCCAGGGCAGCGCGCTCGTGATAGATGCGTTTGATAATCGCGCCGCGCGCGCCGTGGTGAGCGAAACAACGCGTCTGCTGTCAGTTCCCTGTCTGCATATTGGTTTCGATGCCGATGGCCTCTATGGCAACGGGCAATGGGAGCCGCACTACCAGATACCGCGAGAGATTCCCGGCGATCCCTGCGATTATCCGCTGACGCGGCCGATGGCGATGCTGCTGGTGGCTCTGGCGGCTCGTGCCGTGACCGATTTCTTCAGAGAGGGTCAACGCAACAACTTTGAACTGACCTGGAACGATCTCAGGATCGGGTATGACAGAGCAGGTGAGGTGAGCAGGCAGAACGATTAATACCTCGGTAGTCACAAGAGGCTTTTTACTGATTGACTGGACAGGTGCTGAAGATGCGACGGTATGAGATCGGTTTGCTGGTGAGAAAAATTGTAAATCATGTCTGTCAAGAGGATCACGCGACGGACTGAGATCTGACACCCTTCCGACTTCTCCCAGGAGAAGCCGGAAGGACATCGCAGTGGTTACTTCGTCCCAAGCGCAAAGACGTGCATCTGTCCCGACGAGACCGTCGAAGGCAGCGTCACGCTCTGGATGGTTTTGCCCGCCTCTAACGCGACATCGGTGTAATAGAGATTGACTGTCTGATTCTGTATCCCCGTCTGGGTGTTGAGGTATGAGCAGGTCGCGACGGTCTGATTCCCCTGGAGCGGAGCGGGATTCCACCAATCAGTCAGGGCCAGGGGAAAGGTCTGGGTGCTGGTATCCGTATAGGTGATCGTCGCTGTACCCGTCGTGTAGTCACTGGACCCAGCGTTGGTGGCCGCGCCCAGGAAGGCGAGCGTCGTTGCTCCGCTGACGGGAGTGACGGGAAGCAACTGCCCCGCCGCCTGATAGTTATCCGGAATGACGGAGTAGCTGGCTGGCCAGGTGAAAGTGACGCCGTTGAACGTGAACGGTTGTCCCTCGTACAATTCTGCCGCCTCCAGCGCCTCGATCGAATAACTTCTCCCGGCAGTATCAAAATTGGCAAAGACCGTATTCCCGTCATCGGATGTGCCGACATTGTTGGGGTAGTTCTCGCCGGTGCGGGTTCCCAGCATGAAGACATTCAGATTTCCTCCGCTTACGGTAGTGGGCAGCGTCACACTTTGCAGTTGCTTGTTCTGATCTAGCGGGGTCTCGACTTCAAACAGGTAGCGATTGTCGGCGTGCGTTCCACTGGCGTTGTTGTAATGAGGCAAGAGGGCGAACAGGTGATTGCTCGCCGGAGGGATGATCGTCCCCGTGGTGTCATCCATCGCCCAATCGGCGAAACTCAGCGTAAAGGTCGTGGAAGTGCCATCGGTATAGGTGAGCTTGACCGTCCCAGAAGCGCTGGGATGGGCAGAGGTAGCCGCGCCAACCAGCCCAAGCGTCGTCGCTCCCGCCGGAGCCGTGACGGGAATGACTTGCCCATCAGCCTGATAGTTATCGTCTTGCCCGGAAGCTACATCCGGCCAGACGTAGTTGATGCCCTCGTAGGTCAGCGTATCCCCCGGATTCCAGCCTGCATCGGCAAAGTCCTGGGCTGAATAACTGTTCCCGCCGCCGTCAAAATTCGCGCTCGAGGGATTGCTGTCATCGCTGATGCCGATATTGTTATCATCCGAGCGTGTACCAATAGCAAAAATGTGCATCTGACTCGTCGTGGGTGACACGGTCGTGGGTAGCGTCACACTCTGAACGGTTTCGCCAGCATTGATCGCCACCTCAAAGTAATAGAGACAATAGGTGCCGGAGCGTGGCCCGCCCGGCTGGTTGATCGTAGAGAAGGTGGCCGCCACGAGATCGCCGTTCTGCGGTGAACAGCTCCACCAATCGGTCATGTTCAGCGGAAATTTCTGCGTGGTGTTGTCTGTAAAATTGATGATGGCCTGCCCGGTGGGCGACCCGTTGGTGCCAGAACCGAGGAAGGCGAGATAGGTTGCGCCCTGAACTGGCGTGACCGGGATCGTTTGCCCGTCCGCGACATCATTGTCTGCCAGCGTCCCATAGCTGGCCGGCCAGGTGAAGGTAACTCCGTTGAAAATGAAGGGCTGCCCTTGTTGGATTCCCGCGGCCTCCAGCGCTGGAATCGACCAGCTTCTGCCCGCGTTGTCATAGTTGCCCTCGCCCGGCTGGCTGTCGTTGCTACTGCCCAGATTATTGAGCGCCGCGCGCGTCCCGACGGCAAAGACGTGAATCGCTCCTCCATTGACGCTTGTGGGCAAGGTGACGCTCTGGAGCGTTTTGCCCTGGGGAAGAGTGACCTCCGCGGTGAACAGGTAGGTCGTGTACGGCTGCGGACCCGAAGGGGTATTACTGTAGGGCATCGTCGTGGCTATGCCATTACCAAAATTGACCTGATGCTCCTGCCCATCATCCATGGTCCAGTCGGTGAAACCCAGGGTAAAGGTCTGGATGCTGTTATCCGTGAACGTCAGGGTCGCTGTCCCCGACGTATCACCACCGCTTGCCGCTCCCAGTATGCCAAGCGTGGTCGCGTTCGGAACCGGGACGACGGGCAACACCTGGCCGCTGGCCTCGAAGTTATTGGCCGTGCCGGACGCTTCATTGGGCCACGCATAGGCGATCCCATCACTATCGAACTGCTGGCCGGGAACGACGTCCGCATTCTGGAGCGCCTCAGCCGAATAACTCTTGCCGCTGCCATCAAAGTTAGCTTCAGAGGGGTCGCTATCGTCGCTGGTTCCGGTGTTATTGTAGTTCGGCCCCCCCACGCCAATGGCAAAGATATGCAACTGGCCTGGAGACGTGGTTGCGGGCAACGTCACGCTCGTGAGCGTGCAGTTGGGATTCACCGCCGTGGTAGCCGAGTAGAGATAGTAGCTTCCCTGTCGGGTGCCATGCTTCGTATCAATGGTGGTCATGGCAGCAACTTGCTGATTGTTAAACTGGATGGTGTTGCTCCACCAGTCCGTCAGTCCCAGCGTAAAGGACGTGGATTGGCAGTTCTGATAGTTCAGAGAGGCCAAACCGGAGGAACTCTTGTTGGTCGAGGCCCCCAAAAAGCCGACCGTGGTTACTCCTACAGGTGCGGTGACGGGAATAATCTGCCCAGCTGCCTGATAGTTGTCAGGCTGGCCCGTCGCCACGGAGGGCCAGATGAAGGTGATGTTCTGGCTCGTCACATTGACGCCTTGATACAGGCCCACATCTTGCAACGCCTGGGCGCTATAGCTGCGCCCACCACCGTCAAAATTCGCGCCGCTCCGCGTTCCCGCATCACTGATGCCAATGTTGTTATAGGGTGGCAGATCGCTCTGGCGCGGGCGGAGCGGTCTGGACACCCGCGCCGTGACGGGTGGACGTGGCCTACCGGTGTGCGTGACGCGAATTTGCTTTTTCAACGCCTGCTGGACCGCACGAATCTGGGCTGGTGTCCAATGATGGGGACCATGTTCTCTCGAAAAGCTGGCCGCCTGGACACCTGACGGGCCAGGAGTGATCAGCAAAAACAGGCTTGCGAGTAAAAAAGCAACGAAGGCAGATCTCAGCATGGTGCGCCTGCAGCACACCGCCTTCTGCTTTCGGAGAGGATATGAGGGTTTAGCGTGCATCAAAGACGATTCTCCTTTTGCAAATGGATATCGATTTCGAGACACGCGCAAGGCCAGCATCCCGGCCAGAATACCATCTCTCGCCCGGTTCTGCTGGGCATGAACGATAGCGCCTCCTCTTGAGGCCAGAACACATGATGTTTTCTGCTTTTTCTCACGACAAGCCTGAAGCCAGCGGCGCTCATTCCTCCTGGCCCGGCTCTTTTTCGCATGGAGACGATGGTGCTTGTCTCATGCGACATCGATTATGCTCTACATAAGATACTATAGCCTATCTATACTTCTTCTGTCGAGTGATGCACAGCATTCTCATTTCCATATCTATTTTATGGAAAAGGATGAAACAAAAAACTCTCTCTGATATACTTTGAAACACTTTCTATTCACTAGACACTCTCAAACATATACTTCTGTTTCTCTCGGTTACAAAGCATATAGTGGTGAAGCATCTGATCGTTTATTTTGCACTTGACTTTTCATAGTAAATGATTTATACTCATCTATGCACGCGCTTGCTCTCCCGCGATAGCTCCCAAAATTGCCGTGCTAGAAAGATGATGTTCTCTCCGCTTTTCCTGGTGTTCGGCGCTCTTACGTGTTTTCAATCTCTTTGCTATTTCAGCATGTGACAAAGGAGTATTGCTGTATGGGAGTGTCGCGTGAAGATGAGTGCGAGACCCTCGACCTCATCGCGCCTGTCTTCTCTGAAACCGGTTCCTGGCGGTTTTCCTTGCGAGCGTATTCTGTGAAGCATTCGCAGCGATCTCTGGGACAAGTTGGCATATTGCGCCAATTGACGCACCGCCTGTTGATATCTGTGTTTATCGTGCTGGTCCTCTTTACTGATATCCTTGCGCCCTGGCCGGTGATCCATCCTTCGGTCGCGTTTGCCCAGGCGCTCAAGGATGCCAACCCACCACTCGCTGCGCCTGCCGGGCTGACGCAAACGTCGTCCAGCACGCACCCCAATCTCAATAAATACGTCACGCCGTCACACGCCACGCCGATCCCTGCCGGCGAACCGACGCGGCACCGTTGGCCGGTAGCGATGCGTCCGGCGGAGCTGACGCTGAGCGCCGCCGCCCAGCACTTTGTGAGCAGCGATGGGCTGCTCACGGTGGACATTCCGGCGCACAGCCTGGATGCCGCGCAACTGGCCTCGTTTCCCGGTGGGCTGCGGCTGTCCATCTCACAGAACAAAGCCGGGGACGGCAGCAATGACGGCAGCCTGATCTCGTTCGGTCTCTATGAGTTTCAGTTCTTTGACGGCACAGGCAAGCCTGCCAATGGGGTCCACCTGCTGCACCCTGTCACGATCCAGATTCACTTGCCGGCCAATCAGCAGCTTGTTTGGCACAGCCAGAAGGTCTTTGCTCTCTGGACGCCGGTCGAGGGGATGAGTGCGCCGCCGACGGTGGCCTCCGTCACCATTGGGCATGGCAAAACGGCGCAATTGACAGGCACGGTGCCGCTCGGCCTGACGCATGAAGCGCCCTCCATCATCGATGCCCAGGGCAGCCACCAGAACCAGACGTGGTCGATCCAGACCACCTTCGCCCTGGCTCCGACGGGAAGCAGCCCCGCCCGCACCCGCGGCCAGACCCACACCGGCGTCGCCGCCCCGGCCCAACAGCTGCCTGCAGCGTCGCAAGCCAATACCGTTGGCTTCAACACCCAGGCGCCGCAGGCGACCTGGGGTAAACCCACGGATTTCCAGGTTGGTCTCAATTCGGGCGGCCTGAACTACAGCTATCCCTTGAATCTTCCCCCAGGGCCGGGAGGCTTCCAGCCCTCGCTCTCGCTCACCTACGCCAGCGGGGCCGTGAACGAAAACCACGCGTGGCAGTCGGCGTCTCCCTGGGTCGGGCAGGGCTGGAACCTGGACCTGGGGTCGATTAGCTGGGCGCAGGAAAATGTCACGCCCAACGGCTCGCCGACACTGGAGAATGTCTGGCATATCAACGATGGCAGCGGCATCAGCGGCCAATTGATTCCGCCGGATGTGACCTACAGCACCGATGGCAGCACGCTCAACCCCAATCTGCTACAGTTGCAGGACACCAACAACGTCTACATCTGGCATTCGGCCCCAGAAAGCCATGCGAAGATCCGTGAGATCGCCAATAGCTCTGATACCTATCCCTGCTGGCAGGTCTATCTCCCTGACGGCGTAATGGAGGAGTTCGGCTGCACCAGTGACTCGCTGGAGTGGTACAAAGATAGCAGCAACAACTTGGATGCCTACAGTTGGAACCTGGACTTGATGATTGACCCGCATGGCAATCAGGTCCATATCAGCTATCAGACGGTGGGCGATGGGAACGGCGATGCGGTGCGCGACGCGGTGATCAAAGATATCACCTACGATGATCCCAATTGCCACCAGACAGGCAGCGTGTGTTCCACCTGGCATCCCAACGTAGATATCCACTTCGATGCCGGCCAGGGTGTGGATCGCCTGCTAAACAGCAGTTGTGACAACTGGAGTAGTACGACAGCGCGCTGTGACGATCCGGCGGATCTCTCCGGGTCGGGAGGGTTTCCTGCCCCAAAGGTGATGAGCGCCTATGTTCTCAATGACGTCAAAGTCGAGGTGCAAGGCAACCTGCTGCACGAGTACCTCTTCTCATATAACCAGGGTGGGCCACAGACGCAAGAGGAACCCAACACCGGGCAGAACGAGAGCGTGGCAGGCTATCTCACCCTCGGCGAGATCCAGGAGGAAGGTACCAACGGCACCAGCCTCAACGCGCCGGTGATCACGATCCAGTACGCGGAGGAGCAGCAACACTACGCCGATCTGTTCAGCTATGCCTACTACAATGGCAGCTCCTATGACTGTAGCCCGTACTCTGATGCGCCAACCGATGGCTCTGGTGGACCGTGTTTTCTGTGGTCGAACAGCTTCAACCAGTATTACATCACGAACCTGGACAACGGCGAAGGCTGGAACGAGAGCATCACCTGGCACGGGACGCACAGCAACACCTGGGGCGTGGATAGCGGCAGCGTGAATAACGCTTTCACCTGCTACGATAATCAGTCGCCCACCAATTGGTGTGGCAAGGCCGACGACAAGAACTGGAGCCGCGTCGTGGTTGCCAGCCGTACAGCCACCTCCAACGGGGTGTCATCGACCTGGAGCTACAGCTACTTTCTCACCCAGGTGAACGCCAGTATCCCCGGTTATGAGAATCGCAGTTGTAACAGCGCCTGTGAGAGTTATGACTGGGGCAATCAGAACGACGACGACAGCGCCGATTACTACAACGGCGATTTCCAGAGTTTTTCCCAGACCCAGGTAATCCTGCCGGATGGCTCCTCGCAAACCGATAGCTACGGCTCAACCAACGGCTGGGGACTTTACGATAAAAACAATATCACCTGCCACACCGGAAATACCTGCACCACTGCGAACTACAATGCCAGTAATGGTCCGGTGCTGGCGGGCAAACAATCCAAAGAGCAGGACTACGACAGCAAAAGCAACCTGATGAAGGAGATCGACTGGAGCTGGTCCACCAATTGTCCTCCGCCAGGGGTGTCAGGCAGCAACGGTCCAACGGGCTATCCCAACTCGCCTCCTGGCGGTTCGGGCGGCTTCCTGTTCAGTCACCTGGATCACAATAACCCGGTTATGGTCTGCGATCCCCGCGCTACGCAGGAGGTCTCCTCGCTGAGCGACGGGGGGAGTTCTCAGGTGCAGACGACCACGACCTACACCTATGACGGCAACTCCTGCGGTTCGACGGGCTATGACTATGGCAACCTGAGCAAGCAGGATGAGACGGCCAATGATGTCGGCGGGGCGCATATCGTGACCGAGACCTCGTTCTGTCCCAACGACAACATCTCGAACGGCATCTATCTGACCGACCTGCCGGAGCAGACCCAGACGCTTGATGGGTCCGGCACGCCATACGGCTGCACGCAGACGTACTATGGCAGCAATAGCAGCTACAACCAGCAGCCAACGGCGCCGGATGTGACCCGTACTGACGTGTACACCAGCTACAACGGCGGATGCACGGGTGGGGTGGTAACGACGCTCCATAGCTATGATCCGTCTGGCAACGCGATCACCGGTACGGACCCCGATGGGCATCTTGGCTGTCCCAACGGCTCCAACCAGTACAGCGATTGCGCGACCTATGACAGCTTTGCGGCGCATTTGCTCACGGCCACCAACGCCAAGAACCAGGCCACGACCTACGAATATGACCAGGATGCGCCAGAGGCGGGTTATGGTGAATGGTTGATGAGCGAGACCGATGCCAACGGGCAGACCACGACCTACACCTACGATGCGCTGGGACGGTTGACCGCGGTTATTCGTCCCGGCGACAGCCTGGATAGCCCGACGATCACCTACACCTACATTAACAAATGTAGCCCCGGCAAGACCACGCCGTGCCTCGAGATCGATACGGCGACCCGTTTCGCCTCGAGTGGCGAGATGTCCACCGAGAAAGAATGGTATGACGGCTGGGGGAACCTGGTCGAAATCCAGACGCCCGGTCCCAACCTGTTCTCGAAAGTGCCGTATATTCCCTCGCTGCTGATTGGCTATACCGTCTATGACAGCATGGGCCGCGAGACGGTCAAGAGTTTGAACTACGCGGTGGCCGCCTCTTCGGGCCTGGGTTATGTCGCTCCCGATCTCAACCAACCGCGCACGACGACGACCTATGATAGCCTGGGGCGCACCACCAGCACCATCACCTATGGCCTGGGGACGAACATCGTTGAGGAAGCGACCACCAGCTATGCCGTGGCGCAAGGGGTGCCAACCATCTCCAGCGAGAACGGCAATACCTACGAGCAGGCGATCACACTGGATGGCTATCACCACCAGTCCATCACCTACACGGATGGCTTCGGACGCACGCGCTACAGCCAGGTGTACAGCGGCACGAGCAATCCCTACAGCGTCATCCGCACGGTGGGGACGGCCTACGATACCGTGGGCAACACGCTCTCCGTCACCACCTATGACAGTACCGGAACGCCCCAGGCCACCTACAGCGCCGCCTATGACGGCTTACAGCGGCTGACCGGCTACAATGACTCGGACCTGGGATCGTGTGCCGATACGCCGATGCCTGCCGATTGCAGCAATTCCTCGGACACCGCCTGGAAGTATACCTACGACGCGGATGGCAATCAGTTGAGCCAGACCGATCCGCGCAACGAGAGCCGCTACACCAGCTACGACGCGCTAGATCGCCCGCTGTGCAGCGCGCTCACGGCTGCTGACGCGAACTCCTGCGGCGGCACGACCGACCAGGTGTATTTCTACGACAGCTATAGCAACGCCAGCACGCCGGGTGCGACCTTCCCGGCAGGCTGTAGCGCGCCCACCGGCAGCTACGCCTCCGACCCGATCGCCCGCAAGACGGCGGAGATTTTCATCGGAATGAGCGGAGCAGGCAGCGGCTGGCGCTGTTATGGTTATGTTCAGCGCGGTGAGACGGACCAGAGTACGCTCTCGGTGACGACGCCCGACGCCGGCACCATCACGCAGACGGTGACTATGACCTACAATGACGGCGGAGAAATCGCCAGCCTGGTCTATCCCAACGGAGAAACGCTGACCTCGACGGATGATGTCAACGGTCGCCTGCAGTCGATCTACTTTGGCACGCCCAGCTCGCCCGATCCGGTACAGTTCCTGGTCGGCCAGGTCAGCTACACCAACGATGGGCAGGTCGCGGGGATGGCCATGGGCGGCAGCGGCCCCAAGGGCAGCATTCCCGTCCCGGTCTTTACCACCGCGACGCAGTACGACAGCATGCAGCGCCCGCTCAGCAACAGTGTGATTGAGGCGGGGCAGACGCTCTGGAGCCAGACGCGCACGTATGACAACGTGGGCAATGTGCTGGGTCTCTCCACCGTCGTCCCCACGCAGGGCGGCGGCTCAGCCACCGAGAACGAGTCGTTCTGCTACGACGCGCTCAACCGGCTGACCTGGGCCGGCAACTCCGGCACACCGTCCGGCGGAGATCACTGCATGGCGCCGCCCACCGGCACGACCTTACCCACCTATACTCAGGCGTACAGCTACGACAGCCTGGACCGCATCACCAATAGCGCGGCAGGCAGCTACACCTATGGAGACGCCAACCAGGTTCACGCCGTAACCAGCGTGAGCAGCATCCCCAACCAGTACGCGGCCTATGATGCGATGGGCAACATGACCTGTCGCAACACCGCCTCGGGGACGGGGCATACCTGCGCGGGCAGCACGCCGAGCGGGGCAGCGCTGAGCTATGATAGCAGGGGCCAGCTGGCGAGTTGGACGGCGCCGAGCGGCAAAGTGGGCAGCGCGCATTACCTCTACGACAATCAGGGCAACCGCGTGCTAACCAATTCGTCTAGCTCGAGCGGCACCACGGACACGATCTACTTCGATGGCTACACCGAGACGGTCATCTCCGGCGCGATCACCACGACGACGAAATACTACAATGCCAATGGGGCGCGGGTCGCTGTGCGCGTGGGTGGTTCCTCCCTGGACTACCTGATCAGCGATCCGCTGGGCAGTAACAGCATGGCGCTCAACAACAGTGGGCAGGTGATCGCGCTGCAACACTACAGCCCCTATGGCACGGTGGACTACAGTTGGGGGACGATGCCCACCTCCTACAACTACGCGGGCGAACGGCTCGATAGCCAGACCGGGTTGCTCTACGACAATTTCCGCTCCTACGACCCGCTCACCGGCCAATACGTGCGCTCGGACAACGTGCAGGACAACGCGAGTGGCATGAATCCCTATGCCTACGTCGGCGATAACCCCGAAACGCGCAACGATCCCAGCGGGCATTGCTGGCCGCTGTGTACGATGATCCTGGGCGCGGTGATTGGAGCGGTGGTCAGCGTGGCAACCACCGTGGTCTCCGATGCCGTGCAGGGCAAGACGCCCTCGCTGGGCGAAGTGGCTCAAGCGGCGGTGGTAGGCGCGGTCTCCGGCGCGGTGGCGGGTCTGGTGGGACCCGAAGCGGGGCCGCTGGTGAAAGTAGCGGTGGGTGCGCTGGCAAGCGGAGCGGGGCAAATGGCCGGCAACGCCATGTCAGGCAAGCCGCTGCTGGCCGGAGTAGGAACAGCGGTCGCGGTGGGCGCGCTGACCGGTGGCTTGATGGAAGGGGCAGGTTCTCTCTTCAAAGGCGCGGCCAGCGATATTGGAGAGGCTGCGGATAGTACGCTGTCCGATGCCGCAGGCGGCTGTGGTCTGTCCTTCCGCGCCGATACCAGGGTAGCAACCCCCACAGGCGAGCAAGCCATCAGCACGCTCGAAGTGGGCCAGCAGGTTCAAGCCTATAACCCGGCGGCAAAAACCTTTTCCACGCAAACAGTCCAGCAGGTCTTTCTCAACCATGACACTGACCTGATTGATGTGACGCTGGCGGTGCATCCCGCCACAAAGCAGACGAAGCCGCAGCAGGTAGCCGTGGTCAGTCATGGCAGCCATGCTCCGCCTGTGACCTTTGAAACCGTGCATACCACGCAGAAACATCCCTGGCTGACCACGCGCGGCTGGATCACAGCTGGGCAACTGCGCCTGGGAGATCAGGTGCAGCAGCTCGACGGAGCGACGGCCACCGTAGTGGTGCTGAAAGTTATTGCTGGCACGGCGGACATGTATGATCTGACGGTCAGCAACGTCCATACCTTTGCCGTGGGTGCTGGGCAGTTTGTCGTCCATAACTGTGGTGGGGATGAACCTCTTACAGGAAGCTATTCAGAGGTAAGAGACGCGATAAGAGATAATCCGGATCAGTATTCAGAGTATCAGGCGCATCATATTTTTCAAGATGCAATGATGCGGACAGATGATATGAGGATTGCTGGTTATAGATACGGAGATGCTCCTGCTATTGCTCTGGAAGGAGGTTCTGGCGTACCAGACTCTGAACATGATTTCGCCAACAGAATTCAAAACATGATAAGCCAAGGGTATCGCAATGCTGGTCGAACATTTCTCGGATGGGACGAAGCTCAAGATGTAGCTGGACGTGCGCTCACGGCTGCTGGTTATACGGGACCCGAGCTTGAAGGTATAATGGGGCAGGCTACCAACTGGTTTGAAAGCAACTTTTCGCTTGAGTTACTCAATCATCTAAGGGTCCCTGGAACATACATCTGAGGATTCCTGGAACATAAGAGGAGGCACTAAGGGGACTTCCGGTCATAGCTTGACTAGATGTACGATTGTAACAGGCATAAACAAGGCACTTGTGCCTGTCCAGTTGACCAACTTATTGGCGGAAGAGCCCTAAGTACCATGAAAACGTTACCTGCGAATGCAAGTGATGAAGATATTCTCAGTGCAGTACGTGAGTGGGTTGAACTACTTGCAAAAGAAGAATATGAAGAAGCCTATCGCTTCTTCGTAAGCTCAGAGCATAATCGCTGGCAATGGTCGCCTCAGCTCTTGAAGCGAATTATTCGCACGTATGGTGGCTTGTACGGTGATCAAGAGAAATTCTCTATAACACCGGTGGAGAAAACTTCTGAAGGATCAGAGCCAAGGCACGACGTGCATCGAGATAGAAAGGACGAACATAAAGGATATGTCTGGTTTGATCTGCCTTTGAATGGCAAATGGAGCGATCTTACTGCTATCCTTACATTTCAAGTAAACGGCGGAAGTTTAGTTATTGAACTGGAGAGTATTGAAGTCATGTGAATCGTCCTAAACCCACAAGTCAGTACTTCACTAAGGGAAACTCTACGGTGAAGTAGTAAAGCCTGGGATGACGTTTTAAATCTCTGATAACGTCTCCCAGGCATTTATTAAGGCAGCTTTGTGATCAGTCTTCGAAAGAAGATACCAACTCTTTCGATGGCTACACCGAGACGGTCATCTCCGGCGCGATCACCACGACGACGAAATACTACAATGCCAATGGGGCGCGGGTCGCAGTGCGCGTGGGCGGTTCAGGGCTGGACTACCTGATCAGTGATCCCCTGGGCAGCAACAGCATGGCGCTCAACAACGTTGGGCAGGTGATCGCGCTGCAACACTACAGCCCCTATGGCACGGTGGACTACAGTTGGGGAACGATGCCCACCTCCTATAGCTAGGCGGGCGAGCGGCTCGATAGCCAGACCGGTCTCTTGTACGACAACTTCCGCTATTACGATCCGCTCACCGGGCAGTATGTGCGTTCGGATAACGTGCAGGACAACACGCAGGGGATGGACCCCTACGCCTACGTTGGCGACAACCCCGAAACGCGCAACGATCCCAGCGGCCATTGCTGGCCGCTGTGTACGATGATCCTGGGCGCGGTGATTGGGGCGGCGGTCAGTGTGACCACTACGGTCGTCTCCGACGCCGTGCAAGGAAAAACGCCTTCGCTGGGTGAAGTGGCCCAGGCGGCAGTGGTAGGCGCGGTCTCCGGAGCAGTGTCGGGTCTGGTGGGACCGGAAGCCGGGCCACTGGTGAAGGTGGCAGTGGGTGCGCTGGCAAGCGGAGCGGGGCAAATGGCCGGCAACGCCATGTCAGGCAAGCCGCTGCTGGCCGGAGTAGGAACA
>Ga0307374_10008921_pt1 | contig 14878 bp, 11 predicted proteins | sample OX3MG_FD_202532 | JGI IMG/M metagenome (GOLD analysis project Ga0307374, IMG submission 202532) | Soil microbial communities from Risofladan, Vaasa, Finland - OX-3 | ecosystem: Environmental > Terrestrial > Soil > Coastal area > Acid sulfate soil | place: Finland: Risofladan, Vaasa | collected... | reverse complement strand
GGGCGGACGCCTCGTCGGCCGCCGCACGACCGTCGAGCACCTCGCCGACGAGGCGCCGGGCCGCGCCCTCGCGGGCTGCCTCGAGGAGACCGGATCCGGCCCGGCGGGGGTCCGCCAGCAGCTGGTCGCGCTGGACGGTCGTCGCGTGGAAGAGCCGGGCGAGCAGATCCGCGTCACCCCCGAGGAGCTCGTACCCGTCGGCGCGCAGCATGCCCGCGGCGCGAGCGAGCAGCATGACGAACACGCCCTGGGACGGCGGGCCGGGCGTCCACAGCCGTGGCGCGATCGGGCCGCACGCAGCGTCGAGTGGAGGGCCGACGACCGCGGCGTGGGCTGCGAGGTCCGACCGGCGAAGCGGGCTGCCGACCGACTCGAGCCACACCGCGACCCGCCGAGCCAGATCGCCGCGGTAGTAGTCGGACGGCTCCTCCGCGATCTCTCGCAGGGTCTCGGCGAGCTCGGGCTGCACGACGCGGTCGCCGAGACCGGCCCGCCCGCCGGCCGCTCCGAAGATCGCGTCGAGTCCCACGTCCTGCGCGTCGTGGTCGGCGAGGGCCAGCGAGAGCGACGGACCCACTTCGAAGCCTCCCGTCGCGAGCGCGATCGCGGGTGCGAGCAGCTCGGCGAACGGACGCTTTCCTCCGAGATCGTGCATCGCCTGCCATCCGGAGATGACGCCGGGCACGCTGATGCTGAGCGGCCCGCTCACCGGGACGCGCTCGCCGAAGCGGCTGCGCCACGCGGCGACGTCGATCCCCGCCGCGGCTCGACCGACGCCGAACACCGCCTGCGGCGCCTGCCCCGCGGGGGCGACGACGCCCACGAGGTCGCCGCCGACGGAGCAGTTGTGCGGGTAGACGACCGTGAGGACGGCCGCCGCGGCGATCGCCGCGTCGACGGCGGTCCCTCCGTCTTCGAGCACGCCCGAGCCGGCATCACTCGCGAGCGTGTGAGGCGTCGCGATGCCCCAGCTCGTGCCTCGCACGCCGTCGCGCGCGCTCACAGGATCTTCGCGAGGAACGCCCTCGTACGCTCGTGGCCCGGCCGGTCGAACAGCTCCGCGGGTCGACCGTGCTCGACGATCATGCCGTCGTCCATCATGACGACGCGGTCCGCGACCTCGCGCGCGAATCCCATCTCGTGGCTGACCACGACCATCGTCATCCCCTCGGACGCGAGGTCGCGCATGACCTCGAGCACCTCTCCGATCATCTCCGGGTCGAGCGCGCTCGTCGGCTCGTCGAACAAGATGAGCTTCGGCTGCATCGCGAGCGCGCGGGCGATCGCGACGCGTTGCTTCTGGCCGCCGGAGAGCTGCACGGGGTACGCGTCGACCTTGGCGTCGAGCCCGACGCGCGTGAGCAGCGTGCGCCCGACCTCGTCGGCCTCGTCCCGGCTCATCTTGCGTACCTTCCGCGGCCCGAGGGTCACGTTCTCGAGCACCGACTTGTTCGGGTAGAGGTTGAAGTGCTGGAACACGAAGCCGATCTCGGCACGCTGGAGCGCGATCGCTTTCGCACGCTCCTCCACGAGCCGCCCGCGCCCGTCCGTCCGGTAGCCGATGAGCCGGCCGTCCACGTATATCCGCCCCTGGTCGACAGTCTCGAAGTGGTTGATGCAGCGGAGCAGCGTCGTCTTGCCGGATCCCGACGGGCCGATGAGCACGACGACCTCGCCGCGCGCGACGTCGACCGAGACACCCTTCAGCACCTCGACGCGCCCGAACCGTTTGTGGACGTCGACGGCGCTCACGGCCATGTCCTGCGACGTCCCGCCACCGATCTCGGACAACGCATCGGCGCGCACGCCCGCGCTCGACGCCGTCAGTGCGCCCGGCGCGCTCACGTCCGCCGCTCCGGACGCAGGCGACGACTCCCCTCCGCCTCCCCCCCCGATCGCGCCACCGGTCACGTGCCGAGCCCGGCGTCGATCACGGACCAGCGACGCGACCAGGACGCGCTCCGCCGCCAGCGCGTCCGCTCGATGCCCCACTTGCGGTCGATCCGGCGCTCGATGACCGCCTGGATCACGCTCCACACCGTCGTGAGCGCGAGGTAGTAGAGCGATGCGACGAGGTAGATCTCGAACGTGTTGAACGTGACCGAGCTCACCTGCTCCGAGACGAGGAACAGCTCCTGGACGCCGATGATGCTGGCGAGCGACGTGTTCTTCATCATCGCGTTGAAGTCGTTGCCGAGCGGGGGGATCACGAAGCGGACCGCCTGGGGGACCACCACGAGCTGCATCGCGCGCGCAGGCGTCATCCCCGTCGACATCGCCGCCTCGAGCTGCCCCGGATCGACCGCACCGAGCGCGGCCCGGATGATCTCCCCCATGTACGCGGCCTCGTTCAGCGTGAAGGTGAAGATCGCGGCCTGCACCTCCCCGGGGATCGTGACCGGGCCGACCGTCAGGTTCGAGAACCGGTAGATCCCCGCAGCCGCGAGCCCGAAGTAGACGAGCGCGAGCTGCACGAGCAGTGGCGTGCCCCGCATGATCCACGTGTACCCCCACGCGAGCGCTCGCACCGGGGAAAGCTTCGAGCGGCGCGCGAGCGCGATCACGAGCCCGAGCACCGTCGCGAGGAACTGCGCGACCACCGAGAGGTAGACCGTCGCCCACAGCCCCTGCAGGAACGCAGAGGACGGATGGAGCAGCGATGTCCAGAAGAAGTGGCTGTCGAAATGAAGCCCGACGGTCGCGATCATCGCCATCGAACGGTCACGTACGCGCGAACGGCGCCGTGACTACTTGCCGCCGAGCTCGTCGCGGGCGATCCCGAACTTCGTGAAGACCTTGTTGTACGTCCCGTCCGCGCGCACCGACTTGAACGCCGACGCGAGGGCCTTCTGCAGCACGGAGTCACCCTTGTTCACCGCGATGCCCGTGAGGATCTTGCCGTACGGCGGCCCGGCGAACGCGTAGAGCCCCGTGCGCTTCGCGAGGTAGTACGCCGCGGTCTCGGTCGTCGTCGCGTACGCGTCGGCACGGCCGAGCGCGAGCTGTTCCAGCGCGGTGATGTCGTTCGTGAACAGCGAGATGCTGATCGGCTTCTTGTGGGCCGCGACGCACTTCGCGCTCTCGGCCTGGGTGTCCGTGCCCGCAGTCGTCCCCGTCGTGGTCGCGACCGACAGGCCGCAGAGGCTGAGGTTCATCCCCGTCACGTGCTTCGGGTCGCCCTTGCGCACGACGAGGGACTCGCTCGACCACATGTACGGGACGAAGTCGACGACCTTCTCGCGCGAGGGCTTTATGTAGAGCTGCGAGAGGATCGCGTCGCAGTGGCCCGCCTGGAGCGCCGGGATGATCCCGGAGAACGCGACGTCCTGCCACACGGGCTTCAGCCCGAGCTTCCTCGCGATCGCGTTGCCGACGCCGACGTCGCTGCCGCTCGGCACGTGGCTGGCCGTGTAGTACTCGATGGGCGGTGCCGAGATGTCCGAGCAGAACTGGAGCTTGCCCGCCTGGAGGATTGCGGGGGGCCCGATTCGCGCGGACGTCGCCGGGTGGGCAGCCGCGACAGCCGCCCCGCCTCCCGCGAGCACTGCGATCGACGCGATCCCCGCAGCACCTGCCGCGAGGGAGCGCCGCGACCGGGTCAGCCGCGGCCGCCCCTCGCGCGCTCCCGTGCTCGTCCTGCCCGAGCCAGTCCCTGACCGTGAAAGCATCCCAACCCCTCCCCACCGGAGCAGTGCCAAAACGATTTTGCACACGGTAGCGAGCGGTCCTGCGAAAGTCAACGGTGTTCGCGCCGCGCGCCGCGCGCCGCGCGCCGCGCGCCGCGGCGTCAGCGCGCGCGCGACCCGCGGGCGGCCGGACGCGGAGCCCGCGGGGGCGTCGCGAAGGGCGATGCGGGCGTCGTCGACGCGCGGACCCGGAGCACGCCGGGAACGACGGTCGGGCCTTCGGGCGCCATCCCGCCGATTCGCGCGAGGAGCAGCTCGACCGCGGCGCGCGCCTGGAGCTCGGGTCGGAGGTCGAACGCGGTGAGCGGCGTCGACGCGCCCCGCGCGTGGTTGCCGTCGACGCAGGCCGCGACGAGCAGGTCGTCGGGCACCCGCACGCCGCGGTCCGCGAGCGACTCCATCGCGCCGGGGACGAAGCGCTCCGCCGCGATCACGAGCGCGTCCGGGGCCGGTCGCATGGCGACGATCGTGCTCGTCGCCGCGTACGCGCCGTGGCGCCCTGCCTCGAGCGGCAGGCGGGAGACGAGCGGCGGGGAGCCGTGTGCCGCGCACCACCGCCCGTACGCGGACTCCACCTCCCGCGGCCACGCGCGCGTCGTGTCGGGGAGCAGCAGCGCCGGCTGGAGCGCCCCCGCACCTCGCAGGTGCTCGAGGAGCTGCGTCGTCCCGTTCCCCATGTCGGACGTCACGCACCAGGGGTCGTCGGGATTGGCCGGATCCCGGTCGGTCGTCACGATCGGGAGCCCGGCCTCGTAGAACACGGCGAGCCGCTGGTCTCCCTCGAACGGCTCGACGACGATCGCGCCGTCGACCGGGATCGAGGCGAGGTCCCGCGCGTCGGGGACCGGCGGCACGAGGACGACGAGCTGTCGCCGCGCGAACAGCTCCGCGGCGACCCCGCTCGCGAGCCGCATGTAGTAGTCGAGCGTGAGCGCTCCGTCCCCCCCGCGCCCGAGCGCGACGGGAAGCAGCAGGGCCTGGGCCGCGAAGTGACCCGAGCGCAGGCCACGCGCGTAGCGGTTCGCGCTGTACCCGAGCGTCGCGGCGACCCGCTCCACGCGCGCCCGCGTCGCCTCGTCCACTCGTCCCTTGCCGTTCAGCGCGTGGGACACGGTCGTCGGGGACACCCCCGCCGCCGCGGCGACCTGGACGATCGTGGGCTTCGCCGCCCGTTTCGTGTTCCGCCCGCTCACGGGCTCCACCCCTTCCGCGCTGCGAGACCGCGTGCCGACGTACGAACGTATCGACGCCGCCGTGTGCCTGCCCGCCTCACCCCGGGGTGCACAGGCCCGCTGCTATCTTGACCGTGTGACCCAGCGCTTGCTCGCGGCCACGACAGGCGGACCGGGCGCCCGCGATTCGTTGCAGGGAGCGCCCCGATCTGCGCCGCCGCGCCGTAGGCTCGCCTGGAGGCCCGAGCGGCGGACCACCGCGACGCCGGGCCCGCCGCGGACGGGATCGTGCGCGGCACACGAGAGGAGCGGCTGGTGACCAAGGTGCACGACCTCTACGACGTGGGTGGGCAGAGCCCGTGGGTCGACGACCTGAAGCGCTCGTACCTCGCGCCGGGTGGGCTCGACGTGCTCCTCGAGCTCGGCGTGCGCGGGCTCACGTCGAACCCCACGATCCTCGCGAAGTCGATCGAGGCGGGCCACGACTACGACGAGCAGTTCGCGGACGCGGTCGCGGGTGGTAAGTCGGTCGACGACGCCTACTGGGACCTCGTGCTCCACGACGCCGGAGGAGCGCTCGCGCTCTTCCGCCCCCTTTACGACGCGAGCTCCGGGGGAGACGGCTTCGTGTCCGTCGAGGTGTCCCCGACCCTCGCCCACGACACCGCGGGCACGATCGCCGCCGCGCGGGCGCTCTCCAGCAGGGTCGACGCGCCGAACCTGCTCGTGAAGATCCCCGCGACGCTCGAGGGGCTGCCCGCGATCGAGGAGATGATCGCCGAGGGACGCAGCGTCAACGTGACCCTGATCTTCTCGCTCGGCCGCTACGCGGCGGTCATCGACGCCTACGAGCGCGGGCTCGAGCGCCTCGTCGACGCCGGAGGCGATCCGTCGGGCGTCGCATCGGTCGCCTCCTTCTTCGTGAGCCGGGTGGACACCGAGGTCGACCGCAGGCTCGAGGCGATCGCCGCGGCCGACCCCGGCTCAACCCGGGCCGAGCGGGCGCTCGAGCTCCGCGGGACCGCGGCCGTCGCGCAGGCGAGACTCGCGTACGCGTTGTTCCACGAGCGCTTCTCCGCGCCAGGCCTCGCGTCGCTCGTCGCCGCCGGCGCGCACGTCCAGCGCCCGCTGTGGGCCTCGACCTCCACGAAGAACCCTTCCTACCCCGACCTCCTGTACGTCGACTCGCTCATCGGGCCCGACACGGTGAACACGATGCCGCCGGCGACGATCGACGCGTTCGCGGACCACGGAGCCGTCGCCCGCACGGTGGACGCCGACGTGGACGGCGCGCGCGCCGCGATCGCCGGGATCACCGAAGTGGGGGTCGACCTCGACGACGTCACGTCGCTCCTCGAAGTCGAGGGTGTCGCGTCGTTCGCGAAGTCCTTCGAGGAGCTCCTCGACGAGCTGCGCCAGAAGGCCGCGACCCTCGGCGTCGACCGATGAGCCCGTCCCCGACGGGTGCGGAGGAGCTCGCGGAGCGCATCTCGGCGCGCGACTCGACGCTCTGGCCCGACGGCAACGTGTCGGGCAACAGGCTCGGCTGGCTCGACGAGCCGCGGCAGATGGAGCGCGCGGCGCGTGAGCTCGAGCGGTGGGCGGCGACCATCGACCAGGAGGTCGTCGTCCTGCTCGGGATGGGCGGGTCCTCGCTCGGTCCGGCGGTCCTCGCTTCCATACGCGACGCGTTCGGCTCGCCTGCCGGCCGGCGCATCGTCGTGTGCGACACGACCGATCCGACGACGGTCGCCGCGGCACCCATCGAGGACGCGTTCGTGCTCGTCTCGTCGAAGTCCGGGACGACCCTCGAGCCGAACGTGCTCTTCGCGCACGCGCTCGGTCGCTGCCGTGACCCGAAGCGGTTCGCGATCGTCACGGACCCGGGTACGCCGCTCGCGTCGCAGGGCGACGAGCTCGGCGTGAACCGCATCTTCCTCAACCGCCCGGACATCGGCGGCCGCTACTCGGTGCTCTCGCACTTCGGCCTCGTGCCCGCCGCGCTCGCAGGCTACGACGTCGCCGAGCTGTGCGGGCGAGCGCTGGAGGTCGATCGCCGTGAGGCGGTGGAGATCGGCATCGACATGGCGAGCGCAGCGCTCGAGGGCCGCGACAAGACGACGATCCTCGTGCAGGACGCGCACCGCGATTTCGGCCTGTGGGCCGAGCAGCTCCTCGCCGAGTCGACGGGCAAGCTCGGACGCGGCTGCATTCCCGTGCCGACGACGGAGCCCGAGCCGGGAGCCGACCGCCACGAGCTCGCGATCTCGCTCGCGAGCGCGCACCAGCTCGGCGCGGAGTTCTACCGGCTCGAGATCGCGACCGCCGCGGCAGGCCACGTGCTCGACATCGACCCGTTCGACGAGCCGAACGTCGCCGAGTCGAAGGCGAACACCGCACGCGTCCTCGACGAGCTGCCGCTCCCCGCGGTCACGTCCGGCGAGCCGGACGCGGTGCCCGCGTGGCTCGAGGAGCACGTGCGGCCCGGGGACTACGTGAGCATCCAGGCGTACCTGCCGTACGGGAGCGAGCAGCGGCTCGAGGCGCTTCGGCGCAAGATCCGCGACGCACACGGCGGCATGGCGGTGACCGCCGGGTACGGGCCGCGGTTCCTCCACTCGACCGGACAGCTCCACAAGGGTGGACCGGCCTCGGTCGTCGCGCTGCAGCTCGTGCGTCGATCCCCGTCACCGGCCGTGCCGATCCCCGGGAAGCCCTACGACTTCGCCACACTGATCGCCGCCCAGGCGATCGGCGACCACGAGAGCCTCCAGGCACACGAGCGCCGAGTGCTGCGTGTCGCGGTCGACGACCCGGGCGAGCTCGTCTGAGATGGCCGGTCTCGCGAGCGTGGACTCGGGAGGCGACACCTCGTCGTCCGCCGGGTTCACCGCGACCGTGCACGACATCGACCTCGACCTGGGTCGCCGCCCGGAGCCCCTCGCGCTCGTGATATTCGGGGCCTCCGGCGACCTCGCGCACCGCAAGATCCTCCCCGCGCTCGCCCAGCTCGTCGAGCGCGGCTCGCTCAACGACCAGTTCGCGCTCGTCGGCGTCGCACGGAGCGACTGGACCGACGAGGAGTTCCGCGAGCTGTGCCGCAAGCTCGCCCCCGAGAGTTCAAATGGAGCCTGGAACCGTCTCGTCGACCGCTTTCGCTATGTCGCCGGCGATTACGGCGACGACGCGACCTTCGGCCGCCTCGCGGAGATCCTCGACGGGTTCGACGCGGAGAGTGGCACGGCGGGCAACCGCGTCTACTACCTCGCGACGATCCCCGTGCTGTTCGGCGCGGTCGCCGGCTCCCTCGCGAAGCACGGGTGCAACCGCCCGGCGCCCGGCGGCGACTTCGCGCGCCTCGTCGTCGAGAAGCCCTTCGGCTCGGACCTCGCGAGCGCGAAGGACCTCGACGCGAGCCTCCACGAGGCGTTCCGAGAGGACCAGATCTTCCGCATCGACCACTACATGGGCAAGGAGACGGTGCAAAACGTCCTCGCCCTCCGGTTCGCGAACTCGATCTTCGAGCCGATCTGGAACCGGCGCTACGTCGACCACGTCCAGGTCACGGTCGCGGAGAGCCTGGGCGTCGAGCACCGCGGCGGCTTCTACGAGACCGCCGGCGCGCTGCGCGACATCGTGCAGAACCACGTGATGCAGGTGCTCTCGCTCACCCTGATGGAGCCTCCGTCGTCGATGGACGCGGACGGCATCCGCGACGAGAAGGTGAAGCTGCTGCGGTCCGTGCTCGTCCCCGACGCGGACGAAGCCGTGAACAACGTGGTGCGCGGGCAGTACGAGCGCGGGCTGCTGCACGGCGAGGACGTGCCCGGTTATCGCGAGGAGGACGGCGTCTCACCGACCTCCCAGACCGAGACGTACGTAGCCATGCACCTCCTCGTCGACAACTGGCGCTGGGCGGGCGTGCCGATCTACGTCCGCACGGGCAAGCGGCTGGCGGATCGCGCGACCGAGGTCTCGATGGTCTTCCAGCGCCCGCCGCACCTGCCCTTCGCCGGGAAGCTTGCACGCGACCTCCGACCGGACACCTTGACGCTGCGCATCCAGCCCGACGAGGGCATCGCGCTGAGCTTCGGCGCGAAGGTGCCCGGACCCGCGTTCCGGGTGCGAAGCGTCGCGATGGACTTCTCCTACGCGGAGGCCTTCCCGGGCGGGACCGCGGACGCGTACGAGCGCCTCCTGCTCGACGCGATGTCCGGGGACGCGACCCTCTTCATCCGCAGCGACGAGGTCGACCAGGCGTGGGAGATCGTAGCGCCGATCCAGCAGGCGTTCCTCGATGGGGAGCCACCGCTCGCGCACTACCGCGCAGGCGGGTGGGGCCCCATCGAGGCCGACCGCCTCATCGAAGGCGGCGGACGCCAGTGGCGCAACCCGTGACCGGGGTCTCGTGACCGGCCGGCGCACGCGCCCTCGCGTGACCGCCGCCTTCGGAGCCCCGTGATGATCGGTGAGATCCGCGTCGTCGACGACGTCGCCGAGAGCTTCGCGGAGCTCGCGGCCGCCGAGATCGCCGGGCACCTGCGCGCGCGCGAGCCCGACGCGGCTCCCTTCCGCCTCGCGTGCTCCGGAGGGGCGTCCGGCACCCGGTGCGCTGCCGCCCTCGCCGCCCGCGAGGACGTCGCGTGGTCGTCACTCGTCTGCTACTTCGTCGACGAGCGGTGCGTCGCGCCCGACGCTCCCGAGTCGAACGAACGCGCGATCAGGTCGGCGCTCGGCGCGCGCGTCGGGCAGCTCGCGGGCTTCCACCCGATGTCGTGCACGGACGGCGCCGCCGCCTACGAGCGGACGTTGCGCGCCGCGGGCGGTCTCGACCTCGTGCAGCTCGGCTTCGGGCCCGACGGCCACACCGCGTCGCTCTTCCCCGGCTCCGAGGCGCTCGACGCGCCCGCGGACAAGCTCGTCGTGACGAACTTCGACCCGTCCGGTCACAACGCGCTCCCACGGCTCACCCTCACGTACGCGGGCATCTCGAGCGCGCGCCTCGCGGTGTTCACGGTCACCGGCGCCGAGAAGCGCCACGCGCTCGCGAGTGTCGTCGCCGGCGGCGACCTGCCTGCGGCCCGCGTGCGTGCGCAGCGGATCGTGTGGCTGTGCGACCGGCCCGCGATCGGCGACGTCCTCGGATGAGCGACGTCCCGCAGGCCGGCGAGGTGCGCGCGTCGGACACCGCGTCGGACACGTCGACCGACGCCGCTCCGGGTGACTCCGCGGACATCGACGCGCTCGTCGAGGCGCTGCTCGACGCCGTGGGCGCGAAGCGCAACCGTGACCTGCATCGCGCCGTGATCACGAGCGCGCTCGACTTGGCGCGACACGGCGCGTCGCGGCTCGATCTCAAGATCGCGCGCTCGGCGATCGCCGAGATGGCCGACGCGTTCGCCATGTTCGCGCCGTACCGGGAGACTCCGAAGGTCACGATCTTCGGCTCGGCCCGCACCGCGCCCTCCGACAACCTCTACGTGCTCACCCGCGAGCTCGCGAGGCGCCTCGCGAGCGCGGGCTGGATGGTCGTGACCGGTGCCGGACCCGGCATCATGGCCGCCGGCAACGAGGGCGCGGGCGCCGAGAAGGCGATCGGGGTGAACATCCGCCTGCCGTTCGAGGCGGCGGCGAACCCCTGGATCGCGGAGAACGAGAAGCTCGTCGAGATGAAGTACTTCTTCACGCGCAAGCTCATGTTGATGAAGGAGTCCAGCGGCTTCCTCGTCCTTCCGGGCGGATTCGGCACGCTCGACGAGGCGTTCGAGCTCCTCACGCTGGTCCAGACTGGAAAGGCCGAGCCCGCGCCGATCGTCCTGGTCGACACGCCTGGAGACGCGTACTGGGAGGCGTGGGAGCGCTTCGTCACCGAGCAGGTCTACGGCAGGGGCCTCGCCGACCCCCTCGACGCCGCGCTCTACACGATCACCGCCGACGTCGACTCCGCGATCGGCGAGCTGCTCGGCTTCCACCGCAACTACCACTCGCTGCGCTACGTGGGGTCCACGCTCGTCATCCGCCTCTTGCACGCGCCGAGCGAGGAGGAGGTCACGATGCTGTCGGCGGCGTTTGCCGACATCTGCTCGGGACGCGGCATCTGGCGCACCGGCCCGCTCCCACCCGAGCGTGCGACCGACGACCACCTCACGCTCCCACGCGTCGCGCTGGACTTCGACCGCGTGCACAACGGCCGCCTCCGCCAACTCATCGACGCGCTGAACGCGCTCGTGCCGGAGCTCGATCGGTCAACTCACCCCGCTCCCCTGCCGTAATTCCGCGACCGGCCGCGTCCGGGCGAGGGTCGCCCCGGCTCGACACCGCACACGAGGGAGCGCGAGATGCCAGTTCCGAACATCGGCGACCGGGAGGGCATCCCCACGGCGCTGCGCCCCTTCGCCCTGCGCGACCGGGACGTGATCGCACAGCGCGGCGGGTCCAGCGACACCGCCGAGATCGCCGCGACGACCGGGCACCAGCGCCCGGCTCCCGAGCCCCCCTCCCACGGTGCCCTCCACGCCTCGGGCATCTCCGGCACGCCGCGGGGCGCGCGCAGCGAAGCGCGCGCCCCGCGTGCCGGTGCCGGCAGTGGCGCAGGGGCCCGAACGGCGCGCTCGCGCCTGTCGGACCTCTCGGTGCCGCGGCGCCTCGTCGGGCTCGTCGCGGTGCTCGGTGTCGTCTGGGCCGCGTGCATGGGCCTGTCCGTCCAGGGCCTCCTCTCCTCGAAGCAGAAAGCCGTGACTGCGAGCGAGGTCACGAACGCCCTCCTCGCCGAACGCAACGCCTACGAGGGATGGCTCACCGACGACGACCAGTCGAACATGGCGGCGGCCGTCGCCGCGCTGCCGAGAACCGCGGCGAACGTGAACCTCGCGCAGGTGACCTCCGCGCAGGTCCGCCAGGGCTACGCGCAGGCGCGCGCCTCGTTCGCGACGCTCGACCGGCTCGCGGGCGAGCTCTCCCTGCCCGCGTCGTTCCGCGCGATCGTGCGCCGGACCGAGGCCGACCTCGCTGCCTACAACCGGTTCACGGACGTCGTGCTCGCGGACGTCGCCGCGTGGGAGCCGAAGCGCGCGATCAAGGTCATGACCGTTTCGAATCTTCGGATCTCGAACGCGACGCAGGCGGACTTCAACGCGTTGAACTCGCGCATCGTCGTGCTCACCGCGGCGGTGAAGGCCTCCGTCGTCTCGAACGTCAACGCAGCGCTCCTCGAGCTCCTCGTGCTCGCGCTCCTCGGCATCGCGCTCGCGGCGGTCGCGACGCGCCTCGTCGTCCGCTCGATCACCCGCCCCCTCGGCCGCATCGGCGCGGCCCTCGACCGGGTCTTCGCGGGCGACCTTGCGGCCCGCACGGGGATCGACACCGCCGACGAGCTCGGTGACGTCGCGCGCGGCCTCGACGCGGCGATCGCGTCGCAGGAGCAGAGCCGCGACGAGATCGCGCGTCGCGCGGCCGAGGACGCGGCCGCGGCGCGCGACGCCCACGCGATCACGGCCGTGCTCGACGCGGTCGGGGCGTGCACGAGTCCGAGCGAGGCCCTCGAGGTCGCGTCGCGGACCGCTCGCGAGCAGTGCGACCTCGAGTCCGCGCGCGTCGCCGCGCCCGAAGCTCACGACGTCTCACTCGCCGAGCTCGCGCTCGCCGACACGCCGCGGGGCGGCTCGCTCGTGAGGCTCCCGATCCACCTCGACGGCGCCGTGTTCGCCGTCCTCGAGCTCGCGTGCACCGAGCACGTCGAGCCGGGCTCGCGCCGCGCGGCGAGTTTCGCGGCGCTCCGCACGAACCTGCAGGTCGCGCTCGAGCGGCTCGCGACTCGGGTCCGTGAGCACACGGCCGAGGCGGAGCTGCGCGAGAAGGTGAGCGAGATCCTCGACGTCGTGAACGCGGCCGCTGCGGGTGACCTCACGGTCGCGGTGCCGGTCGCGGGTGCGGACCCCGTCGGCCAGGTCGGAGAGAGCCTCGCGCGCTTCCTCGCGGACCTACGCGAGCGCCTCAGCACGATCGGCGCCAACTCCGAGAGCCTGGCGGGCGCGGCCGAGGAGCTCACTGCGACGTCGGCGCAGATGTCGGTCGGGGCCGAGGAGACCTCCGCCCAGGCGGGGGTCGTTTCCGAGACCTCCGAGGTGGTCACGTCCTCCGTGCAGAGCGTCGCCACCGCGGCCGAGGAGCTCACCGCGTCGATCCGCGAGATCGCGAAGAACGCGGCCGAGGCCGCGCGAGTCGCGACGCTCGCCGCGGACGTCGCGACCTCGACGAACGGCACCGTCGCGAAGCTCGGGGCCTCCTCGGAGGAGATCGGCAAGGTCGTCAAGGTCATCACCGGCATCGCCCAGCAGACGAACCTGCTCGCGCTGAACGCGACGATCGAAGCCGCTCGCGCGGGCGAGGCGGGCAAGGGCTTCGCAGTCGTCGCGAACGAGGTGAAGGACCTCGCGCGCGAGACCGCGGTCGCGACCGAGGACATCTCCGCGAAGATCGAGGCCATCCAGGCAGACACCGAAGGCGCGGTCGAGGCGATCGGGCGGATATCGGAGATCATCGGGGACATCAACGACATCCAGGCGACGATCGCATCCGCCGTCGAACAGCAGACCGCGACGACCAACGAGATCGCACGCAGCGTCTCCGGCGCGGCCGCGGGCGCCGCGCAGATCACCGAGCGCATCGGCGGCGTCGCGACCGTCGCGCAGACGACCTCGGCGGGAACCGCGGACAGCGAGCGTGCTGCAGGCGAGCTCGCCCGCATGGCCGCGGAGCTCAAGGGTCTCGTCGGGAGGTTCCGGGTGTAGGGGGCGGCGCGGTCGCGCGGTCTGGTCGCGGAGGCTAGGGAATCCAGGCGATCCCGGTCCGGATCACCTTCGCCGGGACGCCGCCGACCAACGTGTGCGCCTCCACGGGCCCAGTCACCACCGCTCCGGCCGCGACGATTGCTCCCGTGCCGATCGTGACGCCTCGAAGCACGACTGCCGCCGAGCCGACCCACACCCCGTCGGCGAGGTGAACCGGCGACTGGATCGCCCGGTCGTCGCGACGTGACGTGACCCGGCCGATGGGGACGATTTGGTGCTCGTCGGTGTCCGCGACGCGCACGCCGGGTCCGATCATGCACCCGCGGCCGATGTGCACCTCGAGATCGCAGGTGATCCGACTTCCCTCGTTCACCACGACCCCCGCGTCGAGGTGGAGACGGCCGCCCTTGCCCACCTGGATGGCCGTGTCACGCAGCAGCGACACGGTGCCCTCGATCTCGATCACGCCACCCGGATCGACCGTGATGCTCGTGCTCGAACGGTGGTAGGGCTCGAACCCGACGAACAGGGCTGCGTGTGCGCCCAGCCTGATCGTGCCCGAGTCGATCATGCGGATCCGAGCGCCTCGCTCGAGCACGACGATGCCTCGGTACTTGGCGGAGTACCACAGGCTTCGCAGCAGCGACAGCCGCGTGACATAGTCGAGGATCACGTGGCGCCGATACGGGTAGTGCGTCCGGACGAACCGCGTCGCGACGGCGAACACCCGGCGCTCTGCTCGCTCGACGAGCGACATCCTCCACCTCTCCTCGGACCGCGGACAGCCGACTCCGCGCCGTGCCGCATGGGGGAATCTCCGGGAGCAGGCTACGCGAGCAGGATGCGACCGAGGTCTTCCTCGCTCGCGCGCTCGATCCGCTGCTCGCGGACGAACCCGCGCTGCTCGCCGTCGCTTCCCCACCGCTCGACGCGCACGGAGCCGACCGAGATCGGTCGACCGTACCGCTCGACGATGGTGCGGTGGGCCTTCGCGACGAATCCCAGGCCCCCGTCGATGACGATCCGGTCGCCCATCACGCGTCCGGCGGGCATCTCGGTCGATGCGTCCTGCGCGAGCCAGCACGCAGCCTCTGCCATCGCGAGAGTCGACCGTCGCGGCAACAGGTACTCGATTCGCCAGTCCGACAGGGACATGTCGTACTCGAGGAGCATCGGCTCCGCGGCCGACTCGAAGTTCACGCGCACCGCCTGCTGCCCGAACTCCTTCGCG
>Ga0307374_10008919_pt1 | contig 14879 bp, 16 predicted proteins | sample OX3MG_FD_202532 | JGI IMG/M metagenome (GOLD analysis project Ga0307374, IMG submission 202532) | Soil microbial communities from Risofladan, Vaasa, Finland - OX-3 | ecosystem: Environmental > Terrestrial > Soil > Coastal area > Acid sulfate soil | place: Finland: Risofladan, Vaasa | collected... | reverse complement strand
CCATGCAACGCCCGCATTCCCTGCAACCGGTCCGCGCGGGCCCCTCGCCGCCGAAGAAGGGGTCGGGGACGGTCACGCCCGGTTCGCCGAAGTAGACGCCGACGGGCGTTTTTTTATACGTGTCGCCTACGCCGAGCTCCTCGCCGAGCTCGCGCAATAGCTGGTCGGCGGGGTCCTCGGTCGGCGTCTGCACGACGCCGAGCATCCGCTGCGCCTCGCTGTAGTGGGGCGCGAGCGCCGACTCCCAGTCGTTCATCTCCGCCCACTGGCGGTCCTCGAAGAACTGCTTCGGAGGTACATACAGCGTGTTCGCGTAGCCGAGACTGCCGCCGCCGACGCCGCAGCCGGAGACGACGGCGACGTCCCGGAACGTCGTCAGCCGGAAGATGCCCTTCATGCCGAGGAACGGCCGCCAGAAGTAGCGCTTCAGGTCCGCGGTCGATCTCGGCAGCTCATCGTCGGCGAAGCGCCGGCCGCACTCGAGCACGCCCACGCTGTGGCCTTTCTCAGACAGGCGCAGCGCGGAGACGCTGCCGCCAAAGCCGGAGCCGATGACCAGCCAATCGAAGTCGAAGGCGTGCTCCATGGCCTGCCTATCCTAGTGCCTGGCCGGGTTGCTGGCGAGTGCCGCTATATTTCCTGAAGTAATGGCTGCCCAGCCCTTGAGGAACAGGCCGTGCGGAGGCCGGTACGGGGACATCGTGCAGTCGATCGGCAACACGCCGCTGATCGAGCTCCCCCGTCTCTCCCCGAAGCCGGGCGTGCGGATCTGGGCGAAGCTCGAGTCGCGCAATCCCACCGGATCGGTCAAGGACCGGGTGGCGAAGGCGCTGATCGAGGACGCCGAGCAGAAGGGCGCGATCGGACATGGCGAGAGGATCCTGGAGCCGACATCGGGCAACACAGGCATCTCACTGGCGATGATCTGCTCGCTGAAGGGCTATGACTTGAAGGTGGTGATGCCGGAGAACGTGACGCCCGAGCGTACGCAGCTGCTCGAGATGTACGGCGCGGAGATCGTCTACTCCGAGGGCTCACTCGGATCCAACGGGGCCGTGGAGAAGGCCTTGGCGATGGCGGCGGAAGACTCCTCCTATTACATGCCCTACCAGTACGGCAACGAGGCCAACCCGAACGCCCATTACAACGGCACGGCGCTGGAGATCCTCGAGGAGCTGGACGAGGTGAGCGCGTTTGTGGCGGGGCTGGGCACTGGTGGCACGTTGATGGGCAACGGCAGGCGGCTGAAGGAGACATTTGGCGATGGCGTGAAGATCGTCGCGGCGGAGCCGATGCAGGGGGAGCCGGTGCAGGGCTTGCGCTCGCTGGACGACGGCTTCATCCCGCCGATCATCGACATCTCGCTGCTCGACCGGAAGATCTTCGTGACCAACCGCGACGCGATCTCCTGGACGCGCAAGCTCCTAGACGAGGAGGGTCTGTTCGCGGGCGTCTCCAGCGGCGCGATCGCGAGCATCGCCGTGCGCATCGCGGGCGAGATCGACGAGGGCAACGTCGTGTTCGTCGTCGCCGATGACGGCTGGAAGTATCTCTCGAGTGGCATCTACACGCTGCCGGTCGATGAGATCGAGAACCTCGACTCGACGGTCTGGTGGTGAGCGGTGCTCATCGGCCGTACCTTGCTCGATGAGCTGATCGCGCACGCCCGTGAGAACCCGAAGATCGAGTGCTGTGGTCTCGTCGCCGTCGAGGATGTGACGGGCAGGCGCGCTGTTCGGATCTATCGTGCGGAGAACATCCATGCAAGCGCGCTCAAGTTCGAGATCGATCCGATGGAGCAGCTGAAGCTAACGAACACGATCGAAGAGCAGGGCTGGGAGATAGGCGGGATCTACCACTCCCATGTGCGCAGCGCGCCGTATCCGTCGCAGACGGACATCACCTTTGCCGCCAACCTGCCCGGGATCGAGTGGATCATCGTCGGCTTGGCGAGCGGGGAGCAGCCGCAGGTGCGCTCCTATCTGATCGACGGCGGCCATGTCGCCGAGGTGGCGATCGAGGTCGGCGACGAGGAGCCCGCGCGATGAAGCTCGTCAAGGTTGCCTATGCGCAGCACCTGCCCGAGGCCGAGCTGCTGCAGAGCTTCCTGCGCGACGAGGGCATTCGCTGCATGGCGCGCCGCGCCGCGGGCTTCGACGTGCCCGACTTCCTCGCGGCCGGCCCGCGCGAAATCCTCGTCGCCGAGGGAGACGAGGAGTGGGCGCGGCGGGTGCTCGACGGGTGGCGGCCCACGGGCGACGACGGCAGCGGCGGTCCTTCCGCCGGCGCAGCGGAGCCTAGACGAGGGCCGGCTGGCCGGCTTCGCGCGTGATCGCCTCGATCTCCTCAGCGGCGCGCTCGAACTCGGCGTCGGAGAGCACGGGGGTGCCCTCGAACGGAAGCTCGCGCTGCAGCTCGACCCATGCTTGGGTGGCGGTGTACTCGTCCTTGACCTTGACGGTGACCGGCCGCGGGATGCGGTAGGTGCGCAGGAGCAGAACGTGCAGCGGCTGATGGCGGCGCCAGCCGAGACGCTTCTCGGCGTAGTCGGTCGTCCACACGTAGAAGGGCGAAAGGGCGTCGACGCAGCGGGGGTCGGCGATCGTGAAATGACCAGCAACCTCGGCCCAGGCGCGAATGCGCACCCGGTCGGGCTGCTGGATGCCGCCGGCGGCGAAGGCATGCAGCGGTGGCTCGCCGTCGCTCCAAACACCCTCCTCGAGCGCTCGGCGCAACTCGGGCTGATGGGATTCGCGCACCAGATCTCCCGGCTGGTGATCAAAGGTGGGGTACAGGAAGAAGCGCTCGTGGGCGAGCCGGAACGGCTTGCCGGGTTCGCGAATTCCGCCCTTACGGAGAGTTATGAGCTGCTCCCCTTCGGCAAGCGCACGAACGGTGACAGCCCATTCTTTGAAAGCAATTGGCATAGAAAAACGAAAGAAGAATTGAGCGGACGTCTCGATAAAACCTGCGGGCCCTGGGCACCATCCGAAGCGACCGGGTGGCGGGGCCAACCCATTAAAGATACGAAATCCTGGAGGATTTCCCAAATCCCCTGCAAATGAGCGGCTTTTTAGGCTAAATCGTTACAGTTGCCGTCCCGCGAGGCCCTCAGCGGCCTCGATCATGGCCGCATAGTCCTCCTCGCCGTGGCCCCGGCCCATAGTGGCTGTCAGGAGATCCCGGGCGTGTGCTGCGGAGGCGAATGGGATTCCCGCTGCTTGAGCCTCCTCGAGGCAGAGACGCACATCCTTGAGCATGTGCGCTGTCTTGAACAGGGGGGTGTAGTCGTGCGTGCGCATCGCTGCGGACTTCAGCTCCAGTTGAGCGGAAGCGCCTGAGCCGGTGCTGAGGACCTCGACGAATGCATCGAGGTCGATCCCGGTGGCTTGGGCGAGCAGCAGCGCCTCGGCGACCGCTGCCGCGTTGGCTGCGCCCACGGCGTTGTTGATCAGCTTGAGCGTCTCGCCCTGGCCCAGCTCACCCACGTACCTGATTAGCTTGCCCATCGTCTCTAGCAGGGGCTTGGCACGTTCGAAGTCCGCTGGCTCGCCTCCGGCCATGATCGTCAGGGAGCCATCTTCAGCTCGCGGCGATGAGCCGGTCACCGGCGCGTCGAGCATGCTCACCTCGCGCTCGTGCAACGCTGCGCCGATCCGCCGGGTGTCTGGCGGCGCGATCGTGGACATGTCGATGCACAGAAGACCCTCGTGGGCAGCCTCGACCACGCCGCCGGGGCCGAGCAGTACCGAGTCGACCTGTGCCCCGTCGACGACCATGCTCACAACAATGTCGCTGTCCGCGGCGACTGCGGTCGGCGTCGAATGGGCCCTGGCGCCGTGCTCGGATGCCCAGCGCTCCGCCTTGCCGGGTGTGTGCGTCCAGACGTGCAGCGGATAGCCGGCGCGCGCGACGTTGGCGGCCATGCGCGAGCCCATGATGCCGAGGCCGAGAAAGCCGATGCGCTCAGTCTGTGCGGTCGTGGACATCCCCGAATCCTCCCCCACCTGGGGTTTCGATGCGCAGCCGCTGGCCGCGCTGCAGCTCGCCTGTGAGCTTGCCGGGGAGCACGCGGCCATCGAGCAGGTCGCGCCCCGGTGCGCCATCCTTGCCGCCGGCTGCCCCGCGCGGGGGATAGCGGCGGCGCTCGGCGATCAGCGAGAAGCTCATCGGCGTGAGCGCTTCGAGCTCGCGTATCACCCCGTCGCCGCCGCGCATGTGCCCCTCGCCACCGGAGCCGCGTCGCAGCGCGTACTCGGTCACGCGCAAGGGAAACTCGCGCTCCAGGGCCTCGATTGGGGTATTCAGGGTGTTGCTCATCGCGACGTGCACGCCGCTTGGCCCGTCGCGATCGGCGCAGGCGCCCTGTCCTCCGCCGAGCGTCTCGTAGTAGGAGAAGTCCTCGTTGCCGAGCGTCAGGTTGTTCATCGTGCCCTGCCCTTGGGCGTACCCGAAGGCGCTCAGCACCAGGTCGGCCACCCGCGAGGAGGTCTCTACGTTGCCGGCTGCCACCGCGGCGCCCGACCGTGCGTTCAGCACGCTGCCCTCGGGCACCCGCAAGGAGATCGGGCGGTAGGCACCGGCGGTGGGGGGAATGTCCGGGTCGGTCAGGACGCGTACAGCGAACAGGCACGCCGAGCGGGTCACGGCCAGGGGGCAGTTGAGGTTGCCCTGGTGCTGGGCGGCGCTGCCGCTGAAGTCGAGCAGCAGCTCCTCGCTGCGCACCTCGGCGCGCACACGCAGCCGCAGGTCTCCCGCAGCGGTCTCGAGCATGTCCTCGGCGGTGCGCACGCCGTCCTCGAGGCCGGCCAAACATGCGCGGGTGCGGCGCTCTGAGTAGTCGAGCACCGCATCGGCCGCCTCGCGTAGGCGCTCGGCGCCGAGGCGATCGGCCAGCTCGGCCATGCGCAACGCGCCTGTGCGGTTGGCCGCGAGCTGTGCGCGCAGGTCTGCGCGGCGCTCGGCAGGCTGGCGCATCTGTCCGGCGATCTCCTCGATCGCGCTCTCGTCCAGGATCCGTGGGGAGATCACGACACCCTCTTCGGCGAGGCTGTGGCTGTCTGCGGGCATCGACCCCGGCTGCCGCCCGCCGACGTCCGCGTGGTGGGCGCGGCTTGCAGCGAAGCCGAGCGGCTCACCGCCGCTGGAAAAGACCGGGGTGATGACGGTGATGTCTGGGAGGTGGGTGCCGCCGGCGAAAGGGTCGTTGAGGATCCAGGAGACGCCGTCGCTGTGATGCTCGTCGAGCACCGCCGCGACGGCCGCGGGCATCGAGCCGAGGTGCACGGGGATGTGCTCGGCCTGCATGACCATCTGCCCGTCGAGGTCGAACAGGGCCGTCGAGGCGTCGCGGCGCTCCTTGATGTTCGAGGAGTGCGCGGAGCGGATCAGGACTACGCCCATCTCCGCACAGGCGGCGTGTAGTGCGCCGCTCACGATCTGCAGCTCGATCGCGTCAAGCATCATGCGTCAGAGCCTCGCGTTGCAGGTGCACGGTCCCGTGTGCATCGGTCTGTCCGCTCCAGCCCGGTGCAATCAAGAGCGTCGAGTCCACCATCGCCAGCAGCGCTGGGCCAGCGAAGGCATCGCCTGGCTCAGGCTCACCGCGGATCACGCTCGCCTCGAGCAGCTCGCCCGCGAAAACGATCGGGCGCGTTTCGGTGTGCAGCTGGCTCTGCTGTCGCTGTGGCGCTGCAAAGAGCGGCGCCGCCCCCCAGGCGGAGAGGCGCACGTTGATCAGCTCAACCTCCGCCTGCTCGTCGCGATAGCCGTAGCGCGCCTCGTGCAGCTCTGCAAAGGCCGTGTGCAGTGCCTCCGCGCTGAGACCACGACCGCCACCCGTGACCTCCAGCTCCTCCTCGACGGGGAGCTCAAAGGATTGGCCCCGGTAGCGCAGCTCGTGGCGCACGCGCACGCGCGCGGGGGCGCAGGCGAGCGCGGTGCTCGCCTGCTGCAAGAGCTCGGCGCGGAGCTCGAGCAGACGCTCGCTTGAGAGCTGATCGCCGCGCAGCATCACGGTGCGTGCGACGTCGCGTCGGGGCGCCGCTGCTGCGAGACCGAGCGCGCAGAGCACACCCGAGGTACGCGGGCAGAGCACACGCGTGATGCCAAGCTGCTCGGCGAGCGCCGTAGCGTGTAACGGGCCGGCTCCGCCGAAAGGCATCAGCGCAAAGGAGCGCGGGTCGATCCCACGCTCTACGCTCATCACGCGCAGCGCGCCGAGCATCTCGGACTCGGCGACCCGCACGATCCCCTCCGCACAGACCAGCGGTGCGAGCCTGAGCTCGCTCGCCAGCCGCGAGACGGCCGCCTCGGCCGCTTCGCGATCGAGTGCGATCTCCCCCGCGAGCGGGGAGTCCTCGAGCAGACGGCCGAGCAGCAGGTTGGCGTCGGTAACGGTCGGCAGGAGCCCTCCGCGGCCGTAACAGGCCGGCCCTGGAACCGCGCCCGCCGAGGCCGGCCCGACCCGCAGTGCCCCGCCCGAATCGCGCCAGGCGATCGAGCCGCCGCCCGCGCCGACGGTGTGGATGTCCAGGGCTGGCAGCGACAGGGGCCGCCCGGCGATCTCCCTCTCGGCGGTCTCCGAGACCTCGGAGTCCTCAATCAGGCACACGTCGCACGAGGTCCCACCCATGTCGAAGCACAGCACCTCCGGCTCCTGCGCCAGCTCGGCGAGCAGCATCGCCCCACCGACGCCCCCGGCCGGGCCCGAGAGGACGGTCAGCGCTGCGTGCGCACCTGCACGGTCCGCATCGGTGAGGCCGCCCGAGGACTGCATGATGAGTGGCCTCGGTAGGCCCAGGGTGGTGGCGTCGTTTGAGAGCTGGCTCAGGTAGGTGGAGAGCAGAGGCGAGAGGGCGGCGTCGAGAACGGTGGTGGCAGTGCGCTCGTACTCGCGGAAGGTCCCCACGAGATCACAGGACAGGGACAACTGGACTCCCGGCAGCAACTCGGCGATGAGCTCGCCGAGCATTCGCTCGTGAGAGGAGTCGGCATAGGAGTGAAGGAGAGACACGGCCACGGCCTCCGGCCGGGCGCCAGCGATCTCCTCGACGAGCCCGCGCGCCGCCGCGGGGTTGAGTGCGCGCAACGGCCCGTCGGGCCCCATCCGCTCGGGGGCGGCGAAGCGCAGCTCAGTGGGGACGAGGGGGGCCGGCGCGGCCTCGCAAAGCTTGTATAGATGTGGCCGGTCCTGGCGGGCGAGCTCGATCACGTCGGTGAAGCCCTCGGTGGCGATCAGCGCGGTGCGCGCCGTGCGACCCTCGAGCAGAGCATTGGTCGCGACGGTCATTCCGTGAGCAAAACGCGCGACCTCCTGCGCCTTCGCGCCGGCCCCGGCAAGGACGAGGCGCACCGCCTCGAGTACCGCGAGCGACTGCGCGTCAGGCGTGGTGGGGACCTTGGCGGTATGCACCGCGGAGTGCTCATCGACCAGTACCGCGTCGGTGAAGGTCCCACCGACATCCACTCCCAACAGCATGCAGGGGAGCCTACGCGGGCTGGGCGCCTACGGCAGGTGGGGGAGGCGGGGTGGTGGGTTGAGCTGCGCGCAGTAAGGCTCAGGCTGCGACGAGCTCGCGATTCTCGGTATCAGCCAGGTGCTGGTGGGAGGGGCAGTAGCCGTTGCGCGGCAGGGGCACACGCTGGCAGGCGGCGCCTTTGCGGGTGGTCGCGCGGCACTGCGGCGCTACACCACAGACCGACGCGTAAGCCGCGAGAGGATTCTCGATCAGGAACTGCTGCGCGAAGCCGATGTAGCGGGTGACGACTTGATGGACGCGGCCCTGCTCGCTCATCGGGAAACGGGAGCGGATATCGCAAAACAGCGTCCGTTCCGGGCGCGCGAAGTAATGGCGGTCAACGGCCATACGCTCGACGACTGCCTCACAAGCCCGCAGGACATGCTCGTGATTTGCGTTGGCAGCCACGCCAGGCTTGGGAGCCACGATATGGGGAGCCAACTCCCGGTAGATGGCCCGGCTGAACTGATACATGACCCTTACCCTCTCTCGATCGAACCGGTTTGATGTGTACCCGCCCGTTCCCAAAGACTCCGGTCCTGCAAAGACATTCCAAGAGAAGGAACACTCCTTCAAGGGGAAAGGATCGAGATTTGCTCTGCGATCGAAGATTTTTATAAAGGGAACCGAAGGGATCATGCCCAGGTCTGCCAGGAGCCGCTCTCCTGGCCGGTGATCACGAAGTGGCGATGGTCCAACGACCGGTCGCGCTCGGGATGGTCCACACGCTGATGGGCGCCACGGCTCTCCTGGCGCTCGAGAGCGCAGCGCGCAATCAACCGGGCCAGAGGATGGTGCTCTGAAGCGAGCTTTTGCAGTCCCACGCGCGAACGCTCAATGCCTGCCTGCTGCCACAGCGCTGTACGTGTCGATGGCGCAGCTGATGCCGGCGCGGGGATAGCCTGGAGCGCCTCGAGGTCATCTGGGCGCGGCTGGCTGGGCTCCTGCAGGGCACTGGAAGCGGCGCGGCGGGCAAATACAAAGCACTCGCTCAGCGAGTTCGATGCAAGCCGGTTGGCGCCGTGCAGGCCTGTGCATGACACCTCTCCGACCGCGTATAGGCCAGCCACCGTGGAGCGTGCGTGCTGGTCAGTGACGATCCCTCCCATCATGTAGTGAGCTGCAGGTGCAACCGGCACCAGCTCACGGGAGGGGTCCAGCCCCGCCTCGCGCAAGGCTGTGGTCACATTGGGAAAGCGAGCGGGGTCGATCGCGCGCATATCCAGACCCACCGAGCGCTCTCCGGTTTCTGTGAGGCGCAGCTGGATGGCGCGTGATACCTCATCGCGAGGAGCGAGCTCATCCACGAAGCGCTCGCCAGAAGCGTCGTGCAGGGTCGCGCCCTCGCCGCGGATCGCCTCGGTGATGAGGAAGCCTTCGCGCCCGTGCAGGCCGATCACGGCGGTGGGATGGAACTGCAGTAGCTCGAGGTCTGCGAGCGACGCACCGGCGTCGTGGGCGAGCAGCAGGCCGACTCCTTGCGAGCCGGGCGGGTTGGTAGTGCGTGCCCAGAGTGCCGCGGCGCCGCCAGTACCGAGCACGACCGCGCGCGTGGCGACGATTCGCCCGTCATCGCAGATCAAGCCGTAACAGCGGGGGTGGGTGGGGTCTCTATCGGTCCACAGTGCTCGCGCCCGTGCACCCTCGAACACGGCGATTCGCGGCTCCCCGGCCACGAGCGCCGACAGCTGGCGAACCACACGCCGGCCTGTCGCGGAGCCCCCGGCGTGCACGACGCGCCTGACCGAATGGCCACCCTCTAAGCCGAGTGCCAGGCGTCCCGAGCGGTCGCCGTCGAAGCGGACGCCCAGTGCCTGCAGGTCGCTTACGCAGGCGGGCGCCTCGTGCACGAGGATCTCCGCTGCTGAGCGTCTTACGAGCGCGCGCCCGGCCCGCTCAGTGTCCGCCAGGTGCAGCTCGAAGCTGTCGTCCGTGGCGAGTGCGGCGGCAAGGCCGCCCTGCGCCCAGTAGGAGGCTGTCTGGGCCAGGGGCGTGGCGGAGATGAGCACGACCGTGGCGTGCTCGCGCGCCGCGCAAAGCGCGGCGTAGAGCCCGGCGGCGCCTGCGCCCACCACCGCGATGTCGGCCTCGAAGACTGGACCGGCCTGAGCGGGCCTCACCGTTTCGGGGTCGGTGTGAAAAGAGGGTTCGAAGTTGGTGTGGTTACGCCCGGTGTGGTGCGGCCGGAGGCTCCGGTGCTGGAGGTCTTCGGGCGCGGCGTGGTCCTCGCGCCGGTGAGGCTGGCGCCAGGATTTTTCCCACCCGGCGCAGTGGCGGTGCCGGGGGTGGTTGTGCGGGGAAGGGTGCTCGTGCCGGTTAGCCCAGTGCCAGGAGTGCTCGTGGTGGGCGCGGTGGCGGTGGGCGTGGCCGTTACGGTGGGCGCCGTCGTGACCGTGGTCGTCGCGGGAGCTTGAGTGGAGCGACCGGGGCCGCCCGCCAGGGTTACGAGTGCGGCGGCGAGCACACCGAGCGAGAGCGCGGCCAGGACTGCGAGTGTGAGGACCGCTGGCTTCCAGGACGGAGATGCCGCCAAGCGCGTGCGCGCTGCAGCCCCGCAATGCAAGCACCACTCCTGCTCGAGATGAAGCGGCGCGCCGCACAGCGGGCACGTCTCGCCCGCGGGCGATGCAGCAGCGGTTGTGGCTTGCGAGGGGGGAGTGGCGACGCTCACGCGCCCGGGCCGGAAGGACGGATGATCACGGTCGGCTGGTCAGGATCGGGGTGCGGTGGAGCGTTGGCCGTTGGCTCATCGGGCCTCGCGGGCGCAGCAGGAGCAGGTTGACCGGCCGAGGCTTCCTCGCGGGACCCGGCTGGGCCTGAAGCAGGTGCGGGCACAGCTGACGTGGGAGCCGATGCAGGGGCCGGGGCGGTCGCTTGAGCAGGAGCAGCGGGCGCGGGCTGGCTTGGCGCGGCAGCGCCCGGTGCAGGCGGTCCGGCGACCGGACGCTCGGCGTGACGATCCATGGCGAGCCCGCAGTTTGGGCAGAAGCGGTCCTCGCTTGAGTGAATCGCCGCGCAGCGCGGGCAGGCGGCGATGCCTGCATCGCGCAGCACCGTCACCGGCTGATGCTCGGCAAGGGCTCCTTCGAGCGTGCGCAGCTCGGCGTCGATGTGCCCGAGCGTTGAGAGCTTGGCCATCACCAGCGCGTCGTTGCGCTGGCCGAAGCGGTGCAGGTTGAAGACCAGGCCGCCGAGGTCCCGGTAGGCCAGCTCACGTGCCTTGCGCAAGAAGCGAGCGCGGCGGCGCATACGCCCGCGCTCGCTGAAGCCAGGTGGTCCGGCAGGCGTGGGGCCGTCAACCGCCGGGAGGGGGGCGGCTATAGGGGCCGCTTGAGGTGTGCTCTGCTCCACCGCCGTCCCATGCTACCCGCTATCTAAGACCCATTTCCAGCCCGCTTCAGCGCCAGGCCCCAGGCGATGGCGACGCGCTCGGCCATCGCCTCGGCGGAGAAGCGGGCCGCGTGTGGACGCCCCTGCACCCGTGGGTCTCCGCTGGCCAGGGCAGGGGCTAGTGCCTGGCGCCAGCGGTCCACATCAAATGGGGCACACAGGGTTCCCTCAAGGCCATCCAAGACCTCAGCATGCACTCCCACGGGCGTAGCGAGCACGGGCACTTCACAAGCCAATGCCTCGAGTACCGCTAGGCCAAAACCCTCACTTTCGGAAGGCACGAGCACTGCGTTGGCAGCATTGATCCACAGCGCAACCCGGTCAGGATCGATGCCCGCGAGGGTGAGCAGCTCGACGTTGCCCGCGACGGCCAGAGCGCGGTCATAGCGCTTGCTGGGACGGCTGGGATCGGCTGCAAACAGCAGATAGGGACGGTCGGGATCGAGCCCCAGCTCTTGGCGTGCCTGCTTACGCGATAGCGGACCAAAGCGGTCCAGGTCCACTCCACAGGGCAACACCTGTGTGCGCCTGCGCGCCGCCCGCCCTGGGATCTCACGAGCAAGTGACGCTGATACGGCGGCGAGGAGGTCCATCAAGGGCAGCACAGCGCGAGTAGCCTGGCGCGTGCGCGGATGACGAACATCGGTGCCGTGCACGGTCAGCGCTCGCACTCGTGCCCGTACGGCAAGAGCGGGCCACGCACTGAGACCGAAGTGGGCGTGGACGACATCAAAACGCCTACCCGCATAGCGGCTGCGCAGGTCAACGAAGGCATGCCTCAATGCACTCCCGCCCGGCGGGAACTCGTAAAGCTCGACCTGCAGGCCGTCCAGGTGGCGCAGCGCATCGACTTGATCGCGCACGAAGCGACCCCGCTCGGGATGGACGGGGTCGGGGAGCATGTTGGAGAGGACCAGCGCGCGCACCATCCGCTGACCGTATCGCTCCTGGGGCCCTGTGGAATGATGGCTCCATGACGAGCGCCCTGCCAAGCACATCCGACCCGCGCGGGCGGCCGATCGGCGTGTTCGACTCGGGTGTAGGCGGACTGACCGTGCTGCACGAGCTGCTGGTCAGATTGCCCCAGGAGGACTTCTTATATCTCGGCGACACTCAGCGCTTCCCCTATGGCAAACGCCCGCCGGAGGAGCTCGAGCGTTTCTCGGTTGAGATGGCCGAGGAGTTGCTCAGGCGCAGGGCCAAGCTGCTGGTGGTTGCGTGCAACGCCGCCACATCCGCGGCCCTGCCGGCGCTGCGCAGGCGGATGATGGACACGACGCTCGGCGTGGACGTGATCGGGGTCGTGCGGCCGGAGGCTTCCCAAGCGGTTGCGGCGACGCGCACGGGAAGAATCGGGCTGCTGGCGACTCCGACGACGGTGGCCAGCGGGGCCTATGAGCGGGCTGTGGCCGCGGTCGATCCGTATGTGAAGCTGCACCCCGTCGCCTGTCCCACGCTGGCATCGATCATCCAGGAAGGCAGGCACCTAGACGCGCAGGCGCTCGAGACGGTGCGCGAAGTGTGCGCGCCGCTGCGGGAGTCCGACGTTGACACGGTGATCCTCGGTTGCACGCACTACCCGCTGATTAGCCCGATGCTGCAGCGAACGCTCGGTCCGGAGGTGACGTTGGTCAGCTCGGGGTCGGAGCTGGCGCGTCAGGTTGAGCACGCGCTGAGTACGCGCGGACTGCGCAACCCTGGAGCGGGCGAAGGTGACTACCGCTTCCTCTGCACGGGTGACACACAGGAGTTTGAGCGGGCGGGCACGCGCTTTTTGCAGATGCCACTGGGGCCAGTGGAGCACGTCGCGCTCGCCACCGTAGAGGTGACAGTGTGAGCGTCCAGCGCAGCTACGGGCGTGGGCCAGGCGAGCTGCGCCCGGTCACGATCGAGCCGGGGTTCATGCGCACCGCGACGGGCTCGGCGCTGATCTCGATGGGCGAGACACGCGTGATCTGTACCGCCTCTGCGCAGGAGAGCGTCCCCCGCTGGATGGCCGGTAAGGACAGGGGCTGGCTGACGGCTGAGTACGGGATGCTGCCGGCCTCCACCGGTGATCGTAAGCAGCGCGACGCGACACGGGGCCGCCAGGACGGTCGCACCGTTGAGATCCAGCGCCTGATCGGCCGCTCGCTGCGCGGTGTGATCGACCTCTCCAAGCTCGGCGAAAGGACGATCTACCTGGACTGCGACGTGCTCCAGGCGGACGGGGGCACGCGTTGTGCCTCGATCACGGGCGCCTATGTGGCCTTGGCGCTGGCGTGTGGGCGCCTGCGGTCCGAGGGCCTGCTCGAGCACTCACCCTTGACGGGCACGGTGGCGGCGGTCTCCTGCGGCATGGTGGAGGGCACCGCCCTGCTCGATCTGGACTACTCCGAGGACTCGACCGCCGAGGTTGACGCCAACGTCGTAATGACCGGCGAGGGTGGCCTGATCGAGGTGCAGGCAACGGCTGAGCGCACCCCGCTTTCGCGCGCGCATCTGGATGAGCTGCTCGTGCTCGCCGCGCACGGCATCGAGCAGTTGCGCACCGCCCAGGGGCAGGCGATCGCGCCATCCCAGAGCGCCGAGCCCTCACATCGTCGGGAGCAGGGTTAATAGCGTGGGTAATACTGGCCGCTGCAGGCGTTGATGTACTGATGCGGGTTGAAGTGCTGCCCGTGCTGGGGGAAGTACCACTCGATCGCGTCGTAAGCTCGCCGGTGGTGGCAAGATCCCAGCTGGAAGAGCACAATCCGCGCGATCTCCTGGCTACCGCCAGCCACCGACTGATTGGGAGCCTCGTACTCGGCGATTCCGGTTCCTACCGCATGTGCGCCGCCCCACGAGTTCCAGTTGATGTAGCGCACGAGACCGGTGGGATCTCCGCCGTTGAACACGGTGGCGGGCTTGACGTGCCCGTAGCCCTTCTGGTGAAGACTCCATGGTCCGGCGAGGATTGGGACCCCGCTCGCGTCGACAGCAGCCGCAAGAGCGAACGAGCAGACACCGATCACAAGCGTGAGCAAGACAAGACGCTGCAAGGCCCGGCGAGCGCGCGTAGACGGTGAGCAAGAACCTGTCATAGGCGGGCCCATCCTATCCCAGCGCCGTCTCACACTTGGTGGGATTACGCGCACCCGCCGGCGGCCATGAGGCGGTGGCGGTAGGTCTGCATGTCGGCGTGGTTGAAGTCTGAGTGAGTCTGCGTGCGAAGAGAGGGGACGTCCTCGTGGTGGTAGGGGCTGGAGAGGCTCTCGTTGTGGCCGATCACGTTACGGACGGCGACGTGGTAGTGGCAGCGCAGCCACCTCACCAACCTCAGGCTCGCGCCGGTCTGTGCCGGATCATCGAGGACTTCCTGGTCGCTTGAGCCGACGTGCTCGATTCCGATCGCGGTCCAGTTGAGCCCGACGGTGTGCCGGCACATGATGTCGAGGGGGACGAGCTGATGGATGCCGCCGTTCTTGTCGATCACGAAGTGCGCACAGGTGCCCGGCAGCTCGTGCAGCTCGGTGTCGGGAACATCTGGCGCGAAGGTGTTGTAGGTCGCCTGAAACGTGGGAGTCTCCGTGTAGTGGATGACGATGACGTGCGGGTGCACGAGCTTGTACGTGGGTGTCATAAAGCTCCCGTAGTGCCTCCGGGCATAGGCGACCATCTGCGCCTTTCGTTCGGGTCCGAACGGGATCGGGTCCCAAATGATGTGCGGTTTCGGCACGACAACAGCAGGCGGTGTGACCGGCACCGTTGGCGTGGTCGGAGCGCTGCCACCCGACGCGGGGTTGCTCTGCGTCTGGGCTAGTGCCGCGGGCACTGAGGCAACGGCCGCCTGGCCGGTGACGGTCGTCGTCGTTGTTTCGGCGGAGCCGCAGCCAGCAACCAGCATGAGGCCAAGGAGCACTGCGACGAGCGCCGCGAGACGCGACATTGCTTGCTGGGCTCGACCTCGCATCAGGTCTATTCTGAGCTACAGCCCACGCTCGTGTA